>Ga0209048_10000923_pt1 | contig 31012 bp, 25 predicted proteins | sample FrelakmetCRP12CR_FD_187146 | JGI IMG/M metagenome (GOLD analysis project Ga0209048, IMG submission 187146) | Freshwater lake sediment microbial communities from the University of Notre Dame, USA, for methane emissions studies - CRP12 CR (SPAdes)... | ecosystem: Environmental > Aquatic >...
GTGGACGATGCCACAGCTGCGCTCGAGGCGAGCTTAGAACGGCGCTAGCCCGACTGCCTGCAGCAGGCGATACCGCCAATAGGCGATCGGCGATTCGTCCGCATGGCCTGGGGCGACGGCCGCGCTCGACCACTGATTCGCGAAATTCTCAGCCAGTGTGCGCGCCGCAGCGGCGCGCGCCGGCAGACGCAACTCGACGGCCGCGTCGAGATTGCAATCGTCGAGGCTGGGGCGCGTATAGTCGGCCGCGCCCAGATAGACCCACAGTTCCGTGCGATGCCGGATCATGGCGAATGCGGTGGGCGTCCGAACCGCACCCGGGGAATACCAGCGCACCTCGATCTGCTGCCCGCCGTCGCGGGCCAATTCCGCGGCCACCGCGCGATTGGGAGCGGCTGCGGGATCGAGCAACACCTGAAGCCGGGCGCCGCGCGCGGCCGCACCCACCAAAACGCCGATCAACTGCCGGTCGCTCAGCGCGCGCACCGAGACGCCGATTTGATCGGCGCCACCGGCCGCGGCGATGGCATCCACCAGAGCGCCGCGAATCGCGCCTTCGGTCAAGAATCGCGCGTCGATCGAACCGAGGCCGCGACCCTGTGCCGGCGGCAGCGCGGGCAAGCGATCGTCCCCGGTCGACCAAGCGGCGATTTGCAGTTCGCTCGCCACGATGTCGCGGGCCAATCCGCCGCGCAATTCCAGGCCCGTGTCGCCCCGGGTGCCGGCGGTTATGATGCTGCGCCAGCCGCCCACGCCGTCATCGGCGACCACCAGCCGCCGATCGTCCGATTTGTGATTCAGCATTCTCAGCTTGGAAAGCAGCCCGCCCGCGCCTGGCGTTTCGTCGAAAGGATCGCTCCACCAGGCGACGCACAGGCGCCACAGGGCCGAGTACCAGGGCAGCACATCGCGCAGGCGATTGAGGCGGACGCGCGCAACGATGATGCCCGCCCGCTCGAGCGCCGACAGATATTGCGCCGGCGTGCCGCCGTAGGATTCGTCGAGTGGATCGGCGATCAGCACAACCTTGAGATTCGGGCGCAGGCGTTTGCGCGCCAAGAGATGCTGTGCGAGTTCGCGCGCCACCGGGCTGCGGTCGATAACGACTATCTGCTCGGCGCCGTCGATGGCCGCGAGCTCGTGCTGCAGAATCCCCGCGCGCTCAGCCGAATCGTACAGAACCTCGACCTGGGAATCGTCGAGCCGCACGCCGAGCGAGGCGACCCGAGTGCCGGGCGGCAACGGCTTTATGGAATTCCAAAAGGCCAGCGCGGCCCAAACCGACAGCGCCAGCAGCGCCAGCTTGAGGGCGCGGTGCGTTATGCCCTGATGCCGAGCGCGGCTGGAGCGCAAAGGGCGGCATGGAATGGCGTGCCGCCCGCCTGGCCGGCGAGAATGGCGAGCAGCGCTTCGGCTTCCATGGGGTCTCCGAACAGCCGTCCCTGCGCGAAGAAGCAGCCGTGCCGGCGCAAGAACTGCAGCTGGTCGCTCGCCTCCACGCCCTCGGCGATGACCTCGAGATCGAGACTCTTGCCCATGTCGATGATGGTTCGCACCAGCGCGGCATCGTTGGCGTCCATCGCCACGTCGCGCACGAACGATTGGTCTATCTTCAGCGTGCGGATCGGGAATTGCTGCAAGGCCGAAAGCGACGAGTATCCGGTGCCGAAATCGTCGATGGCCAGATGCAGCCCCATGGCATAAAGTTCATTCAGAAGTCCGATCGTTCGCTTCGGGTCGGTCATCAATGTCGTTTCCGTCAGCTCGAGCTCGAAACAGGTGGGCGAAACGCCGTGCCTGCGGAATATGTTGCGGCAGCGCGCGATGAAGCTCGCCTGCTTCAACTGCCGCAGAGACAGGTTGATCGCGATTCGGCCCGGCTGCGGGACCACCTTCTGCCATTCCCGGTAGTCGGCGCAGACCCGGTTCATCACCCATTCGCCGATTTCCAAAATCAGGCTGGTCTCCTCGGCCAGGGGTATGAATTGCGACGGCGAGATGTCGCCGTGTCCCGGCAGCCGCCAGCGCAACAGAGCCTCGGCGCCGACGACGCGCCCGTCGCGCAAATCCACCTTGGACTGGTACAGAATCACAAACTCGTCGTGCTCCAGGGCGCGGCGCAATTTGCTTTTCAACATCAGTCGTTCGACCGCCGCCGCATTCATTTGCGGCACGTAGAATGCCCAGGTGTTGCCGCCGTTTTGCTTCGAGTGGTACATCGCCGCATCGGCGTTGCGAATCAGGTCGATCACGTTCTCCGCGTCGTACGGACATAGCGCTATGCCGACGCTGGCGGTCAAATAGACCTCCTGCTGATTCACATAGAACGTGCGGCTGATTTCGTCGAGCAGATTGCGCGCAAGGCCGGACAGATTGGGCCGATTGTCGCTTTCGAGCGGCAGGTCGTCGATGAACATGGCGAATTCATCGCCCGCGAGCCTGCCGATGACGGTGTCCTTGCTCAAATTCCGGGTAAGGCGCTCGCTCAAGATTTCGAGCGTACGATCGCCCGCCGCATGACCGAAGGTATCGTTCACTTCCTTGAAGCGGTCCAAATCGAGATACAAGAGAGCCAGCGCACGCTGATTGCGGTGCGAGCGCGCGATCGCCTGCTGCAGCAAATGCTGAAATTGCATGCGATTCGGCATTTTCGTGAGAGCGTCGTAGCGCGCCAAATAGCGGATCCGGCGTTCGGCGCGCTTGCGTTCGGTGATATTGCGCGCCACGTAGATGTCGCCCTGGAATTGCGGGTCGGCGGTGCTGATCGGAGAAAAGGCGATTGACACCGGGATGGTCTGGCCGCTGGCGGTGCGCAGTACGGTTTCTCGTGCGTCGGGCGCCGAGTTAACTCCGTCGAAGGCGCCGCGATGCGCGGGGTCGACGAAGCTGTGCAGCGGTTTGCCGAGCATGTCCGCTTCCGAATAGCCGAGCAGCCGCTGCGCGGCGTCGTTGCAGCTCTTGATGAGACCGTCCGCGGAAGTCACGAGCACCGAATCGCTCAAGCTGTTGAGCACGGTATCGAGATAATTCTTGGTGATCGTCGTTTCCGACAGCGTTTGCCGCATGCGCTCCAGGGCGCTCTGCAGGTCGCCGAGTTCGTCCCGGCGAGCGACGTCCAGGGGCCGCGTGTAGTCGCCCCGGCCGATGCGGTCCGCGGACTTGGTCAGCGCCGAAATCGGCCTCGCTAATTGCCGCGCGATGAACCACGCGCCGATCAAACCGAGCGCCAAAAGCGGCAGCGTGAAGCCGGCGAGCATGCCGCGCAACCGCTTGATTTGACGTCCTTGCTGGTTCTCCAGCTGTGCGCGGATGTCCTCCAGCGTCGCCTGCATCCGCGCTCGGCTCACCGCGATCTCCAGCTCGCCGCTGCTCGCGGCGGCGCCACGCGGCTGGATCGCGATCTTCACGATCAAGGGGTCGAGTGCCTTTTCGGGTGCCGGCCCGTGGGCATTCGGCGCATCGTGGCCGGTAAACACAATGTCGCCGCGCACATTCGTGATTCGCACGCGCTCGACGTCCCGCTGCTCGAGCAGCCGTCCGGCGATCGATTCGATCGCGGCTCCATCGCCCGAGGTGAACGCGGGAGCGAGCAGCGCGCTGGCATCCTTGACTAAATCGTCGGCATGCGCCCGCAGCTCGGTTTCCATCCCTTGTTCGACTGCCGTATAGGTCAGCCGCTTGCTGTCGGTCGCGTCGATTCGATGCTCGTAGTAGGCAAATCCCGCAATCAGCAGCGAAAGCCCGGCCCCCACCCCGAGGGCGAGCAACAAATACTTGGTTTTGAGGCTTTTTGCCATGTACGGATGATACTCGTTCACACCAATGGGTATAAGGGGCAAGGTACAATCCTGCGGCGATGGGCGCCCGAATTGACATTTTCTCGGACACGATTTGCCCGTGGTGCTACCTGGGCAAGCGGCGCTTCGAGTTGGCGCTGGCGGCGCGGCCGCAATACGCGCCACGCGTGATCTGGCGGCCGTTTGAGCTCAACCCGGATTTGCCCTGGGACGGTGTGGCGCGCGCCGACCGGCCGGCCACGACCGCAGATCCGGCCGGGCTCGCCGACAGCCATGCCGAGCTTAAGCGGCAGGGCGAGGCGGTCGGTTTGCAGTTTCGATTCGATCTGATCAAACGCCTGCCCAATACGCGCCGATCGCACCTGCTGATTGCACATGCCGCTCGCCACGGTCTGCAGAGCGAGGTTACCGAGCGGGTCATGCAAGCTTACTTCGAAGAAGGGTGCGACGTAGGGGATGTCGAGGAATTGGTGAGGCTCGGTGTCGAGGTCGGTCTGTTGGAGCACGACACTCGGTCCGCCGTCATTTTGAGAGCGGGCCAGGATGGTGTGGTCGCGGCAGAGCGGCATGCGACCGTTCTCGGCATCACCGGCGTGCCCACCTTTCTGTTCGACGGCAAGTACAGCATCTCGGGCGCGCAGGACATCGCAACCTTCACCCGAGTCATCGACCAGGTCGTGGAATTCGCCGCGGCTCGCGAAACCGCGTCGTGACGCCCGACGAACTGACCGGTCGGGCGCGTACCCATATCGTCGAGCTCGAGGACCCGCCTTGCGCGCTTCACTTAAGCGTGGTCGCGCCGTTCGTGAATTTGCGCCGCGCGGCCCTTAGGGATGGCTTCGATTTGGTTGCGGTGAGCGGCTTTCGCGATTTCGCCCGCCAGCTCGCCATCTGGAACGGAAAATTCAGCGGCGCCGTGCCGCTCTACGACGCGTCGGGGAGCGCTCTCGACGCCGCGCGGCTGGCGCCGCCGGAACTCATCGCGGCGATCCTTCGCTGGTCGGCGATCCCCGGGGCGAGCCGGCATCACTGGGGCACGGACCTCGATCTCATCGATCGCAGCGCCATCGGTCCTAAGTATCGCGTTCAACTGATTGCCGCGGAATTCACGCCGCCGGGGCCGTTCGCGCCGCTCGCGCAGTGGTTGGAGGTCAATGCGGCCCGATTCGGGTTTTTTCGCCCGTTTCGCGGGGTGCTGTCGGGCGTGCATCCCGAACCGTGGCATTTCAGCTTCGCGCCGATCGCGGAGCATGCGCGGCGCGCGCTCACTGCGGAGCTGCTGCGCGGCGCGCTCGAGCAAGCTCCCTTGCTCGGCAAGGAGCATGTCTTGCAGCGCCTCGACGAGCTGCATGCCCGCTACGTGGCGAGCATCGATTGGCCCTGAATTGATTGCGCTCGCGGGGCGGATGCGCCCGCGGGTATTTAGGCCCAGATCGCCTTCAAGTGATTCACCATCAAGCCGCGCACCTCTCCGAGTTGGTTCTCCTCGGACGTGAACAGCGGGGGATTGCGCCGCAACAAGCGCCACCGCTCGGCGCGCAATATCCGATGCAAATAGACCAGGTTGCGATCGATGGCTTCCAGGTACGGGTTCTTGCCGCCGAACAGAGGCTCCAAGTGACGATAGGCGTGCTCGAACTCGGCATCCAACCGCTCGGCGCGCGTCTCCCGCACGAATCGCGGTGTCTGGCGCAACAGATCCAGTCCCGAGCTGTATCGGACCCGCATTGTTCCGTCGCCGCCGAGGGCCGTTGCAATTCCCCCGAGCACGAATTCCGGATACAGCCGATCCCGGCATTTCTCCAGGTAGCAGCGATCCGCCATCTGCGCGATCAGGTCCGCGGTTCCCAATAGATGTCCCAGCTTGCGATCCCTGCCGTCCGCGAGTTGAATTTGGCTGAGTTTGATTTCATAGCCCGTGAAATGCACGATGCGGGTCGAAATCGGCACCCATGCTTCCAGGCCGATGCTCGGCAGGAATCGCGCCAAAAAGCGTGCGCTTCGCGTCACGTGATACAGCGTGAACTCGGCTCCGTTGCGGTGCTGCCGATCGCCGCTCTCGCGGATGTAGCCGGCATCGTGAAACAGCGAGGTGACCAGCGCCATGACCGCGCGCTCGGCGCCGAAGCGCAGGGGCGCATCGACGCTCCCTTCGAAGCCGACCAATAGCCGCGCCATCGCTAGCGTCATGTCCAGGGAATGCTGACGATCGTGATAGACGGTATCGACGCCGTGGTAGCCCGGCATGCGGCCGGAGAACAACCGCTCGAACTCTTCAAATGCCGCCGCCACTCGATCGAACGATTCGCCCGGCCATCCGGCGGCGAACAGTTCGTGCACCGCTTCTTTCACTGCTGCGGTGGAACTGACCTGGACGGAGTTGGTGACGTCGTAATCGTTGCGGCGAAATTCGTACATCGAGCGAGTCTAAACTCTCTGCTAGGGGCTTGCCACGTGCGCAGTTCTCATCGATATGTCAAACACGCGCGCCTCACGCGGAATACTCAGACAGGCTGCCGTGGCTAGTAGATGCGGATACCGCCGAATTTGCGTTTGACGCGATGCGCGAGCGCGACATATCCCAACCAAAACCCGCACAGCGAACAGATCAGCATCGCGCACACGGCGATCCGCACGGTGATGACCCCGGCGCCTCGCGCCGGCCCGGTGCCGGCTGCGGCCGCCGGTCCTGCATGTTGTGCCTGCGCCGCCGCGAGTTCGCGCTGCAGCCGCTCCATCTCGCTGCGGGCGGCCGCCTCGGCAAGCGCGGGGCTGGTGGCACGGCTGCGGGCGAGTTCCTCTTCGAGCCGCTTGACCCGTGCGGCCGCCGGTTCGCGCTCGGTAAGATAGGACGTTTTGACCCATCCGACGACCCCGTCGCCCAATCGGACCTCGGTGAACTCGCCGCGGGCAGACAGGGTTTCGACGCTCGCCCCCGAGTGCAGGGTGGTGAGCCGCTGGCCCTGCTGATTTTGTTCGGAGTACACGCCGAGCACGAGTTCGTCGCTGACATAGGCGGTTGCCGCCCGCCCCTGCGCCGCCGCCAGCGCCAACACCAGCGCGCCGACGCGTCTCACGCCGCAATTCCGGTTTGCTTTAGCAACGGGCGGACGTCGGGTTGGCGGCCCCGGAAGCGCACAAACGCCTCCATCGCATCCAGGCTTCCGCCGCGCGCAAGGATGGAATCGAGAAAGCGGGCGGCGGTTGCGCCGTCGAACACTCCGGCCTGTTCGAATGCGTCGAAGGCGTCGGCGGCGAGGACTTCCGCCCATTTGTAGCTGTAATAGCCCGCGGCATAACCTCCGGCAAAAATGTGGGCGAAACTCGCCGGCATCCGATTGAACGGCGCGGCGGGCACGACCGCCACCCGCTGCCGTACGCCATCGAGCGCTTCCGCGACCCGTGCCCCGGCGGTCGGATCGAAGTTCGCGTGCAATTCGAAATCGAAGCCGGCCAGCTCGATCTGCCGCAGCGTGCCCAGGGCCGCATTGAAGGTGCGCGTGCCCTGAAGGCGCCGCAGCATATCTGTCGGCAAGGGTTTGCCGTCCGCGACATGCGCCGAAATGAGCGGCAATACCTCGGCGCGCCACGCGAAATTTTCCATGAATTGACTCGGCAGCTCCACCGCGTCCCATGCGACGCCATTGATGCCGGCAATGCTGGGATACGCCACCTGGGTCAGCATGTGGTGCAGGCCATGGCCGAATTCATGAAACAGAGTCGTCACTTCGTCGTGGGTGAGAAGCGCGGGGGCATCGCCGACCGGAGCGGTAAAATTGCACACCAGCTGCGCGACCGGCAGAGACCTGCCCGACGGAAGCGATTTGGCGATGACGCACTCGTCCATCCATGCGCCGCTGCGCTTTTCGCCGCGCGAGTACGGATCCAGATAGAAACCTGCGACCTGCGCGCCGCGGGCGTCCTTGAGATCGAAATAGCGGACCGTGGGATGCCATACGCTCACCTCGGGGCGCGCAACCACCGTGATGCCGTACAAGCGCTCGGTCAACGTGAACAGGCCGGAAAGCACCTTGGAAAGCGGGAAATAAGGCCGCAACGCCTCCTGCGAGACCTTGAATCGACTCTCCTGCAGCCGGTCGCCGAAGTACGCAAGGTCCCAAGCGTCCAATTTGCGTCCGGCGAACTCCTCCAGGTCCGCAAATTCCCGGATTGCCGCCGGACGGCAACGCCGGGCCAGATCGTCCAAAAAGCCGAGCACTTGTTTGTCGCTCTTGGCCATGCGCGTAGCCAGGGCATAGTCGACGAAATTGTTGAAGCCGAGCAGCTGCGCGAGCTCGTGCCGCAGCGGCAGGATCTCGGAGATGATCGGATAGTTATTGAACTGCCCGGCGCTCGGCCCCATTTCGGATGCGCGCGTCACCCACGCTTCATAGATGTCCCGGCGCAATTGCGCACTCGCGGCATTGGCCATGACCGTCATGTAGGTGGGTTGATCGAGCTTTAAGAGCCAACCGGCTTGGCCCGCTTCCCGGGCATCCGCGGCCGCCCGGTCGACGGCGCTTTCGGGCAGGCCTTCGAGCTCCGCGCTGTCGGTCACGCCGCGGGTATAGGCGCTCGCCGCATCGAGTACGTTTTCCGAAAACTTGGTTGCGAGTTGCGCGAGCCGCTGCACCACCTCCCGATAGCGATCCCTGCGTTCAGCCGGCAAGTCCACCCCGGCCAACCGAAAATCGCGCAGCGCATTCTCCAACAGCTTGCGCTGCGCCGAATCGAGACGATCCCCTTGGTTCTTGAACACATGAGTGTAACCCGCATACAAGGCGGCGTTCTGGCCGAGTTCCGACGAGTAGGCCGTCAGCAACGGCACGCATTCGTTGTAGGCCTCGCGCATCTGCGGAGAATTGGCGACGGCATTCAGATGACCGATCGGACTCCAGACGCGGCTCAACCTGTAGCTCAGTTCCTCCACCGGCACCACCAGCGAGGCGAACGTGGGATTCGTCTGTGCGGTCAATTGCTCGAGACGAGCGCGGTTTTCCGAGAGGATTTGCTCCAGCGCAGGACGGGCATGAGCCGGTTCGATGCGGTCGAAAGCAGGCAATGATTCAAGATTCAGGAGTGGGTTGTTCACCCGGCGATTCTATCAGACGTGCGCCACCATCCAGGCAAGCGCAGCGCTGCTGCCCAGGCATGCGGCGAAGCCCGTGAGGGCTTGGAGGCGCAGGCGGCGCGCAAGCGACGCACCGTCCGAGGCCGACAACAGAAACGCACGGCCGTCGTCCGGCTTGGACAAGACGCTGAGCGTCGGTGCCGGCGGCTTGGCCAGAATGCCGCCGATGGCTTGCCGGCGGGCGGCCGCCCGCGCCAGATCCCATTCAGCGCCGTTCAGGACCCCGTCGCGGTCGCGATCGAAGCGCTCGAGCAGGGTCTTTTGATCCTGCTTCCAGTCGTGCAGCAGCTGCGCCACCGCCTGGTCCGGATCTTCGGCGCCGATCCCGCCGAGACTGCGAAATTCGCCGAGCGCGCAGACGGATTCATGGGCCTGCAGACGATACTCGGTGTACCGGTACCGGCCCCCGGAAAGCAGCACGTCGGCGAGTTTGCCGAACAAGCCCTGTCCGTCCGGAATGCGTACGTCGGGCCAGACGCTGTCGCCGTACCATACGTCCTTGGCCCTCGGAAAGACTTCGGCGCCGCGCGGATCGACCAGGCACTGACCTGTGCCGTCGTCGAGAATGAACGGTATCTCACTGGTTCCACTGTCTATGGTGGACCAGCTCCGCGAGCGTCCCACGGAGCCCCGCTCTTCGATTTTATATTGCCACCAGGTGCACGGGCGGCTGGTCAACGGAGCCTTGTTCGGCGCTTCTGCCTTGATCAATCCTTGGCCCAAAAGCTCGACGTAGCCCTGCGCCGCCGAGCGAATGCGGGACGCCGGCGTGTCGCCGATGATTCGGTTCGCGCTCCAGGCTTTGAACGAATACCAGAAGGAGTAGGCGACTGCACCCGCCAGACCGAGCAGCAGAAGACCAATCTTCAATCGAGTGTCGCCGGACATGCCCGGTATCTCGCAACCGACCGAGGCTCAGGCCCGGAACAGCGTGCCGACGTCGACGTCGCTCTTTTCTTCACCGGAGAATTCCAGCAAGCGCGCCGGCAGGAACCCGAAGCGCTGCGCGATCATGACGTCGGGAAAGACCTTGACGCGGATATTATTGAGGTTCACCTGGTCGTTGTACAGCTCGCGCCGGTCGGCGATGGATTCCTCCAGAGCCGTAATTCTGCTCTGCAATTGCCTGAACGTTTCGTCGCTCTTCAATTGCGGATAATTCTCGGCGATGGCGAACAGGCGCGTCATGCCGGCGCGCAGCTGCTGCTCGGCGGCGCCGACCGCCGCGATGTCGCCCGACTGGCTGGCTTGATTGACCGAGGCGCGCGCACGCATCACTCTCTCGAGCGTGTCCTGCTCGAACTGCATGTAGCGCTTGCAGGTTTCGATCAATTTCGGCAGCTCATCGTGCCGCTGCTTCAGGAGCACATCGATGTTCGCCCACGAAACATTGATGTTTTCGCGCAGGCTCACCAGCCCATTGTAGATGCCGGTGACATATACGATCAGGGCGACGGCAGCAGCCAGCAAGAGACCTATAGCGATCAAACCGCACCTCGCGTACGAGCTTATTGAGATTGAAGTATATTTGGCTTTTTGGCCCCAATCGCGATGGAGTTCACAGTGTCCAGCGAAGCATTCGATCTCATCGCCATCGGCGGCGGCAGCGGCGGCCTGGCCTGTGCCCAGCAAGCGGCGCAGCACGGCGCGAAGGCGGCCGTAATCGAATCCGGCGCGCTGGGCGGCACTTGCGTAAACGTCGGTTGCGTCCCGAAGAAGGTGATGTGGAATGCGGCGAGCATCGCCCTGTCGCTCGCCGACGCGCGCGATTACGGCTTCGGCGTCACCGTCGGCGACAACGATTGGGGTGCCTTGAAGCGCAAGCGGGACGCCTATATTGCCCGTCTGAACGGCATCTACGAACGCAATCTGGCCGCCAAGGGCGTAGCCTTGATCCGGGGTTCCGCCAGCTTCGTCGATGCGCACACGCTGCAGGTGAATGGCGTTCGCATGAAGGCGGCGCACTTCGTGATCGCCAGCGGCGGAATTCCGATGGTGCCGCGCCTGCCGGGAGCCGAACGCGGCATCACTTCGAACGAGTTTTTCACTCTGGAGCGACGGCCGCACCGCGTCGCGATAGTGGGCAGCGGCTACATTGCCTGCGAGTTGGCGGCGGCGTTTCAGGAACTCGGCAGCCGTGTCGAGCTCTTCATCCGCAAGGATTACCTGCTGAGTCACTTCGATGCGATGCTGGGTGTGTCGCTGATGCGCGAGATGCGGGCGCTGGGCGTGACAATTCACCCGCACGTGGTACCAACCGCGATTCACCGTGAATCGGATTTTAACGCGCTGATCGCGGCGGATGGCCGTGAATTCTCCGGCTTCGACTCACTGCTGTGGGCCATAGGGCGCAGCGCGAATGTCGCCCATCTCAATTTGAGTGCGGCCGGCATCACGCTCGATGCGAACGGCTTCATCGCCACCGACGAATTCCAAAACACCGGAGTCGCGGGCGTCCACGCCATAGGCGACGTCACCGGCCGCACCGGCTTGACGCCGGTGGCAATCGCCGCCGGACGCAGGCTCAGCGACCGCCTGTTCGGCGGCAAGCCCGAGCGGCGCCTGTGCTACGAGATGATTCCGACCGTCGTGTTCACGCATCCTCCGATCGGCACCGTGGGCTTGAGCGAGCAAGAGGCGAAGTTGAAATACGGCGACGCGGCGAAGATCTACACCGCGTCCTTCACACCCATGTATCACGCGCTGACCACGCGCAAGACTCAAACCGACATGAAGCTGGTTTGCGTGGGCCCGGACGAGAAGGTCATCGGCTGCCACGTCATCGGGGCCGGCGCCGACGAGATGCTGCAGGGATTCGCGGTGGCCATTCGCATGGGCGCGACCAAGCGCGACTTCGACGACACCGTGGCCATCCATCCGACCAGCGCCGAAGAACTCGTGACCATGCGCTAGGCGTGCTGCGCGAGCGCAGCACGCACCTCTTCGGTGTTCGGCCGGATGCCGCGCCATAAGAAAAACGATTCGGCCGCCTGCTCGACCAGCATGCCCCACCCCTTGGTGATGCGGCGGGCATGGAGCGAGTGCGCCCAATTCGTGAACGGCGTCTTGCCGCGGCCGTAGGCCATGTCGTAGCAGACGGTTTCCTCGTCGACCAGTCCTGCCGGCATCTCAGGCATTTCGCCCTGCAGACTCGCCGAAGTGGCGTTGATGACGAGATCGTACGCCGGACTTTGCAGCTCCCCGAAGGAGCAGCCGCTGATTTTTCCCATGTCGGAGAACTCGGCCGCGAGATTGCGCGCTCTCATGGGCGTGCGGTTCGCGATCATGAGCGTGCGCAGTTCCCGCTCCATCAAGGGAGCGATCGCCCCGCGCGCGGCGCCACCCGCGCCGAGTATCAACACGCGCTTGTCGGCGAGATCGAGCTGCATGTTGCGTTCGAGATCGCAGATCAGGCCGGCGCCGTCGGTGTTGTCGCCGAGCAGAGTCGTATCTTCGAAGAAGGCGATGGTATTCACGGCGTGCGCCCGCGCAGCCCGCGGAGTCAATTCGTTCACCAACTCGGCCGCAGCCTGCTTGTGGGGCAGTGTGACGTTGAGTCCGCGCACGCCGCTCGTGAACAAGCGCAGAGTCTCGCGCCGAAAATCGTCGGGAGCGATGTCGAACAGGCGATAAACCAGATTCTGTGCCGTAGCCTTGGCGAACATCCCGTGAATGAACGGGGACCAGCTGTGGGCGACCGGGTGGCCCACGATTCCGTACTGGTCGGGCGGTCCGGCTTCGTGCGGCAGATTCACCGGACAAGCCACTCCGCCGCGCGTTTGGCGAAATAGGTCAGAATGCCGTCGGCTCCGGCGCGTTTGATGGACAGGAGGGACTCCAAGGCAACCGCGCGCTCGTCGATCCAGCCGTTCGCGGCCGCCGCCATGATCATCGCGTACTCGCCACTGACCTGGTAGACGAAGGTGGGCATCCCAAAGCGGTCCTTCACCCGGCGCACGATGTCCAAATAGGGCAGGCCGGGCTTGATCATGACCATGTCCGCGCCCTCGGCGATGTCGAGGGCGACTTCGCGCAAGGCCTCGTCCGAATTGCCGGGGTCCATCTGATAGGTGTGCTTGCCGCCGGTACCGAGCTGTTGCGCCGAGCCAACGGCTTCGCGAAACGGGCCGTAGAAACTGGAGGCGTACTTGGCCGCATAGGCGAGAATGCGCATATGGACCAATCCCGCGGTCTCGAAGGCGCCGCGGATCGCGCCTATGCGGCCATCCATCATGTCGGAGGGCGCAACCACGTCGGCGCCGGCGTCCGCATGCGACCGCGCCTGGCGCACCAGGGTTTCGACGGTCAGGTCATTCTGCACATAGCCGCCGCCGTCGATCAGACCGTCCTGTCCGTGCGTGGTGAATGGGTCGAGCGCCACGTCGGTGATGACGCCCAGCTCCGGAAACTCCTTTTTCACGGCCCGCACCGCCTGCTGGGCAATGCCGTTGGGATTCCAGGATTCACGCGCGTCCAAAGACTTCTTGTCGGCCGGAATGACCGGAAACAGCGCAATTGCCGGGATGCGCAGCGGCACTAGGGAGGCGCACTCACGCAGCAATTCGTCGATCGAAAGCCGCTCGATTCCGGGCATGGAACCGACCGGCTGGCGCTGCTTTACCCCCTCCACCACGAAAATCGGGTAAATGAGCGAATCCACGTTAAGTTGCGTCTCGCGCATCAGCCGCCGCGAAAACTCGTCGCGGCGCATGCGCCTCAATCGGGCGCTCGGAAATGAATTGGCTGGACTTCCGGTCATCTTGACTGTGACTCCTAACAACAGTTTCAGCCGTGCCATGCAGGCCTGGCCCCGGCCGGGTGCGATGGCCCCCGCGTCCCCGGCCGCCGCATTGCATTTTCCGCAGCGTGATCGTATCGCGGTAATATCGCAAAGCAGATATCGTAAGCCGGACTATCGCGGGTCGAGTGCTGATTTATACATGAACGATCAGGTTGGCGGAAATTTGAAGCGCAACCGCTTCCATGCGCTTTGCCAATCTTTGCGCCCGGACCTGCTGCGGTTCGCCTTTTGGCTGTCGCGCGACCTCGCTTTGGCCGAGGACGTTGTGCAGGAAGCCATGCTGCGTGCCTGGAAGGCGCAAGATTCATTGTTGGACGAAGGAGCCGCCAAGCCCTGGTTTTTGACCATCATTCGCCGGGAATATGCCCGCAGTTTCGAGCGCAAGCGTCTGGTGACCGTGGACATCGACGAGCTCGTTGCGCGTGAAGAGCCCACGCTGGCGACCACACAGGCGGATGACCTGGCGGAGCTTCGCGCCGCCCTGTTCAAGCTGCCCGATGAGTATCGCGAACCGCTGGTGCTGCAGGTGCTGATGGGCTATTCGACGGCGGAGATCGCCGCTGAACTCAACCTCTCGAATGCCGCCGTCTTGACGCGGCTGTTCCGCGGCCGCAATCATCTGCGCGCGCTGTGCGGCGAGGATACGCGTATGGATCCCGAATAATGATGAATTGCGCTGACTATCGCCGAGCGGTTCTGGCGGGTCCGCGGGATGCGGATCCTCTGCTGCGTTTGCATCGTGACGGCTGCCGCGAATGCCTGGAGTACACGGATCGGCTGTTGCTCTTCGAAAGCCGCCTCGAGCGCGCCATGCGCGTGAGCGTTGCGGCCGCCGGGGACGCGCGGGTCGTACCCCTGCGGGTGCCCGCGGCGGCTCGCGCGAGCGCCGCGCCGGGCGGGCTCAAGGCACGCCGCGGGTGGCTGGCGATGGCCGCAAGCGTGCTGATTCTGGTTGCCGTCGCGGGCGGTCTGTGGCTTGCGGAGCCGCATTCGAGCTTGGCCGCCGATGTGGTGGCCCACATGGCGGGGGAGCCGCAGGCCTGGGCGCGCACGGACATACCGGCCACGGCGCCGGAATTGGCGCAAGCGCTCGGCGGCGCACACCTGCGTTTGGACCCCAAGGCGGGCATGGTCAGCTACGCGAGAAGCTGTCAATTTCGCGCTCATCGCGTTCCGCACCTGGTGGTCCAGACGGAAATGGGGCCGGTCACCGTGATGGTTCTGGCGCATGAGTCCGTATCCAAACCCGAGCGGTTCGACGAGCAGGGCTACCACGGGGTCATACTCCCGATACCGGGCCGCGGGAGCCTTGCGGTTCTTGCCCGCGGGCAGAGCCCGAGTCCCGATATGCTGAAGCAGATCGCTTCGCGCGTGCAGGACGCGCTCGTCTGGACCGGATGAAAGGGTCCGCTTAAGGCCAAAGCGCCAGCGCGGCTAAAGCCCCGCTTTGCCGAGCAAATCGATCAGCCTTCTAGAGCTGGCCGCGAGCGTCGGGTGATCCGCCTCGAATTGCACCGCGACCTTTTCCAGGCGCTCCGGCATCGAGGCATTTCCCATTGGCACGCCTGGCGGTGATGATCCCGGCTGCGGCGCGGGTGCGCGGTCCGGCTGCAGCAGCCGCTGGATGTCCTCGAGGACTTCCGTCAGCAGTTGCTCCGATCGCGGATCCACATGCCGCATGCCGCGGAGTTCTTCATGCAGTTTGCTGAGCTGATCGCGCAAAATCTTGGAATCCATGAGTCAAATCCTCGAAAGTAGGTGCGTCATTGTGCCATTCGCTCCCTCGTCAGGCGCGCGACTTCCACGTATCCCGCTCCGGAAGTGGCGATCCCCTCGTGAATGGCGGTGTAGGCGCTTTGCAGGTACTCATCCGCGCCGTAGGGCGGGTTGACCACCATTAAGCCGCTGCCCGCGAGACCGACGCCCGCATCGTCCGGATGGATGGCCAAATCCGCGTACAGCATCTTCGGGATTCCCAACGCTTCAAAGCGTGCATGCACCCTGCTGCGTTGCGCGGCACTGCGGATCGGATACCACATCAGGAATATGCCGCTCGGCCAGCGGCGGTAGGCGTCGGCGAACGCCTGCAGCATCGCCTTCAACTCATCGATGCTCTCGTAGGGCGGATCGATCAGCACCAGTCCGCGCCGCTCCTGCGGCGGAAGGAGCGCCTTGAGCGCCGCATACCCATCCTCGATTTGCACGCGAATACGCCCGGCGGACTCGATTTCCCGCTCAATGGTCCGCGCCTCCGCGGGCATCAGCTCGACGAATATCGCACGGTCTTGCGGCCGCAGTCCGCCGGCGATCAGCGCCGGCGAGCCGGGGTAGCGCGCCAAACGTTTGCCGCGCCGGGCGCGAACAGCGGAAAAATACGGGCCGAGAATTTTCGAGTGGATGTTCGTTTGTATCAGACGCTGAATACCGCGCTCCGCTTCGCCGGATTTGCTGGCTTCGGCCGCCTGCAAGTCGTAATAGCCGCGACCGGCATGGCTGTCCAAGGCAAAGAACCCGGCTTCCTTGCGCTTCAAGGCATCGAGGCAGTAGAGCAGCGCGACGTGCTTGGCGATGTCCGCAAAATTTCCGGCATGATAAATGTGCTTGTAGTTCATCGCGGCAGGCATTGTGCCTGTATCGCGGCTAAACTAGGCGAAATTCGCAAGCTCGCGGGGCATCGATGTACGAACTCTACATTGGCAACAAGAATTATTCTTCTTGGTCATTGCGGCCGTGGGTGCTGATGCGCGAACTCAAGATCGCGTTTGCGGAGCGATTGATACCGTTTGGCCCGACGGCGCTGTGGGAGGACTTCAAAAAGATTTCCCCGAGCGGCAAGGTGCCCTGCCTGGTCGATGGAGCGGCGGTCGTGTGGGATTCGCTCGCCATCGCAGAGTATTTGGCGGAGCGGCACGCCGGCGTTTGGCCGGCCGATTCCAGCGCCCGCGCCTGGGCCCGGAGCGCCTGCGCCGAAATGCATTCGGGATTCGGCGAGTTGCGCGGCCGCTGTTCGATGAACTGCGGCGTGCGCGTAAGGCTGAAGGATATTCCGGCGGCGCTTCAGCGGGATCTCGCCCGGCTTGGCGCCCTGTGGAGCGACGGGCTGCGGCGCTTCGGCGGGCCGTTCCTGGCGGGGCAGTCAGTCACGGCGGTCGATGCGTTCTTCGCGCCGGTCGCCTTTAGAATTCAAACCTACGGCATCGCTCTCGACACGACGGCGGGCGGATACGCACAGCGCCTGCTCGCTCTTCAATCCATGAAGGACTGGTATGCGGACGCCCTCAAGGAAAGATTCCGCGACCCGCCGCACGAAGACGAAATGGCGCAGATGGGAACCGTAACCGAGGATTTGCGGGCGCGCTAGCGGTGCAGGCCCGCATGCGGCAGGCGATCACCAGCATTTCTTCTGCCTCGGCCCGGCGCGGCGCCAAGGGCTCCGCGTGAGAGGTCTCGATGTCCGCTACGCCCTGTGGGGCGCCGGTCTTCTACTGCTCGCGGCATTGCCGCTGTTCGGTGGATTCGCAGGAATCGGCTGGGAACTCGCGGAAGCGGCCGGCCTCGCCAGCGGCCTTGCCTGCATCGCCCTATCCGGCTCGCCGGTCCGGCCTCGGGACTCGGTGCCGCCGACGCTGCTGTCCCTGCGGCGCCACACCCTGATCGGCTGGTTGGCGCTGCTTGGCGCCGCGATTCATGTCGCCGGGCTGATTCTGGTCGACCGAACCGTGGTCGAATACCTGAAGCCGACCGCGCCTCTGTATCAGCTCGCGGGGATCGCGGCGGCCGTGATACTCCTGGCCCTGGTGTTGAGTTCGCTTGCCGGCGTGCGCCGCCGCCTGTGGGCGAGTCACCGCGGATTTCAAGCCACGCATGTAATACTCGGCTCGCTGCTCGTCGTAATGATTGCCGTGCACGTGGCCGTGACGGACAGATATGCCGGCGGCCGGGGGCGCAGGGCGCTGCTGGTCGCGGCGACGATCGGCGCGATTCTGATGCTGCTGCGGCAGCGCCGTCCGATCGATCCGGCTCCTCGTCCGCTCGCGTCGCGCCGGCGGCTGGTATTCGGACGCCACACGACAGGGGTGGTGGGCGTCCTGGCGCTAAGCGCCTTAGCCGTCGCGGGCCTGCTTGCGCACGCGGTGGGCGACGCTCTGCGCGAACCGCTGTTCCATCGCGGCAATTCCATCCCGCTCGATTTTCCGCACGGCAAGCACGGCATGGTCAACTGTCTGGTCTGCCATCACAATTACGCCGACGGACGGGGTTGGGGATTGTGCGTGCAATGTCATCGCAGCGGCCGGGCGGATCTCAAGGAGGGAGTCGAGGCGAGATTCCACGCCTTTTGCCTCGACTGCCATCGCCATCCCCAGGCAACGCTCAAGCGCCACGGTCCGGTCGCCGGTTGCAGCGCTTGTCATCAGCGGCCCGGCACCATCAAGTGACGCCACGCCACAGCGCCGCGCGGAATGTGAGTCGCGATTTACTTTGGAACGCAAAGTTTGATATTTTGCATTGCAAAACCGGCCGCACGGCGCCGGTTGCAAGACGGTTCGTATGAAATTGCATCTCTCAAGACTGGCCGCGGCGGGGCTGTTGCTGCTGTCCGGCGTCGCCTACGGCGGCGGACCGCTCGGCATCGATCACGAATGGTCTTTGGATCAGAGCGGCATCTGGGCGCGGAGCTATCAAACCGGACTCGAGAATGCCGTGATTGCCGTCGAGGTGGCGGGCAGCCTATGGTTTGGAAAGGACGACGAACTGGGCCATACCTTCTGGCAGACGATCGACGCATCGGCGATTTCCGGAGTCGGCGCCGCGATACTCAAACGGGGCTTTGGACGCGCCCGGCCGTACCAGGGCAACAATCCCAATCTATGGTTCAAGGGCAGTTGCTGCGAGAGTTTTCCGAGCGGCGAAGTAACGCTGCAGGCCAGCTTCGTGACCCCCTTCATCGCCAATTACGCGCGCCAATATCCTTGGGTGTGGTCGCTCGAGATACTTCCGCTATACGATGCCATTGCACGGCTGAAAAGCCAAGCTCACTGGCAGACGGATGTCATCTTCGCTTGGGCGCTGGGCTCGGGGATCGGATATTGGAGCACGACCCGCGCAACCCCGTTGTCGGTACAGATCAGCCCAAAGGGACTGACAGTCGGCTTTTCCAAGCGATTTTAGCGCCGCGCTGCGCGCATCGCTTGCTTGCGCCACCACCGTATCACTCTGATGTGGCTCAGGTTTTCAACTTCGCCAATCTGTTTGCCGCGCGCCATGGTACGCGGCGCATTTTTCCTGCGTGCAGGCTCGCTTCATCGATGGGATTGCAAATGCCGCGGCGGCCTGAAAAAATGATTGCCGACATCGGCGGCCGGATTGACTTCGCTTTGTGTAGCGCAAGGGTGTCAAGTTGACCAACCTCGATAAAGCTTTGGCCGAAATCAGCGTGATCCGCAGCCAGATCGCGCGCGGCACCGAATTTCGCGGCTACGGCCCGGCCTCGGCCGCGGCCTCCGGCGTCTTTGCGCTTCTGGTGGCGTCCCTGCAGGCTCGCTGGCCGGCGAGCCTCGATCGCGATTTCAGCAGCTACTCGACGGTATGGATCGCCACCGCGGCAATCTCATTGATCTTGACGGGCATCGAGACCGTGCGTCGCGCCAAGCGCGTCCATTCGAGCCTTGCCAACGAAATGATCTATCTTGCAGCCGCGCGGTTTCTGCCGGCCTTGACGGCGGGTTTGCTGTTGACCGCCGTGATCACGCGTTTCGCGCCTCATCGCGTCGGGATGCTGCCGGGTCTGTGGCAGGTGATATTCAGTCTTGGCATATTCGCCTCGTGCGAGTTCCTTCCCCGCCAGATGTTTCTCGTCGGCATGTGGTATCTCGCCGCCGGGCTGATTTGTTTGGCCTCCGGAGCAGATGACGGCGGATTTTCGCCGTGGGCCATGGGGCTTCCATTTGGGATCGGGCAGATGCTGGTGGCCGCAGTGCTGCAATTCGGGTATCGGGAAAAGCACAATCATGAATAACGACACATCCAGCGCCAGCAGTCGATTCGCCTACGGCGGATTGGATCGTATCATTCACGAGCGCGCGCGCTTGAGCGTGCTCACGTCGCTGGTCACACATCCCAAAGGTTTGTCGTTCGTCGACCTGAAGCGAATCTGCGCGCTCACGGACGGCAATTTGAGCCGGCACCTGCAGGTTCTCGAGCAGGCCAAACTGGTTGCGATCGCGAAGGATTCGGAGCAGGGCCGGACGCAGACGTGCTGCCGCATTACCGCGGCCGGCCGCAAGCGATACGTCGACTACCTTGCCGTCCTGGAGCAGGTGGTGGTTGACGCCGCGACAGGCCTCAATCGGGCGGGAGCGCTGCAACTGCGCGGGATGACGCAAACATGAGTCCGCTGTGCGCAGTTTTTGCGCAGGATGTCAAGAAACTCGAATATGATCGGCGAGGGTTTCAGCCGGCCTCGCATCGAGTCGAACAGGGCCGCTAATTCAGCGGCGGACTCCAGCTTGCGCTGCAGCAGGTGCGGCAGCGGCATCATCGAACCAGGGGAGCGCTCGGCGTCCTGCCCAAATCGCCATTCACGTCGGGTTCCACGCCAAATCGACCCGCGGGGAAAACCGCCGACCGCGACGGTAAAGAGCGCCAGGCATCGACCACGGCTTGTACCGAAACCTCATCGACGTGACAAGCGGCGGGGGGGCCTCCCAAGGCCACAATCGGGGCACCGTAAACGCCCCGCGGCAACCAGTGACGCGGCGAATTTTGGCCGAATAGAATGATCAAGGGGGAGCCCACTGCCGCTGCAACATGGGCCGGACCGGTGTCCACCGAAATCATGCACTGCGCGATCTCGCATAGCGCCAGCAGCCGGCGCAGGGGCAAGTGCAGGCCAACCACCCGGTCGAGCCGGGCGGAACGGCAAATGCCACGCAGCAGCGGCAGCTCCTGTCTGGATCCGCAGAGCACGATTTGCGCCTGCGGCAAGTCTTGCCGCAAGCACTGGAGTAACTCGGACCACTTCGCGAGCGGCCATGCCTTGTCATCGGACGGAGCCCGCCGCAAGCGCCGCCACCGCATGCTTCGTCGGTTGCCCGGCTGTATCAGGACTATTGGCCTTCCCGACCAACCCTGGGTCTCGATCCAGGCCGCGCAATCGACCCGCTCTTCGTCCGACACCCTCAACCGCGGCGCGGGAACCACATCGACGCAGCGGAAGTCCCTCGCCCGCAGAGCGGCCGGAGTCTGCTTGCCGAAGCGCAGCAGAGCATCGACGCGATGCTCGCTGGCGTAGGCATCATCTTCCTGCAAATAAACGCAACGTTCCGGCTCGATGCGGGCCAGCCGCAACAGGGCGTTGATCCTTTTCAGTGCATGGGCTGCCGATGTCTCGCACACATAAATCGGCGAGTTGCCGCTGTGGCGCAGCGCCCAGAAGACGCGCCACCAGGTCGGGCCCAGCAACAATGGCGTATGCCTTCCGAATAACGACCAAATCCGCGCCACATCCTCGTGCCCGCGATACAGCTGGGTGGACCATGGGCCTGCACCGATCAACCAGCATGGATTGCGGTAGCGGCGATGCAGAAGATTCAGAAGAGGGGCCAGCAATACCATGTCACCGAGGCGGCCGAATCGAATCACTATCGGGATCACGGCGGGCGCCGCCCCTGAGGCGATGTCGCGGGAATCATCCATGGATCGCTCGAGTTGCAATGCTTGGCGCCTGCCTATAGGAATATTGTCTCTGCGCTCTGCGCGGCCCGACACCGTCGAAATGCAATTCAAAGTACCCTTCTGGGCCCGGCGAATGCAAGTATCTTTTTTCACGGGCGAAGACCGTGAGCCGCTTCTAAGGACCGCTCGCGCGCTGCGCGAATTGCTCGAGCGCCTGGCGTCCGTCCTCCCACATCTGGAACGGGGTGGCGAGCGGCTCTTGGGGCATGAGGACTGCGAGTGTACGGCTCGAGGCAATGAAGTGCAGCGTCGCGGTATCGACCGGATAGGCGTGGGCGATGACGCCGCCCTGCGGCGGCAGGTGCAGCTCACGGCGCCGCGACAGGCTTACCGGCATCTGCTCCACCGGCATCATGCCGATCTCGCGGCCATCCGCCAGGATCTTCAGCTCGCCCGCCTGCGGGTCCGGCGCGGCAGACATGCGCGGGTCCACCGTCGACCAACGATAGAGCAGCAGATACTCGCGGTATTTCCCGGAATTATCGACTTCCACCGCCACCAGGGTCGCATAGTCCCGCGCATGCGCCGCGACGTCGATGCGCTCCCGGGCGAACACCAGCGGCTCCGCCACCACCGACAGCGTCGTGCCCGTCCGTTCATCGAGAAATTCGTGCGAGGCCGCCGCCGGCGGCCGGCCGCTGCATGCGGGTAGCACCATCAGCGCCACGACCAAAGCCACGCTGATACGCATAAGCCCTTAGAATCGCAACCGGTAGGACACCGAAATATATAGCGAGCGCTGATCCAATGCACGGGTCGTGCCCTGGCCCGGCAGCAGCCCCGATTGCTGTATCGATTGCTGTGTCTGGATCTGATAGCCGGCGGTCGCCTCGAACACCGACCGGCGGCTGGTCCAGTCGGCGCGAATTTGCGGCAGGTACAGGGTTTGCTTGCCGCCCAGCGTCGGGTTGTTGATCTCGGCGACGCTGAAGCGCGGCCCGGCGCGCCAGGCGCCGGGCAGCACGAAGCGCGCGTCCCAGGACACCGTGGCGGTGTGCGCAGTGGGCGCGTCATCGTACAGCGCGCTGAAGACGTGCAAATCGCCCGCCTGCAGCAGGCTCGAGCCCGACAGCTGCACCGTGAAGTTCTTGTCTAGACCCGTCGATGGCGTCGCCGGCACGCCGCCGGAGGCCGGAGTGGCGCCGAGCCGCAGGGTCGCGACATCCATCATGAGCTGCCAGCGCTCGGCGAGCGGACGGCTGGCGGACAAGACGAATGTATCGCTGGTGGGCGTGCGGTCGAGCGCCAGCTGCTTGATCCCGGAGACCGTGAGTGGCGGCGGGCCGGCTGCCAGCCCCGGCAGAGTCGTTGCGTTTTGACCGATCAGCGCATTGCTGATCAACAGCAGCGGACTGCGGCGATGATCGGCGTCGAATCCCAGCACCCAGGATTGCCCCACCTTGAGGTTGCCGATCAGCGTGGCCGAGTTGAGCTCCGCGAAGTAGGTGTCGTAATCGACCAGCATCACCGCGATGCGGCCGGGCGCGGAGTAGCGCGTCTGCATTCCGATCGAGCGCCGATCGGTAAATCCGGCATCGGACTGATTGAACAAATAGGTGTCGAAAACCCAGCTTTGAGACGGGCTGTACTCGGCCGTCAGCGTTTCGAATTTCGTTTCGGTCGAGAAGGCCGAGTAACTGGTGTAGGCCGGGTAGCCGGCGGCCGCGCTCACCGACCATTTCGGATTGACCTGGTAACCGACGTATCCGCCGTCGAAAATGCCGATGACGCCCTGGCTGGCGAGGGACTGGCGCCCGACGCGACCGGTCACGCCGGTGGAGCGGTCCGTCAGCTCGAGGAAGGCCGCGCTGGTTCGATCCTGGCTGCCCCCGCCGGCGGTCGTAAACACGTTATCCGTATAGCCCGCGTTCACCCGCCCGGTAAAGTCATAGCGCTCGCCGCGGTTGCGCACCAACAGATCGGCGTACACCAGAGCGGCGTTGACCGCGGTCGCGGTGGTCGTCGCGCCTCCCGAGGTGGTTTGCGTGGTGCCGTATTGGTAGGTGAGCGCGGTGCTGCCGGCCATGGTCCACTGGCGATCGGTGGGCGCCGCGAACTCGCCGGTCGATTTGGGGGCGAGGGACGCCTGAGCGAGCGCCTGCAATCGGCTGCGCACGCGTTGCGCCCCGGGACCGTTCGGGTAGCGGCGTAAATAGGCTGCGTATTCGGCCTTGGCCTGCGCCAGCTGTCCCGCCCTTTCGCGGACCAGGCCGAGCAATTCCTGGGCATCGGCGCGCCCCGGGTATTCGGGCTGGCGCATGAGACGGTTGAGCAGGTCGATCGCTTCAGGGTACTGATGCTTGTCGAGCGCTGTGCGCGCGTCGTGCAATATCTGTGCGCGCTGATCCTCCGGCAGTGGAGGATCGGTCGGACCCTCCGCGGCCACCGACGGTGCACCGGCGTGCTCGACCACGGCCAGATCCGTCTGTTCGTCGTTGACCGCCAGCCAGGCTCGCGGGTAGCTCGCGAGCGCAATTTGCAGCACGCGCTCGGCCTCGGCACGGGTCGCGAACGGGCCGACTCGCAGCCGATACCAGTGCGTATCCTCGATGTCGGTCTCGGACACGTACGCCTGCGTCTTCAAGGCGGCGGCGGCGGCCTCGACGGCCTGTCGTTCGAACTTGGTCGATGAGGAGTCGAGATTGACGGCATAGCCCGCCGGTGCTTCGACTTCGGAGGCGTAGGCCGTCGCTTTGCGCCGGCCGGTGCCGATCAGCCGCACGCGCAGGCCAAAGCCGGTCGCGGTCGGCGCCATCACGAAATCCAGATCACGCGCCCAAGTCAGTTCCAGGACCGCTTGTCCGGGAACGATCGACTCGACTCGCGCCCCGGTCACGAGATCGCCGCCGCCGCCGACCAGCGGCAATTCCGGCGGCAGGGAGAAGAGGCGCGCGCCGCAATCCCGCCCCATCATCAGCGTGATTCTGGTGCTGCTGCCATGGTCCCGGGGCGTGTTGGTGACGTAGCGCACGGAGCAAAAGAACTGGATCGAGATGTCGGTGTGATCCTCGCGCTGGTCGGCGTCGATGACCTGGACGAGGGGCCCGTTCTGCAGAAACGCCACCGCCGCCGCCGCGGTCCCGGTGAGGCCGGCCAGCCCGATCAGAAGCGCCATTGCACGCAGCGGCTGCGCCTGCTTGAGCAGAGCGGCCCACGGCGCGTGCCCAATCACTTCGCCGGACCGCTGATCGCGCCGCGCGGGCCTGGAACTGCGGGCAGCTTCGGTACCGGCTTGTTCGGCGCGGGCTTGTTCGGCGCGGGCGGCGCCGGGGCGTTGACGTTGGTCCAATTCAACGTGTTGTGGCAGGTGCCGCAATCCTGCGTGGTGACCACGTGCTTGATCTGCTTTCCGACCGCGGTGATGCCGTTGTGGCAGCTCTGGCAGGGCGCGTTGATGCCCAAGTGGTTGAAGGTCGCGGCCGCCCATGTGATCGTGCCGTGGCAGGCGCTGCAATCCTGCTTGGTTGCGACGTGCAAGGTGGGCTTGCCCGGCGCCAGCACATTGTTATGGCAGCTGGCGCAACTTTCGGTGACACCCTGGTGATCGAAGTGCGCGGGCAGCCAGGCGATGGTCGTGTGGCAATTCTGGCAGGCGCTGTTGCTCGCGATGTGCTTGGCACCCTTGCCGGTGGCGAGCACGCCGTTGTGGCAGCTGACGCAGTTGCCGGTGACGCCCGCGTGGGACAGACGTTGGATCGGCATCACGCCGCGCGCCGCCGGGCCCATCGGCTCAAGATTAGGGCCTCGCGTTGACCGTATCCCGGGCGCCGGCGCGCTTACCACGGTCGCAATGGTGCTCTTCGTCGCTGTCTGCGCCACGGCCTTCTTCTTCGCGGCGGCGGCGCCGCCGCCCCAGGAGTTCGGATTGTGGCAGCCGTTGCAATCGTTGGTCAGTCCGCTCCCGGCATTGTGCGGGTCCCCCGTCGGCCGCGTGGTCAGATTGGTCACGCCATAAAAGTTCAACGCAGGCGTGACCCGGTTGTGGCACGCATCGCAGGTCCCGCCGATGAACGCGAACATTAAGCTGTGCTTGGCCGCGGTCATGGTGGTGCCGCTGAAGGAGGTAAAACTGATCGCGTGGCAATCCTCGCACGGCGTCTTGCCGGTCGGAATGTGCACTGGCGCGAGCACCGCATCCTTCGGCGTGTAATTGAGATAGAAAACCGGCGGAGCCGCATTCGGTGCGCCGTGACAGGTGATGCAGCCACTGGTGATGCCGGTGTGCAAGGTCGCGTTCGCCGCCAGAGTCTTGTAGTTGGTCGGCGCCGCCGTGTGGCAGACACTGCAGGCCTGGTTGGCCGGATTCGGCATGTGGCCCGCGGGCATGGTGGTCGAGTTCCAGTTCGCCGTGGTATGGCACAGGCTGCAATTGTTCGGCGCCACCATTTGACCGGTGGTGTGATCCGCGGGCCGGCCCTGCAGCGCTGGGCTCGCCGAGCCCATGTAGTAGCTCGCGCCCTTCTCATGGCAGGTGGTGCAGGTGGTCGCGACGAACGCATGCGTCCCCTGGGTCATGTTCATCGGGCCGAACGTGCCGGCCGCATAAGTGGTCGAGGAATGGCAGGAGCCGCAGCTGGTTCCCGACAAAATCGGGATGTGCTGGGGCGAGAGCACCGCGTCTTTGGGCGTGTAATTGTTGTACCAGGTGAGCGCCGTCGTGAAGCCGTGGCACTGCGCGCACTGCGTGCTGTTAATGCCGGTGTGCAAGGTCGCGTTCGAGGCCAGCGTTTTGTAGTTGGTCGGCGCCGCCGTGTGACACACGGTACAGGCCTGGTTCGCCGGATTCGGCATGTGGCCCGCGGGCATCACGGTCGAGTTCCAAGTGGCCGTGGTGTGGCACAGGCTGCAATCGTTCGGTGCCACCATTTGTCCTGATGTGTGATCGGCCGGCCGGCCCTGCAGCCCCGGGCTCGCCGTACCCATGAAGAAGGAAGGTCCCGCCTCATGGCAGGTGATGCAGGTGGCGGCGACGAAGGCGTGCGTCGCCTGAGTCATGTTCATCGGCCCGAACGTGCCGGCCGCATAAGTGGTCGATTTGTGGCAGGCGCCGCAGTCGGTTCCCGACAGGAACGGAATGTGCGTGGCCGGCGCAGGTTTCGGCGGATCGTTGTTGTTGTAGAACGAGAGCTGCGTCAGGCCGTGGCACTGGGCGCAGCCGCTCGAGATGCCGGTGTGCAGCGCCGAGTTGGCCGCCATGGTCGCGTAGTTGGCGGGCGCCGCGGTGTGGCAGGTGTTGCAGCCCTGGTTGCCCGGGTTCGGCATGTGGCCCGCCGGCAGCACCGTGGTAATCCAGTTCGCCGTGGTGTGGCACAGGCTGCAGTCGTTCGGCGCGACCTGCTGCCCGGCCGTGTGATCGGCCGGCCGGCCCTGAAGTCCCGGGCTCGCCTTACCCATGTAGAAGGAGAGGCCCGCCTCGTGACAGGTCTTGCAGGCAGTGGCCGAGACGTTGACGTGGGTGGCCTGGGTCATGTTCATCGGACCGAAGCCGCCGGTGGCGTAGTTCGCAGTATGGCAGGCGCTGCAGTCGTTATTGGTAAACGACGGAATGTGCGCGGCGGGCGCAGCCAGCGGCTCATCGGTGTGGTTGTAGAACAGTAGCGGGGCCGCGCCACCGTGGCACTGCGCGCAGCCGGTGCTGATGCCGGTGTGCAGCACCGGGATGCTCGCGAGCGTGACGTACCCCGCCAGCGTGCTGAGATTGCCGGTGTGGCAGACCGCGCAGGTCTGGGTGCCGGGAATCGGCATGTGGCCGTTCGGCAGGGTGGTCGGCGTGGTCCACACCGTTGTGTTGTGACACAGCGAGCAGTCTCCGGCGGCTTGTGATGGCGGGTTGGGTGCCGAGACGTGGGTTGGCGGCCGCACGGTCAGCGGCGTACCGCTGCCGACATAGAAGCTCTTGCCGGTGTCGTGGCAGGTATTGCAGGTGGTCGGCACGAAGGCGTGCTTGGCAGCGCTCATGGCGGTGGCCGGTCCGAAGCCGTTCGCGACGTAGTTCGCGGTATGGCAAGAACTGCAGTCGGCGCCCGTCAAGTACGGGATATGCACCGGTGCGAGCCCCGCCGCTGCCTTGATGGGGTCGTTGTTGTTATAGAAGGTCAGCGCTCCCGACGGGCTGCCGTGGCACAGCTGGCAATTGCCGCTGATGCCGGTGTGCAGTACCGAGATGCTGGCGAGGGTGGCATAACTCGCCGCCATACCGGTGATCGCGGTGTGGCAGGTGGCGCAGGCCTGGTTGCCGGGGTTCGGCATGTGCCCCGCCGGCATCACCGTGGTGTTCCAGTTGGTCGTGTTGTGGCAGCCGGAGCAGTCGCCGGTCTGCTGCTGCGCCGTTCCGGTGGGGGCCATGTGATCGGTCGGCCGGCCCTGCAGGGCGGGCGTCGATGTGCCCATGTAAAAGGAGAGGCCCGCCTCATGGCAGGTGTCGCAGGAGCTGGGCACGAAGGCGTGCTTGGCCGGGTTCATGCTGGCCGGGCCGAAGCCGCCGGCGATGTAATTCGCCGCATGGCAGGAGCTGCAGTCGGTGCCGGAAAGGTACGGGATATGCGAGGGCGTGAGCACCGCGGCTTTCGGATTGTCATTGTTGTTGTAGAAGGTCAGCTGCGTGGTGGCGCCGTGGCACAGGCCGCAATTGCCACTGATGCCGGTGTGCAGCACCGCGATGCTGGCGAGCGTGGCGTAGCTCGCCACCGTACCGCTGATGGCGGTGTGGCAGGTGGCGCAGAGCTGGGTTCCGGGGTTGGGCATGTGCCCCGCCGGCATGACATTGCTGGTCCAGTCGGTGGTGTTGTGACACCCCGAGCAGTCGCCGGTCTGCTGCTGTGCCGTGCCGACGGGGCTCAGGTGATCCGCGGGACGCAGCTGCAGCGGCGTTGTGCTGCCGACGTAGAAACTCTTGCCGGTGTCGTGGCAGGTATCGCAGGCGGTGGGCACGAAGGCGTGTTTGACCGCACTCATGCTGGTCGGGCCGAAGCCGTTCACCGCATAAGTGTTTGCATGGCAGGAACTGCAGTCGGTGCCGGGCAGGTACGGGATGTGCGCCGGCGTGAGCAGTGCATCCTTGGGCGTGAAGCCGTTGAACCAGGTCAGCGCCGTGGTCGTGTCGCCGTGGCACAGTCCGCAGTTGCCGCTGATGCCGGTGTGCAGCGCCGGGATGGCCGCCAGCGTCGCCGGCGTGTAGTCGGCGGGCGCCGAGGCGTGGCAGACGCTGCACGCCTGGTTGGCCGGATTCGGCATGTGGCCTGTCGGCAGCGCAGTGCTCAACCAGTCCTTGGTCTCGTGACAGGCGGAACAGTCTCCCGTGGCCATGCGCGGATCGGCGCTGGTCGCGTGATTGGCGGGGCGCAGCTGCAGCGGCGTGCCGCCGCCCACGTAGAAGCTCTTGCCGGTGTCGTGGCAGGTGTCGCAGGTTCCCGATACGAAGGCGTGCTTGGCGGCGCTCATGGCGGTGGCCGGTCCGAAGCCCCCCGCCTGGTAGGCCGCGCCATGGCAGGCGCTGCAATCGGTGCCGGCGAGGATCGGGATGTGCGGCGGCGCGAGCGGCGTCTTCTTGGTCGGCGAGACTCCGCTGATCGACATCGGAATGTAGGGCGCGGGCACGCCGGCGAAAGTCTGTCCGGCATGGCACAGCAGGCAGTTGCCCACCGACAATCCGGAGTGCAGCGTCGGAATGCTGGCGGCGAGCACGGCCCAGGTCTCCGCGCTCGGGTTATTGCCGTGGCACACGCCGCAGTCGATGCTCGAGGGAATCGGCGGTACATGATTGCCCGGTTGTCCCGGCACGAAGCCCTTGGAGGTCTTGACCGTGCCGCTGTGGCAGGTTTGGCAGGTGCTGACCGCCATCTGCGTGTGGTTGAACAGCGAGGGCACCCAGCTCGGTGTCTTGGTGCCGATGCCGGTGGTATGGCAGTCCTCGCACAGATTGCTGGTGGGCATGTGACTGCCCTGCTTGCCCACCGCTTTAATGCCGTTGTGGCAGGTGGCGCAGCCGGTGGTGATGCCGGTGTGATCGAAGTTGGCGCCGAGCCAGGTGGTGGTCAGATGGCAATCGCCGCACTCGAGATTGGTGGCGACGTGGCCTTTCGATTTGCCGGCGGCCCCCACGCCGTTGTGGCAGATGATGCAAAAGCCGCTGACCGCCAGCGGAATCTGCGTGTGATCGACCGCCTTGGCGGGCGACCAGCTGATCACCGTGTGGCAGGCCTCGCAGTTCTGGCTGGTTTTCGGATGATTGGGCCCTTCACCCTGCGCGGTCGTGCCGTTGTGACAACTGATGCAGCTGCCGAGCACCTGGGCGTGATCGAAATGCACGTCGGGGCGGAACGAAATGGTGTTGTGGCACGCCACGCAATAATTCGTGGTCGGTATGTGGTTCTCGGTCTTCGGAGTCGCGTTGTACGGCGAGCCGGTGGTGTGGCAGGTGCCGCAGTCCTGCGGTGTGCCCTTGAAGATGGCGTTCAGATGGCAGGATTCGCACGGCAGATCGCGATGCACGCCGTCGAGCTCCCATCCCGTCGTTAGGTGATCGAACGGCACGGTGATCGGCTGGGTCGCGGTCGCGGCATCGCACGCCGCCGGCGCCAGCATCGACCAGAGCATGGCGAGCGGCGCGATCCATCCCAATTTGCGGCGCAGGTTCATCATCGGTGGCTACTGCACCCGGGCGCCTTTCCAGGAGTAATTGGTATGACAGCGGTCGCATTGCGCGCCGTACTGTCCCAGATGCCGGTCGTCCTTGTGGTGGCAGGTTCCGCACTGCTTCGACATTTTCACCGTGCCGGGGGACTCGTGATGGCAGGCGGCGCATTGCAGTTTGCTGTGTGCGCCGAGCAGCGCGAAATGCGCCTGCTTGGCGTGATCAAATGTCCACAGCGGCCAGCCGTTCGGCGAATGGCAGCTCTCGCATTTCTTGCCGAGACCGCCTTTGTGCACGTCATCGTGCGCATGGCAATCGTTGCAGACCGTCGCCGCGCGGCCGAAGGCCTGAGTGGTGTGGCATTGGACGCAGCTGACCACACGGTGCAGCCCGAGCAGCGGGAATGCGGTCAGGTCATGATCGAACGCGATGTCGGATCGCCAGGTTTTCTGGCCGTGGCAAGCATCGCAGCCGCCCTTGACCTTGCCGCCGTGCGGATCCTCGGCGCGATGGCAGCCGACGCAGTCCTTGGCGAGCTTCTGGCCGGCGGCCGCGGCGGTGTGACAGACGTGGCAGTCGAGCTTGGCGTGCACGCCCTGCAGCGCGAACTTGGTCTTCGCGGCGTGATCGTAATTCACCGGCTGCCAGTGGTCGTTGTCATGGCAGTCGCCGCACTTGGCGCCGAAGCGCGCGGCGTGGGCATCGTCGGCCCGATGACAGCCGTTGCAGTCCTTCGGGATCTTGTCCTTGAAATTTCCGCTGCGGTGGCAGGCGGCGCAATCGATCTTCGCGTGGACTCCCAGCAGTTCGTACTGGGTTTCCTTGAGATGGTCGAACTTCGCGGTCTTCCACTCCTTGGTGACGTGGCACTTGCCGCAGTCGGTGCCGCGCGAGCCGCGATGCTCGTCGTCCGTGGC
>Ga0209048_10000924_pt1 | contig 30957 bp, 30 predicted proteins | sample FrelakmetCRP12CR_FD_187146 | JGI IMG/M metagenome (GOLD analysis project Ga0209048, IMG submission 187146) | Freshwater lake sediment microbial communities from the University of Notre Dame, USA, for methane emissions studies - CRP12 CR (SPAdes)... | ecosystem: Environmental > Aquatic >...
ACGAGCTCATCCAGGGCAGCGGCGTCGCCGTCGTGGGCGGCACGTACGCTGACTCCGGCGGGCACGGCGCTGCGCCACCCGGTGGGAACCCCGCCGCGCACCTCGCCCAGCGCCCCCCTGCCCATGTACAGCAGTTCGTCGACGAACCCGGCCGCGCGTGCCGCCACGGCGAGCCACTCCTGCCCGGGCGGTATGCCGACGCTCGTCTGCGGGAAGCCGCGCGCCGCCAGCTCAGTCAGCGCATGGCGCAGAAGCGGCTCGGTCAGCTGCGCCCCGACCGTGGAGCGGACCACCACGTCCTCGATATGCGCCCAGTCGGCACCGGTGTAGATGCTCGGGGCGAGGTGCAGCGTGGCCAGGGCCGTCAGCCCGCGGTCTTGGTCGATGGCGGCGAAGCCGGCGCCGGGGCCGCTCCAGGCGGCGGCCGTCGCCTCGGCAGAGGCCATGACCGCGGGCGCCGGCCGCGCGCCGGCCAGCAGCGCCAGTGCCGCCGCTGCGTCGCCGCTGGTGAGGCCGCGAAAGTCCACTGGGCGTGGCGTCATCAAGGTGTCGGTCGGAGCGTCATGGGTGCGTCGGGCGGGGCGTCGTGGGTACGTTCAGTTCGCGTGCGGCCGGCCTACCGCTCGATGTGCTTCTCCAGCAGCACTGAAGCCTCGGTGAGCCCGACGTCGAAGTAGAGCTTCTGGGCGGCTTCGTTGGCGGCCGCGGCGCTCACCGAGATCTCGGCGCAGCCCGACTCCTCCAGTAGCCGCACGGCGGTCTGCAGCAGCTGCCGCCCGATGCCTTCTCCACGGCGGCCCTCAGCGATGACCAGGGACTCGATGAGACCCGAGTCGGCGGCGTGGAAGAGGCCGGGCACCATGGCGTAGCTCAGCAGGCCGACGGTCGCGTCCTCGTCGAAGGCCAGCAGGACGCCGCTGACGGGTGAGGCCAGAAAGTGACGGACGTAGTGCTCGTCGACCGTCGTGGGATAGTCGAAGGTGACGGCGAGCTCCTGGATGAGCTCGACGACGGCGGGCTCGTCACCGGGGCCGGCGTGGCGGATGATCACGGCCATGGCTTCACTCTCCTGCTTGCGGTTCGCGCGGCGTTGCTCACCGCGCGCTTCTCACCGTGCGCTTCGGCGGCGGCCGATGTCTTCCTGTCGCCGCCGCCCTGACGCCTCGTGCCGGGGATGGCTGCATCGTCCGCATTTCGGGTACATCGTGCAGCAAGTCACGTGCCGAACGAGGCGCGTAGTATATTCAACGCGTCTCGCAGGATCATCTTCCCCGGGAGGGTCGAGTGAAGACAGAGACCTCGGCGCGCCTCTTCGACGAGGCGCGGCAGTACATCCCCGGCGGAGTCAACTCGCCGGTGAGGGCGATGAAGAGCGTCGGCATGCCCCAGCCGCTCTTCATCTCGCGCGCCAGGGGCGCCCACATCTGGGACGCCGACGGCAACGAGTTCGTCGACTTCGTCTCCTCCTGGGGGCCCATGATCCTGGGCTGGGGTCACCCCGACGTCGTCGGCCGCCTGCGCGCGCAGCTGGATCTGGGCACCAGTTTCGGCGCGCCGACCGAGCTCGAGGTCGAGCTGGCGCGCCTCATCTGCGAGGCCGTGCCGTCGGTCGAGCTGGTGCGCATGGTCAACTCGGGCACCGAGGCCACGATGAGCGCCGTGCGCGTGGCCCGCGGCTTCACCGGGCGCGAGAAGATCGTCAAGTTCATCGGCTGCTACCACGGCCACTCTGACGGCTTCCTGGCCGCTGCCGGCAGCGGCGTGCTCACGCTGGCGCTGCCCGACAGCCCGGGCGTGACCAAGGGTACGATCGCCGACACGCTGCTCGTGGAGTACAACGACGTCGAGTCGCTGACCCGGCTGTTCGCTGAGCGCGGCGAGGACGTCGCCGCGCTCATCGTCGAGCCGGTGGCCGGCAACATGGGCGTCGTGCCGCCCGAGCCGGGCTTCCTCGAAGCCTGCCGTGAGCTGTGCACCAGGTATGGTGCCCTGCTCATCTTCGACGAGGTCATCACCGGTTTCCGCGTAGCCTGGGGTGGCGCCCAGGAGCGCTTCGGCGTGCTGCCGGACCTCACCACGCTGGGCAAGATCATCGGCGGCGGCCTGCCCGTGGGGGCCTTCGGCGGCCGCCGCGACATCATGGAGACCGTGGCTCCGCTGGGCTCCACCTACCAGGCCGGCACGCTGTCGGGCAATCCGCTGGCGATGGCGGCCGGGGCGGCTACGCTGCGCGTCCTCGCAGAACCGGGCGTCTACGAGCGACTCGAGATGCTCGCTCACACCGTCGCGGCCGGCCTGACCGCAGCCGCGTCGACGGCGGGTCGCCCGTTCACCCTCAACCAGGTGGGCCCCATGATGACGCTCTTCTTCTGCGAGGGGCCGGTGCGCAGCTTCGCCGCGGCGAAGCAGGCCGACACCGAGCTGTTCGCCGTCTACTGGAGGCACATGCTGGAGAGCGGCATCTACCTGGCGCCTTCGCAGTTCGAGGCGACGATGATCTCGCTGGCCCTCACCGAGGACGACATCACCCGCGCCGCCGCGGCCGCCGCGGCGTTCTTCGCCGGCTGAGAAAGGGAGGCAACCGTGCGCAACGTCGACAAGAGGGACGTCCCCGCCGTCACCGTGCCCCGACTGGCGCTGTACCTGCGCAAGCTCCGCGAGCTACGCGCCCGCGGCGTGGAGCGCATCTCCAGCAAGGACCTCGCGGAGACGATCGATCTCAACGCCGCCCAGATCCGCAAGGATTTCTCGTATTTCGGGGAGTTCGGCACCCGCGGGGTCGGCTACGAGGTCGCGCGGCTCGTGGACGAGATCTCCCATTGCCTGGGGCTCGACCGCTCCTGGAACGTGATCATCGTGGGCGCCGGCCTGCTCGGCACGGCGCTCGCCCGGTATCGCGGCTTCTCGGAACAGGGTTTTCGCCTCGTCGCCATGTTCGACAGCTCCGCAGCCGTGATCGGTGCCAGCTACGGCACGGGGCGCGTGCGGAGTATCGGCGACCTCGAGGACTTCTGCCGAAAGGAACAGGTGGATATCGCCCTGGTCACGGTGCCCGCGGCAGAAGCGGACGGTACCGTCGGGCGCCTGGCCGCGGCCGGTGTCAAGGCCGTCCTCAACTTCGCGCCCGTCAAGGTGCACGCCCCTGAAGACGTCCTGGTCCGCCAGGTAGACCTCTCGAGCGAACTCATGTCGTTGACGTTCTACCTCGATCGGGAGCAGGCCTGAGGTGGTCGACGCGGCGGCCGTGGCAGAGGGACTGAGCGCCGCCGGGCTGGCTTTCGGCCCGCCGGCGGCCACTCCGGCGGCCCTGCGCTGGGGACCACTGTTCGATGCGCTCGACGGCGACGGCGACGACGACTACGTGACCGCCGTCGAGCTTATCCACGAGGGCTATCTCTTCCACTACCGCCAGAGCCGCGTCAGCGAGATGCCGGCGGAGGCGCGTGAGACCACGCTTCTCGCCGGCGACTTCTTCTACGCGCGTGGCCTGCGGCTCATCGCCGTGCGCGGCGACGCCGACGCGGTCGGCCTTCTGGCGCGCCTCATGGCCGCCTGTGCGCATCTGCGCAGCGTCGGCGCGCCGTTCGCCGCCGATGACGCCCTGTGGGCGTACACGATGGGCGGCCTGGCGGCGCTGCGCGGAGGGACGCCGGTGGCGACTGCCGCCGGCCTCTTCGAGCGCTTCGACGCCGCTGTGGCCGGCGGCACGGTCGCCGACGTGTGCGACATGGCGCGCGCCGCGGCGCGGCGACTTGGGCTTCGCCACGCCGCGCCCCTGGAGCGCGAGTTGAGCGGCGACGGTGCGGCTGCGCCGGCCATCGCCGCGGCGCGGCCCGATCCGGTAGCCGCGGCGACCGACCCGGGCGGCAGATGACCGTGGACCTGCGCGCCTTCATCGACCTGCTGGAACGCGAGGGCGAGCTGGTCCGCGTGCCGGCGGAGGTCGACCCCTATCTCGAGATCGCCGAGATCGCCGACCGCGCCAGCAAGGCGCACGGGCCGGCGCTCCTCTTCGAGCGCCCGCAACGCACGGCCGGCGCGCCGGCCGTCTCCGTGCTTATGAACCAGCTGGGCTCCTACCGGCGGCTCGAGCTCGCCCTCGGAGCGCCGCTCGACGATCTCGCGGCGCGGATCTCCGGCCTTGTCGAGCTCCAAGTGCCGCACAGCCTCATCGGCAAGGTCAAGGCGCTCGGCCAGCTCCGTGAGCTCGCCTCCTACGGCCCCAAGGTCGTCAAGAAGGCGGCCTTCCGCGAAGTGGTCGTCGACCCGCCCGACCTGTCGCGCCTGCCGGTGCTGACCACGTGGCCCGGCGACGGCGGCCCCTTCATCACCTTGCCGATCGTGGTCACCAAGGACGCCCAGGGCCGCCGCAACGCCGGCATGTACCGCCTGCAGGTCTACGACGCGCAGACCACGGGCATGCACATCCACGTCCACCACGACGGCGCCGCCAACCTACGTGAGGCCGGCGACCGCATGGAGGTCGCCGTGGCGCTCGGCACCGACCCGGCGGTCACCTACGCCGCCACGGCGCCGCTGCCGCCGGGCATCGACGAGTTCATGTTCGCCGGCTTTCTGCGCGGCGAGCCGGTCGAGCTCGGGAGGTGCTCGACCGTCGACCTGGAGGTCCCCGCCGACGCGGAGATCGTCCTCGAGGGCTACGTCGAGACCGGCGAGCTGCGCCGCGAGGGGCCTTTCGGCGATCACACCGGGTACTACTCCCTGGCCGACGACTACCCGGTCTTCCACCTGACGGCCATGAGCCACCGCCGCGACCCCATCTATCCGGCGACCATCGTCGGCCGCCCGCCCATGGAGGACGCCTACCTCGGCAAGGCCACCGAGCGCCTCTTTCTGCCGCTGCTGCAGCTTGTGCAGCCCGAGATCGTCGACATGGACCTCCCCATCGAGGGCGTCTTCCACGACTGCGCCATCATCTCCATCCGCAAGACGTATCCCGGCCAGGCGCGCAAGATCATGAGCGCCGTCTGGGGGATGGGCCAGATGATGTTCACCAAGTTCGTCGTGGTGGTCGACGAGCACGTCGATGTGCACGACTACAGCGAGGTCACTTGGCGCGTGTTCAACAACGTCGACCCCGCCCGCGACACGGTCATCGTCGCGGGCCCGCTCGACGTGCTCGACCACTCCAGCCCCCTGGCGCGCTACGGCTCGAAGATGGGCATCGACGCCACCAAGACGTGGACCGAGGAGGGTCACGGGCGCGAATGGCCCGACGAGCTCGAGATGGACCCGGCCGTGAAGCAGCGCGTCACGGCGCGCTGGCAGGAGTTCGGGCTGCCGTTCGCGTAAGCTCCGCTTGCGCAGCGCTTTACGGCAGCGGGGCGCGCTTCTACACTGCGGGGTACAGCGGCGACCAGCCGCGACCGCGAGGAGGCGGACGTGCGAGACAAGCACATACGGCGCAATCTGTTGATCCTCTCGCTGGCCAATTGGGTGGTCGCGATCATCGCCTGGACCATCAGCGCCTACCTGGGCATCGCCCAGCCCGCCAGCATCTTCGTGTACACGGTGTTGTTCGTAGTCGGCATCTTCGCCGTGATCGTCGCCGTGGCGTGCTTCCTGCTCGAGAAGTTCGCCCACGAACCGGGGTTCGTCGAAGCGGCGGCGGCCGACTCCGCCGACGCCGCCGAGCCGGCCGCCGGACCCGGCGTCTGACGCCGGCGGTCGTGGCCACCTCCGGGGGCGCCGCCGACGCCGCCGTCTCCAAGCCCACGCTCTTCGCGCGGCTCATCAAAGTCGAGCACAGCGTCTACGCGCTGCCGTTCGCGTATGCCGGCGCCTTCCTCGCCGCCGCGGGCCTGCCGTCCTGGAGCGATCTGCTCTGGATCACCGTGGCCATGGTGGGCGCGCGCAGCGCCGCCATGGCCCTCAACCGGCTCATCGACGCCGAGCTGGACGCGCGCAACCCGCGCACGGCGGCGCGCGAGCTTCCGGCCGGGCGGCTCGGCCGCCGCGAGGTCTGGGTGTTCACCATCGTCTCGGTGGCGCTGCTGGTCCTCGCGGCGTTCAACCTCTCGACGCCGTGCCGCTACCTGTGGCCCATTCCGCTTGCGGCCTTCGTGCTGTACCCGTACTCCAAGCGCTTCACGTGGTTCTGCCACTACGCCCTGGGGCTCACCCTGGGGCTCGCCCCGGCGGCCGCCTGGGTAGCCGTCACCGGCGCCGTCGCGCCGCAGGCCTGGCTGCTCTTCTTCGCCGTCGGTCTGTGGGTGGGCGGCTTCGACGTGATCTACGCGGTCTTCGACCTCGACTTCGACCGCGCCCACGGCCTGCACTCCGTGCCCGTGGCCGTGGGCGAGCGTGGCGCGCTCGTCGTGGCGGCCGGCTCCCATGTCGCGACCGTGGTGCTTCTCGTGGCCGTGGGGTGGCTCTCCGGCCTCGACTGGATCTACTGGGCCGGCCTTCTCGTGGTCGCCGCGGTGCTCGCCTGGCCGCACGTCGACATCGCGCGCCGCGGCCTGCGCCGGGTCGGCATGGGCTTCATGACCGTCAACGGCGCCGTGGGCCTGCTGTACGGCGCCGTGGTCATCGTCGCCGTGTTGGTGGGCTGAGCGGCCCGCGGACGCCGCCGAAGCGCTGCCGTCGGGCCGCCGAGCCGCCGAGCCTGCGGCGCAGGCCAAACGGGCTCGCCGCTACATACCCGGGATGGTACAATGGCCGCGCTCGATGGGCGGTCGTGGAAGGGGTGCCTCCCATCGTGGTCTTGCCAGCGAAAGCAGCCAAGGGGGTTCGTCCGCTTGCCTGAACGCGGTCACCGATACCGGCCGGAGCCTCGCCCCTGGTACCGCGCACCGTGGATCGCAGCGCTCGTCGTCGTGGGCTTCATCGCCGTCTTGGCCGTGGTGCTCGTGATCCCGGTCTGGGCTACCTCCACTCCCAAGTACTGCATGTCCTGCAAGGCCACCAAGCAGGCCGGTCTTGCTTGGGAGACCTCGACTCACTCCAAGGTCTCTTGTACCAAGTGTCACGTCCCGCCAGGTCTTGGCAACGCCATCAAGTGGCGCAGCCGCGAGTGGCTCAACATCTGGGCCGACTACCTCAACATGCCGCGCGAGGCCACAAAGGGCCAACGCCCCGGCAACGCCAACTGCCTCAAATGCCACACCCTGACCCGTATCCCCGGCCAGAACGGGTCCATCCGCATGCCACATCAGGTGCACGTCGAGCTGCGCAACCTCACGTGCGCCGATTGCCACGACCAGGTCGCCCACCCCAAGCCCGGCCAGGCCACCGGCGTCTCCATGGCCGTCTGCAGCATGTGCCACAACACGCAGGGCGCCTCAAGCCGGTGCGACTTCTGCCACATCACTCCGCCACCAAAGAACGTCCACCCGAAGGACTATCTCCTGACGCACGGCATGCAGGCGCTCGCCGACCAGGCCGCGTGCTTCCGCTGCCACCACGACAAGAAGCAGTTCTGCGATGCCTGTCACGCGCGTCCCACTCCCGACCACTTCTCCGGTGAGTGGCGCTACGCGCACGGCCCCACCGCCAAGAAGGACCCGCTGAGCTGTACGGGTTGCCACGACTCAAAGGTCTTCTGCGCTCAATGTCACCGGGTCCAGCACCCGGCCGACTGGGTGACCACGCACGCCGCGGTGGCCAAGCAGAGCCCCGGCGCCTGCCTTGTGTGTCACCCGCAGGTGATGTGTGACGGTTGCCACCAGCAGAGAGGCGTGAAGCCGTGACGCGCCTGAGGTACGCCGTGCTCGCGGCGCTCCTGTGCAGCGCGGCCGCGCTCGGCTTCGCCGCCGCGGCCAGCGCCGCGGCCACCGCCTCGCCCGCTACCGCCCAGTCGGCGCTCAATGCCCCCAGCAACGACGACTGCTTCCGCTGTCACGGCCAGCAGAGTGTGCAGAATCGGACCATCGTCGTCGACGGGCGGCAGAAGAGCATCTTCGTCGACAGGGCGGTGTACGACGCTTCCCGCCACGGCAAGCTGGCGTGCACGAGCTGTCACCTCGGCTTCAAGCCCGGTCCGCACGGGGCCGACCAGACGCAGGCGTGGCTGGCGACCGCGAAGCTCACGGCTTGCAGCAACTGCCACGCCGACGTGTTCGCCATGTACCGGGGCTCGTTCCACGGCAACCTGGTGTTCGGCGAGTCCAGCGGCAAAGCGCCCGTCTGCGCCGACTGCCATGTGGCGCACAACATCACCCCACCGGAGTCTCCGGCTTTCCGCGCTTCGATCGACTCACTCTGCGCGCGCTGCCACGCGGAACAGCTGAAGACCTACCTGGACAGCTACCACGGCAAGGCCTTCTATCTCGGCGACGCCAAGACCGCCGTCTGCACAGACTGCCACGGCGGTCACAAGATCCTGCCGCCGTCCGACCCCCAGAGCAAGGTGTCGCAGCAGAACCTCGTCGCCACCTGTGCCCAGTGTCATCCGGGGGCCAACGAGAACTTCGCCGGCTTCATGGTACACGTCGACCCGCAGAGCCCGAGGTCCTCGTTCGCGGTCTGGACGTTCTACGCCCTCTACATCATGCTCATCGCGGTGGTCTTCACGTTCGGCTTTGTGCACACGGCCCTGTACATCTACCGGGGGATCAAAGATGGCCTCTACAGGCGAAGCCGTCACGGCTGAATCTGCGCCCCAGAAGGTGCGCACGCGCATCGAGTACCGGCGGTTCAACGTCTTCCACCGCTGGATGCATTTCCTGGTCTTCACGAGCTTCACCGTGCTCGTCTTTACGGGCATGCCGCTCAAGTACAAAGACACCGAGTGGGCGCGCTGGTCCATGGACCTCTTCGGCGGCGTCACGGCGGCCGGCGTCTACCATCGCATCGCCGCCCTCGTCACCGTGTTCTACTGGACTCTCGAGTTCGTGTTCATGGTCGTCATGGTGCTGCGCAGCCGGGGCAAGGTGCTGCGGAGCCCCGGCTCGATGATGCCGAGCAAGAAAGACCTGCAGGACATGATCGGCATGTTCGCCTGGTTCTTCGGCAAGGGGCCCAAGCCGCAGTTCGACCGCTACACGTACTGGGAGAAGTTCGACTACATGTCCCTGATGGCCGGCACCGTCATCATCGGCATGACCGGGTTCATGATGTGGTTCCCGCTCTGGTTCACGAAGGTGCTGCCGGGCATCTTCCTCAACATCGCCCTCGTCATCCATTCCAACGAAGCGCTGCTGGCGATGGGCGTCATCTTCATTTTCGTGCACTTCTTCAGCGCCCACGCCAGGCCCGAGAGCTTCCCGCTCGACAAGGTGATCTTCACGGGCTCGCTGCCCGTCGAGCACTACAAGGCCGAGCGCCCGCTCGAGTTCGCGCGCCGCGTGCGCGAGGGCACCCTCGATGAGGTCCTGGTCGAGAAGCGCATCACCTGGAGAACCTATGCTGCCGACGTCTTGTGGTGGATCATCACCGCGTTCGCCGGTTTCTGCGCTATCCTCATGACGGCGTTCATCATCTGGTCGGTGTTCACCTGATGAACGTGGGGGTTCTGGGGTCTGGCGGCGTCGCCCTCGGGGCGGTTGGGAGGTGAGTTCGGTGGCAAGTCGGCGTCACACGGCAGTCGTGGCCCTGGCCTTCCTGGCGCTCATGGGCGCATGTGCGACGACGACGCTGGCGATCTCCGCCGCACCCGCCTCGGCCTTCGACGGCTGGACGCACGACGGCGCCTCCACCTGTGCCTCCTGCCACAACGGCAAGCCGCTCAACGACGCGACCTGCACCAAGTTCTGCCACGCCAACTTCAAGAGCTTCCCCGGCAGGCAGTGCTGGTCGTGCCACGTCCCGGGCGGGAACACCACGCCCTTGTCCACCCCGAGCTCGGCCTGCAGCCAGGGCTGCCATCTCTGGAACCAGGCCGTGCGCGACTACACGATCCCCTCCACGCACGGCCTGACGCCACACGACGGAGCGTCGGGCTACGGCAAGATGTGCCTCGACTGCCACCAGACCAGCACTTCCTTCAACGACCCGAACGGCAGCCCGCACCACAGCGGTCAGACCACCCCGTCGCCGACCTGCCAGGACTGCCACAACGGTGTCGACGCGGTCGCCCGGGTGACGCACGGCAGCAACCCGTGTACGTCGTGCCACACCGGTATGAACCTCCCGCCGGTGCCGGCCACGTGCAACAAGTGCCATCCGGCCAAGACGTTCGGCGTGCCTGATTGCCTGCAGTGTCACGCCGCCCAGGTGCACAATGCCAAGCCGCAGCCGCCGGCCTGCTCCGACTGCCATGGAGACGGCTACAAGCAGCACGCCGGCAAGGTCGCGTGCCTCACCTGCCACACGGGCATCGCCGCCTTCCACCACGGGCAGGCCAAGACCACCACCCAGAAGAACTGCCGTTCCTGCCACGCCAAGAAGCACGCCGGCAAGAACGTGCCCCAGAGCAAGTGCGCTACGTGCCACAAGGGCACCGGCACGGGGCCGGCCGCAAAGGCACAGCACTCCACCAGCGTGACCAAAGCAAAGACGTGCTCGGCGTGCCACTCGAAGAGGCTGCACGCCAGCGCCCTCGGCTCCGGCATAAGGAGCTGCGGCACGTGCCACAAGGGCAAGTTCCACGCCGGCCAGAGGTCGCCCGGCAACAGCGTGTGCACGGCCTGTCACCGGCGCGCGGCCGGGCACTCCGGCGGGTACGCGTGTGCGCTCTGCCACAGAAGCGCCGTGCACAACGCGCGACCGGCGGTCATCAAGATCCGCCCATGAGGTTCCGGCTCACGACACGCGGCCTCACGGTCGCCGCCATCCTCCTCACGGTGGTGGTGGTGGGCATCGGCGTCGCGCTCGCCGCGACCTCGACGCCGCGGTTCTGCAGCGCCTGCAAGAGCCACGTGCCGTACGTCGACGAATGGAGGAGGTCGGCGCACAACGGCGTCAACTGCGAGCAATGCCACAGCAAGCCGGGCCCGTTCTTCTTCCTCACCGCGAAGCTCGAGGCCCTTCAGCAGCCGATCGCCCAGATCACCGGCGACTACGAGAAGCCCATTCTCGGCTACGTGCTCAACCAGTCCTGCCGCCGCTGCCACAACAACGACCTGCTGTTCAAGCCGGTCTCCAAGAACGGCATCCGCGTGCAGCACAAGCACCTCATCGAGGCGGGTTTCCTGTGCATGCGCTGCCACTCCACGCAGGCGCACGGCACGGCCGTGCCCAAGGGCTCACGGACCTACCCGGTGATGGACCAGTGCCTGATATGCCACAACAACCAGTTCAAGGACCCCCAGGGACAGGTGGCCACCTCGAGGTGCGACCTGTGTCACACCAAGCCCAACTACGGGGCCGTGCCGCTCAGCCATAAGCAGAACGACTGGTCCACGCGGCACGGCGCCGTCGGCATCCTCTCGACGTGCAGTGCCTGCCACATCAAGCAGGACGCCTGCTCCAAGTGCCACAACGGCATCCTCATGCCGCATCCCACCGCGTGGATCTCCGAGCACGGCAAGGACGTCGAGGCGCGCGGAGGCGACAAGGCGTGCAACCAGTGCCACGACACGACGCAGTACTGCAAGACGTGCCACCAGGTCCCGATGCCGCACCCGCAGGGCTTCATCGACAGTCATCCCGCGGTCACCGCCCAGAAGGGCGCGGACACCTGTTTCAACTGCCACGTCCTGGCCAACTGCCAGGCGTGCCACGACTTGCACGCCGGTGGCCACCCACGGGCGCACAAGCTCCTCCACGGCGCGGCCTACGCGCTGCCGGCGACGCCTTCGGCGGCCTCCTCGCCGACCGGGGGAGGCGGGTAGGTCGTGGCTCAGCGCAAGCCCGCCAAAAGCCGCGTCCTGCTGGAAGGGCGTATCCCCAGCCGATGGATCCTCGGCGTGCTCGTGGCGCTCGGCGTGCTCTTCGTCGTCGCCGTCATCGGCTTCTCGTCAATGAACCGCATCGCCGCGTGCGACGTGTGCCACGTCGTCAAGGCAGAGGTGACCACGTACAAGCAGACCGCGCACTATCGCGCCGGCGTGGGCTGCCAGAAGTGCCACACCAAGCCGGGTGTGTTCAACTACCTCATCCGCAACCTTCAAGGCACCACCAACCTCATTCTCTACGTCTCCAACCAGTACGAGCGCCCTCTGACCACCTATGTGGGCTCGGCCAACTGCGTACAGTGCCACCCCAAGTCGCAGATCGAGAAGGACCTCGTGGTGGGCAACATCCGCGTCAACCACAAGGGGCTGCGTGAGGCCGGCTACCAATGCCTGACCTGTCACGCCAACATCTCGCATCCCGGCACCCAGCTCGCGGTGGCGCGCAGCAGTCAGAACAAGATGTCCATCTGTGCTCGTTGCCACGACGGCAAGCAGCTGCCCGACACGTGCAGCACCTGCCACGTCAACGGCGTGCCGGCGTCGACCCCCAAGGTGGCCATGAAGTTGCACGTCACGGCCACGCAGTGTCGCGGTTGCCACCAGAATAAGACCTTCTGCACCGCGTGCCACAACGGGCTCGAGATGCCGCACCCCAAGCGCTGGAACCAGACGCACGGCGCCATCGTCCTCGACCGCGGCAAAAGCATCTGCGTATCGTGCCACCTCGAGAAGGACCCCAAGTTCTGCATCCGCTGCCACGGACTGCCGATGCCGCATCCCGGCGGCTGGACGAGTGGGCACGGCAACTTCGCGCTGGACCACCCCGAGAAGTGCGTCAAGTGCCACGGGCAGGACAGCTGCATCCGCTGCCACGGCCTGCAGATGCCGCACCCGGCCGGCTGGCTGTCGACGCACCCGAGCACGGCGAATTCCTCGCCCGGGCTCTGCACAAAGTGCCACAGCAGCGCGTTCTGCACTGCCTGTCACGGCGTGGAGTTGCCGCACGGCAGCGCCTTCATCGCCGACCACCCGAACCACGTGTACAGCAGAGGCAGCGTGTGCATGAAGTGCCACGGCAACGGTGGCACGGGCCCACAGGGCTGCTGGGGTGGTCAGTGCCACACGGGCTCGATCAACTGACGACCGCCGCCCGTCCCGCGACCGGGAGCCTCCCATGACCCAGATGCCCCCATCCACGGTCTTCGTCGGCGTGAGTGGCGCCAGCGGGGCGCCCTACGCGCTGCGCCTCGTGCAGGCGTTGGCGGCGGCAGGCTGCGAGCTGCAGCTCTGCGTGTCCGACAGCGGTGTGCTCGTGCTCGAGCACGAGCTGGATCTGTCGGTGCAAGGCCGCGACGCCGTGACCGCCGCCTTCCTCGAGCGCGCCGGCGTGGCCGCCGAGGTGTACGCCGCCGCCGACCTCGCGGCGCCTCCGGCCAGCGGCAGCAGCTTCCCCGACGCCGCGGTGATCTGCCCGTGCTCGATGTCCACGGTGGCGCACATCGCTCTCGGCACCACGCGCACGCTTATCCACCGCGTCGGCGACGTGGCGCTCAAGGAGCGGCGGCCGCTCGTGGTCGTGCCGCGCGAGACGCCGCTCACGCGGATCCACCTGCGCCGGCTGCTCGAGCTCGCCGAGGCCGGCGCGATCGTGCTGCCGGCGATGCCCGGCTTCTATTCGCGGCCGCAGACGCTGCAGGACGCCGTGGACCACGTCGTCGGCAAGGTCATCGCCGCGCTGGGCTTTGCGCAGACCCTGTTCCCACCGTGGGACGGGGGCCGGCGCTGACGCCCGCGGGCGAGCCCACCGGTGCGCCCGGCGACGGGCGCGCCCTCCCGATCGACCGCGACCCGCAGCGCATCGCGGCTATGTTCGGCGGCATCGCGCCGCGGTACGACCTCATGAACCGGCTCATGACGGGCGGTCGCGACGTGCATTGGCGCCGCATCGCGGCGCGAGAAGCGGCGGCAGCGCCGGGGGACCGCGTGCTCGACGCGTGTTGCGGGACGGGGGACCTGTCACTCACCCTTGCCGAGGAGTGTCCCGGCTGTGAGGTCGTGGGCCTCGATTTCACCGAGGCGATGCTCGCACGGGCCCGCGGGAAGGCCGCGGCGCGGCGGCGCCGCGGCCTTCCCGCGCCGGCGTTCGTGTGCGGCGACCTCCTGGACTTGCCGTTCGCCGACCGCGAGTTCGCCGCGGTCACCGTCGGCTGGGGAGTGCGCAACGTGCCGGACGTGCCGCGCGCTTTCGCCGAGATGAAGCGCGTCACGCGCCCGGGCGGGCGCGTCGTGTGCCTCGAGTCGACCCAGGCTGCGGATGGCGCCGGTAGGCACTTCCACCGCATCTGGATGGGCCACGTGGTGCCGGTTCTCGGGCGCGTGGTCAGTGGTGACGCCACCGCCTACGCGTACCTTCTCGCCTCCGTGGAGGCCTTTCCGCGGGCCGAAGGGCTCGCGGCGATCATGGTCGCCGCAGGGCTCACGGGTGTGCGGTATCGGCGCTTCGGCTTCGGAGCCGTGGCCATCCACGTCGGCGAGGTGCCGGCGGATGTGGCGCCGGGGACGACCCGGTGAGCAAGCCGGCCCTCACGTGGCGCTCCGCGCTGCAGAAGCGCCGCTACTCCCGTGGCATGGACCTGGTCGAGCAGCGTCTCACCCTGGTCGCGACCGCGTACCCCGGCCGGCTCGGAGAGGCGTGCCGCGCCACGCTCGCCGCGGGCGGCAAGCGCGTGCGCCCGCTGCTCACGCTGCTCTGCGCACGTCGCGACGCGGCACTCGGCGAGCGCGTGCTCCGCGGCGCTACGGCGATCGAACTGCTGCACATGGCGACCCTTGTCCACGACGACGTGCTCGACCGCGCCGAGCTGCGCCGCGGCCGGCCCACCGTGGCCCGCGCGTACGGCGTCGAGACGGCGGTCTCGGCCGGCAACTACCTGCTCGCCCGCGCCTTCCAGGAGCTGGTGGGAGCCGGCGACCCGGCGGCGGTCGATGTGCTCAGCGCGACTGCCGTGGGCCTCTCCGAGGGCGAGGTACTCCAGCGTGACGACGCCTACCGGGCCACGGTGACCCCGGCGGAGTACGAGCGTCGCTGCGAACGCAAGACGGCCGACCTGTTCGCGGCCGCCTGCCGGCTCGGCGCCGGGCTTTCCGGCGCCGGGGAGCAGGCCGCCGCCGCGCTCTCCGAGTACGGCCGCCTCATCGGTCTGGCCTTCCAGGTCTTCGACGACATCCTCGACTGCAGCGGTGACGAGGCCAGCACCGGCAAGCGCCCCGGCGCCGACGTGCGCGACGGCACCGTCACGCTACCCCTGATCTTCGCCCTCGAGGTCCATCCCGAGCTGGCCCCTCTGCTCTCCCGTAGGGGCCTGGGCGCCGCCGACGTGGCGACCGTCCTGAAGACGGTCGCCGCAAGCGGCGCCCCGGCGCGTGCCCGCGGCGTCGCTTTGGGGTACATTGAGGAGGCCCGCAGGGTCCTCGCAGCCTGTCCGGACCTCGTCGAGCGTGACTTGCTCGCTGAGGTGGCGGCGCAGGTAGCGGACCGCTACAGCTGACACGTCTGGAGTCGATCCCGTGAACCCCGGTGACATCTCCTCGCTCGCCGCGCGCGCCGGCCTCGAGGGCGTCTGGCAGGCCGTCGCGGCCGGCGATCGCCTCAACGGCCCACACGCCGTCGCGCTCCTCGAAAGCAGCGACATCCTCGCTCTCGGGGCCATGGCCGATTTCGCCCGCGCCCGGGCCGTCGGCGAAGAGGTCTACTTCATCAGCAACCGTCACATCAACCACACCAACGTGTGCCGCAACCGCTGCTTGTTCTGCGCCTTCAGCCACGACGAGGGCGACGCCGACGCCTACACGCTGTCGATCGACGAAGTCGTGGACAAGGCCCGCGAGACCCTGGCCGCCGGCGGCATCACCGAGATCCACATCGTCGGTGGCGAGCACCCCGACCTGCCGTTCGAGTACTTCCTCGAGATGATGCGCGCCCTCAAGGCGCTGGCTCCCGACGTGCACATCCAGGCGTTCACCGCCAGCGAGATCGCCCATTTTGCCAAGATCAGCGGCAAGAGCGTGGGCGAGGTGCTCGCCGAGCTCAAGCAGGCAGGCCTCGGCTCGCTACCGGGGGGCGGAGCGGAGGTCTTCAGTGGCCGCGTGCGCGATCTTATCTGCGAGCAGAAGATCAGCGGCCAGAAGTGGCTCGACGTGATGCGCGCCGCCCACGACGCCGGGCTGAAGTCGAACGCGACCATGCTGTACGGGCACGTGGAGACTCCGGCGGAGCTCGCCGACCACATGCTGCGCCTGCGCGACCTGCAGGACGACACCGGCGGCTTCAACGCCTTCATCCCGCTGTCGTTCCAGCCGGCGCACACGGGCCTCAGCGACCTGCCGGGCCCCACCGGTTTCGACGATCTCAAGATGCTCGCCGTCGGGCGGCTCGTCCTCGACAACTTTCGTCACATCAAGGCCTTCTGGATCAACGTCGGGCTCAAGCTTGCCCAGGTCTCATTGGTGTTCGGCGTCAACGACCTCGACGGCACCGTGGTCGAGGAGAAGATCAGCCACGCGGCCGGCGTCGACACGGGGCAGGAGCTCAGCAAGGCTGAGCTGGTGCGTGTCATCCGCGCCGCCGGCCGCGTGCCGGTGGAGCGCGACACGCTGTACAACGTGGTGCGGCGCTACGATGGCGACGACGCCTGACGCCCCCGGCCCGGTGCGCGTCGGCCGCATCGAGTTTGTCAACTGCTTCCCGCTCTACCACCACTTCGAGCGCGAGCTGGCCGCCCGCGGCGTGGCGGCCACCATCGTCGAGGGCTACCCGTCGGTGCTCAACGAGATGCTGGTGAGCGGGGCGATCGACGTGGCCCTGCCGTCCTCGATCGCCTTCGCCCGCGCCGCCGCCGAGCTGGCGCTGCTGCCGCAGGTGTCGATCAGCTCGCGCGGCGCCGTCGACTCGGTCCAGCTCTTCACGCGCGTCCCGCTGGAACACGTGCGCCGCATCGCCCTCACCGAGAAGAGCGCCACCTCCATCTGCCTGCTCAAGGTGCTCTGCCGGGAGTGGGGGCTGGAGCCTGAGTTCGCGCCTCGCCGCGGGTCGCTCGCGGAGGTCCTCGCCGATTACGACGGCCTGCTGCTCATCGGCGACGAGGCCCTGTACGTGCTGCGCGCCGAGGTGTATCCGTACCACCGCGACCTCGGCGCTGAGTGGCAGAAGCTCACCGGCCTGCCGATGGTCTTCGCGGTGTGCGCCGTGCGGCGCGAGTTCACGGCCGCCCGGCCGGCGGCGGCAGCCGCCGTCGGGGCGGCCTTGCTGGCCTCGCGCGACGACTGCGCCGCGCATCCGGCCGAGACGGCCGCCGCCGCGGCGCAGCGTTACGATTTCAGTCAGCCCTACCTCATGGAGTACTTCGACAAGCTCAAGTTCGGCTTCACGCCGGAGTACCGCGCCGGTCTGGACGAGTTCTACCGGCGCGCCGCCGCCATCGGCGAGCTGGCGCGGATCCCCGACGTCGGTGCCGCCGTTGCGGCTGCGCCGATTGCCGGTGCGGGGGCAAGGCCGTGAGAGGCTCCGCCGCACGGCCATCGCGACCCGTTTCCGTCTCCGCCCTGACCTGGCGCCAGGCCGAGCCCGGCGACGCCGAGGCCGTCGGTCGGGCGATCGACGACTGGTGGCCCGGCATCCACATGGCGCACGCCGTATGCCCGCAGCTCTTCGAGCACCTCGGTGACACGTGCGTCATCGCCGAAGATGCCGGCGTTCTCGTCGGCTTCCTCGTCGGCTTCCTTTCCCAACGGCAAGCCGGCACAGGGTACGTTCACTTCGCCGGCGTCCACCCCGACCATCGCGGCCGGGGGATCGGTCGCGAACTCTACCGGCGCTTCGCGATCGAGGTACGGCGACGCGGTTGCACCAGGTTGCTGGCCGAGACGGGGACGTGGAACGTGAAGTCCATCGCGTTTCACCAGAACGTGGGCTTCACGCTCGAGCCGGGTGACGAGGTCATCGACGGTCTGCCGGTGCATCACGACGCGGCCGGGGTCGGTTTCGACTTCGTCGTGATGGTGCTGCGCTTCGATGAGGAAGCGAGCCGTTGAGCGAGAGGTCGTCGGCCGGAGGCCCGCGCGGCCGGGCACCCTCAGATCGGCTGACCGACGCCGACGCTCTCGCCCTGCTCGAAGGCGGCGACCTGCTGGGCGTCGGCGCGCGCGCCGACGCCGTGCGTCGTCGCCTTCACCCCGGCGACGAGGTCACCTTCATCGTCGACCGCAACATCAACTACACCGACTACTGCGTCTCGGGCTGCCGCTTCTGCGCCTTCTACAAGAAGCCGGGGAGTGGCGAGGGCTACCTGCTCGCCGAGGACGACATCCACCGCAAGATCGAGGAGACCCTGGCGCTGGGCGGCACCGCCATCATGATGCAGGGCGGCCTGCACCCCGACCTCGACATCAGCTGGTTCGAGCGCGTCTTCAGCGGCATCAAGACGCGCTACCCGATCCACATCCACTCACTCTCGCCGCCGGAGATCGTGCACATCGCGACGATGAGCGACCTGAGCGTGGAGGAGACGCTGCGCCGCCTCCGCGCCGCCGGCCTCGACAGCCTGCCCGGCGGCGGCGCTGAGGTCCTCGTCGACAGGGTGCGCACGGCGATCAGCCCGCACAAGATCCCCACCGCCACGTGGCTCGAGGTGATGCGCGTCGCCCACGGTCTCGGCATGAAGACCACTGCGACGATGATGTTCGGCTCGCTCGACACCCCGGCCGAGCGCATCGAGCACCTGCGCCGCATCCGCGAGCTGCAGGACGAGACCGGCGGCTTCACGGCGTTCATCCCCTGGACCTTCCAGGCCGGCAACACGGAGCTTGCCGCCGGCCACACGCCCGCCACCGGCTTCGACTACCTGCGTCTGCTCGCCGTGGGCCGCATCTACCTCGACAACGTGCCCAGCATCCAGGCCTCCTGGGTCACTCAGGGCCTGAAGATGGGGCAGGTGGCGCTGGCCTTCGGCGCCAACGACATGGGCTCCACGATGATCGAGGAGAACGTCGTCGCCGCGGCCGGCGTGCGCAACCAGTGCGACGTCGATGAGATGGTGCGCCTGATCCGCGCTGCCGGGCGCACGCCGGTGCAGCGCGACACGCTCTACGGCGAGGTCAGGCGCTACTGAGCCGCGCCGACGTCGCGCGCCCCGGCGACGTCGTGCGCCCCGCCGCTACTCCATCCCGTGCGGCGGCTGGCTCGCCGCCGCGGGGCGCGACTCATCCCCGATCCGCTCGAGCTCGGCCTGCCGCAGCAGAGGTCTGGTCGTCCTGAGACGTTTCCACTCGCGGTGCAGGATCGGCGCGGCGATGGCGAGGCCGACCAGGTTGATGGCGCCGCCGAGGGCCAGCACGTAGCCCGAGATCCAGCCATAGAGGATCGGCGCCGTCAGCGAACCCAGCAGGCCTGCGGCTTGCATGGCGGTCGACTCCACGCCCGTGACCGTGCCGATCCAGCGGCGGGGGCTGACCTGGATGAGCAGCGCCTGCTTCGCGGGGTAGGAGAAGGCGATGGCCAGGCCTTCGAGGCAGTTCACGATGAGGAAGAGGGTCATGTTCGTGGTCACGCCGTAGAAGACCCAGGCGCACGCCGAGAGCGTGTAGCCGCCGATGAACAGCCAGTACCGGCTGTAGCGGTCTGCCACGATCCCCCCGACGAACGAGAGCAGCATGGGCACGCTGAAGGCGATCCAGGTGAGCCCGATGAAGGTCATCGAGGCGCCGAGATGCTGCAGCCACAGGCTCCACACGACGTCGAAGGCGCCCATCGCGTAGTGACTGGTGAAGGCGATGATCAGGAAGGCGATGATCGCCGGCGTGAGGATGGCGCGCATGGGCGGCCGCTCGGCTTTGCCCGTGCCGCCCGGTTTCTCGATGTCCCGCCGGCGCTGCGCGCGCCGCACTTTCAGGGCCGCCGGCTCGCGCACGAAAGCGATGACCGCGACCAGCGAGACGGCCGCGAAGGCGGCCCCGACGTAGAAGATCGCGTAGAAGCCGCTCTTGCCGCCGCCGACCAGGTTGTAGAGGGGCGCGGCGATGGCGGGCCCCAGGATCAGCCCGCCGAACTGCGCCGTGGTCAGGAAGCCGTAGGCCTTGCTGCGGTTCTCCTCGGTGGTGATGTCGGCGACGAAGGCCTGGGCCGCCGGCCCGAAGGCCGCCGTGCCCATGCCCTCGAGCAGCCGGAAGAGCACGAACCAGTACGGGTCGGTGGTCGTCGTGAACAACAGGAGCGCGACCGTGTACAGGGCGGCGCCGGCGACCATCACAGGCTTGCGCCCGATGTTGTCGCTGAGCCAGCCCAGGGGCGACGAGAAGAGCAGCGTGCCCAGATAGAACATCGAGGCCACCACCCCGATCATGAGCATCGAGCTGTGCGCTTGCTCCTTCAGGAAGATCGGCAGGTACGGGATGATGGCGCCGAAGCCGATCCAGGTGACGAAGCTGCCGGCAGACACCACGCCGAGCTGGATCCAGCTCGTACGCGGCGCGGAGGCGGGCGTGGGCATCTGTGCGTCGTTGCGGGAGGTCATGGTTCCTTTGCGCGTCCGCGGTTCAAGGGTGCGGCCCCAGCGGGCGCCTGCGGACGTCACGTCAAGGCTATCACCCGAGGCCGGGCGCTCGCAGCCGGGGCGGCGGGCCTGGTCTTCGACATCCGAGCCCGTACCCCAGCTCGGTGGCGGCCGCCCCCGTCCCCCGACGCGCGGCCGGCTCAGGCGTTGCGGATGTCGCGCACGAACAGCGCGGCGATGCCTGGGATGGCCATGAGCACCCCGGCGACGATGAAGAGGGCGCGTACGTCGAACACGCCGGCCAGCGCCCCGCCCACGAGCACCGAGAGCGCGTAGGTCCCCTGCGTGAGCGTGAAGCGCGCCCCGAAGACGCGGCCGCGCAGACGCTCGGGCACGACGTCCTGAAGCCACGTGTCCACGGCGATGAGCGCCACGGCGTTGAAGAGGCCCAATACCGCGAACGGGATGCAGGCCTGCCACACGCCGGTGGTGACGGCGACGAGGACCAGGCTCACGCCCATCGCCGCCCAGCCGACCGCCATCGCCAGTCCCTTGGGGACGCGCGTGGCGAGCGTGGCCAGCGCGAGGGAACCGACCAGGTAGCCGATGCCGATGGCGGCCTCGAAGACGCCGAACGCCTCCGTGCCGGCGTCCAGCACGCGCACCGCCAGCAGGAAGGTCAGAGGGTAGCTGGCGCCGAGGCCGGCGACGAAGGCGACCACCATGAGCGTGTTCATGAGCAGGGCGTGGTGGTGACGGAGAAAGCTCAGGCCCTCGCGGAGCTCGTGCCGGAAAGAGCGCGCCGTCCGCTGCGCCGCCGCGCGCGCCGGCGCCTGGTAGCGCATGAGCACCAAGGCGGCGGCCGAGACCGCGAACGTCAGGGAGTCGATGCGGAAGGCCGTGGCGGTGGACACATAGGCCAGGATGAAGCCCGCCAGGGCGTATCCCACGATCTCGGTGAGATTCTCACCGGTGGCGAGCAGGGAGTTGGCGCGCAGCAGCCGGTCCTTGCTGACGAGGTCGGGGAGGATGGCGAGCTTGCACGGGTCGAAGAAGACGGCGGCGCTCGCCATCAGGAAGCTCAGCACGTACACGGCCGGCAGTGAACGTGTGGCCGCGAAGGGCACGACCAGCACGAGGCCCGCGCGCACGACGTCGGCGGCGATCATCACGGCGCGTTTGTTGAAGCGGTCGATGACCACCCCGGCGAACGCGCCGAACAACACGTACGGCAGGGTGTACAGGGCGAAGACGGCGCCCGTGCCGAGCGCCGACCCAGTGCTCTTGTACACGATCCAGGGGAAGGCGACCATCGCCAGGCGGTCGCCCATCTGCGAGACGAACTGGCCTGCCCACAGCAGCAGGAAGCTGCCGTTGCGCGCCAACGACGTCGACGCCGGATTCGTGGCAGCAGCGTTCGCCTCGATCGTGATCCCCCTGCCGAAGACGGCCGCTGAGCCAGCCTCCGGGCCCTGGACTGACGTACGGGCCCTCCGGTCCGCCGCCAGCGTGATTCTACGTCATGTGGGCGGTCAACGGGAGAAGAAGTCGCCGCCGAAATAAGTGTTGTCCATTCTGGCAAAAGCGGCTGCGCCATTTGCCGGGAATGTCCAGGCACGCAGGGTAGGCGAGGCGCACCGTGCCTGCGAGAGTGCGGACACGGCAATCGTCAACCACTTGTTATCGGCAGGGGCAACAAAAACCTTAGGAGGGAACGATGATCCGCTTCGCCGTCAAGATGCACTGACCTGTGACCGCCGACCTCACTGAGGATCCATTATGAGCAAGAAGATCGAGAAGACGCTCGCCTCTCTGCTCTTTGCTCTCGTCACCAGCGGTGGCGGCAGCAAGATGCACTAGGCTCACGGACCAGGCCTAAAGCTCTGACGCAAACGTGCCGATAGACGAGGCACTTCTCACGGGTGTGGGGTGCCTTGGAAACGTCTGAACGCCACTATCGCGTTCTCACTGCGTGTCTCGCTGTGCTCGCGGCGGGTGCAGTCGCATATGCAGCCCTCTTCCCGGGCTCCGTCCCCCTTTCGACCGCTGTACTACGAGACGCGCTGATTCTCGCGGTGCTCGGGGTCATTGCCGACGAGATGGCGGTCGAAGTGACGGATCGCCTCACTCTTACCGCCGGCAGTCTCCCTATTCTCCTGGCGCTGATGTACACAGGACGCCTACCTGCCATTCTCGTGGCTCTTGTGCTGGGTCTCTGGGGCGCATGGCGTGAGACCACTCGCGCGGTAGTCGTCTACAACGCGGCGAACTTCGTCCTTGCTGCCTTCTTGGCGTCACTTGCTTTTGACGCTGCGGCCGGCTTCTTCAACGCATCTCCGACGACGGTATCTGTGGGGCTCCTCGTGGCCGGTGCCATCGCGGCCATAGTGTTCGAGGCGACGGGCCTCGCCGTGGTCAGCGTGGGCATGCACGTCAAGTACGGCAAGCGCCTACGCGCCTTCTGGCGCGAGGAGATGCCGCCGTTCCTGCGCTCGCTGGCCATGCTGGCCTTGCTGGGGCTGGTCGTCGCCGCCCTCTACGCCATGGTGGGCATCATCGCCGTGGTCCTTCTCTTCGTCCCGCTTCTCGCGAGCCAGTACATGTTCAAGCTCCTCGTCCGCGAGAAGGATCACCTGGCCAAGCAGAAGGAGCTCAGCGACCAGTACTTCGAGATGAACATCGGCCTGGCGGCGGCGATGGTCGTGCTTCTCGACAGCAAGGACGAGTACACCGCGCAGCACTCCGCGGCGGTGGCCATGTACTGTCGCGACATCGCCACCGCCCTCGAGCTTCCCGAGCACGAGGCCGACGCGCTGCACCTGGCCGGGCTTCTGCACGATCTGGGCAAGGTGGGCGTGCCCGACGCGGTGCTGCGCAAGACGACGGTGCTCGACGACGAGGACTGGGCCTCCATCCGCGAGCATCCCGAGAAGGGGGCCGAGGTGCTCTCGCACCTGGTCGCCTACCAGGAGGTCGCCGACATCGTGCGCTACCACCACGAGCGGCTCGACGGCAGCGGGTATCCGAGCGGCATCCACGGCGAGAGCATCCCCGAGCTCAGCAGGATCCTGGCCGTGGCGGACTCCTATCACGCGATGACGTCCGACCGACCGTACCACTCCGCGCGCAGCTCGTTCGAGGCGCTCAAGGAGCTCCGCCTGGTGGCCGGCCTCACGCTGGACAAGCGGTACGTGGAGGCTCTCGCGCGAGTGCTCCGCGACAAGGACCTCGCCTACCGCGACGGCAGCTCGACCGACTTCAGGGGCGAGTACGAGCTCGGGCGCATCAACCTGCGCCTGCGGGGGCATGGGCTGGCCGACGTCAGCGGTCTCGCTGAGGCGAGGGAAGACCCAGCGGCAGGTTGACCAGGCTGAGGGCCGCGAGGCCTGCCGCCACTGCCTTCAGCACGTCCAGCCACACGAACGGCGCGACGCCTGTGGCGAGCGCGGTGCCCAGGCCGAGGTGCAGCTGCGCGCCGAGCCAGACGGCGCCCAGCGCGTAGATCGGCGTCACGCCGAGCAGGCCGGCGCCGACGAAGCGCGCGAGAGACGTGCGGCCGCGGACGCACACGGCGCCGGTCACCAGAGCCGCCAAGACGAACCCCCACAGATAGCCGCCCGTGGGCCCGAACAGGACACCGAGCCCCGAGGTGCCGCCTGCATACACCGGCGCGACGAGGCCCAGCCCGAGATACGCAAGGACGCTCAGCGCTGCCAGTCTCGGCCTCAGAAGCATGCCGGCGAGGAGCACAAAGAGAACTTGCAGGGTGAAGGGCACGGACCCGATGGGTATCGCCACAAGAGCGCCGCCGGCGATGAGCGCCGTGAAGAGGGCGGCGTGGGTGAGCTCGCGCGTGCTGAGGGACGGCAATCGTCAACCTTGTTCGCTTGAACGGAGGTGACAATCTAGGAGGTCTCCGGGCGGCTGTCAAGGCGTAGAGGAAAGCCGCCCGGGGGCCGACCAGCGCGAACCGAGGTCCGGGCTCAGAGCTGGAGCGTCACGTCACCGGAGTGGAAGCGCCTGATCTGGCGCTGGGGCAGCTCGACGAGGAGTGCGCCGCGCTCGTCGATGCCGGCGGCCCGGCCTGCGACCGGGCCTTCCCGGGTCTGCACGCTCACAGCCTTGCTCAGCAGGTAGTCGCGCTGACGGAAGCCGCTGAGCGCGCACTCGAACCCGCCGGCGACCGCCTCGGAATAGTGCGTGTCGAGCGCGAGCAGCAGGCGAGCAAGCAGCTCGCTTCTGTCGACGGACTCTTCGCCGGCCATTCTCAGCGACGTCGCGGACCGCCGCAGCGCCACGGGCAGTTCGCTGTACTCGGTGTTGACGTTGATGCCGATGCCGACCACGACCCAGTCCACCTCGTCCTGCTCGCCGGCGACCTCCAGCAGGATGCCGCCGACCTTGCGGTCGCCGATGAAGAGGTCGTTGGGCCACTTGATCTTCACCGGCGCCGCGGTCAGCGACTCGATGGCCTCGGCCGCGGCGCAGGCGGCGACCAGGGTGAGCAGGTGGGCCTCGCTCATCGGCAGAGTGGGCCGCAGAAGCACCGAGAAGAGCAGGCCCTTGCCGGCCGGCGAGGTCCAGCGGCGGCCAAGCCGGCCGCGCCCCGCGGTCTGCGCTTCGGCGATCACCACGGTGCCTTCGGGGGCGCCGCTGCTCGCCAGGGACTTGGCCTCGACGTTGGTCGATTCGATCTCGTCGTAGTAGCGGTACGAGCTGCCGAACCTGCTGCCGACCGTGCGGTCGGTGATGTGGCCCATGGAGAGCCGGCACGGCTCTTCCTCGAGCCGGTAGCCGCGCCGGGAGATGCCGAGGATGCTGTAGCCGCGCGAGCGCAGCGACTTGACGTGCTTGTGCACGGCGTTGCGCGAGATGCCGAGCTTTGCGCTCATGGCCTCGCCCGACACAAAGCCGGGGCTCTCGCGGAGGATGTCGATGACGGTCTTCTTGCGCTGGCTCATGTGGTTCGACTCGACGTAGACGACGGACGTTGGTGATTCCATCTTGTCTCCTTGGTGGGCCTGCTATTGCGGATGCAGGCTAACGGGAGACGTGGTGCGGTGAATCATACCCAGGTTGTAGTTCGGGCATCCCGCTGGGTGGAGATGCGCTGCGCAGCATCAGGGATGGCCGCCGGATTGCCCGGCGGCTTCCTTGAAGGCGAGGACGGCCTCGACGCGGTTCCGCGCGCCCAGCTTGCTGAAGATGTGATTGACGTGCGTCTTCACCGTCGTTGGTGAGAGGAAGAGTTCATCGGCGATCTCGAGGTTGCGCCGGCCCTCGGCCATGAGCCGAAGTATCTGGCGCTCCCGTCTCGTGAGCTCGGGGAAGACCGGCCCGGGCACGAAAGACACTCCGGTGCGCTGTTCCAGCGCGGTCTCGACGGCTCTCGCCAGCGCGCCGCCGCGGATCCCCTGGGTCACGGCGAGTACGCCGGCGAGCACGTCGTCGGAGGCCCGTTCCGCGGCCGCCCGGACCGCCGGCACGGCCGGCGCCGGGCTGTCTGCGACCAGCGCCTCGACCAGCCCGGCAAAGCCCCAGTGGCTCGCCAGCGCGTCCATGAGGCGTTGCGCGAGATCCTGTGACGGCGCGCTCGCCAGCGCGAGCGTCGCGACCGCGGGTCTGGGGCAGAGCTCCTGCGCCAGAAGGTGCAGGTGCCCCAGCTCGAGCTGGCGGGGCACGCAGTCTCGCAGCAGCTCCGCGCTGAGCTTGCCGTCGCCCGTCGTCTGAGCGACGACGGCGGCGTAGAGCTGCGCTTTCAGAGCGACGAACGAGAGGCCGGCGTCGGATGCGCGTCTGGAGATGGCCAGAAGCTGCGACGTGTCCCTGTCGCCGAGCAGCGCCCGGAGGTACAGGAGATTGGCTTGCGAGTTGAGGGCGATGTACGGGTCTCTCTCGAAGGCCACGCTTCCGGCTGCCTTGGTGCACGGCGCGACCGCTGCCTCGAGGTCGCCGGCCCGGCGCAGCAGCGTGGCTTCGTGGCTAAGCGAGCAGGCAGCATGGGTTGGCTCAGCGGCGAAAGCCGTTCCCTCCATGGTCTTACGCACGATCGCGAGGCCCTCCGTCGCGTGCCCCTGGGCGCCCCTGAGCAGGCCGATGTTGTCTGCGACCATGTCGGCGGTGAGGGTGTAACCGAACCGTTCCGCCACCGCGCTCGCCTGCTCGAGGTGCGCCAGGGCCGCCGAGTAGTCGGCGAGCCCCAGTTCCACCAGTCCGCCCGTGTTGAGTATGGTGGCCCTGAAAGCGCCGGACGTGTCTGCAGGCTGAGGGGCGGGTAGCGCCGCGCGCGCCGCCCTGAAATCTCCCCTGTAGTAGGCCGCGTGCGCACGCAGCGCTCTGGCTCGGATCTGCTCGGCGGGGGTGGCGCGGTCGGCCACGGCGTCGGCGGCCGCGAACGCGGCCTCCGCCTCCTCCCAGCGGCGCATGTCGAGCGCCGCGGAGCCCAGGCTGAGAAGCGTGTGCATCTTCTGCTGATCCGTCTGCGCGTGAGCGAGAGCGGCGTCGCAGGCGCGCATGGCCTCTGCGGTATCTCCTTGCCAGAAGAGCGCGCACTCTCTCATGGAAAGCGCGTGATACAGGCCCCACTCGTCCGCGGCAGCTTCAAACGAGTGGACGGCCCGATCGATCTCCCGGAGCGCATCACCGTAGTCCCCGTCGCGGCTGTGGAGCTGCCCGGCCATGAGCCTGGCCCAGGGCTCGGCGCCGCCTGCCTCCGCCGGCAACCTGTCCAGCCAGGAGCGCAGCCTCTCCGAGGGCAGGCCGTCCAGCCCGGCTTCGCCGCCGCGTGCGACGACACCGAGGGCGTCGAGCGACTGGTTGGCGTTGAGGTAGAGCTCTACTGCCATCTCTGTCTCGCCGACATCCTCGAGTGCCGCCGCCGTCTCGTGCTGCAGGCGGCGAAACGCCGGCGCGCCTTCTTCTTGGAGGAATCTCTGCCTCAGGAAGTCGCGGAAGAGATTGTGGTAGCGGTAGGCGCCCTCCACGCCGGTGGCGAACGTGAAGACGCGGTTCGCCGCGAGATGGGCGAGGTAGCGGTGCGCCGCGTCCGTGCCGGCGAGCCGGTTGGCGAGCTCGGCGGTGATGTTCTCGAGGCAGCACGTGCGTTTGAGGAAGGAGCGCACAACCTCGTCCTCGCGCCGGTACACCTGCTCCGCAAGGTACGAGTAGATGTCCTGCTTGAGGCGGGGATCCGAGAGGGCCAGTTCGAGCGAGTCGAGGTCGAGCCACTCCAGGGCCAGCCCGGCGAGCACGATGCTCGCCGGCCAGCCCTCAGTGAGCGCGACCAGGCGCTCGATGTGCTCGCGGCGCGGCTGGTGGCCGGTGCGTGCGGCGAGTACCGCCACGGCCTGCTCCGCGTCGAAGCGCAGAGTCTCGGCGCCTATCGCAGCGACGTCGCCGGCGAGACGCATTCTGTTCACCGAGAACGCGGGATCGTAGCGCGTGAGAACGATGAAGCGCTGGCTCGCCGGGAGGTCCGCCAGCAGGTAGTCCAGCGTGCGATTGAGCTCCGTCGACTCGGCCGCCTCGTGGTAGTCGTCGAGGACGATGTGGACGTCGCGGTCGACCCTTGCCTCGCACTCCGTGACGAACATGGCCTGCATGTGCTCGATGGGGAAAGGGGTCTCGGCGGTGGTCCGCAGGCGTTCGCGGATCGCGTCGCCGAAGTCCGCGAAGCGCTCGTTGAGGGCTTCGGTGAGAGACGCGAGGAAGACGACGGGGTCGTGGTCGAGGACGTCCATCTTGTACCAGACGCTCTCGAGACCGAGGCGCTCGATGGCCGCCGCAGCGACTGTGGTCTTGCCATAGCCGGCGGGCGCGCAGACCACTGACAGCCGCCGCCTCGTGGCCCGTCTGAAGTTCGCGAGCGTGTCGGGGCGCAGGACGACGCCGTCCGTGCGTGGCCGCGCCAGTTTCGCCGCGACCGGGCTTGGAGTGAGCGACCCTGCATTCAACCTGTTTGACCTCAGATGCTGGGGAGCCGTTGCCGCAGAGCGGCGAATACTCTAACAGGGATACCACGAGAGAAGACGCGGATCGAGGCTCGGGATGGTTGACGTTTCGGCGGGCCGGCTCAGTCAATCCGGCTGGGCGAGCGCCAGCTCGACGGCCTCGGCGGGCGTCTGCGCCCGCCGCACGCCGTCGAGCTGGCCACCCTCGGGCGGCGTGATCTCCCAGGTGTCGAGCAGGATGACCGGCTTGTCGACGTTGCGCGCCAGGGCGATCTCGCTGAGCGTGCCCCAGGCGCCGCCCACGGCGATCACCACGTCGCCGCTGGCCACCACGCTGAGGTTGCGCGCGTAGCCCATGGCGCTGCACACGGTGTAGGTGAGGTCGGGGGCGGCGCGCCGGCGATCGGCCTCCGGCAGGATGCCGATCGAGACGCCGCCCTTCTTCTTCACGCCGCGCGCCACCGCCTCCATCACGCCGCTGCCGCCGCCGCAGACCACGACGAGGCCGCGCGCCGCGAGGAGCTCGCCGAGCTCCTCGGCCTTCGCGGCCAGCTCGGGCGTGGCGCGGCTGGCGCCGATGACGCTGATGTAGCGGGGGCCGTTCACGGCGCGTGCCCGGAGCCGGGCGGCGCGAAGCGGCCGCGCCCGGCCTTCCGGTCTTCTTCCTCGCGCCGGAGGCAGGCCCACGGCTTTCTGCCGGGCGAGCCGTAGAAGATGTGGAAGTCGGGCCGATAGCCGCGACCCTCGTACAGGCGCACGGCCATTTCGTTGCCTGTGTCCACGCCGATCTCCACGTCCTCCACGCTGCGGCGTTCCAGCTCGGCGTCCATGGCGTCCATCAGCGCGCTGCCCACACCGTTGCCGCGCTCGCCGTCGGCCACGCAGAGGTGCGCGAGCTCGGCGTGCGTATCGCCCGTGTACCACACCGGGTCCGGACCCTCGATGCGCACGAAGAGGTAACCCACGGCCTCGCCGCCGCGGCGCGCGACGAGGGCGAACGCATCGCCGGTGAGCGCCCTGAGCATCTCCTTGCGCTCCAGCACCCAGGACTCGTCCGAAGGGCGCACCGGCACCAGCGCCTCCGGCAGCGCCGCGACGTGGTCGAGCAGCGCGTCCCACAGCGGCGCGATCTCGTCTATGTCGACGGGGTCGAGCTGCTCGATCGTGATGCCCTTAGGCATGATGGCGGCTCCTTGAGTGACGTGGCCGGCAAGAGACTACCGCAAGCGCGCGTTCGTTGGCATTGGCGGCGCAACGGCGCCGCATGCCGATCCAGTGCCGTGACGGTACCATCATGGTGAGTGGGTGCCGAGCGATTGGGGCACGACGGCTGATCCTTCTCAAAGCCTCGGTGAAGTAGCTTGACGCACCAAGTTCGCTATCCCTGCTCCGGGATCTGCCCCAAGTCCTCGAGGGGGCTCATCCAAGAAGCCCACGGTGAGCACCCCGGGTGCTGAAAGGCGGCGCTGTGATCGGAGGCCGCCGACCACGGCTACGACCACGATGCCTGCCGGCGGCGCCTGCGCGCCCGGGGCAGCACGCCGCACATCGTCGTCGCGGCGCCAAGGGCCAGCCCCCAGAGGAGTATGGTCGGCGGTGGAATCGACGGAGAGCCCCCGGCGCTCATGAAGCAGGACGCAGCAGCAGCGCTTCAGGAACTGAAGCTCAGCCTGGTCGCACTTTTCGGCCCCGAGGTGGAGTTGCGGCTGTTTGGTTCGGTCGCCTGCGGGGATGACAGCGACTGCTCCGACATCGACGTCCTTGTGCTGATTCCCGGGCACGTCGATCACGCGCTCGAAGCACGGGTCTTCGACGCCGCCTACGATCTGGAGCTGAAGTACGGCGTCGTCTTCGGCGTCGTCGTCTACGAAAAGGCCTTCTGGGATTCCGATCTCGCCGCCGGCATGTTCCTCCATCAGAACATCGAGCGCGAAGGGCTGGCGGTATGAACGACCGTCTCATCCGTTTTCGCAGAGACAAAGCCAGGGAGACGTTGGCCGACGCTCGCGTGCTGCTGCGCGATGGCAGCCCGGCCTCCGCGCTCAACCGCATCTACTACGCCATGTTCTATGAAGTCCTGGCCCTGCTCCACACGCAGGACCTGGCTTCTGCGAAGCAGTCGGGAGTCCGCGCGCTCTTCAACGAGCGCTTCGTCAAGGCCGGCATTGTGCCGGTGGAACAGGGGCGCCTGTTCGCGCGCATGTATGACTTCAGGCAGAAGAGCGACTACGGCGACTTCGTGCAGATCCAACCTGAGAAGGTCGCCGAATGGTTTGCGCAGGCCGTGGCGTTCATCGCCGGACTCGACCAGACCATCGAGGGGATCCTGGAAGGCCGCTGAAGACTGCCTCGGCACCACCTCTCGCTGCGGCCACCGACAAGGAGGGCGCGATCACGATTCGACAGATCGCGCCCTCGGCGTGCGCGAGAACGACTCGGTCACGCGGTTCTGGGCGGGCTCCCACGACGATCCCCGGGGCTCATGACGTTCACGCCTTCACTGATCTCTGGCCTGTCCCCGCCCTCGACGGCATCCGCGCCCCCTTCTTCGACACGGACATGGCCTTGCTCAGCGGCTGGTTGAGGTTGCCGCACTTGGGGCTCTGCACGCAGCTTGGGCAGCCGCTCTCGCAGGGGCACTCGGCGATCAGGGCGCGGGCGTCG
>Ga0209048_10000925_pt1 | contig 30949 bp, 48 predicted proteins | sample FrelakmetCRP12CR_FD_187146 | JGI IMG/M metagenome (GOLD analysis project Ga0209048, IMG submission 187146) | Freshwater lake sediment microbial communities from the University of Notre Dame, USA, for methane emissions studies - CRP12 CR (SPAdes)... | ecosystem: Environmental > Aquatic >...
TGTTTCTGTTGAGTTTTATGGGTTTGAAGACGTTTATAATATAAATGTAAAAAGTCATCATAACTTCGCTCTGTCAGCCGGGGTTATTGTTAAAAATTCACATGAATGGCGGGTGGCGGCCTGTTATTCGGCCGACCCAGTGATGCTGGACTACATCATCAATGGTGGAGACCCTCACAGAGACCAGGCTATCGAAATCTTCAAACTCAAACCAGAACAGGTTGAAAAGAAACTTCGGTATGAAGCCAAGTCCAACTTCATATTTGCTGAGCTATACGGCTCCTGGTGGAAAGCCTGTGGTGATAATATCTGGACAGCTATCTCTGGCCTTAAGACAGCTGATGGAATAGATATCTACGATCATTTGGAAAATGTCGGAATCCCCGATAAGATCAGACCAGGGACAGCATCCAAGCACTTTCCAAAGGGCCTAACCTATTTCCAGTATCACATGAGAGAGGTAGAAGATAGTTTCTGGAGAAAATATGCTATCCTGGATGCTTGGCGTAAAGAGTGGTTAGAACGATATGAGAGAGATGGAACAGTCCCAATGTTCCATGGGTTCCAACGTCAAGGCCACCTGTCCAGAAACCAGATATGGAATACTAGTATTCAGGGAACGGCCTTCCACCTGTTGCTTGAATCCTATAACGAGTTGAATCACCTGAGGAAGGAGGAAAAATGGCAGAGTAAAATTATTGGGCAAATACATGATGAAATTAGGTCAAGTGTTCACCCGGAGGAACTGGACTATATTCTCCGGCTGCACTACTGGATTATGGCCCAATGGATCCTGGAAAGAAACCCTTGGATTATCGTTCCTCTTGAAGTGGAGTTCAAAATTACAGAAATTGACCAGCCCTGGGCCACAGAGAGTCAAATAGAAATTCCGCTATAATATAACCAAAGGTGAGCCATAAATGAAATTCACAGCCTGGAAAACTAAATACGGAATAGAAGAAGGTCTCTTTATGTATTCACTGCGGCTCGGAACAAAGGACATTCCAATAATCCTTGACCAAGAAAGGTTCATCGGGCTGTTTCCTAAGGTGAATCCTGAGGATATTCCTGAGGCCCCCAACACCACATTCCTAAAAGTCACAGCCCTTGTCGAACCGGAGTAATAATGTCTGACTCCATTGACCTCAAATATGACAAGATTATTGCCCGAACAGGGAAAGCTATTCTATTCCTATTCGGTGGAGAGGAGGTTTGGTTACCAAAGAGCCAACTCGATGATTATGAAGATCTAAGTGATAACGGCGGTGAGGTTTCTGTCCAATATTGGATTGTGGAACAAGAAGGACTGGAGGGATATGAGGTATGAGCAAAAACACTTTTAGAAATAGGTTCAGTAAACCCAAGGTAACCCCCGCACAGACCACCGTGGCGGCCAGGTTAACAGTTACTGCTTTCACTGATAGACCCCCGAACGTTGAATGTACCGGGGATCTGTCTGTCACCCTGAAGCTGTTCGCAGCAGGGCTTCAGATCCTTGGAAATATGGTGTCTGAAAAGACCAAACTTCAGGAACCTGTGGAGGACAAGGAACGGAAATACATAGGGCCAAGGGAGGATAATCATGGACTACCAAAAGGATCTTGAAATCAACAAAAACAGACTAGATGAGGAGCTACTCACCCAGGCCCAAAAGATGATGCGGTATTCCAGTGAGCATGCACAGGCCCTCCTCAATAGGGATAAGGCTAAACTGGCCCGGGATATTACAGAGGCCAATCTGGATGCAGCTATCCGGGCGGAACTCAATGACAAGAGCCTCAAATTCACAGAGGCTGTTGTGAAGGGGAAGATTACAACTTCCCCAACCTATATCGAGGCCCATGAGAAATATCTCAAGGCCGAATACGAAGTTAACCTGTTAATGGGTGGAGTGATCGCCATGAACGCCAGACGGCCCATGTTGGAAAGTCTGGTGAAACTCTATCTTAACAGTTATTGGTCAGAGCCCAGAACGGGTCAGGGTCAGGACATGAAGGTTGGGGCCTCCATGAATGCCACCGAGACAGCTATCCTAAGGAACAAGGAACCCAACCCTGTTCAGCAGGAACCGAGCCCGGCTCCAACCCCGGCTCCCACCCAGAAACCCTTGCTCCGGCCTTTTCCACCAGTACCACCGCCGAAGCCGAAGGTATAACCCATGTGGGACTTTATTACAAAACCACTCGCCTGGATAGCAGTCATACTTTTGGCACTGTTCTTCTGGTGGATCATTCTCAGGCTTGGATTTCGGGCCTACTTTAAGTCCCGGCTAGAATACTATCAAGAATCTCAAAAGAGGAGGAAGGAAGATGAGCAGTCCAAGTAATTTTGACTATTCCCGATACGAAACGTCGGGAATGGAAACCGTGGCAAAAGAAGCCTACCGTATCAAAGACGGTTTCGGTGGAAAGGGAATCCTTGTCCCGGACATGGTGGAGGGTATTCCACAGTTCTCAGCCAGTATCGGTGAAAAGATGATCGATATCATCATGTCTCCGGCTGGTAGTCGGCACCCTCTGGTTGTTTCTGGTAAACTCCAGCAGGGCGAAATGACTCACATCACCTGGGTCTTTATCCACAAGGGGGTTGGTCAGGACTGGTGGGTGTGCCTCTCCAGGACTTTCGGGGAACGCTGCCCATTCTGTGAATACAGAACCAAGCTCCAGGCTGATCCCTCCATTCCAAAAGAAACCTATAACCTCTATGGCTCGGGAAAATACCCGACTGGGATTTACAAGATGGTTCACCATCTTAACCCCAGTCGAATCGGTTGGCAAGAACCTGTGATGATCTGGGCTGTGAATTTCTCCTTCATGGAAACCACCCTCCAGTCCATGGCCAAACAACCCTTCGTTACGGAGGATATCCCAAAAGGCTACATAAATTTCATGAGCCCTCGGGCTGGGGTGGATGGTGGGCGGCATATCAAATTCGAGATCAAATCGAAGGGCCAGTATTTCGACTACGACGGCCACCAGTTCATCGTCCGTCAACAGCCTGTTCCGGGCCATATCCTCTTGGCCGCCGAAGAAATGCGTCCTCTGGATGAAATGGTCAACATTCCCGAATATGACGACATGAAGGACGCCCTGGAAGTCGGGCTTGACAATCCCATCGGCGGTGAACCCACTGGTGTGGGTTATGACACATCCTTTTCAGCTGGGCCTGGTCTCGGGAAAGCAGTTTCTAATGCCCCGGTCTTCGGCACCCCGGAGGATTCCTGTCCTTTCGCTGAATACGAGGGGGTCCTTGGTGAAACCTTTGGGAACTGGGAAGATTGCCAAACGTGTCATCTCAAAGTCAAATGTGAAGAAATGTATAATGCATCACATCCTCCGACCCCGGCGCCAACACCTGCTGCACCCCGTTCGGCGGCACCGACCCCTGTTCCTAAGGGAGGAGGAGCACCAAAGCTAGCACCGAAACCCCTTCCTAGGCCCAAGAGGTAGGTGATGGCTCACTCTGACGACAAGACCATGGGGGAGCGCATGTCCGCCAGGGATGACGAGATGAGGCAGGACAAGCCTCCCAAGGTGAAGAAGCTCTCAGACCAGGTCAAGGAGGTGGCGGCAGCGCCACCTCAACAGTTCGAGAAGCCGATTCATTTCGACCAGGTGGTGTCTACTGGCAGCACCCTCCTTGATCTTGCCATCAGTGGTGGGGTCACAAAATATGGAGGTCTACCTGGACGTATCATAGTCCAAATGTATGGCCGTAATAGCTCTGGGAAAACCACTTTTATGGCAGAGGTATTAAGTAACGTTCAGCGGGCCGGAGGTGCCTACCGAGTCCGTGACCCCGAGGCCCGGCTGAACGCTGCCTACTGCCAAACTTTCGGTGTAAAAATCAACCAGGAGGATATCGAACGGACTGGAACAATTACAGATATGTTTGAGGGACTCATAGGTCCCCTGGAGAAGGTGGAAAAGAAAGTTACACGTAACACCGAAAAGGCATGGACACCTGACCCTGGGACGATAAATATCTATGCTGTGGATTCCTTGGCAGCCCTCGCCAGTAAGATGGAATTGGAACAGGGAGATAAGCTAGGCCAAAAAAGGGCCAAGGACTTCAGCGAGGGTTTCAGGCTCATTTCAGATCATATCTACAACTACAATATCCTGATGTTCTGCACTGACCAGTTGCGGGACAAAGGGACAGACTTTCGTGGAAACGCTATCCAGGACACCGGGGGTGGGAATGCTGTTGGCTATTATGCCAGCCTCCGTGTCGGCATCAAGAAAACCAAAGACCTATTCAAAGATGTCAAACTCCCGGGGATGGAGAAGGCTAGGAAAGAGGCTATTGGAATGGAGGGGGAGCTCTATATCAGGAAGTCCTCATTGGACAGGCCCTGGCGTCGGGTCCCATTCCGTCTCATATTTAACTACGGGATCGACGATATTGGTGCCAACCTTCTATGGCTCAAAGAACACGGGGCTATGGCCGAACACCCCACAGACCCAAAGAAGAAGGCTGCCTACGTAATTGGTGACAAGAACTTCATCAGCCTCGACAACGCTATCACCTATGTCGAGGCTAATGACTTTGAGAATGACATCAAGGAATGGGTTGTAGACGTCTGGAATCAGATTGAAGAACAGTTAAAGCCCTCAAGGAAGGGGAAAGTGAGGTAAATTTAGAAGAAAAAAAGGGGGGACTATGAGTAAAGTTGGAAAGGCCTACATTGGGATAGACCCTGGTGCCAGTGGGGCCATGGCAATTATTAGGGGGAGAACTGTAATTGTCTTGGACTTTGAAGACCCCAGTGCCTTATCTATTCTAAAAGAAATAAACCTAATTAAGCAACCTTGCAAAGCTGTCATTGAAAAGGTTGCCTCCATGCCTGGCCAGGGGGTTTCAAGTACCTTTAAATTCGGGACCAACTTTGGGGCATGGATTGGTCGACTGGAAGCCCTGGACATCCCATTCGATTTTGTAACACCACAGAAATGGAAGAAAGCCATGTTTGACTCTATGCCTCGTGGTGACGATGTCAAAGCCATGAGTGTCAACCGGGCCTTGAGAATATATCCCACCATGGCTGACAGGTTAAAACGGAAGAAAGATCACAACCGAGCTGAGGCAATTCTACTGGCTGAATACGCTAGGATTACTGACAAATAGGGGGTCTAAATGAGAAAGATTGTGAATGGCAGCCTTGGATGTATCACAAATACCGGTGAGCACCAAGTTGAGATTGACCCTATTGATGGAATCAGTGAGGATAATGACATTTTCTGCATTATTTGTGGGGATATCCTCTGGGAGCCGGGTATGGACCACGCTTTGCTTGATGAACTATCCTACCAAATGGGGAACCGATAATGGTCAAGACCAAGGCCAGCCACAACACCAATCGAAGCGCTGCCCAGGATCTCCAGAAAGAGGCTTGCAAACTCTTCTCCATCATTACTGGAGTCCCCTGGGGCAGCAGCCGGGATGACAATGCCGAGATCAAGCCCCGGCAATTGGGACAAGCTGGGGTTGATGTGGTTATCTCGGCTAGGGTACAGGCCATGCTGGCCGAGGTAGGCTTCCCCTGTTCCTGCGAGTGCAAGAACCAGAAGATCTGGGATTTGCAGCGGGCCATCAAACAGGCCAGGGCCAATGCCAAGAACGATGACTGGATCCTGATCATGAAACGCCGTTCCAAGTTCAAGGAGGAGCGGATAGACCCGGTGGTGGTCCTGGATCTTGAAGCCTTCAAGATGTTGGTCAAAAGATTGGCTTTCATCTTCAATACTAAGGAGGAGAAATAAGCGATGGCCTATGACGAAGAAATAAGAAACCTAGCGCTCGAGCTCGAGAATATCGAAACCCGACTGAACAGGGTGATTCGAGCCGGGGCCGAACTCGGGCTCATCTTCCACCACGACAAGATCGACATCGCCACCATGGGCCAGGTCCCACCGATCTGGAACTTCAGCTTTGAGTTCAGGAGGAGGGTGGACGCATGATTTTCTTCCTTGGTCTATTGGCCTTTGGTATGGGGATAATAGCTTGGTTCGGTGGGATATTGGGGAAACACGGGGCCATTTCCCTATCCTTATCCGCAATAGCCATGGGTATTCTCTGCCTATGTGCCGTGATTGTGGAAATCTATAATGATTGGAAAGGAGATTAAAATGGGAGTAAAGACTACACCTACCTTTGAGAAGGAACTGGAGCACCTTATCAACAAAAACAGTCTGGAGAACGAATCTGGTACTCCGGACTTCATCCTGGCGCAGTTCCTGATTAACTGTCTCAACACCTACAACCTGGCCGTTATGCGCAGGGAAGCATGGTGCGGAAGAGCTCCGTCACCAGCACCGCCAGAAGGGGCTTACTTCACCATTACCAGGGTCAGCGATGCCAGATTTCGTGAGGAGCGGGTGATACATTCTGTCGGAGAGTTGCTGGAAATGACGAAGGAATTTGAATGTGGGATTTTAGTAACCCCCTACAATGGTCTTATCATAGTTGATGGACGCCTTGATGATTAAATCTATACGCCTATTAAGTTTCCTCAGCCACCAGAACACTACCCTGGAATTTGCCCCTGGAGTAAACGTACTTGTGGGTCCCAGTGATTCAGGAAAAACCAGTATCATCCGGGCTCTTCGTTGGGTGGCTGAAAACAGACCAGCCGGGGATGAGTTTCGGAGTCATTGGGCCAAGGCCAGTAAAACAGAAGTAGAAGTAACAGTTTATGATGACTACGATAGTCATGTTATCTGGAGAACCAAGGGTTCCACGGATAATTTCTACGGTTTGGATATCGAAACATTTAAAGCCTTCGGCCAAGATGTTCCAGCCCCGGTGAAACAAGCCCTGGGCCTGTCCGACATCAACATCCAATACCAGCTCGACGGCCCCTTCCTCCTGGGGGACAGTCCCGGTGCCGTAGCCCGCTATCTAAACCAGGTGGTGGATCTGGAAGATATTGACCAGGCTATGTCTGCAGCCGCAGCCCTCAAACGTCAGAATGACGCTGATATTAGAGAGAAAGAAAACAGGTTGAAAGAACTGGAGTTGACCGAGGCAGCCTTTCCAGACTTAGAATCTGCCGAGGAGTTCATAGAGGGCCTGGAAAACTTGGCCGGTAATAAGGCTCAGGTGGACTATACTTTGGCTCTCCTGCGGTCCCTCATATCGGATGGGGACACTATTACAGGCCAGTTAGACCGAATAATTATCCCTGATGAGGCTAAACTTAGTTTGCTAATAGGTAAGGCAAATCAATTAACTCAGGTGAACTACACAAGAGATTTATTGGAGGGTCTGTTAGAAGAGGGGGCTGAATTAAATGATCAACGATTAGCTATTGCAGACACAGCCACTCTGGCCCCGGCTGTCCAGGTCCTAATGGTTAAGGTGGATGAACTGAATAAAAAGAATGCCTACATTCTGAAATTTAAGATGGCTCTCAAAGAATACCATGGCCTCGCCGCAGACGTTTCCCGGCTGGACGCTATAATAGAACAGGGCGAAATAAAACTAACAGAAGAACTGGGGGAACAATGTCCACTCTGTGGGTCGTATCTATCATAGCAGTTTGTATCCTTGGCACCCTATGCGCAATATTATTCAACCGGGCCTGGAAACTCACTCTCGACAATGAGAGTCTTGAATATCGGCTCCAGTGTTGGCGTAACTGTTTCTCATCTAAAGATCCAAATAAAGCCCTGTTCTGGCTTTCAGAACTCCAAAAACTTGGGGAGATAAAAAACGTATGAGTATTACAAACTACCGGATAAAACAACAGGAGCGGTTGGAAAGGATTCTTATCAAAAAGTTCTGGACAAGAATTCGGGCTACTTCATCCGGTAGTGTTTTTTGGAGAAAGGGTGATTACGATATCGAAGTGGATGAGATTGGGCTTTGGCTCTACTATTCATCCACCACAGTTGCAGGCCTGGCTTGGAGTAGTTTGAGTGGCTATCTTAGAGGAGATAAATTGGGATTCCCAAATGGGAAGGAAATAGAGCTATGATTTTCACAGCAGATTGGCATCTCAGGCGTACGCCGCCCAGAGCCAGAACAGATGACTGGCTATTATCAATGGAGAGAAAAGTTCACTTTATCTTGGCATTAGCTCAAAAGAGTCCTCCTCTCCTCATAGCTGGGGATTTATTTGATAAGGCCCGGCCTGGTGATTGGATTGAGCAATGGATTATTGGGCTCTTCAAAGAATACCATGTAACCCCCATCATGGTTCCAGGCCAACATGATTTGCCATATCATTCCATTAAGGAAATTCCAGATAGTGGGATTGGAGTACTAGCTGCGGCTGGGGCGATACAACTATTATGTAATACATCTCTCCATGGGCCTGGTTTTGATATAGAAGGAATTGGATATGGAAGTAGTCCATTCAGTAAAAGCCGCTCTGAACCCTGTTATGTAAATATTCTTCTCTGGCATCATATGGTTATAAATCAACCCCTGTGGCCTGGACAAGAGGCAGACAAAGCCATGTCCATCCTTAGGAAGCACAAACAGTTCAATCTCATCATCACCGGCGACAACCACCAGTCCTTTGCTATCGCTGACGAAAGTATTCCACCCCGATTTATTATCAACCCCGGCTCCATGATGAGGTTGACCGCTGCCCAGGTTGACCACAAGCCCTGCGTCTATGAGTGGAAGGATGGACGAGTCCGTGGTATTCTTCTTCCAATCGAACCCGATGTTCTCGACCTGACCAAACTCGAAGAAGAAAAGGAACGAGATGAGCGGATAACTGCTTTTGTCGAGCGCCTGGGCATGGAAAGGGAAGTGGGATTATCCTTCCAAGAAAACCTGAAAAGGTTCTTCAATGAAAATGAAATAGACCCGACTGTCCAAGAAATGGTGTGGAGGTGTGCTGAGAAATGACCGATCAAATCAAAGATCTAATGAAAATCAAAGACCATGTGGATAAGGCCAAACAGCAGCGGACTAACCTGGAGGGCCAACTCGAGCAGATCCACAAAAGATTCAAGGAGGAGTTCGGGTGCAATAGTGCTTCCGAAGCCCAGAGATATGTTGACGAGTTGGGGGTCCAAGCCGAAGCCTTGGACAAGGAAATTGCCGAGGGGGTTTCCATATTAAAAGAGGAGTTAGGGTGGTAATATGATCACAGCCCTCAGACATCGTCTCGAACAAGAAAAAGGCAAACTGAAACAGGTTCAATTCGAAAAAGTCATCTGCAAAGGAGCCTTGGGAGTCCTCCAGGAAGAACGTTCCCGAATTGAAAAGTCTGCTGCTATTATCAGTATGGTGGGCCTGGCCACCCAACAGGAGTTGGAGTTCAGGGTTGGAGATCTTGTCTCCATGGCCTTGGAAACCATTCCCTTCGATGAGAACTACAGGTTCCAGGTGGAGTTTGTGCAGCGCCGGGGCCGCACAGAAGCCGACCTGTTCTTAGTTGGGAAGGCCGGCAACCGGGTCAGAATCCTGGAAGCCAGTGGGGGTGGCGTAGCCAATGTCGTGGCCTTCGCCCTGAGAGTCAGCCTATGGAGCCTCAGTAAGGGGATAAGACCCGTTTTGGTATTGGACGAGCCCTTTCCCTTTCTTAGGACAAAGGAAGCCCACGCCAAGGCTGGGGAGCTGCTCAAGACTATCTCAAATAAACTGGGTCTCCAGATTATCATGATAACAGGTGAAGCGGAAAGCCAAGATATCATTGAAAATGCCGATCGAGTTTTTTATTTAAGGAAGAAGAATGGGCGAACTATTGTGGAAATGCAAGCCGGGAGGTGAGGGATGAGCGAAGATAGGTGCCCGTTTTGTGATTCCACGCTAAACGAAAAACAGGTACTAGACAAACAATCGTGGACCTGTGATTCTCACCATGAAGATCATGGGGATAAGTTTTACCGAACAGACGAATGCTACGAACGCCAAATCTCCAACATGACCACCGCCCTGGAAGCCAAGGACCAGGCGCTCAAAGAGGCGCAGGAGAGGTTGGCCCTATGGCGAGAGCATTGGAAGATTGTGGATAGTCACTATTTGACTGAGGCTTATGATTACTCAGACAAGGGCAAGGAAAAAGAACTCAAAGCCATAGGCGAGATCGGAGGGTGAGATGACCGAGGATAGGTGCCCGTTTTGTGGGGCTAAACTCTTCTGGAGTCAAGGACAAACTAAAGAATATGAGTGCAATACCTTGATTACCGAATCAGGATTGGGTCCAAACTTTGGCAGAAAATGTCTTGAGAGCCAGATCGCCAAACTCACCGCCAAAATAGAGGAAGTAAGGAGGGACTTGAACGCATGGCAGTCTGTAGCTGCCGCCAAGGACAAGGCGCTCAAAGAGGCGGAGGGGAAGTTGGTGGCGTGGAAAGCGTTCTGGAACAACCTGCCACAAGTGTAAAAAGAAAGACTTGTCCGCCTATACATGACGTATGGGCTAAAATCTCTCGGCGAGATCGGAGGGTGAGATGACCGAAGATGAACAACTCATCAGGCGGGTGGCTACCGAGGTGATGGGGTGGAAAGAGTTTCATCGTGGCACTGAGTGGGGATATGTCCTTAAAGAATTAGAGACTTTCCCTACTTCAGAAGATTTCTTTATGCCCCTTGCTTTATGGATTCCACACCTCAACCTCAACGATGCCTTCCTCATCGTCGAGAAGATGAGAGAGGAGGGGTGGGTAGAAGTACATATTTGCCAACACTTTAGTGGCTTATGGAAAGTTACATTCTGGCATGAAAAGGGACAGGTAGCAAACGCTCACCATGACAACCTCGGCACCGCCATCATGCTCGCCAGCCTCAAGGCCGTGAAGGAGGGGAAATGAGCCTTATGCCATTTGAACCAACATCCGTAATGCCAGTGATAAACGGTAAAACTTTTAGGTGTGAATGTGGAGCAAATGTATTCCACCATCCAAAAGTACGAAATACCATGCCGGACGGTAATGGTCCTTGGGCTATGGATGATGAACTATATCAATGTAATGGTTGTGGTTTACAATACAGAGGTCGCAAATGACCCTCATCCCACCAGAACAAGACGCCAGCCTTAAGGCTATGGAGGGGAAATGATGGATAGTTTCCTCTGATTATAGGTGAGTGGAGAAAAAATAGGTAAGGAAATCCCCCTAACCAATCCTGAGCTTCCGTGTAAGCCCTGTTAGATCCTTCATCTTTCCAAACCCGGCCCACTCCTTTAACAGCCCCGCCAAATCTCGCCAACGGATCTAACAAAAACTTTATTGTGGGGTGATATAGATCGAGAAGCTCTTGTCTTTCACCCGACCGTTTTTCGTAGTTATCCTGTTTGTCAACTGATATGTCATCCCGATTGTCCCCCCGGCCAACCAGATGGTTGTCGTTGTATCATCATGGTAATCCCTATCCTTAGTAATCCCTGATGCGACAGTCCAGGTGCTGGTATCAATGGTATCTGAATCTTTCAGGAATTGAGACCAGTCAATACTGTAATCTAAGAAATCATCAGGGTCTTTATCCGGAGCATAAGTCACACCACCCTTTACCATAAACTTCCCAGTATCATTCATTATCCGATCTCCTTGTTCCAAATTAGTGTTCTGGAGTGTTCTTCTATCATTATAACCCTGTCACTAAAAACAGTGAAAATAAATGCGAATGTCGGCAAATAGGCCGCAGAGGGACTTGGGCTTTCTGATGGTGATTTGCTTGGGCTTGCACTTGGGCTCTCACTCGGTGAGGCGGATGCACTTGGCGAAGCACTTGGACTCGCTGACGGTGATTTTGACGGACTCTCACTTGGCGAAACCGAGGGGCTGGCAGAAGGGCTGGCAGAAGCCGAAGGGCTGGCGCTCGGGCTTTCTGACGGTGAAGCTGAGGCTGATTTACTTGGTGAAGCACTTGGTGACGCACTCGGACTAGCTGATGGCGAGGCCGAGGGGCTTGCAGATGGACTCGCCGACGGACTTTTACTTGGACTTTTACTTGGACTCGCCGAAGGGCTCGCCGATGGCGAAACACTTGGGGAAGCTGAGGCTGAAGGGCTTGCTGATGGAGAAGCACTAGGACTCGCACTTGGCGAGGCTGAAGGTGATGCCGAAGCACTAGGACTTGCTGATGGACTCGCTGATGGGCTCGCACTCGGACTTGCCGAAGGAGATCTGCTCGGGCTGGCTGACGGTGAAGCCGAAGCACTTGGACTCGCTGATGGGCTCGCACTCGGACTTGCCGAAGGGCTGGCAGATGGTGAAAAACTTGAAGGTGGATGTGATGGAGAATATGATGGACTCGCACTTGGCGAAGCAGATGCCGAAGGACTAGCAGATGGTGAAGCACTTGGACTTGCAGATGCTGATGGACTCGCAGATGGCGAGGCCGAAGGACTCTTACTCGGACTGGCACTTGGCGAAGCCGATGGACTGGCGCTGGAGCTATCGCTAGCTGATGGGGATGCACTGGGGCTGGCGCTCGGTGATTTACTCGGGCTGGCACTGGGGCTGGCCGAGGCAGAAGGTGATGCACTCGGACTTGCCGAGGCTGACGGACTGGCTGATGGTGATACACTCGGACTTGCCGATGGGCTCGCACTCGGGCTGGCCGAAGGTGAGGCACTGGGAGAAGCTGATGCCGAGGGACTAGCGCTCGGGCTCGCTGATGGTGATGCACTTGGAGATGCTGATGGTGATTTACTCGGGCTGGCACTCGGACTTGCTGAAGCTGACGGGGAAGCCGAGGGGCTCGCTGATGGACTTACACTTGGCGAGGCCGAAAGGCTGGCCGATGGACTGGCTGATGGGCTTGCCGAAGCCGAAGGGGAGGCCGATGGACTTGCGCTTGGTGATCCAGAAGGTGAAGCACTAGAACTTGCCGAAGGTGATGCACTTGGACTGGCTGATGCACTGGGGCTGGCGCTCGGCGAAGCTGAGGGGCTTGCTGAGGGGCTTGCCGAAGGGCTTGCGCTCTGGCTAGCAGAAGGGCTAGCACTTGGCGAGGCTGATGCTGATGGACTAGCCGACGGTGATGCACTCGGACTTGCTGATGGGCTGGCACTTGCACTTGGACTCACAGATGGCGAGGCTGATGCTGATGGACTAGCTGATGGTGATTCTGATGCGCTAGGGCTTGCTGATGGTGAAGCCGAGGCTGATGGACTCGCAGACGGTGAAGCCGAGGCTGATGGACTCGCAGATGGCGAAGCACTGGGACTGGCGCTTGCTGAGGGACTGGCGCTCGGAGATGCACTCGGAGATTGTGATACACCCGCCGCATTGAGTGAAAGGCAAATAGCACCCCAACCAGCGGTAGAGGTGGCGATGGTTGCTGTGAACTGTCCAGTTGCTCCACCAGTTGACCAAGCCTTATAACCACCCTCAACAGAACACCTGTTAGCAGTACCAGAATCGAATGCCTCGGCTGTGATATTCCCCGCTGTGGCCCAGGTTTCAGCTGACACCGCTCTACCAGTAGTTTGATAGGCAGACACGAATTGGGCCAACATCTGGTTCGCTTTGGCATTTATAGACGGAACTGTTACGGCTGTTCCACTAGCTCCACTGTTCTTGTTATAGTTTTCAATTGGATTGGCATAGGCCAACCCGCTGAAAGCCATGATCTGGCCATACCCATAGGAACAGTTCGCTACTGTCCAAGTGTAGGCCGTTTCCCCTGTGGCCCAGGCTTTCCAGTAATATTTGACTAATGTAGTTGTGGTCGGACTCAGGGAATCAATTGGTGTCCAGCCAGCCAGGTCTGTGATTGATCTGGATGTAGTTCCCTGAACATTGATACAAGCAAGAAGAATCGTCTGACCATTGACGAAACTGGTGGTGTTCTGTAATGTTACTGGGACTGTGTTAGAAATGTAAGCCCCAGAACCGTAAGTTAAATATCCGACAGCCATCTATTTCTCACTTCCATAGTGGAACACTAATACCCGATCACAAACGACATATAGGACATAAAAGAATGTTGGCAAATAAGCTGCTGATGGGCTTGGTGAAGCCGAGGGGCTCATACTCGGACTTTCACTTGGACTGGCGCTAGGGCTTACACTTGGGCTAGCCGAGGGGCTTTTACTCGGGCTAGCGCTTGGGCTAGCCGATGGACTTTCACTCGGACTTGCTGATGGGCTGGCTGAAGCTGAAGGCGAAGCACTTGGACTAGCGCTAGGGCTGGCGCTAGGCGAAGCCGAAGGCGAGGCCGATGGAGATTTACTCGGGCTCGCAGAAGGTGATGCGCTAGGTGAAGCTGATGGACTTGCACTGGGACTAGCTGATGGGCTAGCGCTTGGGCTAGCCGACGCTGAGGGGCTCTGTGATGGTGATGAAGATGGAGATTTACTGGGGCTGGCCGAAGGACTCGCTGATGGTGAAGCACTAGGACTTGCACTTGGACTCGCTGATGCACTTGGACTTGCTGATGGGGATGCTGATGCACTTGGCGAAGCCGAGGGTGACGCAGAAGGTGATGCACTTGGGCTTTTACTCGGACTTGCACTAGGGCTTGCCGAGGGTGACGCTGATGGACTTGCACTCGGTGAAGCTGAAGCAGACGGTGAAGCTGAAGGGCTTGCGCTTGGGCTTGCACTTGGTGATGCTGAGGCGCTTGGGCTGGCCGAAGGACTCGCTGAGGGTGAAGCACTAGGCGAAGCTGAGGCAGATGGTGATGCACTCGGACTGGCCGACGGAGATGCACTTGGACTCGCTGATGGGGATGCTGAGGGTGACTTTGAAGGGGATACACTCGGGCTAGCGGATGCACTAGGGCTGGCCGATGGACTTTCCGAGGGGGATTTACTAGGACTCACACTCGGACTTTCTGATGGTGAAGCACTTGGTGAATAAGAACCTGTGCTTGGGCTCACACTTGGAGAGGCACTAGGCGAGGCCGAGGGGCTTGCCGATGGAGATTTACTCGGGCTCGCTGATGGGGATGCCGACGCCGATGGCGAAGCGCTAGGGCTAGCGCTAGGACTAGCCGAGGGACTGGTCGAAGGACTGGCACTAGCTGATGGGGATGCTGAGGGGCTGGCCGAGGGTGACTTTGAAGGTGATGCACTCGGGCTGGCACTTGGACTTGCTGATGGTGATGCCGAAGCTGAAGGCGAAGCACTTGGGCTGGCCGAAGGACTTGCACTTGGTGATGCACTTGGAGAGGCTGATGGACTCGCTGATGGTGATGCTGAGGCGCTAGGGCTGGCACTCGGGCTAGCTGATGCACTTGGGGAAGCACTCGGACTAGCCGAAGGGCTGGCACTAGGACTAGCCGAAGGGCTCTTGCTCGGACTTGCACTGGGACTGGCACTTGCACTGGGACTGGCACTTGGGCTGGCTGAGGGTGAAGCCGACGGTGATGCCGACGGTGATGCGCTAGGGCTGGCAGAGGCCGAGGGCGACGCACTTGGGGAAGCCGAGGGTGAACCGCTAGGGGAGAAAGACCCAGGCCCGGATGGACTAGCCGAGGGAGAAGCTGAGGGTGAAGCCGACGGTGATTTACTCGGCGATGAACTCGGACTTGCTGAGGCCGATGGACTCGCACTGGGAGAGGTACTGGGTGATGCACTCGGACTTGCTGAAGGTGACTTACTCGGGCTTGCCGACGGGGATGCAGATGCACTGGGGCTGGCCGACGGAGAGGCCGAGGGGCTTACACTTGGAGAAGCCGACGGTGATTTACTCGGCGATGAACTCGGCGATGCCGAGGCACTCGGACTGGCCGAGGGGCTGGCTGAAGGTGAGGCACTCGGACTGGCCGATGCCGATGGACTGGCACTGGGAGAGGCACTCGGGCTAGCCGAAGGGCTAGCACTGGGTGATGCTGATGGTGAAGCACTGGGACTTGCAGACGCCGAAGGGCTAGCGCTAGGACTTGCACTCGGCGAGGCACTGGGACTCGCAGAAGGCGAGGCCGATGCAGACGGTGATGCACTTGGACTTGCTGATGGGGATGCTGAGGGGCTGGCCGAGGGTGAAGCTGAAGCCGAGGGGCTGGCCGAGGGGGAGGCAGATGCCGAAGGGCTTGCACTCGGGGATTTCGAAGGGCTGGCTGAGGCACTGGGACTCTCACTGGGAGAGGCCGATGGGGATTCACTAGGAGATACACTAGGAGAGAACGAAACCCCCCCACCCATCGGCAGTGTATCAAGTCCTGCAAAGACATGACTTCCGACCGCTAGAACAGGAGAGGATTTGTTTATGACGGTGTTGTCGCCTAATCGACCATCAACATTATATCCCCAGGTCCAGACCGACCCATCGGCTTTGAGGGCTAGGGTGTGGTAAGCCCCAACATCTATCTTAATAAAACTGTGACTGCCCACCACTAGAACAGGAGAGGATCTATATGTGACGGTCTGGTCGCCTAATTCACCATCACCATTAAATCCCCAAGACCAGACCGACCCATCGGCTTTGAGGGCTAGGATTTGGTAACCCCCAGCACCTATCTTAACAAAACTGTGATTACCAACCACCAAGATGGGAGAGGATTTGGGAGATGTGGTCTGGTCGCCTAATTCACCGTATGTGTTCAATCCCCAAGACCAGACCGACCCATCAGCTTTGAGGGCTGCGGTGTGGTCAGACCCAGCAACAATTCCTATAAAACTGTGATTACCAACCACCAAGACGGGAGAGGATTTGTGGGATTTGGTCTGGTCGCCTAATTCACCATCACTATTATATCCCCAGGTCCAGGCCGACCCATCGGCTTTGAGAGCTATAGTGTGGCGATATCCAGCATTTATCTCAACAAAACTGTGACTGCCCACCACCAAGACGGGAGAGGATTCGCGGGTGATGGTCTGGTCGCCTAATTTACCATATGCGTTCAATCCCCAAGCCCAGGCCGACCCATCGGCTTTGAGAGCCAGGGTGTGGTCAGACCCAGCATTTATCTTAACAAAACTGTGACTGCCCACCACCAAGACGGGAGAGGATTTGCTAGTTGTGGTGTTGTCGCCTAATTGACCATTTGTGTTCAATCCCCAAGACCAAGCCGACCCATCGGCTTTGAGAGCTATGGTGTGGTCAGCCCCACCAACAATTCCTATAAAACTATGACTGCCCACCACTAGAACAGGAGAGGATTTGTTGGATGTGGTCTGGTCGCCTAATTGACCAGATACGTTCAATCCCCAGGTCCAGACCGACCCATTGGCTTTGAGGGCATGGCTGTGTGAATTTAGAGACATCTTATTACCTCACCAGGGCTTGGCAAAAACTTACCCCAATCCATAATCTTAACGTCAACACTGGTTGGGTAAACCTGAGTTGGCCTTGACTCGACAGTATCAATTATGAGGTTCTTATAAAGGGCCAATGTCTTGTAAAGTTGGGTCCCCTCTCTGTAAGGCAGAATGTGGTCAGGATGTTTACATGACGGAATCAGCACAATCTCGATGTCGAAGGCCCCAGCCAGGTGGATAGGGGCAGAGTCATTCGAGATGAGGGTCTTCGCCTGGGAGAATAAGGCCCCGAGCATTCCAAGAGTAGTTTTCTCCCTTAGATCAACAACCCCTCCACGACAGGCCACATTCACCGTGCCCCTGTCCCCCAAGACATTCGTATCTACTGCGGCCCCCCTGTCATTGTTCCCGATCACGCAAACCTTCTCCCCCGTATCAACCAGGCCGTCTATGACCGTCTGCCACCACTCCACCGGGAAGGTCTTGGTCTCCCAGTGCTTTCCAGGGTGGACCACCACGAAATCCATGAAATCCCGAATCCCGGTCAACTCGAAAAGGTCTGAATGATCCTGCGGGTCCACCTCGAAGTTGATGGTTTTGTTGACTAGCGGCAGGGTTCGTTTCATCAGGGCGATGGAGGAGTAGTCCACAGGATGACATAACAGGTGGGAGACGATACTCCACTGTAGTTTGTCCGGCCCCGGCAGACTTTCCGCTATGAAATAGGGGGTGTCATTCCTGAGATTGGCCATACCCTGCTGGCACACCTCCACTCCCAGTTTTCTCAGGTGCTTGAAGAGCCTCGGAAAGTGGGTGGCCACTACCATCTCGTCTTTTGGATAGAGATGCTTCCTCATGAACCTCACTGCCGGCTCGGCGCAGATCTGGTCCCCCAGGCCTCCGGTCACACTGATGTAGATGTGCCTCCTGGTGTCTATCTCTCCGTATTTCAGGGTCTCGATGTCCTGCCTAATTACCCCCTGGACCATGGCGAGGTCGGGCCAGCCTGCATAGTGGATAATGTGGGCATTCAGTCGGTGCTCCCCGATGAACGAGTCCATACAGGTCATTCGGTTAAACTTGAACTCCAATCCAAATATTTCCACCTGGTCCCTGGAGATCACCATGTTCAGATAGCTCTGTTCGTAAAAGTTGCAGACCTCCTTCTCCGGCTTTATAAAGATGTTCCGATGCGCCTGGGAGATGACCATTACCCCGGAGTTGTAATACTTGCCATTCCACCCCGGCAGAGTGATTCCATAGTTCCTGCAGACGTCAATCAACAGCTCCCTGCTTCTGTTTGTGAACTGTCCCTCCTCGAACATTCCCAATTTGTCTTCCGGGACAACGTCGAAGAGGTTCGGGCAGTCCTGTTTCACTATGAGGTCGGTGTCCAGGTAGAGGATTCTGTCATACTTATCCAAGAGCTTGCTGATCTGGAACTTCTCCCAATGCGGCGTGGTTTGAGAGACCTTCTGGGAAGTGATGGAACGAAAGTCCGCACCAATGCGCTTGGCATAGGCTTTCAGAAAAGGGTGAGTCAATTCCCCGATGGAGGAATATTCATCACCCATGCAGATGGTTAAGACCAGATTCATGACTTTACGACCACGACTGGGGTCGGTGTCACATTTGTATTCTCGACCACGGCCTTGGAACCTTCCACCATGATCCCCTGTTCCTGGAAGTTTGGGAAGTCCAGAATATCTGTCTGGTAGAAAAAGGCTTGTTCTGTTACCTTGCCCTCGTCTATCACGACGAACCGGACATTCTCGTAGTTGATACAGTTCCCCTGAACCTTCCTGACGTTCACATGGTAGAATCTGTCGCCCAACTCGTTTTCCTGTTCGAGTCTGGCATCGGTAACCAGAGCCGAAACTATGGAACTAGCCGTCAATGAATTAAGAAGCTCTTGTTTAGTCATTGAACTTCTCCTCCACTTCCTTTAATTTTTTAAGATGAGTATCATTCCACCCAGGCACTGGCCAAAACTTCTCGACTAACCAAGACACTGGATGAATCTGTTTCGCCCACTTACCAGTAGTATATTTTGCCCAGGTGTTTCTCTTGGTCCGATCGACAGCCCTGCCACTCTGGTCATAAGGGAAACCGAAGTCGCCACCCTGAGTTCTAAACATATGCGCATACCAGGTGCTATGATTAACCAAAACCCGGCTCCCTGTGAGCCAAGTGCTGCAAGCCACCTCAATCCCCTGGTTGCCCCAGTTCCCAAGAGACTCATCACAGAGCTCTCGTTCCCAATATTGCTCCCGGCTGGCCGTAAAACAACTTCCCTGAAGACTCATCGTCTCTGAGAAGCCTGTTTCTTCAACCTGTTCCCGAACACCGGGCCTTTTCTTATAGTCGTTAAAATATTGAAAGTGAGGTGTGCTGTCAAAGCAATAAGACCAGGACTGGGGGTTATGTTTTCCAACCCACATCATTTTACGCCGGAGCCTGTCGCCCTTTCCGCACTTAGGATCTCCGCACTTTTCTGGAGTTGGGCCCTGATAGGTTTTCCACCCACAGTGAAAACATTTCCAGGAGAAGGCCCACAGGTTCCGCATAACAGGAACCATTGTTACATCATCACCAACCTTCTCGAAACCCTCCAACATCTTCCTGTCAAACCCCTGATCAAAGGAACAGTGGGCATCCACCTTCATGAAATATTTTCCCTGAGCTAACCTAGCGGCCAGATTTGTGGAGGCCCGCTGGCCGACACTCTTAGGAACGTAAATGATATTCACCCGGTCGTGCTGATCTATTTCAAAACCAGGGACAGCCCAAGAGCCGTCTAAGGTGGCTATGATTTCAGTGTCAGCCTCGCTGTGTTCCAAGATATCTTGGATAGTTCGGGCCAAGAACATCTCTTGTCTTGCAGGTATAAGGATGGATAAGTCTTTCATGAAAACATTCCCATAAGATCCCAACCAGTGATCTTCTCAGGGGTGGTCTCTTTCCAGTTGGATGGCTGATGTCTGAAACTGTCCAGGGTCATTTTTACGGGGGTCATGCAACCCTTGTGCCGAATATCAATATTCGGGTGTTCAGAACGCCAGGTATCAATGGCCTCATCCATGAAACCCCCACGCCGCCGGGGTTTCCCTGGTTCATAACCCATTATCCTGGCCCACCGGGGGTTTCTCCCATCCTCCCAGCCCTGTTCATCAATAAGTTCCACTCTGGCCCGGTAGTGATTTATTAAAAGATCACGGTAAGCACAGAGTCCGGATACTGAGAGTAAGGAATCATAGGTGATGAGATTGTCGGCTAGGAAAGCCCAACGCCAGACGTTGATATTGTAATAGTAGGTATCTTCTCGGGGAGGGGTGAAAGTCCAGTGGCTGGGGTGGTAGAGAACGTCATGTTCCGCAAGGAAAATAATATCAGCCTTGCAAGCCTTGATTCCGGCCAAGATCTGACGGAACATGGCATTCACCCCTGGCTTTCCATCATAAACAATATTCTCCCCGAAAGCTACTGATTTCAAGGTTACACTTATAATTGGTAACCCACTTAGGAGAATTTGTCTTTGGACGACCGAGAGTATCGGTTCATCCAAACGACAATCACTGTAATAAACGATTCCCTTTTTCAATATTGTTTCCCCTTAATCCAAAAGAAGGATCTAAACCTGTCCCTCTTATGGCCAGGCTTGGGATACTTTTCACCGAGGACATACCACTTTGGAATTCTTGCTGCCCTGGTGTAGGCATCCACAACGTTCTTGACAGTGCACATGAGAGGGTCTTTCCGGCTCACGATATGGATATAGTCGTGCCCGGAGATAACCCCACCCTCTCTGACCTTTTTCGTCCAGTGGTAGATGTCATTGGCCACATAGGCGAAACTATGATTGCCATCAAGATAGACCCAATCAAGAGAACCGTCCTTGAAATCCTCCAGGGCATCCATGGAAAACTTCCTGATAATTGTGCAGTCACTGTAAGGGTCGAGCCTTTCCCTTGCGGCCTCATAAGCGAACTCCAGAGATCCACCGCTCTTTTGGCCATAGTAATCACAATCGTCATAGGTTACCCAGGGGTCAATAGCGTAAACCTTGGAGCCACTCTGCAAGAGAATCTCTGTAAACTCCCCCTGCCAGACACCGATTTCAGCCCCTACCTTATAACCCTGTTCCTTGAAGAACTCGGGGAGATCGAATCTGGTACAATCAGGAATTTCCACAGCCCAGCCGGGCAATTCTAACCCTTCCATAATTTTCATTTTATACCATGCCTCTCAAAGAGCGAAATTAGCCTATCTGGGATAAGCTGAGTCTTGAGCCTGTTATCTCCTTTATACCAGTCAAGGAGATTAGGAATCCCAGCCTTCTTTACTCCCTCAAACGGGTTGAAGTGGGCCACACGGAGGGGTTTCAAGGCCTGCTGCCAGCAGGTTCCAAGGTTAAAAGGCACAAGGTTATACGTAATGTTCAACCGTCTGATTCGGTTATGAATCTCCTCATCATCAAAGGACACCTCAGTGAGGGCCTCTTCATCTATGAGCTTCTTCTGGTACATCCTTTTATTAGTAGTCTCAAAGATGTCCCGGGCCCAACTGTTGAAAAAGATGCTACCTCCAGACCACTTCTTCATACGGCCGAAATAACAGGCCGCCATATCCCATGGGGGCCCAAGCCGAATTTCCTCCTCTGTGATAACAGAACACTGGAAGGTATCAAGATCGTGGAGCCAATAGAGAATATTCGGCTCGATCAGGTGCTGCTCAAAGGCCCCGACCATTGCTGACATCTTTGTATTGATTGGGGCGTATCTGCAAAACCACCTGTCCTCAATTACCTGGGCTCTCACCCCTTCCATTTCGTACTGGAAGTTTGTTATCAGCACGATGTCATCCGATCTGACACCTATCTCAGAGCTATTTTCTATCTGAACAGCTAAAAGGGCCTTAGTTTGGGAGTCCATCTCTCTGACGGGGTTCAGATAAACCAAGAGATGTTTCATACGAATTTCCTTCTTAACCGATATGCACTGCCCCAGTGAGGGAGTTCCAATGCCCGAACAGGCCAAGCGTATTTTCTGCGCCTCTGGCTTGCCTCATCAAAACTACCCTCGTGGTAGAAGCTGACCACAGGGACTTTGGTGTAGAATCCGGCCCATTCTTGCCTGTCATGGCGAAGGGCCTGGTGTTTAATCCCAAGTTCATGGCTCAGGTGGGCCGGCAAGAGTTCAGGGTGTTTTCTAAACCGAGAAGTCAGCCCAAGAACCATAGCCTCTCGCCGACAGATTAAGAGACCATTTCCGGGCCTAGGCTTGTGGAAATAGAAAGGGGGATTATGCCAGGTGGTCAGATGCCAGCGATTTAGATTGTAGTAGAACCGATTATCATCAGGCGGGGGTCGCCATGCAAAATGCTGAGGAGGATAGAGGGTATCATCATCGGCCATAGCTACAAACTCGGTGGTGGCTAGCTTCGCTCCTCTCAACATCTGCCTGAAGATGTTTGTGAAACCGTAATCTTCTTGAATAAGGTTAACCCCCCAATCCAGGGGTTCCCTGGAAATGGTGATGATCTCAGAATCGCCGGCTGCTTCCAGTAACATCTTCTTGTGGTATTGGGCCCAGGCCTTTGGGACGATATTGGGGGTAAGCATTATGATGGTCAGGTCTACCATCTGTTTAATATCCTCCGCCAGTGAATCTTACCCGTTTTCACCATACCAGCCCGGCTGTATAGCCGCTGGGCCACTTGGTTATCTTCATTTGTAAGTAACTCCACAGAATCTACTTTCAGTTTACTGGCCAGGATCATGACTTCTTCCATCAATCTGGTGGCGTAGCCCTGTTCCCGATATCCTTCAACTGTTTCGACACTGTCTACAAACATGACCTGAGCCTTGCCATTATCATAGACTGTGCAGAGACAGGAGGAGGCCTCGACATAACCGGGGGCTCTAACAATTATTTTAAAACCCTGGGTGTACCCAATACCGTTGATATCAACCATGTATTCCATGCTCATTGGCCCATCTCCTTAGACCATTGATATTCCCACTATGCAAGATAGGGACGATGGAAGCTACCGTTTCGTCATCAAGATCCCACCATTTCAACTTGAGCAAGAAGGCGATATCCTCATCTGAAAACCTTTTCCTGACTATTCTGGAGTTCCCCACCACCACTGAATAGGCAGGAATGTTCTTAACTACCTTTGTAAAGGCTCCGATGACAGCCCCATCCCCGACCTTGACCCCCCTGAATAGAACAGCCCCATATCCAATCCAAACATCATTCCCCACTTGAATGTCCAGACTGCGGTTGCGGCGATAGAGGGCTTGTTTGTCAACCAAGTGATAACGCTGGGTGACCCACATATTCGGATGACCAAACGGGTAGGTGCTGATGTTATCCATTTCATGATCATCTTCCATAAGAGCACAAACTTCATGGCCGATAGAGCAATACTTCCCAACCATGATGGTATTCGATGTTCTACCAAGAGTTCGAATAGTCCCGTAGGTATGGGGGCCGTAGATTATTCCACCTCGAGCCATTCTCTTATCGCCTCTGTGATAGAATTGACGAAAGGCATTTCACAATGTAACGGTAGATATAGATACTGTGGTTCTATCCTGTTCATATTTGGAAGGTCTTGCCGCTGCCCTCCAAATACCTTGAAGGTATCGTTCCGAAGTTGGACAAGGTCACAATCAATGTCACGGGCACGGAGGAAATCCATCAGGCTGTCACGATTTTCTACAAGCACCGCAAACAGCCAGCAGGAGCCTCCATAAATAAACTTTATGCCATTAGGCATCGTCCTTGCGTATTCCTGACAAAGCCATCGGCGGTCACGAAGAATTGTATCAGTATGTCTCAGGCCCACCAGACCAAGGGCAGCGGAAATATCATTCATGTGCATCTTGTAGCCCGCTTCTTCAATCTCCATAGCAACCTGATGATTCACAGAACAATTCCACCCTGCCCGTTTCTTAGCATCTCGATCTATGCCAAACCAGCGGAGCTTTTTAGCCCGCTTATACTCACCTTCATTCCTGACTACAAGCATGCCGCCATCTCCAGTGGTAAAATGCTTGATGGCCTGGAAGGAATAGCAGATGTAGTCGCCATAGACCTCTGGGACCCCCAGGGACTGGGCAGCGTCAATGACTACAGGAATCCCTAGGCCAGCCGCCATAAGAGACACCCTGCGGTCTACAGGAAGGCCTCCGAGGGTTACTGCGACAATGGCCTTAGTCCTTCCTCTCTTAACCTTTCGGCATAGGTCGTCATAGTCCATGGTCAAACAATCATTGATATCGGCGAACACAATCTTGGCTTTGCGTCGAAGGAGGGGAATATTGGTGGCTGTGCAAGTAAAGACTGTGGTGATAACCTCATCACCTTCACCTATCCCGATAAGGTGATAGGCTAACTCCAGAGCTGAGGTTCCACTGTTTACGGCAAGGCAGTAATCATAATCAAACTTCTTGCCAAATTCTTTTTCAAACTTGTCCACCATCGGGCCTTGACCAAGCCACTTGGAATCAAAGACCTCACTCAGGGCAGATAACCATTCAGCTTTAAATCTCTGGGGGTAGAAAAGGGGGATTGTCATGGTTTTTCCTCATCACGGAAACTACGAAGTTTCCGTCGCAGCTATTGTGAAAGTCTTCCAGATAGAATCTCTCATCGGCGCTATTGATGGAGCCATCTGGATTAAAATTCCAGTAGTGATGCCCTCCCCACCGCCGCTTCTGGGCCACCGCATGCCGAAGATAGATATAACCATCCGGCCGGCAAATCCTAACAGCCTCTGAGATAGCCTTCTTGGCGTCTCTGGTATGATCCATAGCATTGACGCAGTGGACGATGTCAAAGGAATTATCAGGATAGGTCAGAGCTTCCATATCTTGATATTCAGTTGGAATGAGGAGTTGTATTCCCATATCATCTATCATCTCTTGATAGTGCGGCTGTAAAACGTCAGAGGGGATTATGGTAATCTTCCTGTGGTCCCAAAGGTTCCCGACTGTGCAGATAGGGCCGGAGCCCAAGTCTGCAATTCTTATCTTCAAGACATGGCGGTCCAGCATAGTGAAGAAGTAGTATTGCAAAGGGAAATGTCTATTGAACACATGGGCCAACAGGTGCATCCTCTGTCTATAAAACTTCAGTCTGGATTCAAGACGTTCTTCCATCGCAACCCAAATCTCCGCATTAGCCACCGCAAGTCGTGAACTCTACTATCCCACCTGTCGTTAAGCCAGAAGTCCTGTGAATACTTGTTACCGGCCTCTACTTCCGCTTTATTCGGGCTTGCGCACCGTTTGAATTTCCTGTGTTTGTGCGCATACCAGGTTCTCTTGTTGACCATAACCTTACCCCCGCCAAGCCACGTCTTGAGAGCGACTTCAATCGGTTCCTGGGCGAAGGTGCCGTAACCCTCCACTTGGAGGGGACCGATCTTTTGCCAATGTTCCCTGGAAAGAACGTAGCAGGATCCCTGGAAGACCATCGTTTCATCAACCGGAATATGAGCCCGTCTTTCTTTCCTTTGGGTCCAGTAGACGCCGGAGAGCTTGTCTGGACGATCGATGATGAGGCGATCGTAGTCGATATATCCGAACTCTTCCATACGTTTCCAGAGCTCGACATTGAGGTGGTATCGTCTAGGTATGAGCACCCAGTTCTCTTGCACATGGGACAGTATTCTATCATCGAATGCCTCATCGAACATACAATGGGAATCTGTTTTCATTAACCAGTCGCCAGTGGCAGCCGCAAACCCGGCGTTGAAACTGGGGCGAAGGCCCTGGCGCCTCCGGCTCCTGATAACCTTGTCTGCTCCTTTGATATCGTCGTGATAGCCGTCGAGGACGACAATGATCTCCGTTTTTCGGTCAATAAACTTTTCACGGATATCATCAATTGTCCGCTGCAAATAAGGGTCTTTGCAAGCAGCTGTGACAACGGACAGGGTCACGGTAACCCCCACTTAGGTTTGATTTCGTTAAGGTAGTATTCGCCCCACTGCTCGATGGCGTAGGCCCAACCGGGTTTCGCTTCGGCCTTACCATACTGATGAGTGCGACTGAACCGAAAGTGTCGATGGGCGAACCAGGTGTTCTTGTTGAGCATGAGCTTGCCACCGGCCTTCCACGTCTTGAAGACCATCTCATGGCTGTCTTGGTAGAGAGGGCCGTAACCTTCCGTCTGGAGCCCCACAATGACCTTATCCCACCAGGCCCGAGGCATAACCCAGACGGAGCCTTGCATAGCCATGGTTTCATCAATCATGATGTGTCTGCGCTCTCTCTTTCGGCTGGCCCAACGCTGGCCTTCAAACTTGGAATAGTCAGGTTCAACCCGAAGAGCCAGTTTCTCATAATCCATGTAGCCCATCTCTTCCATGACCGCCCATTTCTTTGGGTCTAACCAATAGCGCCGGGCTGTCATAATCCAGTCGGGCTGGCAGGAGTCCACCATGACCTTATCAAAACCTTGGGCGAACAGGCAGTGTTCATCAGAGCGCATGATGAATTCGCCACGAGACACGGATACACCAGCATTGATAGCCTCTCTCATCCCTCGGTTCTTTCCAAGATGAACATATCGAACCCTGTGATCTTCTACCAGGGTGAAGTTTGGCCAATAGCCATCAAAGACAGCGATGATCTCGAGACCATCTCCAAGATCAGAGGTCTTAAGAAGGGAATTAATGGTTGGGACTAACAGGGGGTCTTTCCAGGATGGAATAATTACTGATAGTTTCATGGACCCTTCCTTTTTATGGCTTTACGGACAGCCGGGGTCATATCCTTTTCTTCTTCTGGGGGTTTCTTTCCATAGTATTTCTTTAGAAATCCTTTTATGGACAACCTCGCTGCGTGCGGTGGAAATTTCTTCCACCAATTTAGATACCAATCAGGCAGGATACACTTTGCATTCTGGTGGTATCCTTTGCATTTTGGACAAGATTCCATAAAAAGATTGCCCTTTTCGGGGCTTCGGCCGACCTTGAGAAGGGGTGAGGACCCCTCTCTGCGCCTCGGCTTGTAACCCGGCTAACCGGGCAGCCCTTCTTCGGTCCCTCACTTGGGCATGCCCCCACACGCCAAGTTACTGTGCCACGGGGAGTCAGTAAATGACTTGGGCAACCCCGCCGGAGATATTGGCGCAGATCTTAACTCACCCAGGAGGCCCGGTTGAGAACCCAGAAGTCATCGGCCTGGCCATTCAGCCACCACCAGTAAGGCAGCCAACCATAACCTGCCTCACCGAAGCCAGTCCCCCAGGAGTTGCGTATGAGGACTGCTCCCCTTCCCGAGATACCACCAGTCCAGGGCCTGTTATCATCATAACCGGCAGCCACCACAGCATGACCACCATCTGGACGATCACCTTTGTCAATATAGGGGACAGCAATATCTCCACTGGACCCGGTGTCATCAATGCTCTTGTAACAGGTGAAGCCCATAGCAGCTGGGTAGCCATTGTTAATGGTAGCCTGGATATCTTCCAGGCCATTCAGTCTGGCATAGACCAGGGCCTTATAGGGATTGGCCAGGGCATAGACATCAGGGGGAGGCTCCTCATCAAAATTCTTGACGTCATAGGGCCAAGCCCATTCAGGGGGCGCACCGAAGGTGGCCAGAGACTTGATCGTATTGCGGATCTCATCCCCAGTGTCACCGATTAGGACTGAACCTGTTTTTTGGTAGAGGAGCTTCCGGCTAACTCTGTAGAGAAAACGGCGTGAATGGTCAATGTTCTCCCCATTGTGATCTTTGCGTTCACAGAACTCCAGGACACCTACAACGGCATTAGCCGTGCAGGAACCGAGATTTTCCTGGTTATCGATCTCTGAGAAGAAGTCAGATTCACGGAGGTCAAGTTTGTCCGACCGAGGTTCGAAGATTCTTCCACTCATCTTGACAAGGCCATGGAAAGCCTTATCAACATCCGAGTGGGTGGCGGAGAAGTCTCGAATATCTGGAATATCTCTGAGCCAACCCCGGCCTTTCATTTCTTCAGCACCTTCCTCAGAGCTGACACATCGGGGGCAGGTTCGGCAGCGGTGGCCATCTGCCTGATAACTTGTCCTTGGACAACCAGAGGGGCAGCAAGTTGGACAGCTTGGTCGTATGTGGTCAAAGTAATATTAAGCTGATCCAACCCGACACAGATCCCATTAGCAACAGCCAAAAAGATCTGTTCGGCCATGGCGATGGCAGTCGTATAATCTTTTCCAAGGAAGGTCTTTGTCATCCAGGCAGCCGCAGCAGCAGCCTGGTCCATTTGAGTCTTATTCGGAGGACATAAAACAGCCTCAACCGGGCCGGCAACCTTGGACAGGCAGTTACCAATGTTCTTGTTTGAATTGTTTGGAGAGGTACAGCAGCCGATGAAGGCCAAGGTTGCCAGTAAAAGTGTTGCAATTACAAGAATCTTTTTCATGGTGTTCTCCTTTTTAAAAATACCTTGCAGCAGGGGTTCATTAGCCAGCCTTTCATACGGCACTGGTCAACCATCTTCTGGAGTGCTTTACCCCCCGGCTCCTGCACCTATCCAACCATTACTGGTCGCTGCAAGGATGTTCTCCTTGTTAGATAATTCAAAAATCTTTCAAATTGTTCTTCTGACCATTTACCTTCATATTTTGATAGGCGGACGTAGCCCTCGCCATAAGGATTCAATGGATACCATACGACCATCTCCCTGCTGACAACCTCTTCAAGATGGGGCATATCTAAAAACATCATCGGTGCCAGCCGTGAATCCGATCTGGTACGGGCATATCCTACCTCCCCTAATGTGGGCAATTCTTTGTATAATTTAAATAAGGAACACCACAGATTTTGCAGTATTTAAGACCCATGTCCTCATGAATCTTATTCAGTTTTTCCAAGATGCGTTCCCTAATATCCACATCCTTGGCTGGTTTGCAAAACTCACAGACCCGCTGCGGAGGGCCGATATCGGAGAGGTAATTGCTCATACTCCCCTCCCCAGAAACGGATTGCACATGGGACTTGCCATCAGCCACACAAGGAGAAAAAGGATTTTTGTCATCACCACACCCACCCCTTTGTGAAGAGATTATAAAGTCCTATCAGGGCCAAGATTATGCCGAGTATCCCAACAATCATCCAGAACAACTCCCACCGCCGCTTCCACCGGGGGTCCATGAGCCAGTCGTAGAGGCTCATTTACACGGCCCCTCCATCCTCTCAACCTTTGCTTCTACGGCCTTAACCTGTTCGACCACCTTGGTCTGCACATTGTCAACCGCCCGACGCAAGCCGAACAGGCCAAACCCTGCAGTGACAATTCCGAGCCCAATATCAACCTGGCCTTGGTAAACCTTGAAAAGTCCAATGCAGATTAGGATAATCGATGCAATCTTGGTCACATAACCTTGTAAAATGGTGTCCATCCTACACCCCCTAATCATCAAACGGATTGTAGCTCTCCCCCGGATACCAAGCCCCAGAGAACAAGCCCTTCTGGTCACATACTCTGATTCTCTGCACATGGCAGGGGTCAATAAAACTGTGCCCGATGTCAGGACGTCCCCAATCCAACCCAGAGATCAGGCCATGCTTCTGTGCCAGGTCTCGGAGAAACCCAAACGACCCATCCCAGGAAGGCTCACCGTCCACCACCTTCACGATGTCGCAGGCAAGGCCGTAGTGGTGGACCCCTACCCGCCACAACTGAGTAGCTCCTTGGTAATACAAATCTTCCTGCCTATCCTGGCTGCGGTAAGTTTCAAACACCATCATCTCCCGCCCCATCACTTTGGCATCGGCAATGATCGCCAGCACAGCAGCCCGGGTCACAGGCTCAAGGAGGTTAATATCGTCAATACGGTTAGGAGAATAATAGCGATCATCCTGCTGAATAACACCTTTATAGAAGTTCTTAACCGGCACATCACTCATCTCATCACCTCGTAAGAAACTTCGGATGGTTGCGGCCATGTCGTCGTTCATGATGTCTGCAAATGCCTGAGCAGCAAAAACAAAACGCCCACACCTGAGATCAGCAGGGCACCAATCGAAATCCACAAAGACACCTGCCGCCCTTCCGTGGCTTCCTTCCCAGCCGTTTTTGCCATCTGCTCCATCAATAACTTGACCTCACCCAGTAGCTTCTCATGAGCTGAGTTGTATTCATGGCGTTTCATGAACAAATCAGGAAATCCGTCCAGCTTGGCATCCATGATTTTACTGGCCAGGTCAACAGCCTTCTCCGCCTCCCGCAACCGGATTTCCGAAATTTCCTTTTCTTTTCCTATAGTCCTTTCCAGGAGTTCAAACCTTAGATCAATCTTGGTTAATAGTTTCTCATCGAGTCCTGTGATCTTAGTTTCCAGGGTTTCCCTGAGCCCCTTAAGTTCCGTCGCCAGCGCTTCAGGAGTGATGTAGGTAGTCATTAATAAGATCCCCTCTTTATTCCATTATAATACAGATTTACCATTCAGTAAAACCGTATTTTATAATCGGGCCGACCGATTCCAAATGTTTTGTCACCTGGATCGGCAGAAACCGTTCTACAGCACAAGTGCTCATGGCCACTCGGACTAACCCTATCTCCGGCCAGGTTCCGATGATCATCCAGGACTCCACCCATTTGAAATATGCCTGGATTCCTACACCACCCTTACCGTCGGGGGTCGGGAAGGAGGCTACATCAGGTTCCCCATAGAGGGTCATGCCGGTCAGTTGGGAGAGTTCCTCACCCAAGGCCCTCACCTGGTTTTCGTCCAGTCTACCATGTAAGGTCCAGCAGGCCATGTGCTCAACTTCTCCAAAAGGAATAGGGTTCATAATCTTATATCCTATGGACAGTTCGGCCAAGCCACAAG
>Ga0209048_10000926_pt1 | contig 30948 bp, 23 predicted proteins | sample FrelakmetCRP12CR_FD_187146 | JGI IMG/M metagenome (GOLD analysis project Ga0209048, IMG submission 187146) | Freshwater lake sediment microbial communities from the University of Notre Dame, USA, for methane emissions studies - CRP12 CR (SPAdes)... | ecosystem: Environmental > Aquatic >...
CAACGTATTTGTGCCCTCAGGACTAAGTGCTGAGCGAGCCGCGCCGGCCATGTCCGGCAACAGCCGGACGTGGCCGTAATTGCGAGTCGAAGTACTTAGGAGTCATCTATGAGCACACCTTGGAATCATCGGTACGCCCAGCGTACGCAGCGGATGACGAGTTCGATCATCCGTGAGCTGCTCAAGCTCACCGCGCTGCCCGACATCATCTCGTTCGCCGGCGGGCTGCCCGGCCCCGACCTGTTCCCGGTCGAGGAAATGAAAGAAGCCGCCGAGGCCGTGCTCGAAACCAAGGGGCGGATCGCCCTGCAGTACAGCACCACGGAAGGCTACCCTCCCCTTCGCGAGATGATCGTCCGCCACATGGCGCGCTACGGGATTGTCGTGGACATCGACAACGTCCTCATTACCAGCGGCTCGCAGCAGGCGCTCGACCTCATCGGAAAGATCCTGATCAACCCGGGCGACAAGCTGTTGATGGAGAACCCGACCTACCTTGGGGCGCTGCAGGCGTTCAACATGTACGGCGCGGAGTTCGTGACGGTCCCGACCGACGACGACGGGATGGTGACGGACAAGCTGGAGGACGCCTTGCGCTGCGGGCCCAAGTTCATCTACGCACTGCCCAACTTCCAGAACCCCTCGGGTGTGACGATGCCGTTCGAGCGGCGAAAGGCGCTGATTCACGCGTCGGACCACTACGGGATCCCGATCATCGAGGACGACCCCTACGGCCAGCTTCGCTACGAGGGCGAGCACATCAAGCCGCTGGTGGTCATCGACGCCGAGTGCCTGGAGTGCGAGCACAACGGGAAGTACACGGGCAACGTCATCTACCTGAGCACGTTCAGCAAGACGATGGCGCCCGGGCTGCGGATGGCCTGGGTGGCCGCACCGAAGGAAGTGATCAACCGGCTCGTCCAGGCCAAGCAGGGCACGGACCTCCAGTGCAGCACGTTCGACCAGATGGTCACGTACGAGGTGGGCCGCGGCGGTTTCATCGACCGCCATGTCCAGCGGATCCGCGAGGTCTACGGCCACCGCCGGAACGTGATGCTCGCCGCGCTCGAGAAGGCCTTCCCGGACCCGTCGGTGGGCGTGCGCTGGACGCGTCCCCTCGGCGGCCTGTTCCTCTGGGCGCAGGTGCCGGAGTGGATGGACACGACCGAGCTGTTGAAGGATGCGGTGAAGGAAAAGGTGGCGTTCGTGCCCGGTTCGCCGTTCTTCCCGGCCGGGGGCGGCCACAACACGATGCGGCTGAATTTCAGCAACGCGCGCGACGAGCAGATCGAAGACGGGATTGCGCGCCTCGCCAGGGTCGTGATGCGCCAGGTCGACGCAAGGAAGCCGGTCCCGGCGTGAGCGGCCGGGCGGCAAACCGCCACCGGAGGCGTTGGTCGGCATTTGGTACAATGTCGTGATGAAGAGCCGCGTTGCCGTGCTGCGTGTGGACCCGTCCACGGTCCTCGCATCGACCGAGCGGTTGTGCGAGCTGGCCGGAATGCGGGAGACGTTGTCGCCGCAGGCGCCGACGATCCTCAAGGACAACATCTCCTGGCACTTCCCGTTCCCCGGGGCCAACACGACGCCGTGGCAGCTCGAGGGCACGATCCGGGCGCTGCAATCGGCCGGTTATCGTGACCTGACCTGCGTCCAGAACAAGACGGTCGTGACCGACGCCTTCAAGGGCGAAGATCTCAACCGGTACGTTCCGATCCTGTCGCGCTACGGCGTCCCGATCCTGTACAACTTCCGCGAGCAGGACATGACGTGGATCCGCTACGAGCCGAAGGCGCGGATGCACGTGCTGCACGAGATCTTCCCCGAGGGCATCCACATCCCCGACTTCTTCCCGGGCAAGAACATCGTCCACCTGCCGACCGTGAAGTGCCACATCTACACCACGACCACCGGCGCGATGAAGAACGCGTTCGGCGGGCTGCTGCACACCCACCGGCATTACACGCACTCGTGGATTCACCGGACGCTGGTGGACCTGCTGGCCATCCAGAAGGAGATCCACCCGGGCGTCTTCGCGGTCATGGACGGCACGACGGCCGGCAACGGCCCGGGGCCGCGGACGATGTACCCCGTCATCAAGAACCTGATGCTCGCGTCGGCCGACCAGGTGGCCATCGACGCGGTGGCGGCGAAGATGATGGGCTTCGACCCGATGAGCATCGAGTACATCCGGGTGGCTCACGAGGACCGCCTGGGCGTCGGAGACCCGCGCGACATCGAGATCGTCGGCGACGATGTGTCGAACGAGTCGTGGGGCTTTCACGTCGGCGACAACCTGGCGAGCATCGGCGGCGACCTGTTCTGGTTCTCGCCCCTGAAGGTGTTCCAGAAGCTGCTGTTCCACACGCCGATCGTGCACCTGTTCGTCTTCGCCTCGGAGACGTATCACGACTACTACCGCTGGCCGGTGAAGGATCGCCGGACGTTCGAACGGTGGAAGCGGGAGACGGCCTGGGGGAAGCTGTTCCGGGAGTACGAAGGCTCAGGGCTCCCGGCTCAGGGCGGGGGCCGGTAAGGCCATGCCGCAGACCTCATCCACCTTCTACCCTCGCGTGTTCGGCCTAGTGACCGCGCTGGTCCTCGGATACGCAGTTCTGCTGATACTGCAGCCGTTCTTCGGTCCGATCCTCTGGGCGACGCTCCTCGCCTTCATGCTGCTGCCGATCAACCGGAAACTGCGTGGCGTGCTCCGCGGCCGGAAGAACGCCGCCGCGCTCCTCCTCACGCTCGCCTCGATCGTGATGCTCTTCATGCCGGCGGTGTTGCTCGGCGTGGTATTCGGGCGGCAGGCCTCCGACCTGGTCGGCCAGGCCCAGGCGCGCGCCGCGGAGCACCAGATTCAGACCCCGGGTGATGTCCTGCAGCTGCCACAGGTCGAGTGGGTTGTGCGCGGCGTGGAGAAGTGGCTGCCGGTGCCGCCGGAACAGCTCAGGGACTCGCTGGTGTCGGCGAGCCGGCAGGCGATCCAGGCGACGCTGTCATTGGGCGGGTCGCTGTTCGCATCGGCGCTCGGGATGATCGCCGCCATCGCCCTGGCGCTCTTCCTCCTCTTCTTCTTCCTGCGCGACGGCGAGCAGATGGTGGCGCGCGCGATGGTCGTCGTGCCGCTCGAGGACCACCGGAAGGCGCGGCTGCTGGAGCATCTTGCCGAGGTCACCCGGGCGGTCGTCCTCGGCTCCCTCGTCACGGCGTTCGTCCAGGGCGCACTCGTCGGGATCGGGTTTGCCCTGGCAGGGTTGGCGTCGCCGGTCGTCTTTGCGGTGCTCGGGATGGTCGGGTCGCTCATCCCGCTGGTGGGCGCGGCGATCGTGTGGGGCCCGGCCGCGTTGTGGCTCGGTCTCACAGGGCACTGGGGCGCGGCGCTGTTCATGGTGGCCTGGGGAGTCGCGGTGGTTTCGTCGTCCGACAACGTCGTCCGGCCGCTGTTCATCTCGAGCCGCGCGAAGATCACGACGCTCCCGGTCTTCATCGGCCTGCTGGGGGGCATCGGCGCGTTCGGCGCCATCGGCATCTTCATCGGGCCGGTCGTCATTGCCCTCGTGCTGGCGCTCTATGGCTTCGCCGAAGAGGCGCTGGCCGAGCAGAAGGCGGCCGCCCAGGACGCGCCCGATCAAGGCGCGCTCCCGTAGCGGCGTGACCGCAATGTCCTTTCTCTCCGACCTCCCCGGCTCCGTCGTCCTTGGCCCGATGACCAGGGGATCGAACCTCCCCTACCGGCGGCTCTGCGTGGAACTCGGTGCGCGCGTGACGGTCGGCGAGATGACTGTCGCGCGGCGGCTGAAGCAGAAGCGTCGGTCCGAGTTCGCACTGATTCGGCGGGCACCCGAGGAGCCGTGCTTCGGCGTGCAGCTGGCGGGAAACAACCCGGAGGAGATGGCCTGGGCGGCCGCCCTCGTCGCATCGCGTGGCGCCGAGTTCGTGGACGTCAACCTCGGGTGCCCGATCGACTACTTCACAAGCAAGGGACTGGGCGCGGCCCTGGCCCGTCAGCCGAAGCGGGTCCAGCGGATCGTCGAGGAGATGGCGGGCGCGCTGGCGGGCGTCCCGGTGACCGTCAAGATCCGGCTCGGGTGGAACGGCGACCACCTGAACTACCTCGACGTCGCGAAGGCGGCGGTGGACGGCGGGGCGGCGGCCGTCTTCGTGCACGGGCGGACGCGAGACGCGCGCTACCGGTTCGACGCCAACTGGGACGCCGTCGGCGAGGTGGTGCGCGCGGTCCCGGTGCCGGTCGTCGGCAACGGCGACCTGCTGTTCCCCCACGACGTGGAAGCGGCGCGGGCAGTCTCAGGGTGCGCCGCAGTGATGGTCGCGAGGGGCGCGTTGATCAGGCCGTGGCTGTTTCGCGAGATGACGGATGGCTATCGGGATCTGGCCGCGGACGAGCGGCTCGGCGTCTACCGGCGCTACGTCGAGCTGGCCCTCGAGCACTGGGGGGATCACGACCGCGGGCGCGCCCAGGTCGCCGACTTCACTCGCTGGCACTTCGGGTTCTGGTGCCGCGCGGCGCCGCGCAGGCCGGACGGCTCCTGGCCTGGCATGCAGGAGCGTGAGGACATGGGCTTCGCGCGGACACCGCTCGAGCGTCTGCTCGCGCGGCAGGACCGTGGCGCGCACGCCTGGATCACCGAGCGCCTGCTTGCCAACGAACCGGTGGATCCCGATGCGGCCCCGCCGCCATCCGAGAGCGATGACCGCGAGCAGGCCGACGTCCAGGTTTCCGGATGACCTGCGTCTCGCGGGCCCGGCTCCCGCCCTGCCCGCGAACCGTTTGGCTGCGATCCCGTAAACGACGGACATAGTACAGTCGTAAGAGGATAACGACCCCCTTCCACTGCCCGCCACTCTGACGGACATCGCGGACGCGCGCGCATCCGGGGCTGACACCCGATGAACCCGACAATGAACCGTAGAGCTTTCGATACGCCTCGCATCTGCGCGCTGGGCGCTCTGGCATTCGTCTTCCTGCTGTCGGTCATGGCCCAGGGCTGCGGACCAAGCGGCGCGACGGCGACGACCGGCACAGCCGGTGGCGGCGGCCGCGGTGGCCGCGGGGGGCGGGGGACCGGCGGCGCCGCGCAGCCGGTCGTAACCGCCAGAGTCTCTCAGCAAGACGTGCCGGTCGAGATTGTCGCGGTCGGGAACGTCGAGGCGTACGCCACCATTTCGGTCAAGTCGCAGGTGACGGGCCAGCTGCAGCAGGCGTTCTTCCACGAAGGCGACGTCGTCAGGAAGGGCGATCGGCTGTTCAGGATCGACCCCCGGCCGCTCGAGTCGTCCCTGAGGCAGGCGGAAGCCACGCTCGTCCGCGATCAGGCACTGCTGAACCAGGCAGACGCGCAGGTCGCGCGTGACGTCGCCAACGCGGAATACCAGCAGATCACGTCCGAACGCCAGGGCCAGCTTGCCGCTCGGGGCCTGATCTCGAAAGACGCCAGCGAACAGGCTCGAGCTGCAGCCGACGCCACCCAGGGCACACTCAAGGCCGACAAAGCGGCCTATGAAAGCGCGAAGGCACAGCTCGAGATGCAGCAGTCGGTGGTCGACAACGCCAAGGTCCAGCTCAGCTATACGGACATTCGCGCGACGATCGATGGCCGAACCGGCGGCAACACCGTCAAACCGGGCAACCTCGTCAGCGCCAACTCCACCGAGCTTGTGACGATTACCCAGCTGCAGCCGGCGTACGTGACGTTTGCGGTGCCAGCGGTGCACCTGTCGACCGTCAAGGAGCACCTCGGCAAGGACCCGCTGTTGGCCACCGCGGCAGCACCCGAAGCGGGCGGTCAGCCGATCGAAGGACGTCTGACGTTCGTCGACAATGCGGTCGATCAGACATCCGACACAATCAAGCTCAAGGCGACGTTTCCCAACACCGATCTCCGGCTGTGGCCCGGGCAGTTCACTCGCGTCACCCTGCGACTCACCACCCTGTCGAACGCGACGGTCGTTCCGAGCCAGGCCGTTCAGACCGGTCAGGAGGGTCAATTCGTCTTCGTCGTGAAGCCGGACTCGACCGTGGAGCTGCGCCCCATCACCGTCGCCCGGCGGATGGGAGAAATCGTCGTGATCGGCAAGGGGCTCACCCCCGGCGAGCGGATCGTCACGGAGGGGCAGCTTCGCCTGGAGCAAGGGACGCGCATCCAGGCCACGGACAGCGCCGGCCGGGCGACCGGCGCCGCCGGAACTCGAGGCGGTCGCGGCCGGGGCGGCCGGGGCCAGACTGGCGGACAGGGCCAGACCGGGGGCGGGCGGAGCCAACAGGGCGGGCAGTAGGTCGTCGTGAACATCTCCGAAACGTTCATCAGACGTCCGATCGCCACCAGCCTGATGATGGCGGCGATCGCCTTGTTCGGGGTGGTGGCGTACCGAGGGCTGCCGATCAGCGATCTGCCGACCGTGGAGTATCCCACGGTCAGCGTGAACGCCAGTCTGCCCGGCGGCGATCCGGCCACCATGGCGGCGTCGGTCGCCAGCCCGCTCGAAAGACAGTTCACGACGATCGCGGGCATCGACGAGATGACCTCGCGCAGCGGCACCGGCAGCAGCTCGGTCACGCTCACCTTCGACCTGAACCGCAACATCGACAGCGCGATCACCGACGTGCAGACCGCCATCTCCGCGGCGATGCCGCTGCTGCCGGCCACCTTGACGGCACCGCCGTCGTTCCGCAAGCAGAATCCGGCCGACCAGCCGATCCTTCAGATCAACCTGACGTCCAATACCCTCGACATGACGCAGGTCGACGAGTATGCGGAAGACATCCTGGCCCCGCGCATCTCGACGGTGACCGGTGTCGCCCAGGTCAACGTGCAAGGCGCCGCCAAGTACGCCGTGCGTGTGCAGGTGGATCCCGAACGGCTGCAGGCGCAGCGGCTCGGGATCAACGAAGTCAGCACGGCGCTCCAGAACTGGAACGTCACGCAACCCACCGGGCAGCTGTTCGGGCCGCTGTCCACCTACACCATCGCGGCCAAGGGGCAGCTCAATGACGCCGCGGAGTTCGCGCAGATTGTCGTCGCGTACCGCAACGGGCGACCCGTGCGGCTCAATCAGGTTGCCAACGTCATCGACAGCGTCCAGAGCGTCACGCAGCGGGCGTGGTACATCACGAAGGACGCCCAGCAGCGGTCCATCACCCTCGAGGTCCTGAAGCAGCCCGGCACCAACGTGATCGAGGTGGCCGACGCCGTCCGCGCCGTGCTGCCGGGCCTGCAGGCCCAGTTGCCGCCCTCGGTGCACATCGTGGTCCGCCAGGATCGCTCGGTGAACATCCGCGAGGCGTTCCGCGACATCCGGATGACGATGTTCGTCACGCTCATCCTGGTGGTCGGCGTCATCTATCTCTTCCTGCACAACACCTCGGCGACGCTCATTCCGGCGCTGGCGCTCCCGTTCTCGATTCTGGGCAGCTTCGCCGTCATGAAGATGCTGCACTACAGCCTCGACAATCTGTCGATGATGGCGATCATCCTCTCTGTCGGGTTCGTCGTCGACGACGCGATTGTGATGCTCGAGAACGCCGTGCGCCACATGGAGGCCGGCGAGTCGCCGCTGCCGGCCGCGCTGGCAGGCTCCCAGGAGATTGCCTTCACGATCGTGACGATGACCGCCTCGCTGGCGGCGGTGTTCATCCCCCTCCTCTTCATGGGCGGCATTCTCGGCCGGCTGTTCCGCGAGTTCGCGGTCACGATCACGACCACGGTGCTGATCTCGGGCGTCGTCTCGATCACGCTCACGCCGATGCTCTGCAGCCGGTTCCTGCGCGTGGTCGTGGTCAAACGCGGGTTCGCGGGACTGATGGACCGGGGCTTCGACCGGCTGCGCTCGGCGTACGGATGGAGCCTGAGGCTGATCCTCCGGCACCGCCTCGCGGTGCTGGGGGCCTTCGTGGCCGTGCTCGCCGCGACCGTGGAGGTGTTCGGACTCGTCCCGAAAGGATTCATTCCCGACACGGACAACGACACGCTGAGCGTCAACCTCCAGACGGCGCAGGGGACCTCGTTCTACGAGCAGGTCGGATACGTCCAGCGGATTGCCGATCTCATCCGGCCGAACCCGTATGTCGTCGCGCAGATGGCTAACGCGGGCGGCGGCGGCTTCGGCGGCGGGTTCACCATCCAGCTGACTCCCCGCGCCACACGGAACCTGACCGCGCAGCAGATTGCGCAGCAGCTCCGGGGACCGCTCGGGCGCTTCCCGGGATTCCGCGCCTTCGTCACCGTGCCGGCGTCGCTCCAGATCGGGGGCTTCCGGGGCAACAGCAGCTACAACGTCACCGTCCAGAGCCTGAACTACGACGAGCTCTTCTACTGGGCGCCGCAGCTGGAAGCGGCCATTGCCGACTTGCCCGCGGTCCAGGACGTGTCGGACAACATGGAGATCAAGAGTCCGCGCGTCAACATGACCATCAACCGCGACAAGGCGGCCGCCATCGGATTGACCGCGACGCAGATCACGCAGACGCTGTCGAACGGTTTCGGCCAGCAGCTGGTGGGCACGATCTACGGCGATCGGACTCAGTACCGCGTGCTGCTGGAGCTGGATCCGAAGTACCAGGAGCGGCCCGAGTCGCTGAGGAAGATTTCGTTCAGAACGCCGCAGGGCGCGCTGGCCCCGCTCGAAGAGGTGATGGACATCAAGGAAGACGTCGGACCGCAGAGCGTCAACCACTACGGCCAGCTGCCGGCCGTCAACATCTCGTTCTCGCTCAAGCCGGGCGTCTCGCTGGGCGCGGCGATTGACCAGATCACCCAGGTCTCACGCCGGGTGCTGCCAGCCACGGTGACGATCAACTTCCAGGGGTCGGCGAAGGTGTTTCAGGCGTCGCTGGCCAATCTCAACATCCTCTTCTTCATCGCCATTGGCGTGGTGTACATCGTCCTCGGGATGCTCTACGAGAGTTACATTCACCCGATCACGATTCTCTCCGGCCTCCCGTCGGCGGCTCTCGGCGGCCTCCTGACGCTGTGGCTGACCGGCAACGAGCTGAACATCTACTCCTACGTGGGCCTCATCCTGCTCATCGGTCTCGTCATGAAGAACGCGATCATGCAGATCGACTTCGCGCTCGACGCGGAGCGCCAGCAGGACCTCGCGCCGGTTGATGCCATCTACCAGGGCTGCATCGTCCGGTTCCGCCCGATCATGATGACGACCATGGCCACGCTGCTCGGGGCCTTGCCGATCGCGCTGGGATTCGGTGCCGGCGGCGAGGCGCGGCGGCCGCTGGGCATCGCGGTGGTCGGCGGTCTGATCGTCTCGCAGGTCATCACGCTCTATCTCACGCCCGTCGTGTATACCTACATGGCCACGTGGGTCAAAACCAGCAGAATCCAGGCGGCCGGAGCCGTCGCGAGGTTCGACTAGCTCACCTCGCCCTGAGCCTGTCGAAGGGCGACGACCGAGTAAGAGGTTTCGGGTGAACATCTCTGAAGGCTTCATCAAACGGCCGATCGCGACCAGCCTGCTCATGGCGGCGATCACGCTGTTCGGCATGGTGGCGTATCAAGGTCTGCCGGTCAGCGACCTGCCCAACGTCGACTTCCCGACGCTGCTCGTCACGGCGCAGCTGCCCGGCGCCAACCCCGAGACGATGGGCGCGTCGGTGGCGACGCCGCTCGAGAACCAGTTCTCGACGATCTCCGGACTCGAGCAGATGACCTCGGTGAACTCGCTCGGCTCGACGCAGATCACGCTCGAGTTCGCGCTGGACCGGAGCCTGGACGGCGCCGCGGTGGACGTGCAGGGCGCCATCACGCAGGCCTCGCGCCTGCTCCCGACGGGCATGCCGACGCCGCCGGTCTTCACCAAGGTCAATCCGGCGGACCAGCCGATCCTGTATCTGGTCGTCACCTCGACGACACTTCCGCCGTGGACCCTCGACGAATACGCCGAGACGCGCATCGCGCAGCGGATCTCGCAGGTCTCCGGCGTCGCCCAAGTGCAGGTGCTCGGCGGCCAGAAGTACGCGATGCACGCGCAGATCGACCCCTACGCGCTCGCCGCCCGCCAGATCGGCATCAACGAGGTCGAGTCGGCGCTCCGGAACTGGAACGTCAACGTGCCGACCGGCTCGATCATCGGCCCGCACCAGGTGTTCACGCTGCAGGCGAGCGGACAGCTGATGAACGCCGACGAGTTCAGGAACCAGATCATCTCCTACCGGAACGGCTCGGCCGTCCGGCTCGAGCAGCTCGGCACCATCGTCGACGGGGTGGAGGATCAGCGCACGGGGTCGTGGTACTACACCTCGGACCTCAAGCACAGCGCCATCACGCTGGGGATTCAGCGCCAGCCGGGGACCAATACGATCGCGGTGTCCGATGCCGTGAAGGACCTCCTGCCGAGGCTGCGCGCCGAACTGCCCGCCAGCGTGCACATGAACATGCTGTACGACCGCGCGAACACGATCCGCGAGTCGTATCACGACGTGCAGTTCACGATGGGGCTGACGCTGGTGCTCGTGATCCTGGTGATCTTCGTGTTCCTGCGAAACGTCTGGGCGACGGCGATTCCGAGTCTCGCGCTGCCGTTCTCGATCATCGGCACGTTCTCGGCGATGTACTTCCTGAACTACAGCCTCGACAACCTGTCGATGATGGCGCTCATCCTCTCGGTCGGGTTCGTCGTGGACGACGCGATCGTGATGCTGGAGAACATCTTCCGGCACGTCGAGATGGGCCAGGAGCCGCTCGAGGCGGCCTTCGTCGGCGCCCGCGAGATCGGGTTCACGATCGTGTCGATGACGCTGTCGCTGGCGGCCGTGTTCATTCCCGTGCTCTTCATGGGCGGGGTGCTCGGCCGGTTGTTCCGCGAGTTCTCGGTCACCATCTGCGTCGCCATTCTCATCTCGGGCGTGGTGTCGGTGACCCTGACGCCGATGCTCTGCAGCCGGTTCCTGAGGAAGCCGCGCAAGAGCGTCGAGGGCGGCCGCTCGCGCTTCTACGAGGTGACCGAGCGCGCCTTCAAGGCGTGGCTCGATGCCTACGGCCGGTCGCTGCAGGTCGTCATGCGGCACCGTGTGGCGACGATGGTCGCCTTCGTCCTCATGCTCCTGGCGACGGGCGTCCTCTTCGTCGTCGTGCCCAAGGGCTTCATCCCGGACCAGGATGCCTCGCAGATCGCCATCGTCACGGAGGCCGCGCAAGGGACCGCCTACCGCAAGCTCGTCGAGTACCAGGACCAGATCGCGAACATCATCAGGCGCGACCCCAATGTCGAGGGGCTGGTGTCGACGATTGGCGGCAGCGCTTCGATGACGCTGGGCGGGCCGAACCTCGGGCAGATGGTGGTCACGCTCAAGCCGCCAGACCAGCGGGCGCTTTCGGTCGACGACGTGATGGAGAGCCTCCGGCCGCAGGTCGATCAGGTCGCCGGCATGCACATCTTCATGCAGAATCCGCCGACGGTGCGCATCGGCGCCCAGGTCAGCAAGAGCCTGTACCAGTTCTCGATGCAGTCGCCGGACAAGCAGGCGCTCTACGCGGCCGCGCGCAAGCTGCAATCGGCGCTGGCGGCGCTTCCGGGCGTCCAGGACGTGACGAGCGACCTCCAGGTGACCAGCCCGCAGGTCGGCGTCGAGATCGACCGCGACAAGGCCGCGGCGCTCGGCGTCACCGCCAACCAGATCGAAAGCGCCTTCTACGACGCGTACGGCCCGCGGTGGGTCTCGACCATCTACGGATCGGTCAACGAGTACAAGGTCCTGCTCGAGCTGGCGCCGGAGTTTCAGCAGGATCCGAGCGCCCTGTCGATGCTCTACTTCAAGGGCAGTGGGACGAACAGTCCGTTGGTGCCGCTCGACACGCTGGCGACGCTGACGCAGCAGGTCGGCCCGCAGACAGTGAACCACTACGGGCAGTTGCCGGCTGTCACGGTGTCGTTCGGGCTGGCGCGGGGCGCCTCGCTTGGCGACGTGCTCAGCCGTGTGCGACAGGTGACGAAGGACACCGTGCCAGACGGCGTCACGGGCCAGTTTCAGGGCGCGGCAGCCGCGTTCCAGGGGGCGCTCTCGAACCTCGCCGTGCTGCTGGTCATCGCCGTGTTTGTCGTCTACATCGTGCTCGGCATCCTCTACGAGAGCTACATTCATCCGCTGACGATTCTCTCGGGCCTGCCCTCAGCGGCCTTCGGCGCCCTGCTCACCCTGATCCTCTTCCGCATGGATCTGAACATCTACGCGTTCGTCGGCATGATCATGCTGATCGGCATCGTGGAGAAGAATGCCATCATGCAGATCGACTTCGCGCTGGACGCCGAGCGGGGCGGGCTCTCGCCGGAGGAGGCGATCTATCGAGGGTGCCTGATCCGCTTCCGCCCGATCATGATGACCACGATGGCCGCGGCCCTGGGCGCGGTGCCGATCGCGGTGGGCTACGGGGCGGGCGGAGAAGCCCGGCGCCCGCTCGGCCTGGTGGTCGTCGGTGGGTTGATGTTCTCGCAAATCGTGACGCTCTATCTCACGCCGGTCTTCTTCACCTACATGGCGCAGTTGCAGACGTGGCTGAGGCGCGTCCGAACGGTTCCCCAGGCGCAGCCAACCCTGGTGGGCGAATAGGCAGCGGGGCCGGGCCTGCCGCCCCTCGCAGCACGCGGGCGTGGCGCCGCAGCAGAGTGGTCGAGGCCTCGGGGGCGAGGGCACGCTACAGCCAATGTCGTCGCCGGAACCAGAAGATCATCACCACGGCGGTGGTAATCGAGACCGACCAGAAGAAGCCGTAGCCCCACACCCATTCGATCTCGGGGAAGTGCTTGAAGTTCATGCCGTAGACGCCGGCAAGGAACGTCAACGGGATGAAGATGGTGCCGATGATCGTCAGCACCTTCATGACCTCGTTGAGCCGCTGGCTCATCGCGCTCATGTAGGTTTCGGTGAGGCCCGTCGCGATCTCGCGGTACGTTTCCACGATGTCGATGATCTGCACGGTGTGGTCGTACACGTCGCGCATATAGGTGCGGGTCGCGTCGCTCATGCAGGCGTGGGGCTCGCGCTGCAGCGCGCTGATCACCTCGCGCATCGGCCAGACCGCGCGGCGCAGCAGCAGCATCTCGCGCTTGAGCGTGTGGATTTCCTGGATGACGGCGGGCGTCGGCCGCTGCAGCACCTCGGCCTCGACGTCCTCCAGGCGGTCGCCGTAGAACTCGAGGATCGGGAAGCAGTGGTCCACGATCGCGTCCAGCAGCGAGTGCACGAGGAAGCTGGCGTCGTTGAGGCGGAGCCGCGACCCGGCCGTCTGGATGCGCTGACGGATGCCGTCCCACACGTCGCCGCGGCTCTCCTGGAAGGTGATCACCGTCCGGTGGCCGAGGAAGATGCTGATCTGCTCGCTGCGAAGGTGGCCGTCGGCCAACTCGAGCATGCGCGCGATGACGAATAGCCGCGCCTGGAGGTTGGCGGTCTCCTCGTACGCTTCGACCTTCGGTCGATGGGTGATGTGGAGCACGTCCTCGACGGCGAGCGGGTGGAGGTGGTACTTCTCGGCCAGGCCGCGGACGGCACGCATGTCGTCCAGCCTGTCCACGTTGATCCACCGGACCGTCGCCCACTCCGGGCGGTGAGCGTCGAAGAACGCCGCGAGGTCCTGGACCTCCTGCATCCGGGCCTGGTGCGGCCCGTAGTCGATGCAGGTCATCGTCGCCGGTTCCGGCGCGCTGGGCATGCGCGCCAGGTCCGAGAGCTCGATCCCGGCGACCGCGCCCGGCTTGGACCGCTTTCGAAGGCGCGGCACGCTGAATCGCGGCCGCAGGGGCCCGCCGCGCTTGCTACGGCGACGGCTCGCCTCTGGCGGGGGAACTGCGACACCGCCCGGCGCCTGGTGTGGGGTCGCGGTCTCCGCCGGACCGGCCCCCGTCCCTTCTTGATGTGCTCTGCTGGCCATCACGCGCGCCTCCGTGTCGTCGGACGGCGGGTAGTATACCCCTCAGCGTCGCGCAGGCGCCGCCACGGTCACCTTCACGGCGCGCCCGGGCAGGCAGATCCGCCCGTCGCACGCCTGGAACGTGATTTCCAGCTCGAACGAGACCGCGCCGGGAGGCGCGGACTTCGTCTTCCGGACCGGCAGCCGGAACGTGGTGTTGGCGGTGTAGAAGCTCGTCACCTGGTTGAACGCCTCGTCGAAATCGCGCGTCGGGTCGGGGCCGGTCAACCTCCCCGCCAGTTCGAACGGCTGTCCTGGCGCCACGACGACAGCCATCGGCCGCGGACCGTCGGGCAGCTCCACGGAGGAGTAGAAGTGCCAGCCCTCCTGGACCCGCGCCGTCACGAGCACCGTCGCCGTCGCCCCCGGCGCGATGACGTCATCGGGCCGTTCGAACGAACCCGACCAGGCGACAGGCTGCGTCGGAGAGGGCGGCCGGGACCCGGCCCGACCCTGCTGGCCCGCAAACGGTACAGCTGGCGCACCGGCCGCGCCCGCGACAACGGCGGTGACGAACGCCAGGGCCCGGACGAATTTGGTGGTGCCCCTTTCCATGCGTTTCATGGTACATGATCCCCATCATGCTGAATCGCGGCTTCCTCTCGATCTCCGTGGGCCTCGTTCTCGCCACCGCGCTCCTCGTCGGCCAGGAACGGCCGGCACCCGCCTCGTCCACGACGCCGTCCGCGTGCCTGGCAAACACCCGCTCCTTCCTCAACGCACGGATGAAGGAGGCGCCGCCCCCAATCACGGCGGAGAAGTACCAGGCGTTCCAGCGGGAGAAGGTCGAGTTCGCCAAGGCGTGCATCGCCCTGATCGCGCTCGACACCGTTCCCGCGAGCCAGCTGGCGCCGCTCGCGGAACTCTACATCGAGGCCGCGCAGCCGGACATGGCGGACAAGACGATCACGCGAGCGCTCGACGGGACGGCGACCGACCCGGCGCGACGGGCGTCGACGCTCGTCACCGCGACCCGCATCGTGATGCGCCAGCCGAAGTCCGATGAACGCAACGCACGAGCCGAGAAGTACGTAGACGCGCTCGATGCCCTGCCCGACTCCCTCGTGCGCGAGAAGATCGACGCGCACGGCATGCTCAACAGCTACTACCGCGGGGACGACATCGACGCGGGGATCATCAAGCACTCGACGCGTATCATCGACCTCGGCCAGCGGCTCGCGCCGGACCAGCGGACGCCGGTGGGCCGCACGCTGGTGGCGGCCTACGTCAACGCGGCCGAGGCGTATGCCGGCGAGGAGCAGACGGCCAAAGCGCTCGAACTGCTTCGGCGCGCGCCGAAGGATCTGATCGGCGTCGAGGGCGTCGAGGAGCAGGTGAAACCGACGCTCGAGCGGTACGAACTGGTCGGCACGCCGGCCGCCGCGGTCGAGGCGCCGCAGTGGCTGCACGCCGCGCCGCCGAACGGCCGCCTCGAGATGCGCTCGCAGGTGACCTGGCTGCAGTTCACCGCGCACTGGTGCGGCCCCTGCCGCGAGAGCTACCCGGGCGTGGTCCGGCTTGCGAACACGTACGGCGAGCGAGGCCTCCGCGTGGTGATGGTCACACAGCTTTACGGCTACTTCGAGAGCCAGCGCAACCTGTCGCCGGCCGACGAACTGAAGGCCATCGGCGAGTACTTCCCGAGATTCGGCATTGTCTTCCCGATGGCGGTGGGCAATCGCCTGCAGGCTCGGGCCGACGCGCGCGACGTCAACGACGTGAACTACCGGGTCGGCGGGATTCCGCAGATTCAGATCATCGACAAGAAGGGCGTGATTCGCCTGATCATGGTCGGCTACGACGAGGCGAACGAGCCGCGGCTCGCCGCGCTGATCGCGCGGCTGCTGGCGGAATAACCGGCTGGCGACTTGCGGCTGGCGGCTGGCGGTGGTGTCACGCTGCCAGCGGATCGCCAACCTCTCAGGCCAGGCGTGTCGCCGGCCGCCAGCCGCAAGCCGGTATTTGGAACTTTCCCCCCTCCCAGACTGAATATGCTCAGAGTGCGTCGAACCAGGAAGACGTGAGCGCAATCCCGACGGTCGAACGGGTCCCGGATGACGAACTGGTCCAGCGCACCGCGGCGGGCGACGCGGAGGCGTTCGCCGCCCTGTATCGGCGCAGGCGGCCCGACGTGTTCCGTTTTGCCCTCCACATGACGGCCGAGGGGGCCGTGGCCGAGGATGTCGTGCAGGACGTGTTCATGACCGTCATGCGGGATGCGGGCCGTTTCGAGCCTGGACGCGCGTCGGTCGCCGCGTGGCTCTGCGGGATCGCGAGGAATCACCTGCGGCAGCGGCTGGCGAAAGACCGGCGCCTCGAGCCCCTGGCACATGACGAGGATTCGCCGTCGGACACCGCTGTCGTCGAGGCGGATGCGTTGGGTGATCTGATTCGACTTGAGCGGATTGAATCGCTGCGTCGCGCCGTGCTGTCGCTGCCGCTCCGATACCGGGAGGCGGTCGTCTTCTGCGACCTTCAGGAGTTGTCGTACCGGGACGCTGCCGAGGCACTTGCCTGTGCCGTGGGAACGGTCAGGTCCCGCCTGCACCGGGGTCGGGCCCTCCTGGCCGTGAAGCTGGCCGCCTCATCGGCGGTCGTCGGTCGAGTCGCCGAACAGCGGGAGACCGGCGAGGGAGCCGCCGGCCTGGTTTCCCGGACACGGAGGGCCACCGAGGCCACCCTCGAACCCGGAGGCTGCGCGTCATGACGTGTCAGGACCTTGAAGCCGATCTGGTCGACCTCGCGCGAGCCGCGCTGGCCGGCATGGAAGATGAGGCGGCGGTTCGACGCCATCTCGATGTATGCGCGACCTGTGCCGCACGCTTCGAGCGCGAACGCCGGCTGACGGCAGGGCTGCGCACGCTCAGTTCGGCGACGACGGTGCCGGCGAACGAAATCGCTGAACGGCGGTTGATGTCGGCGTTCGCATCCAGGGGTGCCAACCCCACGTCATCGCGACGGGTCACGTCGGTCACTCGGTGGGTGGCGTTGGCGGCCGCGGCCTGCGTGCTCTTCTTCCTGGGATACCGGGCCGCGATCGAATGGCGTGGCGCCGTCACGACGCCCGCACCCGTCATGGCCTCGAAGCAGGTGGCACCGCCATCTCGCGACACACAGCCCCGGCCGGCTGAACCGGTGGCGAGCCCGCTGCCGGCTCCCGCCCGTCTCGTCGCGACGAACCCGCCGGTATCGGCGCCGCGCACCGTTCGCACGGCGCTCCGAGACGCGCGCCCCCAGGAGACCGACCGGCTCGCGGGCTTCATCCCGCTGCCTGCCGCCGACGGCCTCCCGGGGTTCGACAGGGGGATGATCGTCAGGGTTGCGATTCCGGCGGCGAGCCTTCCGGCCTTCGGGCTTGCCATCGCGCCGGAGGCCGCACAAATGGTGAATGCCGATGTGCTCGTGGGCCAGGATGGCCAGGCACGGGCCATCAGGCTCGTCAGTCTCGTCGGTGGATCAAGGAGAGAACCGCAATGAAGAAGATCATACTGTCGGCCTTCGCCATGGGCATGGTATCCGTCGCCGCCTCGGCACAGGACGTGGGCTACGCCTTCGACCGAAAGGTCTCGCCCGATCGGACGCCGCAGGTCTGGGTCGACAATGGCTGGGCCACCCAGACCAAGGTCTCGTTCCAGGCCAAGGTCACGCCGAATGCCCCGTATTCAGCCGAGGCCACTACGGAATCCGTGATGACGCTGGCCGACGGCAACCGGATCATGAGGAAGGGCACCACGCGCGTTTACCGGGACAGCGCGGGCCGGACGCGCCAGGAGACGGTGGGTACGGATGGACAAGTGACGTCGATGTTCATCTCTGATCCGGTCGCGAAGACCAATTACTCGCTCGATCCCCGCAGCCAGACCGCGAGCCCTGCGTCCGTTTTCTACGCCGTGACTCACCTTGATTCCGAGCCGGTGGCGACCGGGACCATCTCTCAAAGCGCGTCGGCCCCTCCGAGCACGACGTTGACGCTGTCAACGGCGTCAGGCGCCGGCACGAGCGAGGTGCGCCAGGTCCAGAAGTCGGTCATCGTGACGGCCAGCGAGGGCAGCGCGTTCAAGGTCGAGGCGAACATCGCGACGAGGGGCGAAGCCACCAAGGAAGACCTGGGTGAGCAGACGATCGAAGGGGTCCTTGCCAAGGGCACCCGCACGACCACCGTCATCCCGGCTGGGGCCGTGGACAACGAGCAGCCGATCAGGATCGTGTCGGAGGAGTGGTTCTCGCCCGAGCTGCAGGTGCTCGTCCTCACCAGGCACAGCGACCCGAGGGTGGGCGACACGACCTACCGCCTGACGAACGTGACACGGACCGAACCTGCCCGGTCGCTGTTCGAGCTGCCGGCGGGGTACACGGTGAAGAACCCCGAGCCCGTAACCCACAGCGAGTACCAGAAGCGCTGACAAGCTGCTGGAATCGGCCGGCGTGGATTGAGAATTTGGAATTGAGAATCGGGATCGTTCCCGCAGCTTCTTTTCTCAATTCTCCATTCTCAATTCCGCGTCGGCGTGCGTCTTGCGCGCCGTTACCGCTCGTAGAGCGCCCCTCCCCGGATGACCTGCGCGACCTTGCTAGCATTGCGGATGTCGGCCAGGGGGTCGGCGTCGAGGATGACGACATCCGCCGCCATGCCTTCCGCGATCTTGCCAATCTCCGACTGGCGCCCGAGCACGCGGGCAGCGTCCCGAGTGGCAGAGAGGACGATCTGCATCGACGTGAGGCCCGCTCCCGCCATCAGCGCGAATTCCCGGTGCAGCGACACCCCGTGAAGCACGCGGAGGTCGCCGGCACCGCTGCCGGCCGCGATCGCCGCGCCCCGATCGGCGAGGCGTTTCAGGTTGCGCTGCTCGCCTGCGATCGAGGGCCCGGCCTGAGCAGGCGCACTCATTGCGCCGACTTTCAGGGATGTGAGCGCGGCCAGCGAGCCGAGGCTCTGCTCCTCTGCGCACGCCGACTCGTCGTCGGAAACCGTCGGGTCGCGGGCCAGAACCTGCCGGTAGGATTCGCCGACCACCATTGCCGGGACAAATCCGACCCGCTGCCGGACGATTCGCGCCAGCAGTTGGTCGTCTATCTCGTCCGATACGCGGCTGACGACCGCGTCAGCGCCGGCGTCCACCGCGGCGCGCAGCTCCGCTGGCGTGGCCACCTCGACCACCACCCGCAGCTTCCGCGCGTGGGCCGCGGTCACCGCGGCCGTCGCGAACGCGGCGCTCGCCGGGCCCGATCCGTGTGAATCGTCGAGCCGGACCGCCACGAGGTCCGGGCCAGACGTCGCGAGGCGTTCGACAAGCGCGGCCGCCCCGGCGGGGTCTTTCGAAGTCCAGAACGCCTCGTCGCCTCGAACCTGCAGCGCCGCCGGAGCGGACAAGGCGAGCACCGGCCCCGTGGTCGCGATTCGCGGCGACAGCGCCTCGTCGGCGCGCGCGCTGCGGAGAGCGAACGTCCACGGCGGGCCGCCGATGTTCAGCACGGCGGTGACACCCGCGCACACGTACGCCCTGAGGTAAGGCGCGGGGACGCGTCGGATGTCCGCGAGGACCGCCGCGTAAGCGCGGCCGGACGGGTCGGGAAGAAGGTCCGGTCGCGCGTCGAGCCCGCCGGTCTGCGCGAGATGGACGGCGGCGTCGATCAGGCCGGGCAGTATCCACTTGTTGGTGGCGTCGATGAGGCGGGCATCCTTCGGCGCCTTTCTCCCGGCGGCCAGCCCCGTCGCCTTGATGCGGCCGTCCTGGATGACGATCGCGTCATTGCGGCGCGCGGCCGCACCGCTGCCATCGACGATGGTTCCGCCGATGATGACGATCGGCCGCGGGTAGCGCTTCGGAAGCTCCTGGCTGCCGGCGGTCGCCGAGTGGATCCAACAGGCGCAACCTGCCGCGGCAATCATGCCTGCCGTCCAGGGCCGGAAGCGGATCATCATGCCCCCAGTGTACCCAAATCGCGCCTGCCGGCCGACCCTCATCCCGGGTGTGGCACCGCCACGTTAGCCGTCCCCGCCCGCGGGGCGTTCGCCTCAGGACCCTGGAACTCTCCCAGCGAGATCGGCACCGCCACCTTGAGCATCAGCGTGAAGATGAGGAACCCCAGGGCGAACACGCCGGCGGCCACGCGCATCTCGTTCGGCGAGGGATAGTACTCGTAGATCTCGCCGAGGACGTCCGGCGTCAGCCCGGGAATGATGAGCCCCATCCCCTTCTCGATGTAGCAGCCGGCGTAGGTCGCCAGGCAGCCGATGTTCAGCGCCAGCCAGTTGTTGCGCAACCGGGGGGTGATGAAGAGCCCGAAGGCCACGACGTTCAGCGTCACCGCCGCCCACGCGTACGGCACGAGCGTGCGATGCGCACCGAGCCCCTCGTACCAGTAGCGGGTGAACAGCAGGTGTTCGGTGTCCGAGTAGTACTCCTTGAAGGCCTCTGCGCCGTGCAGGAACAGGTTCAGGAACATCGCATACGCCATCAGCTCCGCGATCTTGCCGATGGCCTGGTCCTGGATCTCGAATATGGTGAAACGGCGCAGCACCTGCAGCACGATGAGCAGGATCGCGGGCCCTGCGCAGAACGCCGACGCGAGGAACTGCGGAGCGAGGATCGACGAGTTCCAGTAGGGCCGGGCCGCAAGCCCGTTGTACAGGAACGCCGTCACGGTGTGGATGCCCACGGCCATCGGGATGGAGAGAAGGACGAGAGGCACGACGAACTTGTGGTTGTAGTCCCGGCCCGAGAAGGCCCTGTACAGGATGTGCGTGACGATCGTGAAATTGAGAAGGAAGTAGATGTTCAGGACGAGCACGTCCCACGCGAGCAGCGACTGCGGGAAGTTGAGGTGCCCGACAATCGGCAGGATGTGCCAGAACCGGTCGGGCCGCCCGATGTCCACGACCACGAACAGCAGGCACATGATGATCGCGCTCACGGCCAGCAACTCGCCGTAGATGACGATCTCGCGGATCGGCTTCCAGTTGTAGACGTAGGCCGGGATGACCAGCACGACGGCCGCGGCCGCGACGCCGACGAGGAACGTGAAGTTGCCGATGTAGAATCCCCAGCTCACCTGGTCCCGCATCGCGGTGACGACGAGGCCCGTCCGGACCTGACCGACGTATGCCAGCCCGCCTGAGATGATGAGCAGTCCGAGAAACCCGAGCCACGCCCAGTAGGCGCGGTTGCCCTCCAGGACGAGGTGGAGACTCCCCGTGACGAATCGAGAGTACAGACGGAAGGTGTTCACGCGTACCTCACGTGGCGTAGAAGTAGAAGAACTTGGGCATCGTGTTCAGGTCTTCTTTCAGCACGAGCACGCGCTTGTGCTCGATGATGTAGCGAATCTCGCTCTCGGGATCGAGCAGGTTCCCGAACTTCCTCGCGCCCACCGGGCATGCCTCGAGGCACGCCGGGTAGCGGCCGTTTCTCGTGCGCTGAATGCAGAACGTGCACTTCTCGACGACGCCCTTCGGCCGGGGCCGGTTCCCGAGGATGTGAGTCTTCGGGTTGAGCTTGCCGGCGGGGATTGTCGGCTCGCCCCAGTTGAAGTGGCGCGCGCCGTAAGGACACGCGGCCATGCAGTAGCGGCAGCCGATGCACCAGTCGTAGTCGATGACAACGATGCCGTCCGGATCGGTCCACGTAGCGCCGGTGGGGCACACCTTCGTGCACGGGGCGTTGCGGCACTGCTGGCACGCCGTGGGAACGTAGAAGTGGTTCTCCTCGGGCACCTCTTTCGGCTGGTAGTACGGGTCGGCGTGTGTGAAATCCACGCCCCGGTCCTTGTCCATCTGGAGCACCCTGATCCAGTGCACCTGCGGGTCCCGGGACTGGTTGTTCTCGTCCACGCACGCGTAGACGCACCGCCGGCACCCGATGCAGCGCGAGATGTCGAGGGCGTAGGCGAACAGGACGTTCGGCATGGGCGGCGTGTCGGCCACCGTCACCGCTGTCGCGAACTTGCGGGAGTACTCGCGCTCGAGGTCCCTGAGACGGCTGTTCAGCCGCTCCTTCGGGAATTCGAGGAGCCGCTTGGGCCCACAGGCCGTCATCAGCAGGCCGGCCGCCGCGGCCGCGCACGACGCGAACTCCCGGCGGGACAATCGCGACGACGCGGGCCCGACGGCCGCGTCGCGCGCCGGGACCGGCGTCCCTTCGGGGAGAGGTCTGTCCATCGGGGATCTCCTGGTCACTTCGCCGGCCCGGAGGGGCGCACGGGCGCAGGCTTGGGCTCGATCGGTTTGAAATGCGGCTGGTGCGGGTTGTGGCAGTTGGCGCAGAGCAGGTAGGCCTTGTGGCCGTTCCAGTCGCCGGTCCGACGGCCGTGCACCCCGGCCCGCCAATCCCGGTACTTCTCACCGTGGCACTGACCGCAGAGCCGATACGACTCGTCGAACGACAATCGCTCCCCGCTGGCCAGGTGGAGCATGTCGCGGTTCTCGGCGTCGTGACAGTCGAGGCACCAGCGGTGATCGGCGTCGTGCGTCAGGACGATGTCGGTGTGCATCTCGGCCAGCGGTCGGCGCGTGCGATTGACCTTCATCGACGCGTGGCAGGCCGAGCACGGGAAGATCCCTTCCGAGAACGGCGGCGGCGGCACTTCGAGGCGTTCGGTCGGCCGCTGCGGCTGGCTCTGGGCGCTCAGCCCGCCACCGCTCACCAGGCAGAGCGCCGACAGGGCGGCGACAAGGGACAGATGCCGCATGCCCCGCATCATACGGCGCTCCCGGTGCCGCGCGACAACTCGAGCACGCGTTTCATCTCGCGCAGCCACATCGCCTGGAACACCTGGAGGCGCTGGCCGACCGTCGCGGCCACGTTCCCGACGATGGCGTAGCCCACCCTGGGATGGGCGGTGAAGTGGTCGAGCAGCGCGGCCCGGCGAAACGCGAGAAGCTCGGTGTCGATCTGCGCTGTCGCCTTCAGCGTGAAGCGGTGCGGCGGGATCAGGGCCGACCAGCCCAGCGTCTGGCCCGCGACGCGCTCCTCCACGAGGATGTCCTCCTCGCGCCCGAACACCTGCATGGGCAGTGTCAGGTTCACGCGGCCGCGGTCAATCACGTAGAGGTGGTCGGCGTCGGCCCCGAGCTGGAACAGCACGGCGCCGCTCGACAGCGTGAGGGGGCGTCCGAGGGCGAGCACCGCGTCGGCGTCTTGGGCCGACATCGACTTCAGCAAATCCGGGTGGAAGTCCGGCATCGGGTGCACCTGCAGAGGTTCCGAGGAACGGCAAGGCCCGGGACGTCCCCGGGCCGTCAGCATTCGCGAAGGGGCCTGTTCAGTGGATGAGCGGCGACTGGGTCCGGCAGTTCAGGACTTCGGGCGAGGGCAGGCTGATGAACGACTCGGCGGCGGCCTGCTCGAGGCGCACGTGCCTTTCGATCTGGAGCAGGAGCACTTCGAGCGGCACGTTCGGCTGCCGGTGGAACGACGGGTGGCCCTCCGCGAAGAACCGCTCAGGCGCGAGGTCCAGCCGCGGCTGGAGAGGTGCGACGGGTTTCCGCTCGTTGCGCGTCGCCGCACCGAAGGCCATCGTGGTCACGGCGAGTCCAAACATGCCGAGTGACAGCGCCATCAGGAACATGATCATCGTCGGCTCCTTGCCTGCGTCACGCGTTTACGGTTTCGGTCGAAGGGGACCGGCGCCGGGTTTGCCCATGAACGGACGGTCCTGGACGCCAGCTAAGCGGCTTTGATGCCAGCGCCCGGCAGCGGTTTTCGCTCGAGAACGCGCGAGTTGATAGTCGGCTCGCTGGGCCATCTGCCAATCTGTCATGTGCTTCCCTGACAAGATGGCAGATCGGCGGCCGGATCGGCGCGCATTTGACGCAGAGCCGCGGATTCTGTCACGATGCGGTCGGCATCCCGGCGCCCGAACTCCATGCGATCCCGTCTCACCGGCACCACCGTCGGCCTGGCGCTCGGCATCACCGTGGCCGTCTCCTCGGTGCTCGCCGTAGCGGCGTACTTCTACTCGACTCATCACTTCGCGAGCCTGCTCGAGACCGCCCGGGAAACGAGTGTCGCCCAGGGCGAGCTGATTCGCGTGGCCCTCGAACACCAGATGATCGAGAACGACCGGACGCTGATCGCGATGATGATCCAGTCGTTCGGCAGCCAGCCGAGTGTCGAGCGCGTCGTGCTGCTCGACCGCACGGGCCACGTGCGCTACTCGAGCGTGCCCGCGAATCAGACCGGCGACCTCCAGATCGGATCGCCGACGTGCCAGGCCTGTCACCGGTATCCCCCTGAGCAGCGCGGGTCGAGCCGGGTCCTCGAGACGGGCGGTGGGACGGTCCTCCGCACGGTCGTGCCCTTCCGCAACCGCGAGGCCTGCCACCGGTGCCACGACCCCGCGCGGCGGATGAACGGCATCCTCATCCTCGACCGCAACGTCGGGGACGTTCGCGCGTCCATCAACCGCGATCTCGGCTGGATGGTCGGCGGCACCGGCTTGGCCACGCTCGCGCTGGTTGGAGCCATCGCCGCCGTTTTTCGCTTCGTCATCCTGCGGCGGCTTCAACGGTTCGAGTTGACGGCGCGCGAAATCGCCGCCGGCGACCTTGGACGACGCGTGCCCGACGAAGGCTCGGACACGATCTCGTGGCTGGCGCGCGAGTTCAACGCGATGGCCGACTCGGTCACCGGCCTCGTCGGCGAGGTGCGCAGCCAGCGGGAACGGCTGGAAACGGTCATCAACAGCATCGACGACGGGATTGTCGTGCTCGACACGGCCCGCATCGTCATCGCGGCCAACGACGCCTTCCTGGCGCGCACGGGCGGGCGGCGGGAGGCGCTGCTGGGATCCTGCTGCCAGGATCCCGCGGCGGGCGCCTGTAACATCGATCAGTGCCCGACATCCAGCTGTCTGCAGTCGGGCCAGCGCCAGGTGCGTCTCTGCGAGCGCACGGCCGCGGACGGCAGCGTGCGGTGGGAGGAAATCCACGCGTCGCCGATTCCCGATGCCAGCGGCCGCATCGCGCACGTCGTGGAAGTGTGGCGCGACATCTCGGACCGCCGCGCGGCCGAGGCTTCCCTCGCCGAATCGCACAAGCTGGCGTCGCTCGGCCTGCTGGCCTCCGGGTTCTCGCACGAGCTGAACACGCCGCTGGCGACCGTGCTCACGTGCGTCGAGGGCATCCTGCGCGACGTGCAGTCTTCGGGCGACGGCGGCGCGGAGCCTCGCAGGATCGCCGAGAGCGCCGCGATCGCGCGAGAGCAGGTCCTGCGTTGCCGGGGCGTGACGCAGCACTTCCTGCGGATGGCCCGCGGCCAGTCTTCTCCGGGCGACATCGTGGACCCCGAAGGGGTCGTGTCGGCCGCTGCGCGCCTGGTCGAGCCGACGGCGCGCGCGTCGGGCGTCGCCATCACGGTCGCCGCCCCGGTTCAGGGCCTGCGCGTTCGGGCCGACGAGGCCTCGCTGCAGCACGCGATCATCAACCTGCTGCTCAACGCCGTGCAGGCGTGCAAGCGGGGAGGGACGGTCACCGTCGGCGCGGAGGGCGGGGACCCGGTCCGCATACGCGTCGCCGACAACGGCTGCGGCATCCCGACGGAGCACCTGAAGCAGATCTTCGAACCGTTCTGCAGCATGAGGAAGGGCGGCACGGGCCTGGGCCTCTTCCTCTCGCTGAACTTCGTGAGGGCCTGCGGCGGCGACATCACCGTGTCGAGCGCGGTCGGCTCCGGGTCGACCTTCGAGGTCACCCTGCCCGCTCCGGGCGGCACGGCGGCCGGGGAGCGCAGGCCGTGAGAGCACACCCGTCGGTCCTCCTCGTAGACGATGACGACGCGTTCCGCACGGTGATGGCCTGTGAGCTCGAGCGCGCAGGCTTCGAGGTCGTCCGCGCCGCGTCGGGGGGCGAGGCGCTTCGGATCGTCGCCGACTGGCAACCCCAGGTCGTCCTCCTCGACCTCAGCCTCCCGGACATGACAGGCCTCCAGGTCCTGGAACGCCTCCGGACCGCGAGCCCGGCGAGCGAGGTGATCATGCTCACCGGGCACGGGTCGATCGACACCGCGATTCAGTCGATCCGTTCCGGGGCGTTCGACTACGTGGCGAAGCCGTGCCCGCTGGACGAACTGGAGGTGCGCATGCAGCGGGCGCTCGAGCGGCACTCGCTCAGCCGGCGCGCGACGCTGCTCGAACGGGGCCTGACGCCGCCGGACATGGGCAGCGCCTTCGTCGGGCAGAGCCCGGGCTTCGTCCGCGCCGTCGAACTGATCGGGCGCGTCGCGCCGTCGGACTCGGCGGTGCTCATCACGGGGGAGACCGGGTCGGGCAAGGAAATCGTCGCGAAGTTGATCCACTCGAGGAGCCCCCGGCGCGACCGGCCGTTCGTCGTCGTCGAATGCGCGGCGCTCCAGGAGAGCCTGCTTCAGAGCGAGCTGTTCGGCCACGAGCGCGGGGCGTTCACCGGCGCCGACCGTGCCAAGCCCGGCCTGTTCGAGGTGGCGCACGGTGGGACGATCTTCCTGGATGAAATCGGCGAGGTCAGCGCGTCCACGCAGGTGAAGCTGCTGCGCGTCCTGGACACGTCGACGTTCCGGCACGTGGGAGGCACGGCGGAGATTCGAGTGGACGTCCGCGTCCTGGCGGCGACCAACCGCGACCTGGTCGCCATGGTCCGGCAGGGGCTGTTCCGTGAGGACTTGTTCTATCGCCTGAGCACCATCTCACTGCACGTTCCGCCGCTGCGCGAACGTGCCGGCGACGTCGAGCTCCTGGTGCGGTACTTCGTGGGGCAGCTCAACGACCGGTTCGGCTGCCGGAAGGAGGTCGGGGAGGCTGCGCTCGCCATGCTGCGCCGCCACGACTGGCCGGGCAACGTCCGCGAGCTGAAGCACGTCATCGAGGCCGCGCTCGTGGTGTGCGACGGCCCGGAGGTCCGGCCCGAGCACCTGCCCGCGGCCGTCCGTCAGCCCACGGCCGCGGCTTCGGCCGGGGCGATCCCCACGCTCGAGGAGCTCGAGCGCGACCATATCCGTCGCGTGCTCGATGCCATGCACGGCCACCGGGGGCAGGCGGCGAAGGCGCTGGGCATCAGCGAGCGGAATCTCTACCGCAAGCTCGGCGACTACGGGTGGCTGGGCTGACGCCGCCGACCTGCGGCTCGCGGCCTGCGACTTGCGGCGGTGTCGGCGCTGAAGAGGCACGCGCGGATCGGGCCACGACTGCCGCCTCGCAGCCGGCCCTTCCGTAAGTCGCGTGCCCGCCCGTTGGCCTACCTGTCGTCGTCCGCGACGGTGAGGGCCCTGACGAATGCCGCGCGCACGGGCGGCGGCATGGTGCAGTGGGCGCCTTTCACCGACTTCCAGATGATCTCGTTCAGCGCCTGCTCGGGCGCGAAGTCCGCCTCCGCCAGATACATTGCGGCCGACGCCGCGGCGCCCCAGGCGTTGGCCGCGTTCTTCTCCTTCAGGTCGATGCGCGCCGGGCGGAGCGTGAACGGCGTCAGCACCGGGGTGGACTGGAACGCGGCGTACATGGGCGTCGCGCCGGCGTCGAGGTTGCTCATCGGCGGAAGGCCCAGGACGAGTTCGATGGTCCGGAGCATTGCCGCGGTGTCGTACAACGTCGAGTCCACCGAACCGCGTTTGATGAACGGGCTCGCGACCAGGGCGATCGATCGGTGGGCGTCCACGTGGTCCGGGCCGGCCTGCGCGTCGTCTTCGAGGACGAAGATCGCGGACTCCTTCCAGAACGGGCTGTTGGTGATCGCCTCCACCACGCGGCCGAGCGCGACGTCGTTCTCGGCCACCATGGCCCGAGGCGTCGGGTAGCCGGCGCGCGTGCCCGCCGTGTGGTCGTTGCCGAGGCGGATGATGTTCAAGCGCGGGAGCGCGCCCGACTGCTCGAACTGCTTGAACTCTTCGAGCCAGACGTCCACGCGCGTGTTGTCGGGAATCTGGAGGTCGTAGGGCATGTAATTCGGGTTCACGCGCCCCTTCAGGCCCGGCACCGTCGCCACCACCTGGCCGACGCCGGTGTCCTTCTCGCCCTCGGGCTCGGGGCCGCGCATCGTGAACTCGCCGTAGCTGCGCACGCTGACGTTCGCGCGGGTGCAGGCGTCCCAGATGTAACCGTTCAGCGGCGCCGTGACGTTGCCGTACGCGTTGCGCATCCTGCCGCCGCCCTCGCTCATGTAGCGCGCGCCGCGGCCGCCGTAGTTCGTCGGCCAGATCTTCTCGACGAAATCGGTCGCGTAGGCCCCCGTCGAATACGCGTGGCCGTCGTAGCTCACCTCGGCGTCCACGTAGAAGTTGTCGAGCACGACGAACTCGCGTGCGATGGCGTGGGCGTTCGGCGTGACGTCGTCGTTGAAGAGGCAGAGATTCGGGTCGCCATTCCCGCGCTCGAGGTCGCCGAGAATCTGGTCGTAGGTGCGATTCTCGCGAATGATGTAGAAGACGTGCTTGATGGGCGACGGGTCGCCGACCTTGCGCGGGATCGGCGAGCCCACGGGGGCGCCGGCCGGCGCGAGGATGGTCGCGCTGGTCAGCGGGGTCAGGCTGTAGACCGTCTTCGTCATGGCCTGGAGGGTCGCCTTGTCGGGCGTGCCGAGGATCGACAGCGACCCCTGGAGCATCGCGCCGGTGTACTGCCCGTCGCCGGAGCCCGGGATTCCCGGGTGGCTGCCGCGGGGGTTTGCCTCCGACGTCAGTCCCTTCCCGCTCAGCACGTAGATGCGGGAACCGTCCTTGCTGAACTGCGCGGCGGTCGGGTACCAGCCGGTCGGAATGAAGCCGTCCACCTGGCTCCGGGCGGGGTCGCTGACGTTCACGACGGCGACGGCGTTGTTGTCGGCGTTGGCGACGAGCAGCGTACGGCCGTCGGGCGAGAGGCCCAGGCCGTTCGGCGTGGCTCCGGGCGGGGCGGCCGGAAACAGGGCGACCGAGATCTGCTCCTTCGCCGCCGTCGACGCGACGTCCACCACCCACACGCTGTTGGTGTTCGCGCAGGCGACGAACAACCGGGCCCCGTCCTTCGACAGCACCATTGCGTTCGGGTGTTCGCCCACCGCCACCTCGCCGCGCTTCTCGAGGGTCGCGGCGTCGAAGGCGACTACCTTCGCGCCTCCCCAGACCGACACGAAGACGGTCTTGCCGTCCGGCGAGACCAGGCACGTGTACGGTTCCGCGCCCACGTCGACCGTTCTCCGAACCAGGCCCGACTTGATGTCCACCATCGTGAGCGCTTCGCCGAGGACGTGGACCGCGAAGATGTAGCGGCCGTCCGGCGAGATGGCGATGCCGCCGACGAAGCTCTGCTCCACCGGCTCAGGCCGATTGATGCCGGGCATCGGCCGCTGAGTGTCTCGCCCAAGCGCGAAAACGGCGCCCGCCGTGAGTTTTCCCGGCGTCCAGTAGAACTCGTTCACGGTCGTCTGGCCCGCGCCGGACGAATACACGCGCCGTGAGTCCGGATGCCAGGCCAGGCCGAGCCACGCGTGTTCGACCGTGGTCTTCGACGAGATGTACTCCCGCCGGAGATCGACGATCGTCAGCGTCGGCTTGGCGTAGCCGTTGTTCGTGACGACCAGGAAGTTGCCGTCGGGCGACTCGACCATGGCGAGCGGCAGGTCGCCGATCGACATGTGGCGCCCGGCCGGCTGGATCTTCCAGCCGTTCGGCAGGAGCGTGACGCCGTGGCCGAGGGCGCCCGGCAACGTGGGGGGCGGCGGCGCGAGGCGGGCCACCGAGACGACGGCGGCGGAGACGAAGATGGTGCATGCCACGGCGATGGCGGCGAAGTGTCGGTTGCGCATAGGGGAGGATTCTACCCCACCGCGAGCCCCGGGGTGCGGGGTTCCGACGGGGGTTCCGACAACCGGTACAGGTTGGCAGAAGCGGAGGGTCGCTCTGCGTGCTTGCGCACGGGCGGCAAGTTTGACAGGATTACGAGGGTCACGTCGAAACGCAAGTTCACCTCATGGAGCACCCGTGAAGGACTCGACTCATCAACTCGTCGCGGTCGTGTGGGATGACGCGAAAGCCACCGCCGTCGTGGAATACGACCTGAACGAGGTGCGGACGCAGTTCCACAGAGCGGCGCGGTACACCACCTACGGCCTCCTGCTGGTGGATGACGAGAAGGGCATCACGCTGGCGAGCGAGGAGGGCGACGACCACAACCTGCGGGGCCTCACCTTCATTCCCCGCCCGATGGTCGTCGAGGTGGTCGTGCTGGCCCGGCAGCGGATCAGGAAGGCGCGCCCGAAGCGGTCCGCGACGTCGGCTGCCGGCCCCGACGCTGCGTCGCCGCCGGTGCCCGAGGGTGGCTCGAAGGGCGCCGGCGCGTAGGGCGCCGCCGTACAAAGAAAAAGGCCGCCCGTCGCCTGAGCGACCGGCGGCCTTTGAGATATCCCCGGCAGTGACCTACTCTCCCACAGAGTCGCCTCTGCAGTACCATCGGCGGTAGCAGGCTTAACTTCCGTGTTCGGAATGGGAACGGGTGTGGCCCTGCTCCTATGACCACCGGGAAAGGCTCCGCTTTGGAACGTCGCCAGAGGCGACACTCCGCGAGCGGCTGGATATCAAAGAACGAAGCGGAACCGGCACATGCGGCCGGTTGCGCCAACAACTGAATACCCTACAAACGGTAGTTTCGAACGGCGCACGCAGCAGCTTGTTGAGAATAGTTATAGTCAAGCCGCACGGCTGATTAGTACCAGTTAGCTTAGGATGTCGCCATCCTTACACACCTGGCCTATCACCTGGTAGTCTTCCAGGAGCCTTTAGGAGCCTTACGGCTCGGGAAATCTCATCTCGGGGAGGGTTTCACGCTTAGATGCGTTCAGCGTTTCTCCCTTCCGCACGTGGCTACCCAGCGCTGCCGTTGGCACGACAACTGGTACACCAGAGGTGCGTCCATCCCGGTCCTCTCGTACTAAGGACAGCCCCCCTCAAATTTCCTACGCCCATGGCAGATAGGGACCGAACTGTCTCGCGACGTTCTAAACCCAGCTCACGTACCGCTTTAACCGGCGAACAGCCGGACCCTTGGAACCTGCTACAGCTCCAGG
>Ga0209048_10000927_pt1 | contig 30937 bp, 31 predicted proteins | sample FrelakmetCRP12CR_FD_187146 | JGI IMG/M metagenome (GOLD analysis project Ga0209048, IMG submission 187146) | Freshwater lake sediment microbial communities from the University of Notre Dame, USA, for methane emissions studies - CRP12 CR (SPAdes)... | ecosystem: Environmental > Aquatic >...
GGTTGCCCTCGAGTGCCTGCTTTGCCTGTTCGCGCGTCGGCCGCGGGTTATCGCGCAGCAGCGCCACCGCGCTCATCACCATGCCGTTGGTGCAGTAGCCGCACTGCGCCGCCTGCTCGGCGATGAACGCGGCCTGCACCGGATGCGGCGCTTCGGGCGAACCCAGCCCTTCGGCGGTGACGATGCGCCGCCCTTCGACATCCGCGATGCGGACGGTGCACGAACGGACCGGCGCGTCGTCGAGCAGCACGGTGCACGACCCGCATTGACCGAGGCCGCAGCCGAACTTGGCGGCTGACAGGCCCAGCTCGTTGCGCAGCGCATAGAGCAACGGCATGTCGGGATCCCACGCGTTGACGGTTCTCTCGGCGCCGTTGACGATGACGGTGATGCTGGGCATGGCGGCCTCTCTTCGCGTTGAAGGTTCGCCGGGCGTGCGACCGCGCGGCGCGAGTGCAGCTTGCCATGGCGAGCCGATTCCATCAATGCGGACGCCGCGGAGTACCTGAACGGCCCCTCCATCGGCTGCCGCGCCTATGTCACCATTGACCACGCTGGCTCTCTTGCCGCATTACAAGTCGACCTTCCTCCACCGCCGAACAACGCCATGTCCGCGTCAACGCCGCGCAAGACCGCAAGTGACTTCGACCCCGAAGTGCTTCGCCTGTTCGACCACTATGTACACGGCCAGATTGACCGCCGCGGCTTCCTCGAGCGGGCCGCGCGCGTCGCCGCCGGCACCGGCGTCAGCGCGGCGGCGCTGCTCGCCGCGCTGAGCCCCGACTTCGCTCGCGCGCAGAAGGTCGCCCCCGACGATCCTCGAGTCAAGGCGGCGTTCGTCGAGTACACCTCGCCCGCCGGCTACGGCAAGTTGCAGGCCTACCTCACGCGGCCGGCGCAGGCGACAGGGCCGCTGCCGGTGGTGCTGGTCGCGCACGAGAGTCGGGGCCTGAACCCGCACATCGAAGACATCGCGCGCCGGCTCGCGCTCGACGGCTTCATCGCACTCGCGCCCGATGCGCTGTTTCCGCTCGGAGGCTACCCGGGCGACGAAGACAAGGCGCGCGAACTCTTCGCCAAACTCGATGCGGCGAAGACAAGAGAGGACTTCGTCGCCTCGGCCGCCTACGCGCGCGGCATCGACGGCGGCAACGGCAGGCTCGGCGCCGTGGGCTTCTGCTGGGGCGGCGACATCGTCAACATGCTCGCCACCCGCGTGCCCGGGCTCGTCGCCGGCGTGCCCTTCTACGGCACACCGCCACCGCTGGACCGGGTGCCGGCGATCAAGTGCGAACTGCTGCTCTTCTTCGCCGACAACGACCCGCGCGTCAATGCCACCTGGCCGGCGTACGAAGCGGCGCTGAAGTCGGCCGGCGTTCGCTTCGCGGCCTTCAAGTACCCCGGCACGCAGCACGGCTTCAACAACGACACCACGCCGCGCTTCGACGAGAACGCCGCGAACGACGCCTGGGGCCGAACGATCGCCTTCTTCAACCGCACGCTCAAGGGTTGATCGGGCCGCGCGCCGCTGTACCTGGCGAGGCGGCAGCGCCCGCCGTTCAGGCGCCCTTGCGCGCCGCGAGCATCGACCCCGGGTCGTCGCTGATGATCCCCTGCACGCCGGCGCGCCAGAGCCGCCGGGCGTGCGCGGCGTCGTTGATCGTCCAGACGTGCGTCACCGTGCCGCTGCCGCGAAGCGAGCGCGCCAGCGCGGCGATCGGCACCGGGATGCCGTGCCAGCGCGGCGGGATGCACAGCGCCTGAAAGCGTTGCGGGCCGAGGCGCAGGCCGAGCAGCGCGGGCAGCACCAGACGGACGACATCGGGCGTGCTCGCGCCGAGCGCAAAGCCGGCGCCGCGCAAGGACCGCGTCGCGTCGGGGTCGAAACCGGCAACGATCACGCGCCGTTCGATGCCGTGGCGGCGAATCGCGGCCCGCAACGGCTCAGTCGTTGCGGGAGTCTTGAGCTCGATGATGAAGGGTAGTTCGCGCGGCAGCGACTCGACGATCTCGTCGAACGTCGAGACCGTCGCACCGCGCCCCCGCCACGGGAACGTACACCCGCCGTCGCGCGTGAACCTGGCGCCGGCGTCAAGGCGCTTGAGCTGCGCCACCGTGTGCAGCGCGACCGCTCCGCTGCCGTCGGTGGTGCGCTCGACGGTCGGGTCGTGGATCACGACGAGCGCGCCTTCGAGCGACAGGTGCAGGTCGAACTCGACCGCGTCGACGCCCAGCGCCACCGCTTCGCGAAACGACTCAAGCGTGTTCTCCGGCGCGAAGGCGCGGTTGCCGCGATGCCCGACAACTGCCCTGGCCTGTGGATCGAGCAGGATCATGATGGGTTCGCGAAGTTGTCTAGAGTCGTCGGCACTTGGAGTACCGGCCGTGCGCGTCGCCGAGCGGTTGACCCCCACTTGCGCCGAAGCGGAGAACGCCAATGAAGTGACGCCCCCTCGGAGTACAGCCCCCTATGGTCAGTCTAAGCCTGCCCCGCCGGCACCCTCGCCAGCACTAGCGTACGCCAGCAACACAGCACGGCCAGTGCTGCCGCGCCGCTCGCGGCCCAGAACACCGCGGCGAAGCCGAACGCTTGGCTAAGCGCGCCGCCGGCCACGCCACCGATCACGCCCGACGCGCCGTAGCCGAGCACCGTATACAGCGCCTGCCCACGCCCGCGCAGGCGCCCGGGAAAGTGGCGATTGATGACGCCGATACAGGCCGTGTGCTGCGCCGCGAACGTCAGCGCATGGGTGCACTGCGCCAGCACCAACACCGCGGTGACGTGCCCGAATGCCGCCGTCGCCGCGAATCGAAGTAGCGAGACCACTGCCGCAAGCAGCAACCAGCCCTGCATCGACAGGCTGTGCACCCAGCGGCCCTGGAACCAGAACCACGCGACCTCCACCGTCACGCCCAGCGCCCACATCAGGCCCACCGCGCCCTTGGCGTAGCCGAGCGAATCGAGATAAAGCGAGAAGAAGGCGTACAGGCTGGTGTGCGCGAGCACGGTGAAGAAGACACCGGCGAAGAACCACGCCACCTGCGGCCGGCGCAGCACCGCCATTGCACCGGCCACGGCGTGCCCGGAGTGCGCCGCCTCGTGCACCATCGGCAGCCGCAGGGCAGCCAGCAGCAAGAGCGCGAGGAGCGCGATCACCAGCCCCGGGAACTTGCCCACGCCCAGCCACTGCAGGGCAAAGCCGCTACCGCTGACGGCGAGGATGAAGCCGACCGACCCCCACACCCGCACGCGGCCGTAGCGCCCGGCATCGAGCGTGCCCTCGCGGCTGACGAGGTGCGCGAGCGCCGCCTCGTTGATCGGGATCACGCCTGCGGTGCAGACGAACAGCGCGATGGTGACGCTGGCGATCCAGCCGTAGGAAGACCACGCCAGGTAGCCTAGCGAGCACGCCAGCGCGAGCGCGACGGCCCATCGCAGCAGCAGCGTGCGCGCGCCGGTGTGGTCCGCCATCCAGCCCCAGGCATAGGGACTGAACAGGCGCGTCGCGCTCTGCACCGATGCCAGCGTACCGATCGCCAGCGTGGTGAAGCCCAGGCTCTGGAACCACAGCGGCGCGTAGGTGCTGTAAAGACCCGCGTAGGCGAAGTACGCGAAAGAGACGCTGCCGAACGCGAACAGCGCGCGGCGCGCAGACGCCAGCGTCTGCATCAGCCGGCGCCGCGCTGTTCCCAAGCCGGCTGAACGCGCCTCGGGGGCCGCGAACCGAGTGAGCTTGGGGCCGTCATCTAGCGCGGCGCTTGGGCCGCGATCGGCGGGATCGGAAGTATCACGTCGCCGCACTGCGCCCGGTGACGCAGCGCATGGTCCATCAGCACGAGCGCGAGCATCGCTTCGGCGATCGGTGTCGCGCGGATGCCGACGCAGGGGTCGTGGCGGCCGAAAGTCTCGACCGTGGTCGGCGCGCCGCCGCGATCTATTGATGCGCGCGGCTGCCGGATCGAGCTCGTCGGCTTGATCGCCAGGTTCACTGTGATGTCCTGCCCGCTGCTGATGCCGCCGAGCACGCCACCGGCGTTGTTGCCGCGAAAGCCCTGCGGCGTCAGCTCGTCGCCGTGCACGCTGCCGCGCTGGGCGACGCTGGCGAAGCCGGCGCCGATCTCGACCCCCTTGACGGCGTTAATGCCCATCATCGCGTAGGCGATCTCGGCGTCGAGCTTGTCGAACAGCGGTTGACCGAGGCCCGCCGGCACGTTCGTCGCCTCCACAAAGATGCGCGCGCCGACCGAGTCGCCAGCCTTGCGCAGCGAGTCCATCGCGGCTTCGAGTTCGGGAACGAGGCTCGCGTTGGCGGCGAAGAACGGGTTGTTCGGCACGTGCTCCCAGCCCTCGAACGGGATCTCGATCTCGCCAAGCGCCGTCATGCAGCCGCGCAGCTGCGTGCCGTAGTGTTCGCGCAGCCACTTGCGCGCCACGGCGCCGGCACCGACCATCGGCGCCGTCAGCCGCGCCGAAGCGCGCCCGCCTCCGCGCGGATCGCGCAGGCCGTACTTGCGCCAGTACGTGTAGTCTGCGTGGCCGGGGCGGAAGGTGTCGAGCAGGTTGCCGTAGTCGCGACTGCGCTGGTCGACATTGCGGATCAGCAGGCAGATCGGCGTGCCGGTGGTGAGGCCTTCATAGACGCCGGAGAGGATCTCCACCGTGTCGGGCTCGCTGCGCTGCGTCACGTGGCGGCTGGTGCCCGGGCGGCGGCGGTCGAGCTCGGGCTGGATGTCGGACTCGGCGAGGGCCATCCCGGGCGGGCAGCCGTCGATCACGCAGCCGATCCCCGGGCCGTGGCTCTCGCCGAAGTTGGTGACGCGAAACAGGGTACCGAGGGTGCTGCCTGACATGGGAATCCGTGCGCACGAAGTGAAACCACCGCCCGCAGGCGGTGGCGCAGAGGGAGAGCGAAGATTCTAGGCCGACGAGGTCTTCTCGTTGGTCGGCTCTTCCACCGGCCAGTCGCGGATGTAGGCCTTGAGCATGCGGTTCTCGAAGTCCTGCCCTTCGACGACCGCCTTGGCCACGTCGAAAAACGAGATCACACCCATCAGCATGGCCTGGTTCATCACCGGCGTGTAGCGCGCATGGCGGCCGAGCATCATGCGGCGCAATTCGTCGATGTCGGTGTCGGGGTTGCAGACGAGCGGCTGCTCGTCCATCACCGCGCGCACGGTCGTCGCGCCGATCGCACCGCTGTTCTTCACCACCGCCTGGATCACCTCGCGGAAAGTGAGCATGCCTGCGAGTTCGCCATGGTTCATCACGACGAGCGAGCCAATGTCGCGCTCGGCCATGATGTCCACCGCCTCGGACAGCGCCTGATCGGGAGAGACCGTGAAAAGTGTTCCGCCCTTGACGCGCAGGATGTCACTGACTTTCATGGGAGCCTCCGATCAGCCGTGGACGGCGGGCAACATAGCACACAATTCGCGCCGAGACATCACGGAGATCGCATGCCAGGCCATACCGACCCCGGTTTCGACACGCTGGCACTACATGCCGGCGCCGCGCCCGACCCGGCCACGGGCGCACGAGCGTTGCCGATCCACCTCACGACGTCGTTCGTGTTCGAATCGAGCGAGCACGCTGCCTCGCTGTTCAACCTCGAGCGCTCGGGGCACGTCTATAGCCGCATCAGCAATCCGACCAACGCGGCATTCGAGGAGCGAATGGCCGCGCTCGAGGGCGGCGTCGGCGCGATCGCGACCGCGAGCGGGCAGGCTGCGCTGCACCTGGGCGTCGCCACGTTGGCCGGCGCCGGCTCGCACATCGTCAGCTCGACCGCGCTTTACGGCGGGTCGCACAACCTGCTGCATTACACATTGAAACGATTTGGCATAGCGACCACATTCGTCAAGCCGGGCGACATCGACGGCTGGCGCAGCGCGATCCGCCCGAATACCAAGCTCTTGTTCGGCGAGACACTCGGCAACCCGGGGCTCGACGTGCTCGACATCCCGAGCGTCGGCGGGATCGCCCACGACGCCGGCGTGCCGCTGCTCGTCGATTCCACGTTCACCACGCCGTGGCTGATGCGTCCGCTCGAGCACGGCGCCGACCTCGTGTTCCATTCGGCGACCAAGTTCCTCTGCGGCCACGGCACCGTCGTCGGCGGCGTGCTGATCGATGGAGGGACATTCGACTGGAGCGAGGCCGCGCGCTTCCCCGAACTCAACCAGCCCTACGACGGCTTTCACGGCATGGTGTTCAGCGAGGAAAGCACCGACGGTGCCTTCCTGCTGCGCGCGCGCCGCGAAGGTCTGCGCGACTTCGGCGCCTGCATGAGCCCGCACACTGCGTGGCTGATGCTGCAGGGCATCGAGACACTGCCACTGCGCATGGCGAGGCACGTCGAGAACACGCGCAAGGTGGTGCAGTTCCTGGCGGCGCAACCACAGGTCGCGGCAGTGGGATATCCCGAGCTCGAGGCTCATCCCAGCCACGCGCTCGCGAAGGCGCTGCTGCCGCGCGGCTGCGGCGCGGTGTTCAGCTTCGACCTCAAGGGCTCACGCTCGCAGGGAAAGGCGTTCATCGAATCGCTGAAGATCTTCAGCCACCTGGCCAACGTCGGCGACTGCCGCTCGCTCGTGATCCACCCGGCGTCGACGACGCATTTCCGGATGGACGATGCCGCGCTGGCGCAGGCCGGCATCGCGCCGGGAACGATCCGGCTCTCGATCGGGCTCGAGGACGCGGACGACCTTATCGACGATCTCAAACGCGCATTGAGAGCGGCGGAGAAGGCGTCGTGAAGCTCAATGTCCAAGGCCGCGAAGCCTATGCCTACACGGGAGGCAAACCCTTCGACGCAGCCCTGCCCTGCGTCGTGTTCATCCACGGCGCGCTGAACGATCACAGCGTTTGGACGCTGCTCGCGCGCTGGTTCGCAAACCACGGCTTCGGCGTGCTCGCAGTCGACCTGCCCGGTCACATGCGCAGCGCAGGGCCGGCGCTCACGGACATCGAATCAATGGCCGACTGGACGCTCGCATTGCTCGGCGCTGCGGGCGTGAAGCAGGCGGCGCTCGCTGGCCACAGCATGGGCTCGCTGATCGCGCTCGAAGCCGCGGCGCGCGCACCCGAACGCGTGACGCGGCTCGTAATGCTCGGCACGGCGTACCCGATGGCGGTGCCCAAGGCCTTGCTCGAGCTGTCGGTCGCCGCACCGCTGAAGGCGATCGACCGCGTCGTCACGTTCTCGTTCTCGACGCTGGCCGCGAAGCCCTCGTACCCCGGACCCGGCGTGTGGCTGCGCGGCGCTGCGCGGCAACTGATGCGGCTCGTACTGCGTCACCAGGACGATCCGACCCTGTTCCACAACGACTTCGCCGCGTGCGACCGCTACACGGGCGGCATGAACGCCGCCGCGCTCGTTCGCTGCCCGGTGCAGCTTGTGCTCGCGCGCGAAGACCAGATGACGCCGACACGAGCGACGCGCGAAATCGCCTCCGCGCTCAACGCCGCGGTGCACACCGTGCCGGGTGGGCACTTCCTGATGCAGGAATGCCCCGACGGCGTGCTCGATGCGATGCGAGCCGCGTTGGCTTGAGAGCTAGCCATGCCGATTGCCAGGATCGAAGTCCGCCGCAGCCGGCCCGCGCATGAAGTGCAGGCCTTCATCGAAGCCGTCATCGCGGCTCAATGCGAAGCCTTGAAGGCTCCCGAGGACGATCGGCAGGTGCGGTACATCGAGCACAAGCCCGAACATTTCGCGGTTCCGCCGGGCAGGAGCCAGAACTACACGTTTGTCGAGACCAACATCTTTCCGGAAACTCCCTCCCAGCCAAGCGTGCGCTGTATCGGTCCATTGTTCGCCGCATCGGCGAACTCGGCCTCGCGGCCACCGACGTGTTCATCGTTCTACACGAACCACCCCTAGTGAACTGGGGCACTCGCGGCGTCCCGGCGTCTGAAGTTGAAATCGGATTCAAGCTCGACGTGTGAACGGCGCGCTGCTTGGACGCCTAGCCAAGAATCAGGTCGGCCAGCATCAGCTCGTCGAAGCGGGCGCACTGCCAGAAGCCCTGTAGCGCGGGCGCCGGGTCGAGCAGCAGCAGTGCGAGCAAGGGCCTGGCCGGCGTCGCCGCCGGTTCGCACAGCAGCACGTAGCGCGCACCGCCGGGCTCGTCGAGGCGTCCGACCCAGTCGATGGCCACCAGCGTGTCGAGCAACGGCTCGACCTGCAATGGGTCGGTGCGCAACGCTCGCGAGAGCTGCTCCGCGCCCAGGCCACGTACCGGCTCGGCGCGCGCACGAATGAGTTCGCGCAGCAGCGACACCGCGAGCCGAAAGCGCACACCCGGGGTGTCTGGCAGCGGCAGCATGTGCATCTGCAGGCTCGGTGCGTACGCCGCGATCACCGCCCCGAACAGCACGACGACCCAGCTGACGTAGATCCAGATGAGCAGGATCGGAAGGGTCGCGAAGGCGCCGTAGACGAGCGAATAGGACGGCACCTCGGCCAGGTACAGGGCCAGACCCTTCTTCGCGAGTTCGAACCCGACCGCGACGAAGACACCGCCCGCCAGCGCGTGGCGCCAGCGCACATGGGTGTTGGGCACGAAATGGTACAGCCCCGTCATCGCGCCTGCCAGCAGCACGAAGCCCAGCACGTCGAACCAAGGCCCGACGCCGCCCGCGATGCCACCCAGAATGCCGCGCGAGGCGGTGATCGCGACCGAGGTAAGGCTCAGCCCCACGCCGAGCAGCAGCGGCCCGAGCGTCGCGGCCGACCAGTAGATCAGCACGCGGCGCCCGAACGAGCGCATCTGCCGCACGCGCCAGATCGCGTTGAGCGTGCGATCGATCGTCGCCATCAGCGCCAGCGCGGTAAGCGCGAGCAGCAACAGGCCGACGCTGCCGACGCGCTTGGCCTGGCTCGCGAACTGCGTCAACGCGTCTAGCACCGGGCGCGCGATGCTGTCGGGAACGAGGCTCTGCAGGAAGTACTTCTGCAGCGCGGCGTGGAAATGTTCGAACATCGGGAACGCGCTGAACACCGCCAGCGCCACGCTCGCCAGCGGCACCAGCGAGATGAGCGTCGTGAAGGTCAGGCTGCTCGCCGTCAGGCCCAGGCGGTCGTCGCGGAAGCGCTGACGCAACGTCTTGACGGTCTCCCACCAGGGCCAGGTCTGCAGCGCGACAAGCGTGCGCGCGAGTTCCTGTCGCAGCGTGGCGCGGGGGGTCGGCGAAACCATTGCTGGCATCATAGCCAGCATGACGGTCAGCACCTGCAGCGCGGAAACCGCGCCATCGCCCACGACTTCGCCCGCCGTGGTCGCCTTCTCGCGCGCACTCGCTATCGGCAGCCTGATAGGCCTGATCGTGCTCGGCCTGGCGTGGGAGCTGTGGCTCGCGCCCACCGGCGGCGGCTCGCTCGCGCTCAAGGTGCTGCCCTTGCTGCTACCGCTGCCCGGCCTGTTGCGCAACCGGATGTACACCTACCGCTGGGTATCGCTGTTCGTCTGGCTGTACTTCGTCGAGGGCGTGGTGCGCGGCGTGAGCGACAGCGGCATCGGTGCGCGCTTGGGTTGGGTCGAGGTCGCGCTGTGCCTGACGCTGTTCGCCGCCTGCGCGCTGCACGTGCGCTTTCGGCTTCGCCGCACGACGGCGGCTGCAGCGTCGGCATGAGCGGTCTGCTGCAGGCGCTCGCCGCCGTCGTCGGGCCCGGCCAGGTGATGAGCAGCGGCGACCTGTCGGCGTGGGAGACCGACTGGCGCCAGCGCTACCGCGGCCGCGCGCTGGCAGTTGTGCGCCCGGGCAGCACGACCGAAGTCGCCGCCGTGATGCGCGCCTGCACTGCGCACGGCGCGGGCGTCGTTCCGCAGGGCGGCAACACCGGTCTGGTCGGCGCGTCGGTTCCCGATGCGAGCGGAACCCAGGTACTGCTGAGCCTCAGCCGCATGAACCGCATCCGCGCCATCGACGGTGCGAACCTGACACTCACCGCCGAGGCCGGCTGCGTGTTGCAGGCGGTGCAGGAAGCTGCAGCGGAGCGCGGCTTGCTGTTCCCGCTGTCGCTCGCCGCCGAGGGCAGTTGCACTATCGGCGGAAACCTTGCCACGAACGCCGGCGGAACGCAGGTGCTGCGCTACGGCAACTCGCGCGAGCTGTGCCTCGGGCTCGAAGTCGTTACGCCGGTCGGCGAGGTGTGGGACGGCCTTGCCGGCCTGCGCAAGGACAACACCGGCTACTCGCTGCGCGACCTCTACATCGGCAGCGAAGGCACCCTCGGCGTTATCACCGCCGCGGTGCTCAAGCTCAGCCCGCAACCGGTCGCGCGGACGACCGCGCTCGCCGCCTGTGCCACGCTCGCCGCGGCGACCGAGCTGCTGCAGCTCGCGCATGCGCGGCTCGGCGCCGGACTGACCGGGTTCGAGGTCATGGGCGACTTCGCGCTCGCGCTCGTGGCGCGCCACTTCCCGCAGTGGCGCCAGCCGCTGGCACCGAGCGCGCTTGCGCCGTGGCGCGTGTTGCTCGAGCAGTCCGATAGCGAGAGCCAGGCCCACGCACGCAGCCTGTTCGAGGGCCTGCTCGAGACGGCACTCGAACGCGGCCTGATCGCCGACGCCGCGGTGGCCGAAACAGTCGCGCAGTCGCGCGCAATGTGGCAACTGCGCGAGGCGATCCCGCTGGCGCAGGCCGAAGAGGGGCCGAACATCAAGCACGACATCGCGCTGCCGATCTCGCGCATCGCCGCCTTCGTCGCCGAGACCGACGCCGCGCTAAGGCAAGCCTTTCCCGGCGTCCGGCTGGTCAACTTCGGTCACCTCGGCGACGGCAACCTGCACTACAACGTGCAGGCGCCCGATGGCGTGGCACCGGCCGACTTCCTGCGCGACTGCGAGCCCGCCGTCAACTCGCTCGTGTACGACGCGGTGGGCCGGCACGGCGGATCGATCTCGGCCGAGCACGGTATCGGCACCTTGAAGCGCGACGAGCTGGCGCGGCGCAAGTCGCCGCAGGCGCTGGCACTGATGCGCGCGATCAAGCGCGCGCTCGACCCCGAGGGTCGGATGAACCCGGGCCGAGTGCTCTAGGAAGGAACCGCCTGGGAACCGAGGTCCACACTCCCTATTGAAGCGGCCCCTTCAGCGCAACCGGCAGCGGCAGCGCCATCACCTCGATGCCCTCTTCCCTCAAGGCTTCGGCGTCCCTGGGCGAGGCCTGGCCTCGAATGCCGCGCGCAGGCACCTCGCCGTAGTGGATACGGCGCGCCTCTTCGGCGAAGCGCTCGCCGACGTCGTCGGTGTGCGCCATCACGTGCCGCATCGCCTTCAGCCACAGCGCCTGCACGTCGTCGGGCGCCGGCAGCGCCACGGTCTCGGTCGCCTGCGGCGCACCGAGATTGAGCCGCGGCGCGCTCGGCAGGCGCTGCACGTCGAGATCGCCGCATACCGGACAGGCGAGCAGCCCGCGCTCGCGCTGCGAAGCCTCGTCCTCGTCGGACGCGAACCAGCCCTCGAAGCGGTGGTCTTGCGCGCAGCGCAGGTTGAGGACTTTCATGGCCGCATTATCGGCGGCTGCCAATCACGGCGCGACGCGCCATTGCAGTGGCCAGCTTCCGGCGCGCCAGCGTGCGAGCCAAAGCAGACCGACGAGGGTCTTGGCGTCGGTCAGCTCGCCGCTCGCCGCGAGCGCGTTCAAAGCGTCCTCGCTGACGCTGGCAACGTCGACGAATTCGCCGGATTCGAGCTGCTGCTCGCCGAGCGTCAGGCCGCGCGCGAACCAGATCTCGATCCCTTCGGTGGAGTACGCGATCGCGTTGTGCATGATGCCGGCGCGTGCCCACTCGCGCGCCCGGTAGCCGGTTTCCTCGGCCAGCTCGCGCACCGCGCAGGTAAACGGCGCCTCGCCCGCGTCGAGCTTTCCGGCGGGGAACTCGAGCATCGCTCGACCCATCGGATAGCGGTATTGGCGTTCGACCACGATGCGGCCGTCGGCCAGCAGCGGCACGATCATCACGGCTCCGGGGTGGACGATGTACTCGCGCACCGTCGTCGCGCCGTCGGGCAGGCGCACCGCGTCGCGCCGAACGTCGAGGAAGTGCCCGCGATAGACCTGCTCGCCCGACACGCCGTCTTCGCGCAACTGGGGGTCGGCCGCGGGGTCGATCGCCGCGAGTACGGGTGAAGCGATCGCCTTGGGCGCGGCGGCCGAAGAATGCCCCCCGCCTCGCGCCATCGCGTCAGGTCGCCAGGGCCCGAACGACCGCCTGCGCGCACAGCGCCATCAGGCCGCCGGGAAGGATCCCGAACAGCAGCACCGCGGCGCCGTTGAGCGAGAGCAGCGTACGGACCTCGCGGCTGGCGACGATCGCCGCGCGGTCGACGGGTTCGTCGAAGTACATGATCTTGACGACCCGGATGTAGTAATAGGCCCCGATCAGCGAGAACAGCACCGCCGCGACGGCGAGCACGATGTAGCCGACCACGTTGGTCGTGACGATCGCCTGCAGCACAGCGAGCTTGGCGTAGAAGCCGACCGTCGGCGGAATTCCCGCGAGCGAGAACATGAAGATCGCCATCACGCCGGCGTACCAGGGGCTGCGCTGGGCCAGTCCCTTCAGGTCGTCGATCCGCTCCGCCTCGTGGCCGCGCCGCGAGAGCAGGAGGACGATGCCGAAAGTGCCGAGCGTCGTGAACACGTAGGTGATCACGTAAAACATCGCCGAGCTGTAGCCGTTGGCCGCGGAGTAGGTGTTCGACGACACCACCGTCGGCGTGAATCCGAGCAGCATGAAACCCATCTGCGCGATCGTCGAGTACGCAAGCATGCGCTTGAGGTTGGTCTGCGCGATCGCGGCCAGGTTGCCGATCGCCATCGATCCAACCGAGAGCACGACGAGCATCTGCTGCCAGTCGAGAGCCAGGCCCGAAAGACCCTCGACCAGAACGCGGAAGGTGATTGCGAACGCCGCGAGCTTGGGCGCCCCAGCCACGAGCAGCGTGACCGCCGTCGGCGCGCCCTGATAAACGTCGGGCACCCACATGTGAAACGGCACCGCGCCGAGCTTGAAGCCGAGGCCGGCGACGACGAAGACCAGGCCGAAGGCGAGTACCGACCTATTGATCCGGCCGCTTGCGATGGCCTTGAACACCTCGGGGATGTCGAGCGAGCCGGTGGCGCCGTACATCATCGACAGCCCGTAGAGCAGGAAGCCGCTCGCCAGCGCGCCGAGCACGAAGTACTTCATCGCCGCCTCGGTCGCCGGCGGGTGGTCGCGCCGCAGCGCGACGAGCGCGTACAGGCTGAGCGACATCAGTTCGAGGCCGAGGTAGACCATCAGGAAGTTGTTCGCCGACAGCATCACCGAGATTCCGAGCAGCGAGAACAGGCTGAGCGTGAACAGTTCGCCCTTGAGCATCTCGCGCTCCGCCGCGTAGGCGCGCGAATAGGCGAGCGTGACCATCACCGCGACGGCGGCGAAGAATCCGAGCAGGTGACCGAGCGGGTCGGTCACGACCATGCGCTGCATGCCGTAGACCGTGTCGCCGCCCTGGAAATACGCGATGTGCATCGCCGCCACGACGGCCAGCGTGGCCTGCGACAGCAGGTAGGTCGGCGTGCGCAGCGGATGCAGGACGAACAGATCGACGATCGCGATCACGCAAGCCATCGCGAGCAGCACGATCTCGGGGTAGATGGCGAGCCAGTTCATCGCGATTTCAGTTGATCTTGGATACGGCAACGTGCCTGAGCAGCTCGGTCACCGAGGTCTGCATCACGTCGGTGAAAGGCTTCGGGTAGACGCCCAGCCACAGCACCGCCAGCGCGAGCAGCGCGAGCATCAGCACCTCGCGCCGGCTCGCGTCGACGAGCTTGCGCACCTGCTCGTTGGCGATCGCGCCGAAGTACACCCGCTTGACCATCCACAGCGTATAGGCGGCACCGAGAACGAGCGCCGTCGCTGCGAGCGCGCCAAGCCAGAAGTTCGCCTTGACGCTGGCAAGAATCACCATCCACTCGCCGACGAAGCCGGCGGTTCCGGGCAGGCCGCAGTTGGCCATCGCGAAGAAGACGACCAGCGCGGTGTAGGTCGGCATCGTGTTGACGACGCCGCCGAAGCTCGCGATCTCGTGCGAGTGCATGCGGTCGTAGAGCACGCCGATGCAGAGGAACATCGCCGCCGAGACGAAGCCGTGCGAGATCATCTGCACGATGCCCCCGGCCAGGCCGAGCTCGCTGAAAAGGAAGAAACCGAGCGTGACGAATCCCATGTGGGCGATGCTCGAGTAGGCGACGAGCTTCTTCATGTCCTTCTGCACCAGCGCGACGAGGCCGATGTAGATCACGGCGATCACCGACAGCGCAATCACGAGCCATGCCCACTGGCGCGATGCGTCGGGCGTGATCGGCAACGAGAAGCGCAGGAAACCGTACGCGCCGAGCTTGAGCATGATCGCCGCCAGCACCGCCGAGCCGCCGGTCGGGGCCTCGGGGTGGACGTCGGGCAGCCAGGTGTGCACCGGCCACATCGGAACCTTGACCGCGAACGCGGCGAAGAAGGCGAAGAAGAGCAGCGTCTGCGTCGGCAGCGCGAGCGGCAGCGCGTGCCAGACGAGGATGTCGAAGCTGCCGCCCGACTTGTAGTAGAGGTAGATCAGCGCGACCAGCATCAGCAGCGAACCCGACAGCGTGTAGAGGAAGAACTTGAACGCCGCGTAGATGCGGTTCGGTCCGCCCCAGACGCCGACGATGATGTACATCGGGATCAGCGTCGCCTCGAAGAAGACGTAGAACAGCAGGCCGTCGAGGGCGCAGAAGACGCCGACCATCAGGCCGGAGAGGATCAGCAGCGCCGCCATGTACTGGTTCAGGCGGTAGGTGATGGCCTCCCAGCCGGCAATCACGACGACCAGCGTGATGAACGCGGTCAGCAGCACGAACCAGACCGAGATGCCGTCGACGCCGAGGTGGTAGCGCACGTTGAAGCGGTCGATCCAAGCAAGGTTCTCCTGGAACTGCATCGCGGCAGTTCCGGCGTCGAAGCCCTTGATCAGCGGCAGCGTGACCAGAAAGCTCGCCAGCGCAGCCAGCAAGGCCACCCAGCGCACCGCCCCCGCGCTGCCGTCCCGGCCGAGCGCCAGCAGCACGATGCCCGAGGCGATCGGCAACCAGACAGCCAGACTCAACAGACCCATGTTCTTGTTCTCCGCGTCCCGTTCAGCGCAACAGCAGGCTGCTCAGGAAGGGCCAGAGCTGCCACGTCATCAGCCCTACGACGCCGAGCACCATCACCAGCGCGTACCAGTAGAGGTGGCCGGTCTGCACGAGGCGCACGATGCCGGCCACCGCTCCCACCACGCGCGCCGATCCGTTGACGATCGCGCCGTCGATCAGTCCGAGGTCCGCGCCCTGCCACAAGCCCTGCCCCAGCCTGCGCCCGCCGGCTGCGATCACGTGCTCGTTGAACCAGTCGAAGTAGTACTTGTTGTCCAGCACGCGGTTGACGAAGACCGAGTGCGCCTTGATCGCGTCGGCGATGCCGGGCCGCCACAGGAAGCAGGCCCAGGCCGTCACGGCACCCGCGAGCGCCAGCCAGAACGGCAGCGCCGTCAGACCGTGCAGCGCCATCGCCGCAGCGCCGTGAAACTCCTGCGCCAGTTCGCGCATCGCCGGGTGGCGCGCGGCGTCGACGACGATCGAATCGTCGAAGAAGCCGTTGAAAAGCAGCGGGCCGATCGTCAGGTAGCCGATCAGCGCCGAAGGGATCGCGAGCAACACCAGCGGCAGCGTCACCACCCAGGGCGATTCGTGCGGCGCATGCCCGTGACCGTGATCGTGGTCGTCCGCCGCCGGGAACGGCTTGTCGCGGAAGCGCTCCTTGCCGTGGAAGACCAGGAAATAGAGGCGCAGCGAATACAGCGCGGTGACGAATACGCTGGCGACGACGGCGAACGCGGCGAAGCTGGCGCCGGACAGATGGCTTGCCTGTACGGCCTCGATGATGCTGTCCTTCGAGTAGAAGCCCGCGAACAGCGGCGTGCCGATCAGCGCCAGCGTGCCAACCAGGAACGTGATCCAGGTCAGCGGCATGTACTTGCGCAGGCCGCCCATGTTGCGAATGTCCTGGTCGTGGTGCATGCCGATGATCACCGAGCCCGCGCCGAGGAACAGCAGCGCCTTGAAGCACGCGTGCGTCATCAGGTGGAAGATGCCGGCCGAATACGCCGAGGCGCCGAGCGCGACCGTCATGTAGCCGAGCTGCGACAGCGTCGAATAGGCGACGACGCGCTTGATGTCGTTCTGCACCACGCCGAGCAGGCCCATGAACAGCGCCGTCGTCGCGCCGATCACGAGCATCACCGACAGCGCCGTGTCCGACAGTTCGAACAGCGGTGACATCCGCGCGACCATGAAGATGCCTGCGGTGACCATCGTCGCGGCGTGGATCAGCGCCGAGATCGGCGTTGGGCCCTCCATCGAATCGGGCAGCCAGACGTGCAGCGGCACCTGCGCGCTCTTGGCGCACGCGCCGATGAACAGGCAGATGCAGGTCACGCTGATCAGCATCCACGGCTCGCCCCCGAACGGGTTTGCGAACATGAGCCGCGCGAGTTCTCCGCCCTTGGCGAAGGCTTCAGCGTAATTCAGCGTGCCGGCGAAGGCGACGACGAGGCCGATACCGAGGATGAAGCCGAAGTCGCCGACACGGTTGACGATGAAGGCCTTCATGTTGGCGAAGATCGCCGTCGGCCGCGTGTACCAGAAGCCGATCAGCAGGTACGAAACCAGGCCCACCGCCTCCCAGCCGAAGAAGAGCTGCAGGAAGTTGTTGCTCATCACGAGCATCAGCATCGAGAACGTGAACAGCGAGATGTAGCTGAAGAAGCGCACGTAGCCCGGGTCCTCGGCCATGTACCCGACGGTGTAGACGTGCACCATCAGCGAGACGAAGGTCACGACGACCATCATCAGCGCCGAAAGGCCGTCAATCAGGAAGCCGATCTCCATCTTCAGGCCGCCGAAACTCATCCATTCGTAGACGGTGGCATCGAAGCGCGCGCTGCCCTGCGTCACGTCCCAAAGGACCATGGCCGACAGGATGAACGAGATCAGCACGCCGAGGATCGTGACGTAGTGCGCGCCGCTGCGGCCGATCGCACGGCCGAAGAAGCCGGCGACGATCGCACCGGCCAGCGGCGCCAGCGGCACCGCGAGCAACAGGTTGGCCGAGAGCGCGCTGGTCACATCAGCCCCTGAGTTCGTCGAGTTCGTCGACGGCGATCGTCGAGCGGTTGCGGAACAGCACGACAAGGATCGCGAGCCCGATCGCCGATTCGGCCGCGGCGACGGTCAGGATGAAGAACACGAACACCTGCCCGTCCATGCCGCCCAGGTAGTACGAGAAGGCAATGAAATTCGTGTTGACGGCGAGTAACATCAGCTCGATCGCCATCAGCAGCACAATCAGGTTCTTGCGGTTGAGGAAGATGCCGATCACCGACAGCGCGAACAGCACCGCGCCGAGCGAGAGGAAGTGCCCGAGCGTGACCGTGCCCACACCGGTCATGGCCGGCCTCCGGTGGCGTGCGGCGAACGCGGCGTCTCGACCGTCGGCGCGAGCTTCACGACGCGAAGGCGATCGGACTTGCGCACCCGCACCTGCTGCGACGGGCTGATGAACTTGCTGTCCTTGCGCCTCCGCAGTGTCAGCGCGATCGCGGCGATGATCGCCACCAGCAGCAGCACGGCTGCGATCTGTAGCGGATAGACGTAAATCGTGTAGATCTCGATCCCCAGCATCTTGGTATTGCCGAGCTTGAGCGCGGCAGCGCTCGCAGCAGGTGCTTCGGTGAGGTTGAAGCCGCCAAGCAGCACCGCCGCCATCTCGAGCGCGATCACGACGCCGACCAGCGCGGCGAGCGGGAAGTGGCGCCAGAAGCCCTCACGCACCTCGGCAACGTCGATGTCGAGCATCATCACGACGAAGAGGAACAGCACCATCACCGCGCCCACATAGACGAGCACGAGCGCGATGGCAAGGAATTCGGCTTTGAGCAGCATCCACACGCACGCCGCAGTGAAGAACGCGAGCACGAGGTAGAGCGCCGCGTACACCGCGGTACGCGCGGTGATGACGCGAAATGCCGCGAACAGCAGCACGGCCGAGAAGACGTAGAAGAGAGCGGTGGTGGTGTTCATGGGCTTGTGTACGCGTCGGCGCCAGTGCGGGTCGGCGGCCCGTCGGCCGCCGCGCGGGTTTCAGCGGTATTTCGCGTCGGCCTCCCGGTTCGCTGCGATCTCGCGTTCGTAGCGGTCGCCGACCGCCAGCAGCATGTCCTTGGTGAAGTACAGGTCGCCGCGCTTCTCGCCGTGGTACTCGAAGATGTGGGTCTCGACGATCGAGTCGACCGGGCAGCTCTCTTCGCAGAAGCCGCAGAAGATGCACTTGGCGAGGTCGATGTCGTAGCGCGTCGTGCGCCGCGAGCCGTCGGCGCGGACCTCGGACTCGATCGTGATCGCCAGCGCCGGGCACACCGCCTCGCACAGCTTGCAGGCGATGCAGCGTTCCTCGCCGTTGTCGTAGCGGCGCAGCGCGTGCAGGCCGCGAAAGCGCGGTGAAAGCGGCGTCTTCTCCTCCGGGTACTGAATCGTGATGTGCGGTGACAGGAAGTGCCGCCCGGTCAGCGCCAGGCCCTTGAAGAGTTCCTTGAGCATGAAGCTCGACAAGAGCTCCTTTATGGAAGTTGCAGCCGACATGCCCCGTCTCACTTCCAGATGTTCAGCGGCGACTCGATCCACAGGCCCACCACGACCAGCCAGACCAGCGTGATCGGGATGAAGACCTTCCATCCCAGACGCATGATCTGGTCGTAGCGAAAGCGCGGGAACGTCGCGCGAATCCAGAGGAACATCGTGACCACGACGAAGGTCTTCAGGCCAAGCCAGATCCAGCCCGGGATCCAGTTGAAGAGGGCACTGTCGATCGGCGAGAGCCAGCCGCCGAGAAACAGTGTGACGGTCAGGATCGAGACCAGGATCATGTTCGCGTATTCGGCGAGGAAGAACATCGCGAAGGCCATGCCCGAATACTCGACCATGTGGCCGGCGACGATCTCCGACTCACCCTCGACGACGTCGAACGGATGGCGGTTCGTCTCCGCGAGGCCGGAGATGAAGTAGACGGCGAAGATCGGCAGCAGCGGCAGCCAGTTCCACGACAGGAACGTGAGGCCCTTGGCGGCGAAGATGCCACGGCCCTGGCCGAGCACGATATCGGTCAGGTTCAGGCTGCCGCTGACCATCAGCACGACAACGAGAGCGAATCCCATTGCGATCTCGTAGCTGACCATCTGCGCCGATGCGCGCAGCGCGCCGAGAAAGGCGTACTTGGAGTTCGAGGCCCAGCCGGCGATGATGACGCCGTAGACCTCCATCGACGTGATTGCCATCAGGAACAGCAAGCCGGCGTTGATGTTCGCCAGCGCCACCTCGGGGCCGAACGGGATCACGACCCAGGCCGCGAGCGCCGGCATGATCGTCATCACCGGCCCGAGCAGGAACAGCGGGTGCGTCGCCGCCGAGGGCAGGATGATCTCCTTGAAGATCAGCTTGACGGCGTCGGCGATCGGCGTCAGCAGGCCGTAGGGACCGACCCGGTTCGGGCCGGGCCGGACCTGCGTCCAGCCTATGCCCTTGCGCTCCCACAGCGTGAGGTAGGCAACGCAGACCATCAACGGCACGACGAGCACGACGATCTTGACCAGCGTCCAGACAACCGGCCAGCTGCCGCCGAGGAGCGCGCTGCCGGAGGCGGTGAAGCTGTCGAGCACAGTCAGGCCTTCTCGATGCTGATGGGGCCGAACATCGCACCCAGGCCGCAGGTGCTTGCGTGGCCCGCCGCGATGCGCACGACATTGGCCGGCAGCGACGCGTCGGCGCGCGCCGGCAGCAGCACGCTTGCGGCGCCCTGCGACACGCGCACCGTCGCGTCTTCGCGCAGACCGAGTTGCTTCCACAAAGAAGCCGGCACTCCGACGACAGGCGGACGCGCATCGGCAGTCGCCTGCAGCGATGGCGAGCGGCGCACCAGCGCGTCGGTGGCGTAGATCGGCACGTCGGCCAGGCGTTCCAGCCCGGACCAGGGCGCCGGCGGCACGCCGGCGTCGGCAGTGGTGGCGTTGTCGAGACGGGATGCGACATCGGTGCCGCCCAACGCAGCATTGCGCACATCCTCGGACGTCTCGAAATCGAAACCCTCGAGGCCGAGCAGGTTGCCGAGCACGCGCAGCACCTTCCACGCCGGCCGCGTCTCGCCCAGCGGCCTGACGACACCGTGGAAGCCCTGCACGCGGCCTTCGGCGTTGACGAAGGTTCCCGCGGTCTCGCTGAACGGTGCAATCGGAAGCATCACGTCGGCGACGCCTTCGGCGGCCGAACGGAACGAGGTCAGCGCGACGACCATCTCCGCGGCGGCGAGCGCGGGACCGGCAGTGGAGGGATCCGCCGCGTCGAGCCTGGGCTCGACGTCGAGCAGGATGAGTGCCTTCAGGCCGCCACTGCCGGCGGCGAGCATCTGGCCGGCGTTCAGCCCACCGGCCTGCGGCTGCGCGCCGACGAGTTGTGCGCCAACGTTGTTGGCTGACTCGCCCAGGTAGCCGACCGACGCGCCGGTCTGCCCCGCCAGCCACTGCGCCAGCGAGAGCAGCGCGCCGGCTTGCGGATGCTGTGCCGCGGCGTTGCCGAGCAGCACGGCCTTGCGCTCAGCGGACAACAGCGCGTCGGCGATGCCACGCGCCGATGCGGACGCCTGGCCCCCTGCCGGCGCCGCAATTGCCCTGGATTGCGCCACAGCGGCGCAGATGTCGGCGAGCGCCTGCACCCAGCCGCTCGGCGCTACGGTGATGCGCCCGGCGACCGGCATCGCCCAGTCGTCTTCCAGCGCGTGGACGGCGAACACCTTGCCGCCCTTGCGCACGGCCTGCCGGATGCGCTGCGCGAACAGCGGGTGGTCCTTGCGCAGGAACGAGCCGACGACCAGCGCGCTCTGCAACGCAGCCAGCGAAGCGATGCTCGCCCCGAGCCAGCGCGCGGCGCCCGCTGGAGCCGAATTGGCAAAGTCGGCATGGCGCAGCCGGTGGTCGACGTTCTCGCTGCCGAGGCCGCGGACGAGTCTGGCGAGCAGGTACAGTTCCTCGACCGTACGCTGCGCCGACACGAGCGCGCCGATGGACTGCGCGCCGTGGATCAGTGCGATGTCTCTCAGCCCGCTCGCCACGTGTTCGAGCGCGGTCGTCCAGTCGACGCTCCTCCACTGGCCACCCTGCTTGATCATCGGCGCGGTGAGCCGGTCGTCGCTGCTCAGAGCCTCGTACGAGAAGCGGTCGCGGTCGGCGATCCAGCATTCGTTGACGGCTTCGTTCTCCAGCGGAACGATGCGCATCACGCGATCGGCCTTGACCTGCACGACGAGATTGGCCCCCGTGCTGTCGTGTGGGCTGATCGACTTGCGGCGCGAGAGTTCCCAACTGCGCGCGCTGTAGCGGAACGGCTTGCTCGTGAGCGCGCCGACGGGGCAGAGGTCGATCATGTTGCCCGAGAGTTCCGAGTCGACGGTGGCCCCTGCAATCGTCGTGATCTCGGAACGCTCGCCGCGGTGGATCATGCCGAGTTCCATCACGCCCGCCACTTCCTGCCCGAAGCGGACGCAGCGCGTGCAATGGATGCAGCGGCTCATCTCCTCCATCGCGATCAGCGGGCCCACGTCCTTGTGCAGGACGACACGCTTTTCTTCCGCGTAGCGCGACGACGATCCGCCGTAGCCCACCGCCAGGTCCTGCAACTGGCACTCTCCGCCCTGGTCGCAGATGGGGCAGTCGAGCGGGTGGTTGACGAGCAGGAACTCCATCACCGACTTCTGCGCAGCGGTCGCCTTCGCGCTTCTCGTGCGAACGACCATCCCCTGCGCCGCCGGTGTCGCGCAGGCCGGCATCGCCTTCGGTGCTTTCTCGATATCGACCAGGCACATGCGGCAACTGGCCGCGATCGAGAGCTTCTTGTGGTAGCAGAAATGCGGGATATAGGTGCCCGCCTCGTCGGCGGCGTGCATCACCATGCTGCCTTCGGCCACCTCCACCTTCTTGCCGTCGAGTTCGATCTCGATCATGTCAGCGCCCTCTGCGCCGGGGCGGGAGACGGCGCGAGGGCCGGCGCCAGGCAGCTCTTGTGTTCGATGTGATGAATGAACTCGTCGCGAAAGTTCTTGATCATCGCGCGCACCGGCATCGCGGCTGCGTCGCCGAGCGCGCAGATCGTGCGGCCCTGGATGTTGTCGGCCACCGAATCGAGCAGTTCGAGATCCTCGCTCCGGCCCTGCCCGTTCTCGATCCGTTCCACGACGCGCCACATCCAGCCCGTGCCCTCGCGGCAGGGCGTGCATTGGCCGCAGCTCTCGTGCATGTAGAAGTAGCACAGTCGCAGCAGGCTCCTGACCATGCAGCGCGAATCGTCCATCACGATCACCGCACCCGACCCGAGCATCGACCCAGCCTTGGCGATGGCGTCGTAGTCCATCGTCGCCTCGAGCATCGCCCTGGCGGTCAGCACCGGCGCCGACGAGCCTCCGGGGATCACCGCCTTCAGCGTCCGCCCCTGGCGGACACCGCCGGCGAGTTCGAGCAGGGTCTCGAACGGCGTACCGAGCGGCACTTCGTAGTTGCCCGGCCGCTCGACGTCGCCGACGACGGAAAAGATCTTCGTGCCGCCGTTGTTGGGCTTGCCGATCTCGAGGTAGGCCTGGGCGCCATTGCGCAGGATCCAAGGCACTGCCGCGAAGGTCTCGGTGTTGTTGATCGTCGTCGGCTTTCCGTACAGGCCGTAGCTCGCCGGAAACGGCGGCTTGTAGCGCGGCTGGCCCTTCTTGCCTTCGAGCGATTCGAGCAACGCGGTCTCCTCGCCGCAGATGTAGGCGCCAAAGCCGTGCGCCGCGTGAAGCTCGAAGCCGAACGACGAACCGAGAACGCGCTCGCCAAGGTAACCAGCCGCGCGCGCCTCGTCCAGCGCAGTCTCGAAGCGCTCGTAGGCTTCGAAGATCTCGCCGTGGATGTAGTTGTAGCCGACACTGGCGCCCATCGCATACGCCGCGATCGCCATCCCTTCGATGACGATGTGCGGGTTGAAGCGCAGGATGTCGCGGTCCTTGCACGTGCCCGGTTCCCCCTCGTCCGAATTGCAGACGAGGTACTTCTGGCCCGGGAATTGGCGCGGCATGAAGCTCCACTTCAGGCCGGTGGGGAACCCCGCGCCGCCACGGCCGCGCAGGCTAGACGCCTTGACCTCGGCGATCACCTGGTCGGGCGTCATCGGCGCAGCGCCGTCGCTGCCGGTGAGCACCTTGCGCAGCGCCCGGTAGCCGCCGCGCGCCTCGTAATCCTTCAAGCGCCAGTTGCGGCCGTCAAGACCGGCGAGGATCTGCGGCCCGATGTGGCGCCCGTGAAAGCAGGTCTGGCTGCCGTCGGCTTGAAACTGCGAGAGGTCCAGCATCGTCTGCGTCTTCGCTCGTGGGTCGCTGCGCAAGCCGTCTTAGCGCGCCTGCGCGCTGAGCGTGTCGACCAGCGCGTCGAGCCTGTCGTCGCTCATGAAGCTGCACATCTGGCGGTCGTTGACCAGCATCACCGGCGCGTCGGCGCAGGCGCCGAGGCATTCGCTCTTGTGCACCGTGAACAGCCCGTCACTCGTCGTGCCGCCCGCTTCCACCCCGAGCCGGCGGCACAGGTGCTCGAGTGCCTGCTCTCCGTCGCGCAACTGGCATGGCAGGTTGGTGCACACATTGAGCTTGAAGCGGCCGACCGGCTGCGCGTTGTACATGTTGTAGAACGTCGTGACCTCGTGCACGGCGATCGGCGCCATGCCGAGATAGGCGGCAACTGCGGCTTCGGCCTCGGAACAGACATGGCCCTGCTCATGCTGCACGATGGCCAGGCACGCCATAACGGCCGACTGTCTCTGCTCGCCCGGGTACTTGGACACCTCGCGCTCGAAGCGCTCGCGCATCCGTTCGGACACGACGAAACTCATTCGCCGTCCCAGTAGTTGACCTTCTCGCCCTCACGCATGAAGCGCGAGGGGAACGAGGCCTTGGGCGGCCAGGCGCCGGACAGATCGACGCCGGCCGTCGTGCCGAACTTGCCCGAATCCGGATACTCCCAGACATCGGCCTCATGGCGCGAGCTCACCGCGATATAGAGCAGGTCGCTCTCGCCCGTATTGACGAACTGGTGCGCCACTTCGGGGCCACCGGTCGGGCAGGCGACGAAGTCGCCCTTGCGCACCGCGTGTTCAGTGGCGCCGAAACGCAGCACGCCCTGGCCTTCGAGGACGAAGAACATCTCTTCGCCGACGTGGTGGCTGTGGAAGGGGAAGGCGCGCTTGCCCGGCGCCACTCGAGTGACGTTGTAGCCCAGCTTGCGCGCACCGATGCGGGGGCCCACCGGCGCAACGAGCGCATCGAAGCGATCGCCGTGCTTGAGCGAGCGCTCGAAGCTCAGCGCATCGAGGTTGAGGATGGGGTGCTTGGTCTCGTTCATCTGTCGATCTCGCCAAAGACGATGTCCATCGTACCGATCACCGCCACCGCGTCAGCAATCATGTGCCCGCGCACCAGTTCGTCGAACCCGGCCAGGTGGGCGAAACCGGGCGCGCGGATCTTCAGGCGGTAGGGCTTGTTGGCGCCGTCGCTGACGAGGTAGATACCGAACTCGCCCTTCGGGTGCTCGACCGCGGCGTAGGCCTCGCCCTCGGGCACGTGCATGCCTTCGGTGAAGAACTTGAAGTGGTGGATCAGCTCTTCCATGTTCGACTTCATGTCGAGCCTGGACGGCGGTGCCACCTTGTGATTGGCAGTGATCACGGGGCCCGGGTTGTCGCGCAGCCAGGCGACACACTGCCGGATGATGCGGTTGGCCTGGCGCATCTCCTCGACCCGGACTAGGTAGCGGTCGTAGGTGTCGCCGTTGCTGCCGACGGGGACGTCGAAGTCCATCCGGTCGTAGACGTCGTAGGGCTGGTGCTTGCGCAGGTCCCACACGACGCCCGATCCGCGCAGCATCGGGCCGGTGAAGCCGAGGTTCAGCGCGCGCTCGGGCGACACGACGCCGATGCCCACCGTGCGCTGCTTCCAGATGCGGTTGTCGGTGAGCAGCGTCTCGTAGTCGTCGACGTTGCCCGGAAAGCGACGGCAGAAGTCGTCGATGAAGTCGAGCAGCGAGCCCTGACGCGTCTCGTTCAGGCGCGCGATCGTCTTCGCGCTGCGCACCTTCGAGGCCTGGTACTGTGGCATCGTGTCCGGCAGGTCGCGATACACGCCGCCGGGGCGGAAGTAGGCCGCGTGCATGCGCGCCCCCGACACCGCCTCGTACATGTCGAACAGGTCCTCGCGCTCACGGAAGCAGTAGATGAGGATGTTCATCGCGCCGCAGTCCAGGCCGTGTGCGCCGAGCCAGAGCAGGTGGTTCAACAGGCGGGTGATCTCGGCGAACATCACACGGATGTACTGTGCGCGCTCGGGCACTTCGACGCCAAGCAGGCGCTCGATCGCAAGGCAGTACGCATGCTCGTTGCACAGCATCGAGACGTAGTCGAGCCGATCCATGTATGGCAGCGACTGGATGTAGGTCTTGCTCTCGGCGAGCTTCTCGGTCGCGCGGTGCAGCAGGCCGATATGCGGATCGGCGCGCTGGATCACCTCGCCGTCAAGCTCGAGCACGAGGCGAAGCACCCCATGTGCCGCCGGATGCTGCGGCCCAAAGTTCAGCGTGTAGTTCTTGATGTCAGCCATAACGCCGGTTCAGTGCGTGCCGCCGTAGCTGTCTTCGCGCACGATGCGCGGCGTGATCTCGCGCGGCTCGATGCTCACCGGCTGGTAGACGACGCGCTTGCTCTCCGGGTCGTAGCGCATTTCGACGTGTCCCGACGTCGGGAAGTCCTTGCGAAACGGATGGCCGATGAAGCCGTAGTCGGTCAGAATGCGGCGCAAGTCGAGGTGGCCCTCGAAGACGATGCCGTAGAGGTCGAACGCCTCGCGTTCGAACCAGTTGGCAGCGCTCCAGACGGGGGTCACCGAGGCGACGAGCGGCATCTCGTCGTCGGCGCAGAATACCTTCAGGCGCAGCCTCCAGTTGTGGCGAACCGAAAGCAGGTGCGACACGACGGCGAAGCGAGGCCCCTCGCACGGTCTGTCCTTCCATGCCGAGTAGTCCATCCCGCACAGATCGACGAGCTGCTCGAAGTGCAGCTCGGCGTGATCGCGCAGCGTCATCGCCACGTCGAAGTAGTCGCCCGCCGCAAGCGTGATCGTCAGTTCGCCGCGGTCACGCTCGCGGTGCCGGATGCGCGCGCCCAGGCCCGCTTCCACGGCCCCCTGCAAGGTATCGAGTCTGGTCATACCGTGGGCTCAGCGCGTGAGGCGTCGAATTGCGCGGTCAGCGCGCAATGGTGTTCTCGCGCCGGATCTTGGCCTGCAGTTGCAGGATGCCGTAGAGCAGCGCCTCGGCCGTCGGCGGGCAACCAGGCACGTAGACGTCGACCGGCACGATGCGGTCGCAACCGCGCACTACCGAGTAGCTGTAGTGGTAGTAGCCGCCTCCGTTCGCGCACGAGCCCATCGAAAGCACCCAGCGCGGCTCGGCCATCTGGTCGTAGACCTTGCGCAGCGCCGGCGCCATCTTGTTGCACAGCGTTCCGGCGACGATCATCAGGTCACTCTGGCGCGGGCTCGGGCGAAACAGCATACCGAAACGGTCGATGTCGTAGCGCGCCGCGCCAGCGTGCATCATCTCCACCGCGCAGCAGGCGAGACCAAAGGTCATCGGCCACAGCGAGCCGGTCTTCGACCAGTTGATGACTGCATCGAGGCTGGTGGTGACGAAGCCCTCCTTGAATACGCCTTCGATGCCCATGTCAGTGCCCGCCTCGCCGCCCGAGCGGCACCGAGCGCACAGAAGCACGCGCGCGAACCCGGGCTCGGCCGCCGGTTCGGCGAAGGGCGCCAAGTCGAGCGCGGTTCATCGCAGCCCTATTCCCAATCCAGCGCCCCCTTCTTCCACTCGTAGACAAAACCGACGACGAGGATGGCGAGGAAGATCATCATCGCCCAGAAGCCCGCCGGCCCGATTTCCTTCAGCGACACCGCCCACGGAAACAGAAAGGCGATCTCGAGATCGAACAGGATGAACAGGATGGCGACGAGGTAGTAGCGCACGTCGAACTTCATGCGCGCGTCTTCGAAGGCTTCGAAGCCGCATTCGTAGGGCGATGCCTTCGCGGCATCGGGCCGTTGCGGGCCGAGCACGTAACCGAGTACCTGCGGAAGCACGCCGACCACCGCGCCGACGACGATGAACAGGATGACTGGGAGGTAGGCGTCGAGGTTCATGCCGGCTTGACGACGTTGCGCGATGCTGCCTTCACTCGGTGCCCGGGTTGCCTGGGCAGGTGCCGATTTCAGCGTCCTGCCAATCCTGTTGGTGCCGACGGCGAGACTCGAACTCGCACAGCTTTCGCCACTACCCCCTCAAGATAGCGTGTCTACCAATTTCACCACGTCGGCGCCGCGAAAAACAATGACTGGTCGGCATGAGGAATTGCGCGCCAGACAGCGGCGAATTCTACCTTCAATCGCCGCGCCGTCCGGACTCGCGAGCGAGCAAGGTACCTGCGCCGTCGTGGCCGAAAGCCCCTATTCGATAGGGCCTCAACGCGCGGGCCCAACTGCGCCCGACTGTCGCCCGAGCAAGCCGCGCCGCGGCGACGCGTTGCCCGACGCTACGGCCTTGCCCGACCCCCGCGGAACCGCCTACTTGGCCGGGATCGCTGCCGCGCCCGACGCGGCAACCGTAGGAAGAGGCACTGACGACGCGGGTGCCGCAGTCGGAATCTGCGCCGCACCCTGCAGCGGTGCGCTGGCGGCAGACGCGGCAACTGCCGGGCTGTCAAGCGCACTGCCGCTGGCAGGCCGCGAGCGGTCGTTGGAGAGGAACGCGAGCGCCAGCGTGCACGAGAAGAATACGGCCGCGCACACCGCCGTCGAGCGCGACAGGAAGTTGGCGCTGCCGGTGGCGCCGAACAGACTGCCCGAGGCGCCGCTGCCGAAAGAGGCGCCCATGTCGGCGCCCTTGCCGTGCTGGATCAGCACGAGGCCGATCATCACCAGCGCCGACAGGATCTGCAGCGCGACGATCAGGTTCAGGAACAGTGGCATTTCAAGGGACTCCGGTGATGCACGCGGTCATGAGGCCGCGCGGCAGATGGCGGCGAACTCGGCCGCCTTGAGAGAGGCGCCGCCGATCAGGCCGCCGTCGATGTCGGGTTGCGCAAACAGGGCAGCGGCGTTGTCCGCCTTGACACTGCCACCGTAGAGGATCTGCATGCCGTCGGCCTTCTCGGAGGCCGCGCGCAATTGCGTGCGCAGCAGCGAATGCACGTCCTGCGCCTGTTCGGGTGATGCGGTGCGGCCGGTGCCGATCGCCCACACCGGCTCGTAGGCAACGACCACCTGCGAGATGCAATGCGCGAGCGTGTGTATCACCGCCGAAAGCTGCCGCTTGACGACGCTCGCGGTCTCGCCCGCCTCGCGCTGTGCGAGCGTCTCGCCGACGCACACGATCGGCGTCAACCGGTGGGCGAGCGCCACCTTGGCCTTGTCAGCTACGACCTGGTCGGCCTCGAAGTGCAGCGCGCGACGCTCGGAGTGGCCGACGATCACGTAGCGGCAACCGAACTCGTCCAGCATCGTCGCCGCCACTTCGCCGGTGTAGGCGCCCGACTCGTGCGCCGAGCAGTCCTGCGCGCCCCATGCGATGGCCGAACCTGCCAGCAGTTCGCCGACCTGCGCGAGATAGGGAAACGGCGCGCATACGGCCGCATCGCAGTTCCACGCCGCGCGCGCCGCCAGCAGTTCGGCCAGTAGCGCCGCATTGGCGGCGCTACTGCCGTTCATCTTCCAGTTGCCGACAACGAGTTTGCGACGCATCAGGCGGCCCTCCTAAACAAGCATCGGTTCACCACGACAGCACCAGTTTGCCGATATGCCGGTTCGACTCCATCAACTCGTGCGCCCGAGCCGCTTCAGCGGCGGGAAACACCGCGTGGATGACCGCCTTGACACGGCCCGACGCCAGCCACGGCCAGACCTGCCGCCGCAGCGCTGTGGCTATGGCGCTCTTGAAGGCAACCGTCCGCGGACGCAGGGTCGACCCAGTAATCACGAGGCGCCTGCGCAGCACCAGAGAAGCATCGAACTGCGCGGCGATACCGCCCTGCACGGCGATGATCACGAGCCGCCCGTCTTCGGCCAGGCACGACACTTCCCGCGCCACGTAGTCGCCGGCGACCATGTCAAGGATGACGTCGACGCCTCGCGCGCCGGTCAGGCGGCGCGCCTGTTCGGCAAAGTCGTCCTGCCGATAGTTGATCGCATGGTCGGCGCCGAGCGCCACGCAGGCGGCGCACTTTTCGTCGCTGCCTGCGGTGGCGACGACGGTCGCGCCCCAGGCCTTGGCGAGTTGGATCGCGGTCACGCCGATGCCGCTCGTGCCGCCCTGCACCAGCAAGGTCTCGCCGGGCTGCAGGCGAGCGCGTTCGAACACGTTGGACCAGACGGTGAAGAAGGTCTCGGGCAGGCTCGCGGCCTCGACGTCGCTCAGACCTGGTGGCGTCGGCAGGCATTGCCCGATCGGCGCGACGCAGAGTTCGGCGTAGCCGCCACCCGCCACCAGCGCACAGACGCGATCACCAAGGGCAAAGCCGGCATCGGCCATCGCCTGCGCGTCGCCGCCGACGATTCTGCCCGCCACTTCGAGACCGGGCAGGTCGGATGCACCCGGCGGCACCGGGTACAGGCCCTTGCGCTGCAGCACGTCGGGCCGGTTCACACCCGACGCCGTGACGCCGATCAACAGTTCGCCGCCGCCCGCCACCGGCGCCGCGCGCTCAGCCGCGCGCAGCACTTCCGGGCCGCCCGGCGACGAGATCTCGATCGCTTTCACTTGCGCTTGCCGCGCGCCATCAGTCGCGGACGGGTTGCGGCTCGCGCTCGAGCAGCGCCTTCATCGACAGCTTGACGCGGCCCTTTTCGTCCGTTTCGAGCACCTTGACGCGAACGATCTGGCCTTCGCTCAGGTAGTCGGTCACCTTCTCGACGCGCTGGTGCGCGATCTGGCTGATGTGCAGCAGGCCGTCTTTGCCCGGCAGCAGGTTCACGAGCGCGCCGAAGTCGAGGATCTTCGTGATCGGGCCTTCGTAGATCTTGCCGATCTCGACCTCGGCCGTGATCTCCTCGATGCGCTTTCTCGCGTGCGCGGCCCTTTCGGCGTCGGTCGACGCGATCGTGATCGTGCCGTCCTCGCCGATGTCGATCGTGCAACCCGTCTCTTCGGTCAGTGCGCGGATCGTCGCGCCACCCTTGCCGATCACGTCGCGGATCTTTTCCGGGTTGATCTTCATCGTGTACAGGCGCGGCGCGAACTGCGACACCTCGGCCTTGGCCTCACCCATCGATTCCTGCATCTTGGCGAGAATGTGCATCCGCGCTTCCTGCGCCTGGGCGAGGGCGACCTGCATGATTTCCTTCGTGATGCCCTGGATCTTGATGTCCATCTGCAGCGCGGTCACGCCGGCGGTGGTTCCGGCGACCTTGAAGTCCATGTCGCCGAGGTGATCTTCGTCGCCAAGGATGTCGGTCAGCACCGCGAAGCGGTTGCCTTCCTTGATCAGACCCATCGCGATGCCGGCCACGTGCGCCTTCATCGGCACGCCGGCGTCCATCAGCGCGAGGCAGCCGCCGCACACCGACGCCATCGACGACGAGCCGTTGCTCTCGGTGATCTCCGAGACGACGCGGATCGTGTACGGAAAGTCCGCTCCGCTCGGCAGCGCCGCGGCGAGCGCGCGCTTAGCCAGACGCCCATGCCCGATCTCGCGCCGCTTCGGGCT
>Ga0209048_10000928_pt1 | contig 30929 bp, 34 predicted proteins | sample FrelakmetCRP12CR_FD_187146 | JGI IMG/M metagenome (GOLD analysis project Ga0209048, IMG submission 187146) | Freshwater lake sediment microbial communities from the University of Notre Dame, USA, for methane emissions studies - CRP12 CR (SPAdes)... | ecosystem: Environmental > Aquatic >...
GTACCCGCTACCGTTTCGCGCCTCGCGGGTGTAGCTCAATGGCAGAGTCCCAGCCTTCCAAGCTGGTCATGCGGGTTCGATTCCCGTCACCCGCTCTCGCGCATAGGCGCAGGTCACGGGCGTCCTTTAGCCTTGCGAGTAGGCCTGTACAGCCTCGTGACAGGGCTTCCGTGCCCTCACCGTGCTGCGCGTCTATCGCGCGGCGGCGCCAGGTAGGGCAATCTGCGCGCACGGGCATGCACGAGTTCCTCGTCGCCTATGACGACGGGACGGGCGGCCTTTTGGCGATTGTCGTCGCCGAATCTGCGCAAGCGATCAGCCGCAAGTACCCCGAAGTGTCGGTAGCGCGCGAGCGTCCGGCATGGATGGACGACGACCGCTAGGCCAGACTCCGCGCCGAACGCCGAACGCCGAACGCCGAGCGCCGAGCGCCTTGGACTCGCCCTCGCCAGCGCGTCGACCGCTGTGGAGAACGGGAGTTCTGCCGTTATTTGTGACAATTCGGTGGACAAGACCACTTAGAGTGTGTATTTTGTCACTTTAAGTGGGTCGCGCTGGGAGCGTGAGCTGAGGAGAACTCGTGAACTCGTCCAGCAGTCCCCGCCGAATCGCGCGTGTCGCGGCCAAGAAGGGGCGCGCGTCGCTGCTCGCCGTGCTGCTCGCGGCCCTCGCCATGCTCATCGGCGGATGCGCGCCGGTCGACTATCCGACCGGACAGGCTCGCGGAGCGGATCTCCCCGACGACGTGAGTGGGCCGCAGGTCCGTGTTCTGTACGTGCTGCCCTCGAACGGGGTCGACCACCACCTCGACACCGACGGCACGATCGCTCGGTCCGTCGCGGCGTGGAACGACTGGCTGTTTGGACAGACCGGCAAGCGGGTCATCCTCGACACGCATGATGGTGCACTCGACGTAGGGTTCGCCCGTCTCACGATCCCCACCGACGACATCTCGGGGAGCTACATCACCGCCCTCCCCAAGATCGACGCACAGCTCTCGGAGTGGGCGAGGACCGCCCCCGAGAAGCTCTTCCTCGTGTACTACGACGGTCCCGATACGGGTCTCTGCGGCACGTCCAACAACCCCGACATGGTGCAGGGTCACCTCTCGGTCCTGTACCTGGGGACGTGTGGCCAGGTCGGAACGGGATCGAACCCGACCGGGGCCGACCTCTCGGCGCTGCACGAGCTCTTCCACAATCTCGGTGCGGTCTCGCCTTCCTGCCCCCACTCTTCGTCCAATGTCGCCAACATGTTTCTCGCCGGCAGCGTGCTTCCGCTCGGCCATGTGATGGACGACCCGAACGACCTCATGTGGTACGGGAACAACACGGACTCCGGGCAGGTGCACATCGACGCCGCGCACGACGACTACTGGGGAAGCACGAACTGCCGGGACGTGTCGAAGAGCGCGCTGCTCACGCCAACTGATCCGGACGCGTACTTCCCACCCGCGTCGTAACTCGGCATCCGCGAGTCCCGACTTCCCGCCTCGGACCTTCGACTCCTCTGCTGCGCAGCTGCTCGCCGAAGCACGCGAGGCCGCCGAGGTTTGACCACGCCGTCGTCATCGACGCCCCGGCCGGTATCGGCCGTCCGTGTGCGCAGCCATTCAGTTCTTCCGAAGTTCCACGCTGGTCATGCGGGTTCGATTCCCGTCACCCGCTCTCGTGCATCGTTGCAGGTCACAGCTGATGTCCAGCCCGGCGAGTAGGCCTGTACAGCTTGGCGACCGCGAGCGATGCGACGGGCCGCTCCGGGCTCCGCTCGACTCCTGCTCCGTGATCGTGCACGGGTTGCGTGCGATCAGCCCGTCGACACACGCGGTGTTGAGGATCGCTCGCAGCAGCCGGTAGCACTTCGCCGGCGTGAGCGAGCCCGGGCCGCAGCGTCGCACCAGGTTCGCGTGCCACCGCCGAGCGGTGGCCGCGCCGAGGTCGCCGAGCGCACGCTCGCCGAGTACGGGATGATGTGTCGTTTCAGCAGAGACTCGTAGAGATCGACGCTGCGCGGCCGCAGGTTCAGCCGAGTCTCGAGCCAGCCATGCGCGTAGTGCTCGAACGACACGCGGCCGGCCTTGGGGTCGGTCCATGTGCCGCGCGCAAGATCGGCCTCGGTCTCGGACAACCAGAGATTGGCGTCGGCTTTCGTGCAGCTACGCATCAATTGACGGCCTCGAACGCATCGTGGTCGGCCACCGCGTTGCCGAGGCGCGTGAGCAACTCGGCCGTGATGCTCGGGTCAACCTCGAGCGTGATCCCCCACAGGAAGAAGCCGTGGATGATGCCTCGGCGCACGCCGCGCCATGCGTCGTCCCACGACGGTGCGTCGACACCCGCCGCGGTGCGATGTTCGAGATAGTGGCGGACGAGGTCCTGTTCGGCGCGACGACGGTCGTCAACCGGGAGCGCCGACGCGATGTGGTACCCGACGTCGAGGTACCAGGGGGCCCGCTGGACGAGCTGCCAGTCGAGGAACCCCGGCGCCCCGGCGTGATCGACGTATACGTTGGCAATGTGCGGATCACCGTGAACGACCGCCCACGCGTTCTCTTCGGCGGCGATCGTCGCGAGCGTGCGGTACGCCGTGACGAGACGCTCGGCGTCACGCACCTCAACGGGCACGCCGGCCCCGATCGGGCCCTCGAAGTTGCCGCGGATCTCGGCGACGCCGCGGTGCTGCAGTGTCCGCGCGAGCCTGGGCGCCAGCCACGATGTGTTCGCGAGGTCTGGCCGTGCCCACGTCGCAGCGTGAAGCATCGCAAGCTGGGCGAGCCCGTCAGCGACCTGATCGACCGTGAAGTCGTCGCGACCGTCGAGGAACCGTGCACCCTGTGCGACAACGTCCTCGGTGATGATGACGCCGTGCTCTGTTTCGGGATCTACGTCGGCGTACACGGCGCGCAGCGTTCGCACGCCGCTCGCCGCCGCGAGGTCGCGGTAGAAGTACACCTCGGGCTGGCCTAAGCGCCTCAGGAGCAGGCCGAGCTCACCGAGCTTGCCGAAGTAGCCCTTCACACAGAGGTGCGCCGACACACCGTCGGGGATTCGGTCCCTGCATTCGATCGTGAAGCGTGCGTTCGTCGAGAGACGACTGACGACCGGCCCCGGAGTGACGGCGACGACTTCGATGTCGGGGAAGCGCTGCCCGAGCGCGGCCGTGAGCCACGCGGGCGAGAGCACCTCGTCGAGCGAGTCCGGGATCGCAACCGCAGTGCGGACCGCTGTCCGCTTCGGCACCGACACCTCAGCCTCCTCGCGCCGCGATGAGCGCACCACGGTTCACCTTGGTTGCTGCGCTGCGCGGGATTTCGTCGACGAACTCCACGCTCTTGGGCACCTTGTACGCCGCGAGCCGGCTCTTCGCGTAGGCGATCGCTTCATCGACCGTCGGCGGCGCGGCGGGGAGCGATGGCGCGACGATCGCGTGCACGCGTCTTCCCCACTCCGGATCGGAAAGTCCGATCACGACGACGTCGGCGATCTTCGGGTGGTCGATGAGCGCGGCTTCGACTTCGCTCGGGAAGACGTTGGCACCACCGGTGATGATGACGTCGACTCGACGGTCGACGAGGTACACGTACCCGTCGGCGTCGACGTAGCCGAGGTCACCAACGGTGAAGAAGCCGTCGTCGGTGCCGCGCATCGCCGGCGCATCGCCGAGATACTCCGATCCGCCGTAGGCCGGGTTACGGAGATAGATCTCCCCGATTTCGCCGACCCGCACGGCGCGCTGATCGTCGTCGAGGATACGAATCTCGGTTCCCCGGAAGCCGCGGCCCACGCTGCCCTCATGTTGGAGCCACTCGTCGCCCCGCAGCACGCTGATGCCGATGCTCTCGGTCATGCCGTACGCCATGATGATGCGTTCTGCGCCGATCAGCGAGATCCAACGGTGTACGAGCGACGGCGGCATCGGCGCCGCGCCCTGGAGGATCCAGTCGACGCTCGAGAGATCGCGTCCGTCGATTCCCGGAAGGTCTGCGATGCGCTGCAGCATCGTCGGCGTCGCGGTGAACGTCGATACGTGATGTTGCTCGATGACGTCGACGGCACGCGCCGCACCGAACTTCTCCATGATCACGAGCGAGTCGCCACCGAGCAGGGTGTAGAGCGTCGAGAAGCCGTTCGCGTGGTACATCGGCGCGAGCACGAGGATTATCTGTGGCCGGTCCACCGGGCGCCAGTTCTGCATCATCGGAGTGGCGAGCACGTCGAGATACACGCCGGGGCGATCACTGACGATGATCTTCGGCGTGCCTGTCGACCCACTGCTGCAGATGCCGACGTCGTTGGGAGCGACCACGTCGGCGAGCTCGGGAGCAGGCCGCGAGACGGTCGATGCGATCCATTCCATGTCGTCCGCGCCGAGGAACACCTTCGCGTCGACGACATCCTGTAGTCGCGAGTACTCCCACTCGGGTAGGTCCCAACGGATCGGCACCGGTGTGGCGCCGAGCTTCCACGCGGCCAACGTCGACAGCACGAACTCGATCGAGTTACGCAACCCCAACCCGAGCCGGGCGCCGATGCCGAGGCCGCGCTCGGCGAGCGCGCCGGCAAGTTGATCGGAGCGGCGGTCAAGCTCCGCCCACGTGCAGGCGCGCTCGTGCCCGTCGATCGCGACGTGCCGGACCGCAAGGTCGTCAGGACGCGACCGGGCGAGCTCGCGAGCACGCGCGCCGAGGCTCTGCAGCTCGTTCATCCGAACACCACCGGAATCGCGGTGGCACCCCGTTCGTACATGCCGATGATGCGGGGCGGCTCCTCGTCGGGGTCGAGGCGCAGGTTCGGCAGACGATCGAGCAGCGCGTTGATCGCGACCGTCATCTCCGCGCGCGCGACGTGCATGCCGAGGCAGATATGCGGTCCGCCGCCGAACGCGAGTGTCGGCTTCAGCGCTCGCGATATGTCGTACTCGTCGGGCCGTTCCCAACGTGCCGGGTCGCGGTTCGCGGCGCCGATACAGAGATGCACCACTGCCCCCTCCGGGATTTCGACACCGCACAACTCGACGTCGCGCAGCACCCACCTCGAGAACATCGGATCCGTGCCATTCCAACGCACGGACTCCTCGACCGCCGCCTTGACGAGCTCGCGATCATCCCTGACAGCTCTCAATACGTCGGGGCGTTCGAGGAGCGCGGCAAGCGTGATCCCCATCTGCTTCCACGTGGTACCGGAACCGGCCGTGAGCAGCAGGAGCGCGAACGAGTGGATCTCCGCATCCGAGAGCCGGTGGGTCGTGCCGTCCTCTTCTTTCAGCTCCGCTTGCACGAGCACGCTGATCAAGTCGTCCTGAGGCGACTCCCGCCGGGCGTCGACGATCGGCCGAATGATGTCGATGACCTCGGCAGGGTTGTGAAGTGCCTGACGAATGTCGAGTGCACGCTCGACCGGCACACCGAAGCTCCCGGTGATTGTGAGCACCGGGATAGCCGCACAGAAGTCGACGTTGAGCTCGGCGCGGCCGTCGTCGACGAAGCCGTCGATGAGCAAGTTGACCGTCTCGTCGATCCAGTTGCGAATCCACCATTGCGCCTTCGCCGGCACGAACGACGGCTGGACGAGCGTCCGGTACCGGCGGTGTTGGGCGCCGCCCATTGAAAGCATGCTGTTCAGCGCGCTCGGTTCGCCGGCCGTGAGATCGACCGGTTCCGGGGAAGAAGCGAACACGTCCGGGTCTCGATACGCCGCGTCGCATGCCTCGAAGCTGAACGCCGAGAAGTGCGGGCGGTCCGGATAGGGCAGCCCGTGGAAGAACGCGTCGCCGTCGAAGCCGGTCAACTGATGCACGACGCCGGGATGTACCGCCGCTTCAGCGCGGAGCCGGTGCCAGGCCGGATACGGGTCGTCGCGGTACTCGCCGCCGAGGATCGAGAGATACGCACCGCGAAGATCGAACAACTCCCGCACACGCTCACGATCGAGGAGTCGTTGCGCGCTCACTTGGCCACGTACCCGCCGTCGACCGGAAGGAGCACGCCGGTCACATTCGCGGCCGCATCGGAGCACAGATACACGGCCGCCTCGGCGCAGTCCTCGGCGGTGATGGGCTTGCCGAGTGGGTGCCCGGCGCCGGCGGACTGCGCAACCTGGTCGAGCGCCTCGGCCGGAACGTCGACCCCGCCGGCCGCCATGAAGCCGGTGTAGGGCATGGCGCCGGGGCAGATCGCGTTCACGCGGATGCCCTGGGGCGCGCACTCGACCGCGATCGCACGCGTGAGTTGGTGCACGGCTCCCTTGGTCGCGCCGTACACCGTGCCGCCCCACCCGACCAGTCCCGCCACGGAGCCGGTATTGAGGATGACGCCACCTCCGCCCTGCTCCTTGAACCGAATGACGGCGTGCTTGCAACCGAGGAACACGCCGCGGAAGTTCACGGCGCTGAGCCGTTCGAAGTCTTCGAGCGTGTGTTCCTCGAACAACATGCCGAGGCGTGGCGTAGGAATGCCGACGTTGTTGAACATGATGTCGAGCCGGCCCCACCGCTCGACCGCCGCGGCAACAGTCGCCGCGACGTCGGTGTCCTGGCTGACGTCGCACGCCACCGCGATCGCGGTGCCGGCCGCCTTCTCGATCAAGCGGACGGTCTCCTTGGCTCCGTCGCCGTCGACGTCGGCGCACACGACACGCGCGCCGAGGTCGGCGAAGCGCAGCGCCGATGCCCGGCCGACGCCGGACGCCGCACCGGTGATGATCGTGACCTTGTCCTCGAGTAACACGCGTCAGCTCCTCGGGGTCATGCCGTCGTGAGTACGGGAGGCTCGGCGGGCGTGAAGCGGTACAGCCGCTCGGCGTTGCCGCGGAGGAGCTTGTACTGCGTCTCCTCGGGCAGGTGCGCGATCTGCTTCTTGGCGTCGACGATGCACGTCGGCCACGTCGAGTCGGAGTGCGGGTAGTCGGTTTCGCACATGACGTTGTCCTCGCCGATCTCCGCGAGGCTCGCGATGCCGTGCTCGTCGTGGATAAAGCAGCCGAACACGTGCTCGCGGAACGTCGCCCGCACGTCGAGCGCGTCGAGGTCGGCGCCGCTATTGGCGCCGTGGTCCATGAACCGCTGGCCCTTCTTCACCCAGTGGCGCTGTTTGTCGAGCACCTGCTCGGCGCGCTCGAGGAAATACGGAATCCAGCCGACCTCACCCTCGGACAGCGCGATCTTCAGCTTCGGGTACCGTTCGAACATGCCGCTGAAGATCCATGAGAGCATCGCACCAGACGTTCGGATGGCACCCCAAGTGAGGTTCGCCATGAACGGCGCGTCGGGCGCGATCTGCGGCACCTCCGACGACGAACCGACGTGCATCGACACGACCATCTCGAGGTCGTTCGCCGCTTGCATCACCGGATCCCAGTACCGGTCCTTGTCGTGGATCGTCGGGAGCCCGAGCTTCCACGGGTTCTCGGAGAACAAGAACGACGTCGCGCCCTTCGCCGCGCACCGCTCCAGCTCGTCGACCGCAAGGGCGGTGTCCCACATCGGGACGAGCACGAGCGGGATGTAGCGGCCCGGTGCGGTCGCGCACCACTCTTCGATCAGCCAGTCGTTGTACGCCTTCAGACAGACGAGACCGAACTCGCGGTCGCTTGCCTCCATGAACAGCTGGCCACAGAACCGCGTGACCGTCGGGAAGCACGCCGACGCGAGGATCCCGGCGCGGTCCATGTCATCGAGGCGTGCCTTCGGGTCGTAGCAACCGGGCCGCATCTCGCTGTACGGCAGCGGCTCGGGGCTGAACTCCTCCTTCGACTTGCCGGCCACGGCACTGAGCCCTGAGCTCGGGTAGCGCTTGCCGTCGTAGACCCAGCACTCGCGCCCGTCCACCGTCTCCATGTGCGGCGCCCGCTCGCGGTCGTTCGCGGCGACACGATCGACCCACACGTTGGGCGGCTCGAGGATGTGGTCGTCGACCGAGATCAGCCAATCAAGGTTGAAGCCGGCGTCAGTCATCGCAGCTCTCCGATCGCCATGTGCTTGACCTCCTGAAAGGCGCGAACCCCATCCGGGCCACGTTCGCGGCCCAGGCCGCTCTGCTTGAAGCCACCGCTCGGCGCGTAGGCACTGAACAACGATGTATTCACGTTGACGGCGCCCGTGCGCAGGCGCTGCGCGACCGCCGTCGCCGCCGCCACGTCGGCGCCGTACACCTGCGCCGACAGCCCGTACGGGCTGTCGTTTGCGATCGCCACTGCCTCATCGAGATCGCGGTAGCCGATCACGCCGAGCACCGGGCCGAAGATCTCGTCTCGTGCCGCCGGATTCGCGTTGTCGGGCAGATCGAGCACGGTCGGCTCGAAGTAGTACCCCCGCTCGAACGCGGCGGGCCGGCCGCCGCCGAATGCGACCTTGCCGCCGTGCTCCTGCGCGAGCGCGACGTACCGCTCACACCGCTCGCGCTGCGCGGCGCTGATCACCGGACCCATCAACGTCGTAGGTTCGGTCGGATCCCCCACCGCGATATTCCCGTACGCCGCCGCGACCGCCTGCAGGACATCCTCCTTGCGATCCTGCGGAACCAACATGCGCGTCGCCGCAACGCACGCCTGCCCGGCGGTCATCGCAACGACGATCATCGCGCCCAGACCTGCCCGGTCGACCGCGTCCGGCAAGTAGATCTGCGCCGACTTGCCGCCGAGCTCGAGCGCGACGCGCTTCACCGTCGGCGCGGCCTGCGCCAGGATCTTGCGACCGACCGCAGTCGAACCGGTGAACGACACCATGTCGACGGCAGCGTCGGTCGTCAGCAGCTGGGCAGCCTCGGCACCGCCATCGACGACAACACTGAGCACCCCGGCCGGAAGTCCGGCGGCATCGGCCGCCGCGCCGAAGATCAGCGATGAGATCGGCGTCAGTGGACTCGGGCGGAGAATCACGGAGTTGCCCGCCATGAGCGCAGGAATGAGTTTCTGAAACGCCATGATCAGTGCGGCGTTGTACGGCGTGATCGCGGTCACCACGCCGACGGGCTCGTGGCGCCGGACGCTCAACGCGACCCGCCCGCGCACCAACTCGTCGACCGGCACCGGATTGAAGTCCTCGTGTCGCATCGAGAGATAGAGCTCGATCGTGGAACGTCCGAGCGCGACGCCGGCCTGCAGCTGGGTCGCGTCGGCGAAATTCACGGGCTGACCGGCCTCGGCCACCATCGTCGGCACGAGCTCGCCACGCGCGCCCTCGATGAAGTCGAGCAGTGCATGCAGCACACGAGCGCGCTCCGCGGGAGTGCGCTGCGCCCATACACCTTGGTCGAAGCTCGCGCGCGCGGCCGCAATCGCCTGCTCGACCTCCGCCATCGGCGTGACGCCGAGCTCCGCGACCGTCGCTTCATCCGCCGGATTCTCGACGGCGAGCGTGCGGTCGCCTTCAACCCATCGGCCGGCCACGTACGACCGCCGCTCGGCGAGGATGGGAACCGTCACGGGATCACCGCCGTTTCTTTCAACGCGGCGATCGCATCCCAATCGTGTCCGAGCTCGAGGAGGATCTCTTCGGTGTGTTCGCCGTGCTCCGGCCCGCGACGAAGAGGCGGCGGCTGCTCGTCGAGTTGTACGGGCACGGCCGGCAAGCGGTAGTGCGGGACACCGTCGGCAACGACGTCGCCGACGTAGCCGTTGGCAACCACCTGTGGATCGTCCAGAAGCTCGCGAACCGACTGTACGGGCGCCCACGGCGCGTCGAAACCCCGCAACAACGCTTTCCATTCGTCGAACGTGCGCCGTGCGAATTCCGCGTCGAGCTGCGCAACGCACTCCTCGGCATGTTCGCGCCGCGCCGCAAGATCCTTGAAGCGCGGATCGTCGGCCAAGTCGTCGCGACCGATGAGACGGCAGAACGGGTCCCAGTACCGATCGCCCTCGAGGAAGACAAGTTGGATGTGCCGGTCGTCCTTGGTGCGGTACATACCGACGACCGGATTCACCATGACGCGGCCAAGTGGCGCGCTCGGTGAGGCTCCCTGCAACGCGGCGAGCACGTCCGACGACAAGGTCCACATCGCGGTTGCGAGCAGCGACACGTCGACCACCGACCCCTGACCCGTGCGCTCACGGCGCAGCAGCGCGGCAGCGGTCCCGAACGCGAGCGCCATCGCGCCGTTGCGATCACCCATCGCGCCGCGCTGATTGATCGGGTACTCGAGGTCAGGCGGCGTCAGCACGTGCGCGAGCCCGCCACGCGCCCAAAACGCCGAGGCGTCGTAGCCGGGGTGGTCGGCGTCCGGCCCCCGAACGCCGTAGCCGTGGCCGCGGGAATACACAAGCCGCGGATAGCGGGCCCGCAGGGTGTCGGCATCGAGACCAAGACGGCCGAGCGCAGCGGGCCGCAGACTGGTGAGGAACACGTCCGCGGTCGCGAGCAGTTGGTGCAGCACCTCCAGGCCTTCTGCTCGCTGCAAGTCGATCGCGATCGACCGCTTCCCGCGATTGGCGAGCGCAACCGACAGGTTGACGCCGCCGCTGTCGGTACCGATGCCCTGGGTCGCGAGGCCGCGGTAGGGATCGCCTTCGACGCGCTCGATGCGCACGACGTCAGCGCCCCAGTCGGCGAGCAATGCGCCAGCAACCGGCACGAAGACCCACTGCGCCAGCTCAACGACTCGAACACCGTCGAACGCGTCGTCGTGCATCACGCGGTGCTCGAACCGATCAGCGAGTGTCGCATACATCCCCCCGGCGGGCACGGGCGCCCGGCGCCGAGATCGTAATGCCGATCTCGGCAAAAAGAAACGCTGTTCTACCGATTGAGACTCGCGTATTCTCGGAGGCGTGTCCAGTGAACCGGCGGCCGTGCCGCCCCCGACGTGGGTCGAGCGTGCAGCCGAACGTTCGCCGATGGTGCGGCGGTCCCGTTCGCGCAGTCTCGAGCAGGCACGGACGATCATCGAGGCCGGACGTCGGCTCATCGAGCGCAAGGGCGACTTCACCACCCAGGAACTCGTCAAGGAGGCCGGCGTCGCGCTCCAGACGTTCTACCGGTACTTCGAGAGCAAGGATCAGCTGCTCGTCGCTGTCCTCGAGGACCTGATCGGCTCGCAGACGCGCGCCCGCGAGGCGCAGGCCGCCGAGATCAGCGATCCCGTCGCGCGGCTGCGCTTCTATGTCACCTGGCCGCTGCGTACCCTCGGTCAGCCAGACGCGGTCGGCGCAGCCCGGTCGATCACGGCCGACCACTGGCGGCTGCAGCAGCTTTTTCCGGACGACATGGCGCATGTCGACCGTCCGCTCGTCGAGCTCATCGAGCGGTCGTTGGCCGAGGCACAGGCGTTGGGCGCGCTGTCGCCCGGCGATCCCGAGCACGACGCATGGCTCATCATCGAGCTGGTGCGCTCCGTGTACCACCACTATGCGTTCGCATCACTCGACCGTTCGATCGACGAGATCGCCGACCAACTCTGGTCGTTCTGCCTTCGCGCCGTCGGCGGCATGCCCGAAGGAAGCGTTGATGACTGAATACCAACCGCCGGACATCATGCTTCTCGGCGAGGAGCACATCGCTCGCTATCGCGAGACGGACGGCGAGGTGGGCTTCATCTGGAACGGCGCGACCACTCTGCTGCTGACGACGACCGGCCGCACTTCCGGCGAGCCGCGGACCGTGCCGCTGATCTTCGCACGCGATGGTGACCACTGCATCGTCATCGCGTCGATGGGCGGCGCTCCCATGCACCCGCAGTGGTACCGCAACCTCGAGGCGAACCCCAACGTCGAGGTGCAGATCAAGGGCGAGCGCTTCGTGGCGCGCGCCCGTACTGCGGAGGGTCAGGAGCGCGACCGCCTCTGGGCGATCGCGGCCGAGCAGTGGCCAAACTACGACGTGTACGCCGAGCGCACGACGCGCAAGATCCCGGTCGTCGTGCTCGAGCGCGCGTGACAACGGCAAAGCCGCTGCCCGTCCCCGACGAGAGGTCGGCCGGTTACTGGGAAGCTGCGGCGCGCGGCGAACTCGCACTGCCACGCTGCGCCGCGTGCAAGCACTTCACGATGCCGCCGACGATGGTGTGCCCTGCGTGCGGCACGACCACTCCTCGATTCACCTATGAGGTCGTCGACGGCGCCGGCACGATCTGCTCGTGGACGGTCGTACGCGACGCGTTCCTACCCGGCTTCCAAGACGACCTGCCCTACATGCTCGTCGACGTCGAGCTCGACGCCGAGCGAGGGATCCGGATGATCGGGCGCTTGGTGGACGGCTCGGCGGCAATGCTCCGGATCGGCGACCGCGTCGCAGTCACGTTCGACACAATCGCGGACGGCCTTGCCGTGCCGAGCTTCGTCCTCACGAGCGCATGAACGCGCGCAATCGCTTCGCCGCGCGCAACCGAGTCGCGATCGCAGGTTACGCGCAAAGCCCGATCGTCCGTCATGCCGACCGCCCGTTGGGCGCGATCGCGGTCGACGTGGCTCGCGCGGCGATTGCAGACGCGGGTCTTCGTGTCGACGACGTTGACGGCTTCACCACTGGCGCATTGCTTCCCACGGCCGGCGGGCAAGCAGCCGTCGACGGTGTCTCCGTCGTCACGTCGAACTGGCTCGCAGAGGCACTCGGCGTCAACCCACGATTTTGCTCTGGGTTCCAGGGCTACGGCCAGATCCCCGGGTCCGTCGGCCTTGCGGTGAACGCGATCGCGAGCGGTGCGGCAGATGTCGTGGTATTGCACCGTGCACTGCACAACCCGCCCCGCGGCCGTTATCACGCGAACCCGATGACGCACGCGAGCGGGTACGCGCAGTGGACGGCACCGCAGGGGTTCTGGGGCCCGCTGTCGATGATCGCGTTGCCGTACAACGAGTACCTGCAGCGCTACGGCGCAACGCGTGAGTCGATGGCACACGTCGTTGCCGAAGCGCGTGCAAACGGCGCGCGAATTCCGTGGTCGTACTGGTACCAGCGACCGCTGACCATCGACGAGTATCTCGACGCTCGACTGATCTCCGATCCGGTCTGCATGTACGACTGCGACATTCCGGTTGACGGCGTCGCCGCATTCGTGTTCACGACCGCCGAGCGCGCACGCGCCCTTCCGCACCCGCCCGTGTACGTCGCCGGTTTCGCGCAGGGTCACCCGATGCGGCATCGGCTTCCGCAGCACTGGCCGCTGGACGACATCATGGATGTCGGCCGCGAGACAAGCGAGCGACTCTGGGCGCACAGCGGTCTGAGCGTGCGCGACATCGACGTTCCGCAGCTGTACGACGGGTTCTCCCCGCTCGTGTGGTTCTGGCTCGAGGCGCTCGGATTCTGCCCGACCGGCGAGGCCCACGCCTTCGTCGAGGATGGCGGAATCAGCGTCGAGCGCGGCGGACTGCCCGTGCTCTCCGGCGGCGGCGCGCTCGGCAACGGGCGAATGCACGGAGTGCCGCAGATGCTCGAGTGCTACCTACAGCTCTCGCGTCGTGCCGGCGACCGCCAATTGGCGAGCGCCAGCACCGGGCTCGCGTGTCACTCGTCTCCACACTTCGGCGGAGCCGTCGTCTACACGGCGGAACCGCTTTGACCGGAGCGCGCACAATGCCGTGGAACACCGCTTCCTCGCCGGCCGATGCGGCATCAGCGAGATCAAGGTAGGTCTCGTGGCCGGCGACGGCCCGCGACGCGTCGCGGCGCTCGAAGCGCCTCGGCGCGAACTACGACCAGGACTTCGTCTCGACAAGCCTCAGTTGCTCGATTTCGTGCCCTTCACGTGCCACACGCAACGCGAAACAGCGGTCAATGACGGTTTCTTCATCCCCTCTGGATGCGCCTTGAGCCTGCTGCTGCGTAGCCCCGACACACGTCGATTGACCGGGATTAGGGTTGCGAGCTCACGATCAACGGAGGTTCCGAGATGTGGGCACAGCTCATCACGACGCGTTTGAAGCCGGGCCGGGAAGGCGACCTCCCGCGGTTGATCGAGCAGCTGCGGGCCGTCGAGCAACCGGGTTCCGGCCTCGTGCGTTCCACCGCCATGCAGGACCAGAACGACCCGAGCCGGGTCTACATGATGGTCGTGTTCGAGAGCGAAGAGGCGGCTCGCGCCCGCGAGAGCGATCCGCAGCGCGAGGAGGGACTGCAGGCCGCGAGGGCGACCATGGCCGAGATCTTCGACGGTCCTCCGGAGTTCGTCGACCTGAATGTCGTCGCCGACGTGATGCCGTAGACGAAGCGCACGCCACCACGGGGCAGACGGGAAGATCGAGGGATTGACCGGCGCAGTTCCTAGCCCGGGGAGGCCGGCCCCGGTTTCGGATGGGCCGGCAGGAGCAACGGCCGCCGCGGTTTTTGCGTGAAGTCGAAATCGCTCGCCAGGTCGCCGAGTTGCGATGCGTTCTCCCGCACACCGGGCCGCGGGTCGGGCCGACCGTCCGTGGCCGGATCGATCCGCTGCCCGCCGAGGAAGACGTCCTCGACGAACTTCATGTACGCGTCGTGGCTGAGGACGTGGTGGTCGATGTAGCCCTTCTTGGCGTACGGACTGATGACGAGGCCCGGCACGCGCAGCCCGTAGCCGTTCACGTCAACCGTCGGCGGTTGCACGTGGTCGTAGAAGCCGCCCCAGTCGTCCCAGCTCAAGAAGATCGCCGTGGACTTCCAGTCCGGCCCCGACATCACGGTGTTGATCAGGTTGGTGACCCACGCCTGACCGTCGCTCACCTTCGCCGGCGGGTGCTCGCTGTGGATCTCGTCGGGGATCACCCACGACACCGACGGCAACCGGCCGCGCCTCGCGGCAGTGACGAATTTGTCGGTGCTCTGGATGTTCGACAGCTGCGCGTCCTGTTCGACGGTCGTGAAGAACGGCAGTGGATTCCAGATTCCGGGTGTGCGCGCGTTCTGCCGGTGTTCGGCGCAGGTGGCGGCATCGTCACGACAATCGGGTTCGTTGCCCGTCGCCACGTAGTACCCCCACGACACCTTGTTCTTGTGGAGCAGGTAGGTGAGGTCGGTCCACGGATAGTTCGGGTTCGTCTTCGAGATCGGCTGTCGGGGATCGAGCGTGGCGAGGAAGTCCGGCGGCAGCTTTGGGGCCTGGAGCTCGCTCACGCAGCTCGACGGGTCGTCCTTCACGCTGCACTTCGCGGACCAACCCGAGACCATGAACAGGTGAGCAGGAAGGCTCCACGACGCGTTGGGCTCGAACATCGCGTCCTGCAGCACGAACTGCTTCGCGTACGTCCAGTAGTTCGGGATCTCGCGGGCGTCGTGCCAACCCATGACGTCGATGATCGAAGTGTTGGTGCAGATCGGGTTGTTGGGATCGAGGCACTCGGGCTTGAATCCCGCCTTCTGCTGACGGATGAACCCGTCCATCTTCCCGCCGTTGATGTCGGCAACGGCGTCGGGCGCGGCGTGCGGGCCGCCTTGGTTGACGTCGTGCGCGTCGTGGTACGGCGGCTCGCACACCTGGGTGGTCGGATTTGGCGAGCAGACGGTCGGCTTGCCGTTCTGCATCGGGATGCCGTTGGCACCCGGATACGTGCCGAAGTAACTGTCGAAGGACCGGTTCTCCTGCATGATCACGACGACGTGCTTGATCTTGCGGATGCCGGCCGACGGCGCGCGCGTGGCCGAGTTGCCGGCCGACGGGTTCGCGCCGGCTGAGGCGGACGCGGACGTCCACCCCAGCACGCAGAGCACGAACAGCCCCACCAGCGTCGTCGACAACGACGAACGCCGGAAGGACCGGGCGATGTCTGATCCGCGGGACAACTGTTACGGCATCAACTTGTAGATGGCGATGCCGGTCTCCTGGGGCGGCGACGCGAATCCGCCCTCGATGCCCGCCTGCATCCGCGGCATGAGGGTGGTGTCACGGAACTGCTCCCAACTCGCCTGCGACTCGTGCACGGCCATGATCGTCCAACCGCCCTCGGACGGACCGGCTGCGTGGAAGATCTGACCGGCCGGCAGGGAACCGTCGCTCGGGTGCACTGCGGCCACCGATGCCTCGTACTGCTCCTTGGTACCACCCGGAAAGTGATGCACGACTCCGTACGCCATTGCTGTCTCCCTCGGTTGCCTCACGTGATGTGTGGCGGCGACGGTACACGTGCGCTCCGCGGGGCGCACGTGGAGTCACGGCAGGCTCGACGGGACCGGACCGGGGAACGGCGACTGCGTTCGCTTGCGACACGAGACCCGAAACCACCGGTCGCGGCGTGCGTCAAGCGCGGGGTGTGGCGGCGACCTTGACGTCGATCGACTGTGGGTTCTCGAGGGAATCGAGCGTGATCGTGGCGTCATACTTCGCACCGCTCGTCGGACTCGTGAGCACGCACGGGATCTTCTTGGTCGCGGGATCCACCACCACCGCGGTGTCGCCACACGTGAAGTTGTCGACCCCGAGCTTCTGGCCCGTTTGTTGTTCCAGCAACTGCACTGCTCGCGCGGACAGTTTGGCGAGCACTGCACGCGAAACCAGGTTCGTGGTGTGAACAAACACATGGTCCTTCTTGTCGTACGTCGCGACGAGCTCGATCGTCGTGCCGTCGGTCGTCGTTGCCGTGCAGGCAAACGAGTCGCCGATCGACATGCTGTCCGGCGGACCGTCGCACGACGCCTGCAACTTCCCGAGCCCCGCCTGCCGCGCGATCGTGCCCTCGGCCAGTGCCGTCGCGGCAACCTTCCATCCCTTGCCCGTCGGATGGACGTAGACGTGGTCCTTCTTGTCGATCCTCACGACGAGCTCGATCTCTTTTCCGCCCGCGGTCGACGCCGCGCAGGTGAAGGTGTCGCCGACCTTGGGACTCGACGGTGGCGTATCGCACTTCGCGCCGAGCTTGCCGAAGCCGAGTTGCTTCGCGAGCTTCGTCTTGATCCCCGCGACGGCCAGCTCCTGGTAGTCCTTGCCGCTCGTCCCGGCACACGCGGCCAGCACCACCAGTACGGCCGACAGGAGTGTGGATCCTCGATGACGCCTCATGGGGGGCAGATCTCCTCGCTCTTCGAATCCTCGACCCTCACGCCTTGCGCTTCTCAAGGTACTTCTCTGGCGCGTCGATGCAGGTGGGAGACGCCGAAAGGCGTTGGGGAGGCACGGGTCTCGCCTTCTTCGCGCCGGGACCCGCCAACGCCGACCCGGCGGGCACCATGGGCGGCGCCGCCGATTCATCCGGCGATAACGGGAATCCTGCGACGCCCGGGCCGGTTGAAGCGGTACGTACTCGACAGGAGGAATCGACGTGACCGACGTGACCAACGTGAACGACTGGAACTCGACGCTGATCGCGGAGTTCCGCGCCAATGAGGGCCGCGTCGGCGGACAGTTCGAGGGGGCTCCCTTGCTCCTCCTCCACTCGATCGGCGCCCGCAGTGGCAAGGAACGTGTCAATCCGATGATGTACCAGCCGGTTCACGGCGCGTACGCGGTCTTCGCGTCGAAGGCCGGGGCACCGACCAACCCGGATTGGTACCACAACCTCGTAGCCAACCCGAACGCCACGATCGAGGTCGGCACTCGCACCGTCACCGTCGTGGCACGAGTTGCGGACGGCGAGGAGCGGGATCGCATCTGGGCGACGCAGAAGGAGCGTTACCCGGGCTTCGCCGAGTACGAGCAGAAGACGGAACGCGCTATTCCCGTCGTCATCCTCGAACCCATCAACTGATCCGTCACGCGTCGAATCCCCCGGGGGAGCCTCGGGGGATTCGACAACTCGCGTACACCTCAGTGAGCTTCTCAGCCGGCGCGGGTGACCAGACCGGTGCCGGGAAGACGGACCTTCGAACCATGGCCGACGAGCATGGCGCCGCCCGGCTCGAAGTGGTAGTGGTTGCAGCCCTTCTTCGTGCATTCGGTGCTGTCCGAAGAGCCGTCGGAGTTACTCGTGGTGCAGCCGTAGACGCCTTTCCGGCCGTACGATCCACCGCCGCTGGCCTTGCACGACGCGGCGAGCTGGCCCTTCGTGACCTTCGCGACGGGCTCGGCCGAGGCGGTGACGGTGGCGCCCACGAACATGGCGCCGGCGATGGTGAAGGTGGCGATGGTCTTGTGGATGCGCGTGCTCTTCATCGTGTCTCCCTTGGTCGGGGCTTCTGGCCCGTGTGCCTGACACCGGCCAAGAGCACCGCCCGGCGAAGACCTGACAGTTCTTCTCGGCGATATTCCGGGTTCGCTCGTTCGAGCCCGTCGTCCGAGCGAGTCGGTAGCGTCGGGATCCCGGCCGGCCGGAACAGGCCGGCACACCACGAGGAGGTCAGGTGAACGTCGGATTCATCGGTCTGGGCGCGATGGGCCTGCCCATGACACACCATCTGGTCGCCGCCGGTCATGCCGTCACCGTCGCGTCCCGCAGCCGTGGGCCGATCAACGCGGCCGTGGCGCTCGGCGCCGTCGAGGGCGACGGGCCGGCGGCGGTCGTCGCCGCGAGCGAGATCACGATCCTGTGCGTGCCCGATTCCCCCGACGTCGTGTCGGTGCTCGATTCGGCAGCGCCGGCGATCGGCGCGGACACGATCATCGTCGACTGCTCGACGATCGACCCCGATGTGGAACGCGCCCAGCACGAGCGCGTCGCCGCGCTCGGTGCGCGCTATCTCGAGGCGCCGCTGTCGGGCGGCAGCGTCGGCGCGGAGAACGGGACGCTCACCGTCATGGTCGGCGGCGAGACCGCCACGCTCGACGCGGCCCGGCCCGCGCTCGATCCGTTCGCCGCGCTCGTCGTGCACGTCGGCGGTCCCGGCATGGGTCAGGTCGTCAAGCTCTGCAACAACCTCATCTACGCGGCACAGATGTTGGCCACGGCAGAGGCCACGACGATGGCGGCCAAGGCCGGCGTCGATCTCGCGAAGCTGCACGAGGTGCTCACCCATTCGTCGGGCGACTGCGTCGCCGTCAGGACGCGCATCCCGTTCGAGGGCGTGTTGGCCGACAGCCCGGCGTCGAACGAGTGGAAGCCCGGGTTCATGACCGATCTCATGGCCAAGGATCTGGATCTCGCGATCGGGTACGCCGCGCGATCGGGCACTCCGCTGTTCACATCGGGCATCGTGCGCCAAGTGCTGAGCGCGGCGAGTGAAGCGGGATACGGACGAGAGGACTTCTCCGCGCTCGGCAAGGTGATCCGTGATCTCGGCGGCGTGCGATGGCCCGTGTAGCACAGCCGGCGTGAGCGTCGTCCTCGCGAGACACCGCACCGCGCTCGAAGGTCAACCGCCCGCGAGCTGCACCGGTCCGATCATCGCGGCCGCGTAGCGCCATGCACCGGACGAATACGTCGTGCCCGTACCCCGTACGGGCACGGGCGGAGCGAGATGCCCTCCGTCGGCCGCGCGGATCGGGATCAGCCCGTCGACACATCCCATCGCCACGGTCTCCTGCGGCAGGCACGGTGCGGTGAACCTGAACCCGTTCGGTGTGAGCAACGCGCCACCGTCGACCAACCACGAGCCCATCAGGTGCCCGACCACCTCCTGGTACCGCGCCGCGAACTGTTGCCGCAACGCGTCGTCGCTCAACATCGCGGGGGGCTCGACGATGAACACGGTCGCACCGGCCGCGAGCCCTACGTTTGCTTCCGCTTCGACGTCGACGCCGTACCGGTCCACCAGCGCAGCACCTTCGAGCGGGCTGCCATCCACGGAATGGGTGCAGGGCGTCAGGTTGTTCCCCGTGAACGCGAGCACGAGATAGGCCGGTCGCTGCGCCGGGACCTCCGACGAGATGCGATCCATCCAGTCACACGCCGCGGTACCCGCGAACGCACCGCCGGCGAGCCGATACCCCTTCTCCGCCGCACCCGTCTGGAGCTCGGACCACGCCTGTTGGGTCAGGGAGTCTCCGTAGACGGCGATCGTCGGGCGCGCCGGTTCCCCGGGGCCTTCGACCGTCGGTGGCGGTGGCGAGGAACCCGCCGCGGTCGACGGCTGCCCGCTCGGCGCGCACGCGGCCAGGCCGAGGGCCACGACGAGCGCGAGCACACCGCTCCACCGCGGTGAACGGGTCGCGAGCGTGTGGCTCGTCGGCGGGGGCGATACGGAACGCACGAGGGCTTCGTTCGGCTCCGCCCGTTGATTCCTGAGTCGTTCGCCGCTCCCGGAGGGCGGCGCCGGTGCTCAGGTGGTCTTCACCGACAGCGACGGCAGCGCCGGCGTCGACGCAAGATCCGCGAGCGACGTCTGCTGGAGCGAACCACGCAGGGCGTCCTGGGCTCGGGTCCACGGACCGTGCACGGCACAGGGACGCGCCGAATCGCAGGCACTGTCGCGGAGCACGCACCGGGACGTGCGAATCGGGCCCTCGAGGGCCTCGATCACTTGGAGCAGGCTGACGTCGCCGGCCGGCCGGGTCAGCGAGTATCCCCCGCTCTGGCCGGCCTGCGACGCCACGAGGCCGGCCCGGACGAGATGTCCCAGCACCTGCGCGGCAAAACCCCCGGGGATACCGGCCCGCTCGGCGATCTCCCGGGACTTGTGCCGCCCACCGTCGGCCAGGGCGAGGGCGGCCCGGATGCCGTAGTCGCCCGTTCGGCTGAGCTGGATCTCCATGACCTTGGACTCTACAACCCTCGTCAAGGTACTGTATGTTAAGTTTCTCGCTAAGAGTACGATAGAAGAGTAGGAACGCATCCCCAGGAGGACCGCCATGCAGACACCAATGACACGAAACCGCAGGCGCACCGGGAGACGGCGCCTCTTCGGGGCCACGCTCGTGGCGGCGCTGACGATGGCCTTGTTCGGCGTCGTCGCGACGGGCACGGCCGCGGGGCAGACCAAGTCGATCGAGGTCACGCTCAAGGACCTGTCGGTCACGCCCGGCAGCGTGACGGTGGCGCCGGGAACCGACGTGACCCTGCACGTCACGAACCGCGGCGCGATCGAGCACAACCTGAAGGTGGACGGGAAGTCCCCCGGCACGAAGAACCTCAAGGCCGGGGCGTCGGCGGACCTGAAGCTCGGCAAGGTCACCAAGACGATCAACCTGTGGTGCACCGTCGCCGGACACAAGGCCGCCGGCATGACCATGACGGTCAAGGTCGCCGGGAGCGCCGACTCCTCGGGTGCTGCGTCGGCCGCGGGCGCCACCGCCACCGGCTTCGACCCCAAGGACCTCAAGCTCGACCCCGCGGCAACATGGCCGAAGGGTTACGTGGCCAAGGACCCGACCCTCGCCCCGGTCGAACCCGGACCGACGCACGATGTCACCTTCCACATCCAGGACAAGGTCATCGAAGTGGCACCGGGCGTGAAGCAGCTGATGTGGACGTTCAACGGCACCGTGCCCGCACCGGTGCTGCACGGCAAGGTCGGTGACACGTTCAATGTCACCGTCGTGAACGACGCCAAGATGACCCACAACATCGACTTCCACGCCAGCCAGACGTCGATGAACGTCGACATGGCCCCGATCGAGCCCGGCAAGTCGCTCGTGTACAGCTTCAAGGCCGAGTACAGCGGCATCTGGATGTACCACTGCGGTACCGCACCGGCCCTGCACCACATCGGCAACGGGATGTACGGCGCGGTCGTCATCGACCCGCCGGCCCTCGCGCCGGTGCAGCACGAGTGGGCCCTCGTGCAGAGCGACATGTACTTCGGCCCGAAGAACCAGCCCGGCGACCTCGCGAAGATGCAGCAGTTCAAGCCGGACGCGATCGTGTTCAACGGCGCGGCCCGGCAATACGCCGACAGCCCGCTGCACGTGAAGATCGGCGACCGCATCCGCGTCTGGGTGCTCGACGCCGGACCGAGCGAGAACTCGTCCTTCCACATCGTCGGCACGATCTTCGACACCGTGTTCAAGGAGGGGACGTACATCCTCAAGCGAGGCAACCCCGAAATCGGTGGATCGCAGGCGATGGACCTGCAGGCCGCGCAGGGCGGGTACGTGGAGTTCCAGGTCCGCAAGGCCGGGAACTACGCGATCGTCACCCACAAGTTCCAGAACGTGGGCAAGGGTGCCCTCGGCATGATCATGGCCGAGTAACCCGGAACAGAGGAGGACGCGCGAGCGGCGCAGGCTCTCGGGCCTGCACCGCTTCGCGTGTGACGCACATGGGGTGACCGAGGGGTCTCGAACCCCCGACCTCCAGGACCACAACCTGGCGCTCTAACCAGCTGAGCTACGGCCACCATGTTGCACGGGACCCGACGCCACCGACGCCGAGCCCGCGCGCCCGGAGGGATTCGAACCCCCGACCCGCAGATTAGAAGTCTGCCGCTCTATCCAACTGAGCTACGGGCGCCTGTCCCTCGGAGCGGTGAGTCTACCGGGAGCCGCTCGAGTCGCTCTCGTCTCGTCCGAGAAGGCGTCGCAGCGCCGGCTCCAGCTCCGTATCGGCAAACGAATACCCGGTCGTCAGCAGGCGGGTCGGGAGCACCCGTTGGCCTTCGAGCAGGAGGGCCTCCACGAGCTCGGCGCCGTAGCGAAGCTTGAGCGGGGCGAGCGGGGTGGGCAGGACCGTCGGGCGGTGCAGCACCCGGCCCAGCGTCTCGGTGAACTCCCGGTTCGTGACCGGGTTCGGAGCCGTGACGTTGACCGGGCCGCGGACCGTGTCGTGGGTGAGCGCGTGCACGATGGCCCCCACCTCGTCGTCGAGCGAGACCCAGCTCATGTACTGGCGGCCCGAGCCGATGCGACCGCCCAGGCCCAACCGGAACGGCAACAGCATGCGCGCCAACGCTCCCCCGCCGGCCGACAGCACGATGCCCGTACGCAGGTGAGCGACGCGCACTCCCGCCTCGGCGGCCGGCGCCGTCGCCGCCTCCCACTGCTCGCACACGCCGGAGAGGAAACCGCTCCCCCGCGTGCTCACCTCCGTCAGCTCCTCGTCGCCGCGATCCCCGTAGTACCCCACGGCCGATCCCGACACGAACACCGCCGGTCGGTGCCCGGCCCCCGCGATTGCGCCGGCCAGCAACTCGGTGCTGCGGACCCGGCTCCCGAGGATTCGCCGTTTCTGCCCGGTCGACCACCGGCGCGCACCGATGCTCTCGCCCGCGAGGTGCACGACCGCGTCGACGTCCACCAGGACCGCTGGATCCAGCGTCGGCGATTCCGGGTCCCACGTTGCGGTGTCCGGCGCGGACGTCCGGGCCCGGACGAGTCGCTTCACTCGATGGCCGTCGGTTCGCAGGCGTGCGACGAGCGCCGTACCGATCAGCCCGGACGAGCCCGTGACCAGGATCTGCATGTGGATTCCCCTCCACCCATCAAGGTATTCGACACACCGAGAGGACTCGGACGGCGGCCTCGATTACCATGATGCCCGCGCGCCCCTAGCTCAACTGGTTAGAGCAACAGACTCTTAATCTGTGGGTTCTGGGTTCGAGTCCCAGGGGGCGTACAGCACGACCAGCGAAAACAGGCGAGCCGCACCGGGGAAACGCCCCTGGTGCGGCTCTCTTGCAGACATTCTGCAAACGAAAACGCGGGTTAGCGTCCCGACGCCGCGCGGATGATCGCGGCGATCTCGGCGAGCACCTTCTCGTCCTCGACGGTTTCGGGGAGCCTCTGCGCGGCACGACTCTCTCGGACCAACGCACGAACGTCGAACGTGGACTCCGACTCCTCGGTGCCGCTCATCGTCCGAACGCGATCCCGAGCGCGTCGGCGGCCTGGTCGGTCATCCCGTCGAGGACGTGCTGGTACGTGCTCATCGTGAACGCCGGCGAGGCGTGACCTAACACCGCGCTCGCGATCGCCGGATGCACTCCCCGGTCGAGCATCGTCGTCGCGACAGCATGACGGCAGTCGTGGAGCCGCACCGTCGGCGGGAGTCCCGCTGACGGTGCGATCCGACGAAACCCCTTGCCGTACGCGTCGGGGTCGAGTGGTCCGCCGTCGCCACGGTCGCTCACGAGGTCGAGGTCGACCCATCCGGCTCCGAGAGCGAGGCGACGGGCCACCTGCTCGGCCCGATGCCGTTTCAGCCGCTCAACGTCGGCGGGTTGCAGCGTGACGGTCCGACGTGCCCGATCCGTTTTCGGGTCGACGAACACCAGCTCGCCGCCGATGCGTTGCAACGACCAGGTGGTCCGCACGCGGCGCGTGTCGAAGTCCACGTCGGCCCACCTCAAGCCGAGCACCTCACCTCGGCGTGCCCCGGTCGTCGCGGAGAGGATCACCGGGACGGCCCACAACGTCGACTCAGCGGCCTCCATGAGCGCGACGAGTTCCTCGGCCGTCGGCACGTCGAGCTTCGGCCGTTCGGTCGCTGGGCGTCGCACAGCAGACACCGGGTTCGCCGTGATGAGCCCCCACCGAAGCGCCTGAGCGAACGCGCTGCCGAGCACCGCGCGGGCTCCCACAATCGTCCGGGGCGCTCGGCCCTTCGCTCGCATCCCGTCGAGAACCGCCTGCACGTGAGCGGGACGCACCCGGTCGAGGCGCAGCTCGCCGATTACCGGCACGACGTGATCGTGGAGGAGTTGCGAGTAGCCGTGGTGTGTCCGCGGCCGGATGAGGGACTCCTGGTGCCCGAGCCACCAGGCCAGGTAGTCACGCACAATGATCTCCCCGGGGAACGGGTCGCCGCCCGCGTCGAGTGTCGTGAGCTGCTCGCGGATCGCCTGCTCGGCGAGCTTGCGCGTCCGGTAGCCGCCGCGCCACTTCTGCCGTCGTTCGGGTGCGACCTCGCCGAGAGTCCCACCGCAAGCGCAGTGCTCGGCCGGGTCGCGCTCGACCCACGTCCGCGTCGCGCACTCCTGGCATCACCGAACTCGCCCGAACGATCTGACCGCGAAACGGAGTGGCAACTTGGTCATACGCGGCTCGATCCGAATCAACGCAACAGTGCCCCTCAGTGGCGTGTTTGCTACCCGGAGCCTCGCAGGGAGCCTGCGTCGTGTCCCATTTGCGTCCAACGCAACAGTGCCTCCCTGACGAGGTCGTGTAGGCGCAGGCACATACTCGGTCGTTTCGCTTGCGCGCAGGCCCCGGCAGGGGTAGTACTGTCGCATGAACCGTCGATCAGTGGGTGGGCTGCTCTTCGCTGCCGGTACGTCGGCTGCAGCTGCGGGGATCGGCTCGCTCGGCTCGCGGCGGGCGCCGCAGGTGTACGCGCAGTTGGACAAGCCGACCTGGGCTCCCCCGGCCGGGGTGTTCGGGCCGGCCTGGACCGCGCTCTACACCGCGATTGGTGTCGCCGGGTGGCGGCTGTGGACCCGCCACGGCGGTCGTACGGTCCTCGGTCTCCACGTGACCCAGCTCGCGCTCAACGCCGCGTGGCCGTTCACCTTCTTCGCCGCTCGCAACCGCACCGCTGCGCTCACCGTCATCATTGCGCTTGACGTCACTGTCGCGGCCGAGATCGCCGCAGCCGCGCGCCACGACCGACCCGCTGCTGTCCTGCTCGCCCCGTATCTGGCGTGGAGCCTCTACGCCACCGCACTGACCGCCGCGGTCTATACCGACACCGTCGCACCTGCGGACGGCGAGTTGCCCGCGTCACCCCCGGATCAGTTCGACAGCGGGAGCGACCAGCTCACCTGAGCGCTACGGCCCGCCGTGGCGCCCGTCATGCCTGACGCACTCCTTGCCGGCTTCGAGATGGCAGCCTGCGGGCGAAGTTGACTGCCCCGACCGGCACGTGTACGCCGCGGTTCTCCGGTCACGGTTGGGCTTTCTGTGACGCGTAATCGATCAACTGAGGCTCGCCGCACGCACCAACGTCTCCTACGCGGGACGCTGTCGCGTGATCCGCGCTCGGCACTCGTCGACCCGGATGGCGACTCGTTCCAGCGCGGCCCGATCCAACTCAACGCGACAATGCCTCCCCACCGCTGAACGCGACAGTGCCCTGAACGTTCTCAGCTGGGGAAGAACGCACCGAGGATGAACGCGGCGATACCAACGGCCGCAGTACCGATCGCGATCGGCACCAGATCGGTGGCATCGGCACGCGCGCGCCCCCGATCGACACGTACGCGGCGTCGCGCCAGGATGCCCCCCAGTGCCCACACCGCGCTGCCGAGGACCAGGACCACAACGCCCACTGCGACGTTGGCATGTGACAGGTGGGGACGAGCGAGCCCGCGCATGATGGCGACGCCGCAGGCGAGGAAGGCCAGCCCGCTTCGGTTCCATGCGAGGTCGGTGCGCTCGGCCGCGAGTCCGGGGCCCGGAGTCTCCTCCTCGAACGCGGTCACTTCGCGCCACCCTCGACGATGACGAGCACGAGGCCGATCAGCGCAACGAGAGAAACGACGATCGCGGTGATGCGCGGGAGTTGCGAGCGCGGGAGTGGCGCGCCTCTGCGCATGCTCCGCTCGTTGGCGCGCCAGTTCGCGAAGCTCGAGAAGGAGATCGCCACGCCGAGCGCGATGAGGGGGAGGCCGATGAGGCGGCGTCCGCCGGGGAAGCTGAACGGGGGAAGGAGCTGTGTGATGGCGAGCCCGGCGGTGATCAGGCCGAGCGCGGTTCGGATCCAGGCGAGGAAGGTCCGCTCGTTGGCATAGGAGAACCGCACGTCGGGCTCGCCATCCTCCGGTGTCGCCCGTGCGTCATCATTCGATGCCTCACCCATCCGCGACATCATGGCGCGGGCGACCGGGCGGCACCGCGATGGCAGGCGCCCTGCTGCCATCGCACCCGCCCCTCAAGTCATTCGGTGAGGGATACGGGCTCGGCTCACGCGTGCCGCTGACAATGTCGGGGTTACGACCAGGGTCCTCGACGGTCAACTCGCGGTGCGCATTCCGATGCTCGCAGGCCGGGCCGAACGGTCGATCGGGCCGGGCATGGCGCTGTTGCATTGAGTGCGATCGGGTCGCGCTGGAGCGAGTCGTCGTGCCGTGTCGTGTTCAGATCGTCTGGGTGACTTCGGTGAAAGCGTGTGCGATGCGCCGGTGCTGGCGGGCCTCGTCTCCGAGTTCGTGGTGGTCCCGCCGCAGTCTCTGCATCAGTGCGTGGCCGCGCATGGTCACGCGTGCGGTGTGGTCGCGTTGGAGTCCGCGCATGGGTCGGAGTCTGGCTTGAGTCGACCGTGGTCGGCTTCGATGCGGTTGTTGGCGTACTGGGCTGTGTTGTGGAACGCGGCGTGGATGAGCTTGACGGGGACCCCGTCAGATGCGCCAATGCAACAGTCCCTTACGTGCTGTGAGCGGGCGCGGCGTCTGGGTATCGGCGGCGGTACGCGACCGCGGCCGCGATCCCCGCGACGAGTGGCAGCCAGTAGGACACGAGGCGGTATGCGAGTGTCGCGAGTGTCGCGTTGGCGGCGGGTAGGCCGGCCCACACGAGCGTCGCCGCGAGTCCGGCTTCGACGAAACCCAAACCGCCGGGCGTGATAGGGATCATGCCCAGTACCGACGCCGCGATGTATGCGAGGAGGACCGGGACTGTTTGTACGTGGGCGCCGCTCGCGGCGACGGCGGCGAGGAGCGCGAAGTAGTCGAATGCCCATTTCGAGATGACGGCGACGAGCGCCCACGCCCACTTCGACCCCAAGACCTCACGGATCCGATCTCGCTGCTCGAGCACTCGCGTCGGGAGATCGTGTGTCGGTGGCTGGTGGCGGTGCACGAGATTGAGAGTCCACTGCACGACCCGCGCCGCCACGCGCAACAAGCCGTCGCGCGTGAATGCGAGGATGCCGACGAGCAACAGGATCACGAACACTCCTGAGCCGAGCCACGCGGCGCGCTCGAGCCGCGAGTCGATGTTCCCGAAGTGCAACATCAGTGGCACGCACAGCGCGGAGAGCCCGAACAGGGTGGTCAACGAGAGAAGCGAAGTTGCCGCCAGCCCGGATGCGATGCGCGCCGGGTCTTCGCCACCGCGGACCATGAACGTGTACTGCAGAGGGCCGCCGGCTGCCGCGCCGCCGGGGACGATGGAGCTCACCGCGTTGCCAACGAGCTGCGCGGCCGCGATCAGCGTCCAATGCCGGCTCGAGGTCGAGATACCGATGAGCAGCCAGACACACGCGAAGCTCGCCGTTTCGAGCAAGGTCATCGCGACGAACCACGCCGGTCGGATCTTCGACAACTCGTCGTAGGACCCGAACACCTTGACGAGCGCCGGCCACACGAAATACAAGCTGACTGCCGCGAGCACGAGACGCACGATCCGGCCACGCATGGACACCAGCTTGGCCGAGCCACACGAGGAGTTGGAGGCATCCAAGAACGGCCTCCGCCGAGACCTTCGGCGCTGAGTGCTCAGGATCAGGCATAGTGGACAACCTGCACGCGTCCCGTCAGCTGGTGCTGATGTCCCGAGAATGAGGAACCGCAATGGCCATTGACACCTTCTTCGCGTACTCCGGCGTCTACTCCAAGGTCGAGGACGCGCTGGCCGACTACGACGCGATCCACGACCTACATACGAAGGCCGGGTTGATCGACGCGTACGACGCGGCTGTCGTGGAGCGCAAGGCCGACGGCAAGGTCAAGATCATCAAGAAGCACGAAACTCCCACTCGAGTCGGCGGTGTGCTCGGTGGCGGCGTCGGTCTGGCAACCGGTCTGGCGATCGCGCTGTTCCCGGCCGCGGCGATTGGTGGCGGCCTGCTGCTGGCCACCGGCGGGAGCGGCGCGGTGCTCGGCGCGGTCGCGGGTCATGCCGCGGCCGGTATGAGCCGCAGCGACTTGAAGGAGATGGGCGAAGCGCTCGATAAGGGTGAGGCTGGTCTGGTGGTGGTCGCGATCTCCGACATGGAGGCCAAGGTGGAGTCGGCCATGAAGCGCGCCGAGAAGATCGAAGCCAAGCAACTGAAGGCCGACCAGAAGGCGATCGAAGCCGACGCCAAGGCGGATGCATCTTGAGCAAACCGAGAACGAGCGCCCGCTTCGTCGTGGGTCAGCTTTCCTCGATCCGTACCCGGCGCTTCCCGCCGATGCCCTGACGGTCGACGAAGCGCGGCAACGTGCCGGCGAACGCCGTGTTCACGGCTGCATCGAGCCGTGTCGTCACGTCGAGGTGGGCCGGGCACCTACGCGAATCAGGGGCCCTCGAAAGGCCCCTGATTCGGTGTCACGTGGAGAGGCCTTCACCGTTGGGCCTGGCCTGCGCCGGAGCAGTCACTACACGGTAAGCCCGTCGGAGCTGCACATCGTTGCCGAAGCCCTCAACAACACCATCCGCAAGGTCACCCCGGACGGCGTGGGCACCACAATCGCGGGGACGGCGAGCGTCTTCCACGGCTCCACCGACGGAACCCGCGCGACCGCCCGCTTCTTCGCCCCGTGGAGGTTGGCGGTCGCCGGCTCGGGCACGATCTACGTCGGCGAGGCACTGTTGCTCGACGCAACAGTGCCGGCCGGGACGAGTGCTAGGCGAGGCCGTACTGCGCCTTTGCGATCACGTGGTCGTTGAGGAACGTGATGCTGGCGTTTGCGCCGGGGAGGCCTTCGCCGAACCACGCGTAGATCTTGGTGACGCTGCTGCCGATGGTGGACTGGTAGGTCAGGATCCCGGGCCCCGCGACGAGGCCGACCACCTGCGAGTACGAGTATCCGAGTTGGATGCTGTTGTACTCGGCGAGTGACATGGTCGGGGGGTTGGGGCAAGCCCGCGGGTCCCCGGTCGCCTCGGTACCTCCCGGAGCGGTGCCGAATGGGATGGTGGCGCCGGACTCGGTGACGAGACGGTAGCCCTGCGCGCTCGGATTGGAGAAGATCGCTGCGATCTGGTTGCAGGGCGACGCGGTATAGCTCCCGAGCGCAAGGGCGTCACCGAACGAGTACACCTGGCCGGTGCTCCGTGCGATCCAGTACCCCGTGTTCGACGGTATGGGAGCGTTACCGACCACGTCGTTGACGTTGATGCCGAGGCCGGGGAGGCTGCCGTAGAATGGCACATCTCCGTAGCTGAAGATGCCGCCGTCGGTGGCGACCATTCGGTAGCCCTCACCGCTGGGACTGGTCGTGATACCCGTGATCGGCTGATTCAGGATTTGGCTTCCCGCCGACCCGTAGAACTTCGCGTCGCCGAAGGTGAAGATGCCGCCGTCACGAGCGACGAGCCAATAGCCCGCTCCGCTCTTCGATGGCGACATCGAGAAGACCGGCTGGTTGAGGTGCGCCGCTCCCATGCTGCCGACGAACTTCGCGTTGCCGAAGGTGAAGATTCCGCCGTCTTGCGCGACCAGCCAGTAGCCCTTCCCGTCCGGTGTCGCGGCACCGCCGACGATCGGGCCGTTCAGTGGGATGGTCGAGGCGTCACCGTATGAGGCCGCACCTCCCTGAGGAGTGACGGTTCCGTCCTCGTAGACGAGCCAGTACCCGTCGCCGCTCGGCGTGGAGAATCCGTTGACAACGGAATGGGGCCACGAGTTCGACACGGCTCCAACCGGGGCTGGAACCGAGGCGACGACGGAGCCGACGGCCAGCACGGCGGTCGCCACGAGCAGGCTGAGCTTTCTCATGGTCACGACCACCCCTCTGCCGTCCAGCGCGGACGGCCTCAACGTTCGACCGCCCGAGTGTGCGCTCCGAGCCAAACGTCGACGAGGGCATTAAGTCCCCAGAGCCGAAGTCCGGCTGCCTCGTGAACGTGGCGCTTGTCGTAGCGGACGCGCACAAAGCGGCACGTACGCGAGCACACACCAGGCGACACCATGAAGATCACCTACAGGCGCAACGGCAAGCCGACAACCGTCAACACCAAACTCGTCAAACGGCCCCGACAGTAGGCCCTCAACGCGAGAGCGATCGCGCCGGGCCGTTGCAACCCCCGTCCTGTCAGCGGCGGTCGCGTCGGTCGTCGCGTCGGTCCTGGCGGCGGTTGACGCCGTGGGCGACCACGGCGGCGGTACCGACCACCGCGGCGGTGCGGGCGACGGGCGCGCCGATGACACCTCGACGGGCTGCGCGTCGTGCGACCATGGGCATGTCAGGCTCCTTCTTCGACGTCTTCTTCGAGCGATGCGATGATCGCTTGGATGGGGATACGACCGCTTGCCACGAGCTGCCCGCCCGAATGGCGCACGGCCGACGCGAACGGCGCCGCCCATTTGTTCTCGTAGACGAGCAGCGCGGCGGTGCTTCCCGGTTCGAGGGCAACCGCGACCTTG
>Ga0209048_10000929_pt1 | contig 30913 bp, 30 predicted proteins | sample FrelakmetCRP12CR_FD_187146 | JGI IMG/M metagenome (GOLD analysis project Ga0209048, IMG submission 187146) | Freshwater lake sediment microbial communities from the University of Notre Dame, USA, for methane emissions studies - CRP12 CR (SPAdes)... | ecosystem: Environmental > Aquatic >...
GCGAGGTGGACGGCGTTGTGCGCGGCGTTCGTCTCGAAAAGCCCCGTCTCCGAGCTGATCGGATTTGGCAGGAAGCTGACGAGCCCGATGGCGACGAAGGTGACGCCGAAGAGATTCGCCGCGAAGTCGGCGTTCCAGTATTTGTCAAACATTGTCATGATCCTTTCGAGGTTGTTGTGGTCAGGCGGCGGCGCGCGTCGTCCCAACGAGCGGAAAGTCGATCTCGGTGCGAGCGATATGATTGAAGTAGTTGGTGAACACGTTCATCGCCGTGTGCCCGACCATCTCGACGATTTCTTCTTCCGAGAAGCCAGCGGCGCGAACGGCGCCGAGATCGCCGTCAGTGAGATGACCGCGCTCGCGAACGATCTTGATGACAAAGGCAAGCGCAGCGGCCGTTTTCGCATCGCCGGACGCGCCGTCGAGATTGCGTTCGATCTCGTCTTTGGAGACGCCGGCCTTCTTGCCGAGCATCGTGTGTGCGGAGGCGCAATAGTCGCAGGCGTTCGCGCCCGCGACGGCGACGGCGATCTGTTCGCGCAGCTTCGGATCCAGCGCGCCGCCGCCGAGCCCCCCCGATAGGCCGAGATAGCCGGCCAAGGTGGCTGGCGACCGCGCCATGGTGGAGATGAGGTTCGGCACGCCGCCCATTTGCGTCTTGACGGCGGCGAGCAGGTCTTTCGTCTTCTGGGGCGCCGCAGCGGCGTCGACCTTCTGAATGCGTTGCATGCGATTCCCTCCTTTGTCTCAGGACCGACGAAGCCGCGCCGCATCCATGGAGGTCACATCAGCCTAGCGAGACTAAAGAGCAATATGTCTGCGAGACTTAGGGGGTAGAGGCAAATTCAATGAGACGATCTGCAAATGTCAGGCTGTCCCTGCCCGAAAATCCGAGGGCGGTGCGCCGAACTTCTGCGCGAAGGCGCGCGTGAAGGCGGCGGCGGACTGGTATCCGACCTTCTTCGCCACCTCCTGCACATTGACGCGCGACTGAGTCAGCAGCGCCAGCGCGCGTTGCAGGCGCCAGTCGGCGAGATAGCTCATAGGTCCGTCGTTCATAAGTTCGCTGAAGCGATCGGCGAAACGGCTGCGCGACATGCCGACGGCCAGCGCAAGACTTTCCACCGTCCAGGGATGGCTGGCGTCCTTATGCATCAGCTCCAGCGCCTGGCCGATTTGCGGATCGGTCATAGCGCCGAGGACCCGTGCGAGATCGGGGGATTTTTCAATGCTGGCGCGTATCGTCTCGATGAAGAACACTTCCGACAACCGCGTAATCGCAGCGGCGGACCCCAAGCCTTCGGTAAAAACCCGGCGCACGACCAGACGCAGCGTTTCGTCAAGCAGCGGGTGACGGGCACGGTCCGCCGGCGTCATGACAATCGCATCGGGCAGCGCGCGCAGCAGGGGATGGTCGGCCCCTTCGGTAAAGCCGAAATGGCCGCAGACCATTTGCGTCGACGCGGCTGAATTGCCCGAACCGACCACGAAGACGCCGGCGCCGTCGTAGCCAGAATCCTCAATCACGCGCTCGAGCGGAGCGGGTGTCCGGTCCGCGCGATCGGCGAGGATATGTTCCTGCCCACGCGGAATGACGATCACGTCGCCGGGTCCGATTTTGACGCTGCGGCCCGAGGAGAGGCTTACGTGACAGCGGCCCTGGACGACTAGGTGAAAACGCACGGTTTCGCGATAGGCGGGAACCGTGATGGCCCAAGGGGCGGAGTAGTCGGTCCGGAAATAGAGCGTCGCACGTAGCCGGATCGTGTCGAATATGTCGCTCAAGACGTCGATCATGCGGATCATCCAGTCAGATCGGACTGCGGAAATCCGGGCGACGCGGCGCGGCGCGCAAATCAAAAGGGCTTAGGCCGCGGCGCAGCACATCGAGCGCTTTCGCTTGAGTCCGATCATATGCAGCCTGTCGTGCGCATGAAGAAAGGCCCCGTCGCCTGATGCGAACGGGGCCCGCGCTTCAACGAGAAGCGAGTCTGGAATGTCCAGAGGGTAGAGCGGAACGCGCTTGGCCTTCGCGCGGTCGGCTCGGTTAAGACCAGTCTGTATGTCTGAACGACTGGACGACTCGAATGCGCTATTTCGGTCGCCCGCCGCATTGACCAGACGCGAAAATTCGGGTCAATGGTCGTGACCCGGTGGCGTCATGCTCCTCTCGCGATCTTGCCTCATAAGCCGGGGTCGTCGAGAGCGCCCCGACGTTTCGCCGCGTCAAGACCGAGGTCCCGCCCGGTTGACTTCCCGTCCGCGAATCCCGCAGCCGGACGACGCTTTGGAATGCTCCTACCGATTCGGTTTTTGGTCAAGCCGCTCGAAGCTTGAACGTAACCTCGTGTTTTCTGGGACGCGCAGCTTGCCTCAATGGATAACTACGTATATAGATATCTTTATATCTCTCGCGAGGTCGCTGTGACCCAGGGCCGAACCCTATCCCTCGAACCCGCCCTCGCCGCCCTCAATGCGGCGGCCGAAGAGACGCGCCTGAGAATGCTCAAACTCCTCGCGGAATCCGAACTGACCGTAACGGAAATCGTCGCGATTTTGGGTCAGTCGCAGCCGCGGGTCTCGCGCCATCTCAAGCTGCTTGTGGAGGCGGGACTCGTCGAACGTCGACGCGAAGGAGCCTGGGCGTTTTTCCGGCTCGCGCCTCCAGGGGCCGCTGGCGAACTCGCGCGCAACATCGTCGCCTGGCTCGACTCGAGCGACTCTCTGCTCGCGGGAGACCGCTCGCGGCTTGCCGAGGTCCGCCAAGCGAGAGCGGAAAACGCGGCGCGCTATTTCGCGGCCCATGCGCGCGAATGGGACGCCATTCGCTCTTTGCACGTTCCGGAAGCGCAGGTCGAAGAAGCGATTCGCGAGGCCGTCGGCGACAGGCCGGTGCGCTGTGTGCTCGATCTCGGCGCCGGAACCGGGCGTATGTTGCAGCTTTTCGCGCCGATGGCCGATCGGGCGATCGGCGTCGATCTCTCATCCGCAATGCTAGCCGTGGCGCGCGGCCGTCTCGAAGAGACGCAATGGCGCAACGTCACTTTGCGCCAGGGCGACATTTACGCGCTGCCTGTCGAACGCAATTCCTGCGATCTCGTGATCCTGCATCAGGTTCTACATTATCTCGACGATCCGGCGCGCGCGCTGCGCGAGGCCGCGCGCGTTCTGGCGCCGGGCGGGCGCCTTCTGGTCGTCGACTTCGCACCCCACAACGAGGAAATTCTGCGCGACAAACACGCGCATCGCCGGTTGGGATTTTCGAGAGAAGAAGTCGAGACGCTGCTCGTTCAGGCGGGACTGACGCCAACCCTGCATCGCGAACTCGCGCCGCATGCGAAGGGCGGCGAAAAACTCACCGTGTCGCTTTGGCTCGCGCAGGACCCGCGCGTGATCGCCGATCTGATTCCCTCTTCCAATTACGAGACGGCGTGATGCTGGACCAAGCGAATAAAAGATCCTGGCCGGAAGGCCATTTCGAGATTTCCTACGAGTTCTTTCCGCCAAAGACCGCGGAAATGGAGACACAGCTCTGGGAGACGATCAACCGCCTCGCGCCGCTCAAGCCGCGCTTCGTTTCGGTGACTTATGGCGCGGGCGGTTCGACGCGCGAACGCACGCACGCCATCGTCGAGCGCATCGCCAAGGAAACCGGCATCAAACCGGCGGCGCATTTGACCTGCGTGTCGGCGTCGCGCGACGAAATCGACAGCGTGATCCGCGCCTATTGGAACGCGGGCGTGCGGCACATCGTGGCGCTGCGCGGCGACCCCGCTGCGGGCGTCGGCGCGCGATTCGAACCGCATCCGCAGGGCTATGGGTCTTCGACCGAACTCGTGCGGGGCATTCGAAAGATCGGCGATTTCGAGGTTTCTGTTTCGACCTATCCCGAAGGGCATCCGGAAAGCGCGTCCATCGAGGACGATCTGGACGCGTTGCAATCGAAGATCGACGCCGGCGCGACGCGCGCAATAACCCAGTTCTTCTTCGACAACGCGCTCTATTTCCGCTTCCTTGAAAAAGCGCGGGCGCGCGGCATAAAGATTCCGATTGTTCCGGGCATCATGCCGGTGCGGAATTTCCGGCAAGTGGCGAGTTTCGCAAAAAAGGCGGGCGCAAGCGTTCCTCGCTGGCTCGCCGATCGCTTTGAGGGGCTTGAAAACGATCCCGAGACCCATTCGCTGGTCGCCGCGACCACCGCGGCCGACCAGGTGACGGCGCTTGCGCGCGGCGGGGTGAGCGAGTTCCATTTCTACACCAACAACCGCGCAGATCTGGTTTTCGCGATCTGCCATCTGCTGGGCGTGCGTCCTGCGCGCGAGAAGGCGCTGACATGAGTTTCGATAAATCCCACGGCCCCGCTATTTTGCAAACATTGGAGCGCCTCGCGCGCGAACGCATACTCCTGCTCGACGGCGCCATGGGCACGATGATCCAGCGCCATAAATTCGAGGAAGCGCATTTTCGCGGCGAACGCTTCAAGAGTCATCCGAAAGATCTGCGCGGCAATAACGATCTTTTGACGCTGACGCAGCCGAAAGCCATCCAGGACATCCACCTCGCCTATCTCGAAGCGGGCGCGGACATTGTCGAGACCAACACCTTCTCCTCGACGACCATCGCGCAGGCGGATTACGGCCTCGAGCATCTGGCGCTCGAACTCAACCGCGAGGGCGCGCGGCTTGCGCGCGAAGCGGCCGACGAGTTTGCGAAGAAAACGGGCGCGCCGCGCTTCGTGGCCGGCTCGATCGGCCCGACGAATCGCACGGCCTCGATCTCGCCGGACGTTTCCAATCCCGGCTATCGCGCGGTGACCTTCGACGATCTGCGCGTGGCCTATCGCGAAGCGGCGCTGGGACTGATCGAAGGCGGCGCCGATATTTTGCTGGTCGAGACGATTTTCGACACGTTGAACGCCAAGGCGGCGATTTATGCGCTGGAAGAAGTTTTCGACGAAGTCGGAACGCGCTTTCCGATCATGATTTCCGGCACGATCACCGATCTCTCCGGTCGCACGCTTTCGGGTCAGACAGCGCAGGCCTTCTGGAATTCCGTCGCTCACGCCAGGCCGTTTTCAATCGGATTCAATTGCGCGCTCGGCGCACGCGAGATGCGCCAGCATGTCGCAGAGATCGGCCGCATCGCCGACACGCGCGTCTGCGCCTTCCCCAACGCCGGCCTGCCCAATGAATTCGGCCTCTATGACGAGAGTCCCGAATATATGGCGGAGCTCGTGGGCGAATTTGCCAAGTCGGGACTCGTCAATATTGTCGGCGGCTGTTGCGGCACCACGCCGGATCATATTCGCGCAATCGCGAAGGCCATGAACGGCGTCGCGCCGCGCGCCATTCCGAGCGTCGAACCGCTGCTGCGGCTGGCCGGCCTCGAGCCCTTTGCGCTGACGAAGGACATCCCCTTCGTCAATGTCGGCGAACGCACCAACGTCACTGGCTCTGCGAAATTTCGCAAGCTGATTACGGCGGGCGACTACGCCGCGGCGCTCGACGTGGCGCGCGATCAGGTTGCGAATGGCGCGCAGATCATCGACGTCAATATGGACGAGGGCCTGCTCGACTCGAAACAGGCGATGGTAGACTTTCTCAATCTGCTCGCCGCCGAACCCGACATCGCGCGCGTGCCGGTGATGGTCGATAGCTCCAAATTCGAGGTGATCGAAGCGGGACTGCAATGTCTGCAAGGCAAGGGCGTCGTCAACTCGATCTCGCTCAAGGAAGGCGAGGAAAAGTTTATCGCGGAAGCGAAAAAGGTGAGGCGCTACGGCGCGGCGGTCGTCGTCATGGCCTTTGATGAAAAAGGCCAGGCCGACACGCTCGCCCGCAAGGTGGAAATCTCCAGACGCGCCTACCGGATATTGACGAAGGAGGTCGGCTTCCCGCCAGAGGACATCATCTTCGACCAAAACATCTTCGCGGTGGCGACCGGCATCGAGGAGCACGACAATTACGGCGTCGATTTCATCGAGGCGACGCGTCAGATTAAAAGCCAACTGCCGCATGTCCATGTTTCGGGCGGCGTCTCCAATCTTTCCTTTTCATTTCGCGGCAATGAGCCGGTGCGCGAGGCGATGCATTCGGTATTTCTCTACCACGCCATCGCGGCGGGCATGGATATGGGCATTGTCAACGCCGGCCAGCTCGCGGTCTACGCCGAAATCGATCCAGCCTTGCGCGAGGCCTGCGAGGACGTGGTGCTCAATCGGCGCGCGGGAGCGACGGAGCGTCTTGTCGAGCTCGCTGACTCCTACAAGGGCGCCGGCGCGAGGATGCAGGAAAAGGACGTGGCCTGGCGTGAGACGAGCGTCGACAAGCGGCTCGAGCATGCGCTTGTGAACGGCGTCTCCGATTACATTGAAATCGACGTCGAGGAAGCGCGCCAAAGAAGCACGCGGCCGCTCGATGTGATCGAGGGTCCGCTGATGGCCGGCATGAATGTCGTCGGCGACCTGTTTGGCCAGGGCAAGATGTTCCTGCCGCAGGTGGTGAAATCCGCCCGCGTCATGAAACAGGCCGTCGCCTATCTGCTTCCCTTCATGGAGAAAGACAAAAGCGAACGCTCAACAGCCGGCAAGATTCTGCTGGCGACCGTGAAGGGCGACGTGCACGACATCGGCAAGAATATTGTGGGCGTGGTGCTCGGCTGCAATAATTTCGAGGTCATCGACCTTGGCGTGATGACGCCCTGCGCGAAAATTCTCGAAACGGCGAAGCGCGAGAAGGTCGACATTATCGGCCTTTCGGGATTGATCACGCCCTCGCTCGACGAAATGTGCTTCGTCGCATCCGAGCTGGAGCGGGAAGGCTTCGCCGTGCCCTTGCTGATCGGCGGCGCGACGACGAGCCGCGTGCATACGGCGGTGAAGATCAGCCCGAACTATCGGCAGGGACAGGCGGTCTACGTCACCGACGCGAGCCGGGCCGTTGGGGTGGCGCAAGCGCTTCTCTCCGACAAGACGCGGGACTCTTACGTCGCGCAAACGCGAAGCGAATATGAACGCGTCGCGGACGCCCATATGCGTGCGCAAGCCGATAAGCAGCGCGTGTCCCTGAGCGCCGCGCGCGACAACGCGCTGAAAATCGATTGGACTTCGTTCAAACCCGCAAAGCCGAAATTCCTGGGCGTGCGCACATTCGCGACTTACGATGTCGCGGAGCTCGTCCCCTATATCGACTGGACGCCTTTCTTCCAGACATGGGAATTCAAGGGCCGCTATCCCGCCCTGTTGGACGATCCGGAGCGCGGGCCTGCGGCGCGGCAATTGTTCGAAGACGCGCAGACGATGCTCGCGCGCATCGTCGAGGAACGATGGTTCACGCCCAAGGCCGTCATCGGTTTCTGGCCCGCCAATGCGGTCGGCGACGACATCGCGCTTTATAAGGGCGAATCGCGCGGCGAAGCGATCGGCGTCCTCCACACTCTCCGGCAGCAGCTCCTACGGCGCGACGGCAAGCCGAATCTGGCGCTCGCCGATTTCGTGGCGCCAAAGGAAAGCCGCAAAGCGGATTACATTGGCGCATTCGTCGTGACGGCCGGGGCGGAGGAGCAGAAAATCTCCGCCCGCTATGCGCGCGCAAACGACGATTACGGCTCGATCATGGTCAAGGCGCTTGCGGATCGCATCGCGGAAGCCTTCGCCGAGCGCATGCATGAGCGCGTGCGCCGCGAATTCTGGGCCTATGCCGAGACGGAGAATTTCTCGCCGCAAGATCTTCTCGCGGAGTCCTATCGTGGCATCCGCCCAGCGCCGGGCTATCCGGCGCAGCCGGATCATACGGAAAAGGCGACGATCTTCCGGCTGCTCGAAGCGCAAAAGCGAACCGGCGTGAAGCTCACGGAAAGCTACGCCATGACTCCGGCGGCTTCCGTCAGCGGACTTTATTTCTCGCATGAGAGCGCGCATTATTTCGGCGTCGCCAAGGTGGAGCGCGATCAAGTGGAGGATTACGCGCGCCGCAAAGGGCTCTCGACGGAGGAAGTCGAACGCTGGCTGGCGCCGATCCTCAACTATGAGCCTGCGACGCGGGAAGCGGAGCTGACCGCCTGAAGCGTCGCTTAGGAGGGCGCTCGCGGTGGCGAAGGAAACCGGCGATCCGTTCAATCTCCAGCGCTTCATCGACGCTCAAAACGACGTTTATGAGCGCGTTTTTCGCGAGCTCTCAGCAGGCCGCAAGACAAGCCATTGGATGTGGTTTGTGTTTCCGCAAATTGCGGGACTCGGCTCGAGCGCGTTGGCCAAGAAATTTGCGATCTCTTCGCTCGACGAAGCGAAGGCCTATCTGGCGCATCCCTTTCTCGGGCGGAGACTTAGGGAGTGCGTCGACCTCGTCAATCGCATCGAGGGCCGGTCGATCGAAGAGATCTTCGGCTCTCCCGACGATAAAAAATTTCGATCGTCCATGACGCTTTTCGCTCGCGCGGCCGAGGACAAACAGCCATTTGAACGGACGCTTGATCTTTATTTCGACGGCGCGCCGGATCACTTGACCCTCGCGCGATTATAGGGTCGGAATGCGCGCTTGGCCGGACGATGCGCGAAGCTTTCGCCGCCAGCGCGCCAAGATCCCATGGAAAGCTTGCCGTTTCATCCGAGGTGTCCATGTCCGCTACCGCCCCGACCGAAAGCCGCCGCCCCTTTTGGCTTCTTCCCTGGCTTGTCGTCGTCGCGCTTGGCGTCTTTGCGCTTTATACGCTTGCGACGACGCGCGGCGAACCGGTCAACGCGATATGGCTGGTGACGGCCGCCGTTTGCGTCCATCTCATCGCCTACCGCTTCTATTCGCGCTTCATCGCCGACCACGTCTTGCGGCTCGACGCAGGACGCCTCACGCCCGCTCATCGCCATAATGACGGGCTCGATTATGTTCCGACGGACAAATGGGTTTTGTTCGGCCATCATTTTGCTGCCATCGCCGGCGCGGGCCCTCTGGTCGGCCCCGTGCTCGCCGCGCAAATGGGCTATCTGCCCGGAACGCTTTGGCTTCTGACAGGCGTCGTCTTCGCCGGCGCCGTGCAGGATTTTATCGTATTGTTCATCTCGACCCGACGCGACGGACGTTCGCTCGGCGATCTCATAAAGACCGAGATCGGTCCCTTTGCGGGAATGGTCGGCACGATCGGCATATTGTCAATCATGATCATTCTTCTTGCGGTGCTGGCGCTTATCGTCGTCAAGGCGCTGGCCGACAGTCCCTGGGGCGCCTTCACCGTCTTCGCCACTCTGCCCATCGCCGTTTTGATGGGCGTCTACGGCCGATACATCCGCCCCGGACGCATCGGCGAAATGTCGGTCATGGGCTTTTTCCTCCTGATCCTCAGCATTGCGCTCGGCCGTCACGTCGCGGAAAGCGCCGCGCTTGCGCCGCTCTTCACATTCAAGGGCGAAACGCTCGCCTTCATGCTGATCGGCTATGGCTTTGTCGCTTCGGTCCTCCCCGTATGGCTGCTGCTCGCGCCGCGCGATTATCTTTCGACCTTCTTGAAGATCGGCACGATCCTCTCGCTTGCGCTGGGAATTCTCGTCGTATTGCCCTCGCTGCAAATGCCGCCGCTGACGCGGTTCATCGACGGATCGGGCCCGGTGTTTTCGGGAAGCCTTTTCCCCTTCCTCTTCATCACCATCGCCTGCGGCGCCGTTTCCGGTTTCCATGCGCTAGTTTCGTCCGGCACGACGCCGAAAATGATCGCGGATGAAACGCAGACGCGGTTCATCGGCTATGGCTCCATGCTGATGGAGTGCTTTGTCGCGATCATGGCGCTGATCGCCGCCTGCGTGCTGGAGCCCGGCGTCTATTTCGCAATGAACAGCGCGCCGGCGGTGATCGGCGCAACCCCCGAAGCCGCCGCCCAGGCGATTTCTTCCTGGGGCTTCGCCATCACGCCCGACGCGCTGAACGACGTCGCGCGGCAGGTCGGCGAAAAAACCGTACTGTCGCGCACCGGCGGCGCGCCGACGCTCGCCGTCGGCATGGCGAAAATTCTGTCGAACGTCATCGGCGGAACGAGCGCAATGGCCTTTTGGTACCATTTCGCCATTCTCTTCGAAGCTCTGTTCATCTTGACGACCGTTGACGCGGGCACACGCGTCGCGCGCTTCATGATTCAGGATGCGATCGGAACATTCGCTCCGTCCTTCAGGCGAACGCAATCGCTCATTCCGAATCTTCTCGCGACGACGCTGGCGGTTTCCGGCTGGGGCTATTTTCTCTATCAGGGCGTCATCGATCCCCTGGGCGGCATCAACACGCTATGGCCTCTGTTCGGCATCGCCAATCAGATGCTCGCAGCCATCGCGCTCACTCTGTGCAGCGTGGTTTTGTTCCGCATGAAGCGGCAGGCCTACGCCTGGGTGACGCTCGCTCCCACCGCATGGCTTTACATCTGCACGCTGACTGCGGGCTTCGAGAAAATCTTTCACGAAAATCCGAAGATCGGCTTTCTGTCTCATGCGGCGCGTTTCGAGGAAGCTGCGGCGAAAGACCAAATTCTCGCGCCGGCGAAAACAGCTTTCGAAATGCGGCGAATTATTTTCAACGACTATCTGGACGCCGGCCTATGCGCCATCTTCATTGCGCTGGTGCTGGCGATGCTGGCCTTTGGCCTCATCGCCATTCGCGACGCCTTGCGCGCCGACAAGGTCACAACAAGGGAAACCGGCGATGAGCTGCACGATATGCAGGCTGCCCGCGCCTGATTTGCGGCGCTTCGCCGCCAAAATGCGCCAGAGCGCAAAGCTCATGGTCGGCCAGCCCGACTACGACGCTTACGTCGCGCATCGCAAAACGCGGCACCCCGATCAGCCGATCATGACGCGCGAAGAATTTTTTCTCGATCGGCAGGCGAGCCGTTTTGGCGAAGGCGGACGCGCCGCATTTCGCTGCTGCTGAGGTGCAGCCGAACGGACCGATCTTTGGAGCCCGGCAATTGACCTCGACGCGTTTGCACAAGAGGCGCTTCGGCTGGAAAGTCAATTCATTACTTGCGTTTTGCCCCGGCTCGCCTATGTATAGAAGATCGAGTTTCGGTTGAACGACTCTGCCCTTACGTCCCTGACGTTTTCGCTCACGACTTCCTCTCCAGAACATCGATAGAGGCGCCGCACAGTGCGAGCGCCAAAGCACTGTTCTTGAAAGGACATGTCATGCAAACAGGTATCGTAAAGTGGTTCAATTCACAAAAAGGTTTCGGCTTCATTCAGCCTGAGGGCGGCGGAGCCGACGTTTTCGTTCACATCAGCGCGGTCGAACGCGCGGGGCTCCGCGGCCTCGCAGAAGGACAGAAGGTCTCGTTTGAACTCGCTGTTGACGGCCGCAGCGGAAAGACCTCGGCCGATCAGCTGCAGCTTTCGTAAAGCGCATATGGGACAGCCGGCGCGCCGCGTCGGCTGTCCCTTTCGCCTAGAATTAAAGAGCCATTTCTCTTCGCGGCTCGTGTCGCATATCTGAGGGATCGGTCATGGCCAAGGGACAGCAACGCAGCAATCGCGAACCCAAAAAGCCCAAGAAAGATAAGACCAAGATCGCGCCCAGTCCGACGGACAGCATTTGGACGACTGTCGACAGAAACCGTCAGGGCGCGGGAAAGAAAAAATAGACAAGTCCGTTCTCAAGTTAAAAGGGTGCGTTTGTGACATTAATGAAGAGCGAATCGGCGCGTCGAATGCGGCCCCGCAATCAATCGACGGCGTCGCATAAATTTTCGATCGGCGCATTTGTTCTTCATCGCTTCGGAGTGCGCGCGGAGAAGGCGCCTTTTCGCGTCACGCGCCAACTTCCGGACGGCGGCATGGGGTTGCAATATCGCATTAAAGGCGAACGCGACGGAGTCGAGCGCGTCGTGACGGAATCGGAGCTCGAGCGCGGCGCATAGGCAATTCGCGTTCGTAACGTCCGTTTTGGCAGGACATTGGCGCGTCGCGCCAGTGGAGCAGTCGAAAGGAATGGACTATGAGCGCGTTCGATTACGAAAGTCAGGCGGGCCTGTTCTCCGCCAAGGGCATTAAGTTCAAGCAAAAATCGTTGGGATATCGGCGTTTCGAACATGCAGCGGAAGCCATTCGCTTTGCTGTCGAGGAATTGCCATCCGACATGTTGCGCGGCGCCTCGCTAGAGGCGGACGACGCCGTCTATATGGGCTGGGAAATTCGCGAATTATACGACCGCGAGGATTTTCCACTGGAGCGGCGCGCCAAGCCTCCAAAATGAGCGTGTTTTGCGCTGAGCCCTTTCCAGGCGGCCGCGCCTTTCGCTAAGCTTAATTCATGAACGCTGACGCTCCTTCATTCGACCGCGGCGCGCTGGCGGCGCTGCTCGACTGGCAACTCGCCTGCGGCGTCGATATTGCGGTCGACGACGCGCCGCACGACCGATACGCGGAGAGCGCTGCGCGCAGGAAAGACGCGGCGGACAAAGAATCCATTCCCGCAAACCCTATAAACATTTCACCCGCCGCCGCTCTGGCAGCGACAGGCAAGACGCCTGCCGCGCCGCCCTTCCCCGAGGAGGCGGCGCGCCTCGCAACTGAGGCCGCGTCTGCAGCGGGCGATCTTCGAGAGCTCGAAGCGCGCTTTGCCGGTTTCGACGGCTGCGCCTTCAAATCAATGGCGACGCATTTCCTCTTCGCCGCCGGGACTCCTGGCGCGCGCTTGATGGTTTTCGACTTCGCGCCCGGCGAGGAAGAAGAACGCAGCGGTGAGCCCTTCAGCGGACACGCGGCGACTTTGCTCGACAATATGCTCGCCGCCATCGGACATAATCGCGAGACGAGCTATCTCGCCTATTTCTCGCCCTGGCGGCCGCCCGGCGACAAGACCGCAAGCGCCGCCGACGAAGCGGCGCTACTACCTTTCGCGCGGCGCCATCTGGAGCTTGTTGCGCCCGACATATTGCTCATTTTAGGCGAGCCGACCGCGCGCGCATTGCTGCAGACGAATCTTTCCGGCGCTCAATTGCGCGGACGCTGGTTCGACTGCGCCGCAGGAGCTGTGACGACGCGCGCCATTGTCCTGCCGAGCCTCGCGCATGTTTTGAAGAATCCGCTGATGAAGCGCAACATCTGGCGCGACCTGCAGATGGTTGCGGCGGCGTTGCGAGGCGCGTGAAAAACTAAGAACGGCGCGCTTTATTCCGCGGCGCGGCCCGCGCCCTCGCGCCCGAAGCGCTTCTCGACGTAGTCGTCGACGATGCGGGTAAATTCTTCCGCAATTCCTTCGCCGCGCAAGGTCATCGCCTTTTTGCCGTCAATGAAGACGGGGGCGGCCGGCGCTTCGCCGGTGCCGGGAAGAGAAATGCCGATGTCGGCGTGTTTCGATTCGCCGGGGCCGTTCACAATGCAGCCCATCACCGCGACGTTGAGCGTCTCGACGCCCGGATAATGCTGGCGCCAGATCGCCATGCGCTCGCGAATATGGCCCTGAATGTCGCGCGCGAGCTCCTGGAATACGGTCGACGTCGTTCGCCCGCAGCCCGGGCACGCCGCGACAAGCGGCACGAAGGTGCGAAAGCCCATCGTCTGCAAAATCTCTTGCGCGACCCGCACTTCTTGCGTGCGGTCGCCGCCGGGCTCCGGAGTCAGAGATACGCGGATCGTGTCGCCTATCCCGTCCTGCAGGAGAACGCCGAGCGCGGCGGAGGACGCCACCACGCCCTTGGTGCCCATTCCGGCCTCGGTCAGGCCGAGATGCAGCGCATAATCGTTGCGCTCGGCCAGCATGCGATAGACCGCGATGAGGTCCTGCACGGCCGACACTTTGGCGGAGATGATGATTTTGTCCCGCGAGAGGCCGATTTCCTCCGCGCGTTTCGCGGACAGCAGCGCAGACCGCACGAGCGCCTCGCGCGTCACGGCGCGCGCGTCGATCGGCCGGGCGGAGGCGGCGTTTATGTCCATCAAATGCGTCAGCAGCTCTTGATCGAGCGAGCCCCAGTTCGCGCCGATGCGCACCGCCTTATTGTGTTTGATCGCAAGTTCGATGATGGAGACGAACTGCCGGTCTTTCTTTTCCTTGAAGCCGACATTGCCGGGATTGATGCGATATTTGGCGAGCGCCTCGCCGCAGGCGGGGTGATCGGCAAGCAGCTTGTGGCCGATGTAATGAAAATCGCCGACAAGCGGGACGTTTATGCCCAACCTGTCGAGTTTCTCCCGGATATGGGGCACGGCCGCCGCCGCTTCATCGCGGTCGACCGTAATCCGCACGAGTTCCGAGCCCGCCTGCGCCAGCGCCGCGACCTGCTCGACGGTTTTTTCAATGTCCGCCGTGTCGGTGTTGGTCATGGATTGAACGACGATGGGCGCGCCGCCGCCGACCGCCATCGCGCCCGGCCCCGAACCGACCACGACCGAGCGCGTCCGTCGGCGCGGCGTGGGCTCGGCGAGCAAGGGGTCGGGCAGGCGGTCGATCGTCTGGGTCATTTTTTCTGCATAGCGTCGAGAATGGAATTGCGACACTTGGTGAGCTGTAACGGGATCGAGGTCAAGTCGAAGGAGAGCCCATGCGGTTTTTTTGGCGCCGGCAGGAGCTTGAGGCGCCTCGCGATCAGCCAGTCGAGAAGACGGGTCGGAATGATGCGGGGCAGGATCCAGTCGGTCAGATAATTCGGCAGAACGCGTATGCGCGGCGGCGGGAAGCGCGCATCGAGGGCGCGCAGCACAGCCTTCGCCACAAGCTCCACAGGCGCGCCATGGAGACTATGCTCCTCGGCCCATTTCAGAAGGCGGCGGGCGCTCGCCCCATAGGCCGTTGAATCATAGCGCGAGAAATCTGCCTCTTGAGCTTTTTCCCAGATGGGCGTTCGGATGACTCCGGGTTCTATGACAATCACATCGACGCCGAAAACCATCAGCTCGCGCCGCAGAGCGTCCGACAGTCCTTCGAGCGCATGTTTTGACGCGGCGTAGGCCCCCACAAAAGGCGAAGCAATGGTTCCGGCGACGGAGCTCATATTGACGATGCGGCCGGGGGGTCCGTTTCTCACGGCGCCCGCGCCGAGGAGCGGCGCAAAAGCCTGGATGACTCTAAGCTGCCCGGTCACATTGATTTCGAATTGCCGTTGGAATTCGTCAATCGGCTGGTACAGCAGGGGGCCTGGCAGGGCGACGCCTGCGTTGTTGACCAGACCTTCCAGGGTCCCGCCGGCGAGACGTTGCTCCACGACGGCCACGGCGCGTCTGATGGCGTCCTCGTCCGTGACGTCGAAGAGAAGCGGCGCAAAATCATCGCCAAAAACGTTTTTGAGATGACGCGCGTCGGCTTTCTTGCGCACGGTTCCGAACACAAAGCGTCCGGAGCCGATTAGCGCCTCGACGCAGGCGTAACCGATGCCGGTCGAAGCGCCAGTGACGACGACAAATGGTTTTGAGCTCACGTTCATGCGCGCTCCTTCAATGCGGCTGCAAGCATGTGCAATGTTAGCAGAGTGGAAACGTCCGCGCGTCCATCGACCAATTGCGGACGAAAATGACGCTGGAAGGCCGCGACTGCGTTCACGGTCTGCGGGCCGTAAATGCCGCTTTCCGGAATTTCATAGCCGTAATCCGCAAGCGCGCGCTGCAGCTCCGCCACCTCTTCGCCCTGCGCCTCCGGCTCGAGCGTGGGTCCGGGCGTGAACGGCGCGGACGGGACGAAGTGACCGACGCCCTGACGAGCGAGTTCGTCCCAGGGGAAGAACTCGCCGGGATCGATTTTGCGCGACACAGCGATGTCGGAATGGGCCAGAACGCGTTCGGGCGGAATTGCTCGTCTGACGCAAATGTCGCGGGCGAGCGCCGCGACCGCGTCGATCTGATGGGCGGGAAAGGGTCTCGGATCCTCGTGTCCCGGATGGACGATCTCCACGCCGATCGACGCTGAGTTCATATCCGTCTCGCCGCGCCAATAGCTTTTTCCCGCATGCCAGGCGCGGCTCTTCTCCGGCAGAAGCTGCAATACTTCGCCGTCCTCATGGATAAAATAATGCGCCGAAACTTGCGACGCCGGGTCGCGCAAAAGCTCCAGAGCCTGCTCGGCCGTCGGCATTCCCGTGTAATGAAGAACGAGCGCTGAAATCGGCCGCGTCCGTTCGCCATGGTTCGGCGAGGGGCAAGGGCGGGCCTGCGCGTAGTCGGGTTCGAATGGCATGTCCGCCTATGATCTTCCCGCGCCCCGGTCGGCGCGGCGAATTTGAACGTAAAGCGCGCCTTCGCCACCATGATGACGGGACGCCTCGCCAAAACTCGCAACGACGTCGCGCAGGCTGGCGGCCTGCAGCCATATTGGCGTCATTCGCCGCAAGACCCCCGGCTGCTCCAGACTGAATCCCCGGCCGCTTTGGCCCTTGCCGGTGACGATAATCGCCATTTTCGCTCCCGCCGCCTGAGCGCGGCGCAGGAATTCCACGAGGGCGCGATGCGCTTCGGCCTGGCGGTAGCCGTGGAGATCGAGCTTGGCGTCGACCTCGAGCCGTCCGCGGCGCAGCTTGACGCGGGTCCGATGATCGATGTCGCTTATCGCCGGCCGAGGCCGGGGCGTCTCCACGGTCTTCGACGCTGAATCGCTGGCAGGGATTGCGGGTCGGGGGGGACGGTTTGCTCCGGACTGGGTTTCCGTCTTGTGCCGCGCGGCGCGCGGGCGGGTGGGGCGCACGTCGGCGGTGACGGCGGTCCAGAGCTCCAGCTCGTCCTCGGACAGGAGACGAAAACGGGACCGCCGCTCCATGATTATGCGTCCTCCCGCTTCGGCCAGAGGACGAAGACATTTGCGGAGTTACGGACCTGGCCCGCGAGCGCGCCGGCGGCTTCGCCGTAGCCATAGAAAAGATCCGCGCGGGCGGCCCCCAAAATCGCCGATCCTGTGTCCTGGGCGATCATCAACCGTTCAAGCCTCTTTTCAGGGGCCCCTTCCCAGGGCGCCGAGGTTTCGATCCAGAAGGGCAGTCCGTAAGTCCAGATGGAGCGATCGACGGCGATAGAACGCAATGGCGTCAGGACGCAACCTGCGCCGCCGACCGGGCCTTCATGTCTTCCCTCAGACCTATCTATCCGGAAGAATACATAAGATCGGTTTTCTTGCATCAACGTTGCGCCGGAGGAGCCGAAACCCTGGCCCATCGCGCGTAAAGCGCGCTTGAGTTCGGCGAGCGACATCGCGTCGGGAGCGACAAGACCGCGGTCAAGAAGCAGCTTCCCGACCGATGTGTAGGGATAGCCGTTTCGCCCGTCATAAGTTAGCGCAAGATAACCCCCATCCGGCAACCGCAGCCGCGCCGAGCCTTGCACCTGGATCAGGAACAATTCGACCCGGTCACGGACAAAGGCGATCGCTCCGCTGCGATCGTAGGCCGGATCGTCTTCTATCTCGCGGCGATCGGGATAGGGAACGAGCGATCCGTCGCAAAGGCGCCGCGCGGCGCCGAGTTGGAGCCCGCCGGGCCCGGAAATGGGCGCATGGTTTAAAGAGACGAGATCGGCCGGTCGGCCCAGCACCGGCACTGCGAAGTCCGGCTCGGGCGCGAGCCTCGCCTCGACCTCCGGCTCGTAATAGGCGGTCACAAATCCTGGGGCCGCAAGGCGGAAAGGCTGAAAATATCCAAGAAAAAACTCCCGCGCTTCCGCTTGCGTGGGCTGCTCGCCGAGCGCGAGGGCCGCGCGGCACGCTGCCAGAAGATTTGCGTCGGGTAAGACGGCGGGACGCTGGGAGGGCTCCCCGCGCGTTATGCGCGCGGCGGAGCGCAGGAAACAGGCGTAGGCGTCGCGAAAGTCTTCGTCGGCGAAGCCCGGCAAGGCCTCAAGTAGCGCAGTCGACGCGGAGACTGGGGGCTGCGTCGGCGTCAATGGCCGGTTTCGGTCGCCACGAGCTTCCAATTGGGGTCGCGCGAGGCCGGATTGCGCGCAAAGGTCCAGAGATCGACGATGCGGGCGGCCTTTTCCGTGCTGCCGTCGACGATTTCCCCGGCGCGATTGCGCCGCGCCGAAATCAACTGGCTCACAAAGCGAACGGTGATGCGGCTCATGCCGCCGTCGACGCGGGCGTCCTGAATGGTCGCCTCGTCGATCGAGATAAGCGCGGTCTCGGCCTTTTCGCCGCGTTTCTCTCGCGCATCGATTTCCCGGGCGAAACTGTCGAACACGTCCTTGGCGAGAAGATTGTGAAGCGTGTCCCGGTCGCCCTTTGCGAATGCGTCTACGATCATTTCATAGGCCTTGCGCGCGCCGTCGAGAAACGCCTTGCCTGAGAAGGCGGGATCGCGGGCGGCGATCGCGTCGAGCCCTGCCCAAGCTTGGCTGTCAGGCGCTGCGAATCCTTTCCAACGGTCCGGCGCGTCGAGAGCGGTCGCTGGGCTTTGAGGCGGCGGGGCGGCTCCCGGCAAAGGCGCGGGTTGAAGACGGCCGAAGCGCGGCTGCGGGGGAACGGCGTCTCGGTCGACCCTTACTCCGAGAACGGAGCGCAGCTTCCAAATGACGAAGACGGCGAGGGCTGCGAAGACGAGGATCGACGGATCGAAGGCTTCGTTGGTGGGCAACAGACACACTCCCGAAAAGATTACTCGTCGGGTATCATGTCGCTATCCACATGTCACGAATCAAGCCGTGGGGACATATCGCCACATCCGGCAGGAAGCCCGATAACGTGAACAAATCCAAACTCCTCGCCTTCGCATTGACGGCCTGGATCGCCATCGAGGTCGTGGCTTTCGTATTGGTGGTTCAATTTCTGGGCATGTTGGCGGCCATTGCGTTGGGGGTCGGAACGACGCTGCTTGGGCTCTCCGACGTCAAACGCCTGCTCGCTTATCTCAAGACGCGCGTGGCCCAGTCGCGCGCCAAGGCCAAGAACGGCGCGCCGATGGTGGATGGGGCGTTGCAGGCGCTGGGCGCAACGCTTCTTATCCTGCCGGGCTTCGCCTCCGATCTTGTCGGCCTTGCGCTTAAGGCGCCCTCCATTCGCGCGAGCCTCGCCGACAAGATCAATCAGCGCGACCGCAAAAGAGGGCCGCAGACCATTGATCTTAAGCCGAACGAATGGAAAAGCCTTACTCGGAAAGGCGGAAAGGGCGTCGACGCAGCGTCGTAAGCCCTGAGAGACGGCGCATGGGCGAATAAGCGATCCTCGCGGCTTGTAGGCGTAACGCGGACATGTTACCCGCTCGCTCAACGGAGACGACGCTTTGCGAAACATGCGGGTTCGCGTATTCGCCCTCAATGGTTTGAAGGAGATTTTGCATGACGGACGCGAGTGGGAACGGAAGCGGGTTTGATCCTTCCAAGCCGCCGAGCCTCAATGCTCTTGTGCAATTCGTGAAGGACCTCTCGTTCGAAAACCCTAATGCGCCGCGCTCGCTTGGACCGCAGGACAAAAATCCGAACATTGCGATTCAGGTCAACGTGAACGCCAAACAATTGGCGCCCACGGATTTCGAGGTTTCGATCGCGCTCGACGCCAAAGCCGGAGAGGAAGGCTCCGACCTTTTGTTCAAGCTCGATCTCGAATATGGCGGCGTCTTCCGTCTGCTTAACATTCCACAGGACCAAATCCATCCGGTCGTCATGATCGAATGTCCACGCCTGCTTTTCCCCTTCGTACGACAGATCGTTTCCGACGCGACGAAGAACGGCGGCTTTCCCCCGCTTTACATCGATCCCATCGATTTCGTCGCGCTCTATCAGCAGAAGGCCGCACAGGCGAGCAACGAGAACATCGCTCCCACAAACTGAACGCCTTCCGCGCTCACGTCTCTGGGAAATATTTCGCCCAAATCGGAGTCGTGCTCAAGGCCGCGACGAATCGCCGATGCGATTCGTCCTGTTGCGGCGTGAGCCGGCTTGGCAGTGGCTCCGGTCGCTTGCGCAGGAAATCGCCGCTCAGTTGCGATTTCGCCGCGCCATTGACATGCAGCAGCAGCGCCGATTGTCGCCCGCCCATCAGCTCGGCGTAAACTTCCGCGAGAAGCCCCGCGTCAAGCAGCGCGCCATGTTTGTCGCGTTGCGACAAGTCGATTCCATAGCGTTGACATAATGCGTCCAGCGAATTCGATGCGCCGGGATGGCGCCGACGCGCGAGCGTCAATGTGTCGATGACGCGCTCCATGGCGATGAGCGGCAACTCGACCATCGCCAGTTCCGCATTCAAGAATTTGACGTCGAATTCCGCGTTGTGGATGATGAGCGGCGCGTCTTCGATGAATTCGTGAAAAGCGTCGACGATTTCAGCAAATTTCTTTTGCTGCGCCAGAAACTCTTGAGACAGGCCATGAACCCGAAACGCCTCCTCCGGCATGTCTCGCTCCGGATCGACATATACGTGAAACACGCGTCCGGTCGGAATGAGATTGAGGATCTCCAGCGCTCCGATTTCGACAATCCTGTCGCCCTTTGAAGGGTCCAGTCCGGTCGTTTCCGTGTCGAGCACAATCTGGCGCATCGGAGTCGAAGATCTCCCCTTCACGCGCGGACGCGCGTCTCTAGCTCCTTCAGAATCGCACGAACTTCCTCGCGCGCAAAATCAAATCCTCTGTCGGTGTGGACGATGAAATCCGCGCGCCGGCGTTTCTCCTCGTCGGGCGTCTGCTTTGCGAGCAGTTTCTCGAATTTTTCCGGCGTCATATTGGGACGCCCCAATACGCGTTTTCGTTGAACTTCGGGCGCGGCGGACGCGACGACGATAACATCCACCTCTCGATCCCCGCCCGTCTCGAAGAGAAGGGGAATGTCGAGCACGACGAATTTTTCTCCCCTGTCGCGACAGCTCTCGATGAATTTCGCCCTGGCTTCGCGCACGAGAGGATGCGTGATGTCTTCGAGCTCCTTCAGCGCCACAGCATCTCCGACGACTCGGCGCGCCAGACGTTCCCGATCGACAACGCCGTCGACGACCGTTCCGGGAAAATGGCGCTCGATCTCGGCGGCGGCCGGGCTCCGATAAATTTGATGTACGAGTTCGTCGGAATCGCTCACGGCGACGCCCTCGTCGCGAAACATTTGCGCTGTCGTCGTTTTGCCCATTCCGATTGAGCCGGTGAGACCGATCAGCAGCATGCGTCTCGTAAGATTGCAGCGTGAATCGCCATCATGCGAGGAGGGCTCCTTCTCTGCGCAACGCGTCGAGAACAGGAAGCAATGGAAGTCCGAGAATAGTCCAGTAATCGCCGGAGATCGATTCGAACAGATGAACGCCAAGCGCCTCCAGCTGATAACAGCCGACGCTCGAAAGCGCGGCGTCTCCGGCGTCCTGCAAATAGCCGTCGAGAAAGGCCGGGCTCAATTCGCGCATTTTAAGATCGGCCCGCGAGACTGTTTCGAACACGACCGCACCGTCGCGCGCGATACAGGCCGCGGAATGCAGACGATGCGTCCGGCCGGATAGAAGCCGCAGTTGTTCCCGCGCGGCGTCAATATTTACTGGCTTCGAGAGAATGCGGCCCTCGCAGCTTGCGAGCTGATCCGCGCCGAGCACCAAGGAGCCGGGGTTCTTTTGGGAAACAGCCAGCGTCTTTTGTTTCGCAAGCTCCGGCGCGATCTTGTCGGCGCCAGCGCCGGATTGAAGAAGAAGCGCCTCAGTTGCTCGTTCGTCGATCGAAGCAGGTTGGACGATGAAGGGAACGCCCGTCTGTTCGAGCGCGAGACGCCTGCCGGCGCTCGCCGAGGCCAGGATGAGTGGCTCCGCCTTCGTCCAAAATCGCGCGCCGGGATTTTTTCCGCGAGACACCATTCAAATCTATCCAGAGGCGCTGCGAAGAAGTTTGGCAAAGCGGGGATAGACCCGGCCGCCTCAGGCGCCTCTTCCTGTCATCGGGCATAACTCGGAAGAGAGATCAACAGACGCGGGTCTGTCGGAAGGGTTGGCGAGTGAGGCTGGAACAAATGAAATCCACAGACAAGCGTCCGACTTTGTGCCGGCAGTAAGGTATAGCAAATTGTTTTTTAAGCTTCTTTCGACAATTCCCACAGTTCCGGCCAATGTGGGAATCTTATTCGCCTCCGGCGAAGTCCTGCATAAATGGTTAATAAAACATTAACGACCGCTCGGAGGCCCCCTTACTGATAGAGAATCATCCTTAAGAAAGAATAAATTTTACTTTTGAAAGGGCTTCGATGACCTGCTAGCCCTAAGGTCCGAAGAAGAGCCTAGGGCTCCGGTCGAAACCGGAAAACAAGCGAACAGCGGCGGCATGTCCGAAAAATCTTTGCTCAACGTCCTGAACGGATGCGAACTAAGAGTCGTTCCGCCGGTATGGCTGATGCGTCAGGCGGGACGCTATCTGCCGGAGTATCGCGAAATCCGTAGCAAGGCGTCGAGCTTTCTGGATTTTTGTTACACGCCTTCAGCCGCGGCTGAAGCGACGCTGCAGCCGATCCGGCGGTTTCATTTCGACGCCGCGATCCTCTTCAGCGACATTCTTGTCGTGCCTGATGCGATGGGCCAGAAGGTTTCGTTTGAAACGGGCGAGGGACCGAGACTGGAGCCGATCGCGGAGCCGGCCGATCTTTTGCGGCTTTCGGAAGGATTCGATCTGCGGAAGTTATCGCCCGTGTTTGAAACGATAGACCGCGTGAAGGGAGAGCTCCCCGCAGACGTCGCCTTTATCGGCTTTTGTGGAGCGCCCTGGACCGTTGCGAGCTATATGATCGCGGGCCGCGGCACGAGCGATCAAAGTCCTGCGCGGCTCTTTGCCTTTCGAGATCCCGAAGCGTTTCAAGACTTGATCTCGCGGCTCGTTGCGGCGTCCGTGGACTATCTGCTGGGGCAGATCGAGGCGGGCGTCGAAGTCGTGCAAATATTCGACAGCTGGGCGGGCGTTTTGCCTCCACACGAGTTCGAGAACTGGGTGCTCGCCCCCGTGCGCAAGATGATCTCGGCGATTCAGGCCAAGCGCCCGGATATTCCGATCATCGCCTTTATCCGCGGCGCGGAAACCCATCTTGGACGACTGTCGAAAGAGCTCGGCGCGCGCTGCCTTGGTCTCGGCGCGTCCGTCGATCCGGGTTGGGCAATCCAGGAAACGGGCGGAAGCGTCGCGCTGCAGGGAAATCTCGATCCGCTAGCGCTTGTCGCTGGCGGCGCGGCGCTCGATCGCGAAATCGACGGGATTTTGCGGGCCTTCGAGGGAAAGCGGCATATTTTCAATCTCGGCCACGGAATTTTGCCGGAGACCCCCATCGAAAATGTCGAACATATGCTGGCGCGCGTGCGGCGGCAGGAAGGCTGAGAATGTATCTCTGGATCAAGGCGCTTCACGTCATCGCCATCATTTCCTGGATGGCGGGGCTGCTCTATCTGCCGCGACTTTTCGTTTACCACAGCGCGGTAGGACCGGGGCCCCAGTCCGAGACGTTTAAAGTCATGGAAAGGCGGCTCTTGCGGTTCATTATGACCCCGGCGATGTCGGTCGCCTGGATCGCCGGGCTTATTTTGATAGTAGACGGGAAGTGGACCGCCTCGGGCTGGCTGCACGCAAAGCTTGGTCTGGTGATCGCCCTGACGGGGCTTCACGTCTATTTTTCATATCTCGCGAGACGGTTCGCGCGCGACGAAAACCCACATTCGCAAAGGTTTTACCGCTTGATCAACGAAGCGCCGACTGTGCTGATGATCGGCGTCGTCATACTCGTGGTCGTGAAGCCTTTTTGAGGAAAGGGGGCGAAAATTCCCGGCCTCGTAGAAACGCTTGCCTTTGTTCCCGAATTTGAGTAAGTGCTTGGCTCTCACCCAGGCAGACCCGTCGTTACGACGACCGCTGGCTTTTGACCGGCGCCGCGGGAATCCAAGCCCGCCTTCCTGCCCAACCTCTCTCTTTTTTGCCGCGTCCGCTGCAAGGACTGTCCCATATGCGGGAAATCAAACTACAGGATTTGAAATCCAAATCCGCCGCCGAACTCCTGACCTTCGCCGAAGAACATGAGGTCGAAAACGCGTCGCTCCTGCGCCGCCAGGAACTCCTCTTCGCAATCCTCAAGCAATTCGCCAATCGCGAGGTCGAAATTGTCGGCGAGGGCGTCGTCGAGGTTCTGCAGGATGGTTTCGGCTTTCTTCGCTCCCCCGACGCGAATTATCTCGCCGGGCCCGACGACATCTATGTCTCTCCCTCGCAAATCCGCCGCTTCGGCCTTCGCACCGGCGATACGGTCGAGGGAATCATCAGAAGCCCGAAAGAGGGCGAGCGTTATTTCGCACTGCTCAAGGTCAATCTGATCAATTTCCAGGACCCCGAAAAGGTCCGGCACAAGGTCCCTTTCGACAATCTGACGCCGCTTTACCCGGACGAACGCCTCAGGCTCGAGATCGAAGATCCGACGCGGAAGGACTTGTCCTCCCGCGTGATCGATCTCGTGTCGCCGATTGGCAAAGGCCAGCGCGCGCTTGTCGTCGCGCCGCCGCGCACGGGCAAAACGGTCCTTCTGCAGAACGTCGCGCAATCCATCACGACCAATCATCCGGAATGCTATCTCATCGTTCTTCTGATCGACGAGCGTCCGGAAGAGGTCACAGACATGCAGCGCTCGGTGCGCGGCGAAGTGATCTCCTCGACATTCGACGAGCCGGCGGTGCGTCACGTGCAAGTGGCGGAAATGGTGATCGAGAAAGCGAAACGCCTCGTCGAACACGGCCGTGACGTCGTAATCCTGCTCGATTCAATCACGCGTCTTGGACGCGCTTACAATACGGTCGTGCCGTCATCCGGAAAAGTGCTGACCGGCGGTGTGGACGCCAACGCCCTTCAACGGCCGAAACGGTTCTTCGGCGCCGCGCGTAATATCGAGGAGGGCGGTTCGCTCACCATCATCGCGACGGCTCTGATCGATACGGGATCGCGCATGGACGAAGTGATCTTCGAAGAATTCAAGGGCACCGGCAATTCGGAAATTATTCTGGATCGCAAGGTCGCGGACAAGCGCGTTTTCCCGGCGATCGACATCACGCGCTCTGGGACGCGAAAGGAAGAACTTCTCGTTCCCGCGGACATTCTCAAGAAAATGTATGTCTTGCGCCGCATCCTCAATCCGATGGGCACGGTCGACGCCATCGAATTCCTGCTTGGCAAATTGCGCGAAACGCCAAAAGGTAATGCGGCCTTCTTCGACTCGATGAACACGTAAACGGCGCGGTGCTCTCTGGCGCCGCGTCTTTGCTCAAGACCTTATCGTCAATTTCCGCTTCCGCCGACCACGCCGATCAGTGGCACGCCGCCGCCTTGATAGGTCGCGTAGACGCGTCCGTGGCACATGCAGTTCGATATATGTTGCGAATGTCGCGACCACGCGAAGATTGGCGCCGCCGGAATGTTTGAAATCGGCGCTCGCCATTCTTTTCTCCTAACGGATATGAGATTATTTGAAACGTCAGGTAACGCGCACACTCTGCGATACGCCCGCGACACGCAGAAGAGAGAGCCCTGGCTAACGGCGAAGATCGACCAGCGGCATACATCGCGCATCGACGCGTTTCAGAGAATTCGATCGTATCGAAGCCATCGCCGTCGTAAGAGCTTTTCGGACGCCGCTTCACGATAAGCGTCATTAAAATAGGTTTAGACGTAACGCATTAGCGGGATTGTTATCGACCTTTTCACTGGCGAATATAGCGTGCGCTTTCTTATCGTAGTAACGAACCGCGCCCGCAAAGCGCGTGTGAACGAAGGGCGGATGTGAATGTTCGACGATTTCGCCAATGTCTGGACGATTGTCGGATTCGCAAAGGATCTGAAGAACAATTCGCCGCTTGCGCTGCGCGTTGCGGGCGAGCGCATAGTTTTTTTCCGCGACGAAAATAGGCGGGCCGTGGCTCTGCTGGACCGCTGTCCGCATCGCGGCGCGGCTCTTTCTCTTGGAAAGGTGCGGGACGGAGCAATTGAATGTCCGTTTCACGGATGGCGCTTCAAGGGAGACGGCGCAAATTGCGGCGTTCCATGGAACCCCGACGCGCGCCTCGAAAGACTTGGCGCGACGGCGCTTGGTGCGCGCGAAATCGGCGGCCTTCTTTGGCTCTACACAGGCCTTGGAGCAGCGCCGCAGGAGCCTTCTCCGTCGGAGATTTTCGCGCGCGACGATCTGACGCTGTTTGGAGAGTCGATGGTTTGGGACATCCATTGGACGCGCGCGATGGAGAATATGCTCGACTGGCCGCATCTGCCATTTGTCCATGGGAAGACGATTGGCCGTTCGCTCAAGGATGCGACGGCGAAACGCGCGGATGTTTTCTGGGAGGAGCGGCCGGATGGAGGCAGCGTCGCCGTGGAGGTCGACGGGGAGCGGCGGGAGGCTGTGCTGCAATATCATTTTCCCAATGTGATGGAGCTCTTGATCGATCCACGCGACCGGATTTTTAGACTTTTCGTGGCGTGCGTTCCGGTCGATGAGGAACGGACACAATTGCTTTTATTTGGATTACGGAATTTTCTACGCTTACGCGTCCTCGATCCTTTTTTTTGCCGGATGAATCGGCGCATCGCCGCGGAGGATCGCGCTATTGTCGAATCCTCGCAGCCGCCGCGCGTTCCGCCGCCGAATGAGGAAATCTCGGTGCGAACGGACGCTCCGACTCTCGCCTTCAGGCGCATCTATCGACAGCGGCTCCTGGGAACCCGGGTCTCGAAAGACCGCGTGAGCCGCGACGACTGATCGCGCTTGCATTCATGGCGCCGGGTGAATAATCGCGGGCGCGGAGACTTTTCATGCCGGCGGACACGATTTACGCATTGGGAACGGGCGCCGCGCGCTCGGCGATCGCCGTCATTCGCCTTTCCGGACCTGCGACGGGCGAGACGATCCGCGCCATCGCCGGCGGACTGCCGCAGCCTCGACAGGCGAAGCTTGTCCGCGTTCGCGATCCCGAGTCCGCGGAGACGCTCGATCGGGGTCTCGTCCTCTGGTTTCCCGGACCCTCGTCCTCTACCGGCGAGGACTACGCCGAGCTTCAAATACACGGCGGCCGGGCGGTCATTGAGGATCTCTTGACGATACTTCAACTCCGGCCGGGGCTGCGTGAAGCGCGGCCGGGGGAATTCGCCCGCCGGTCTTTCGAGAATGCGAAGCTCGATCTTTCGCAGATCGACGGGCTCGCCGATCTGATAGACGCGCAAACCGCCTGTCAGCGGCGTCAGGCGCTGCGGATCATGGGAGGGGATTTGCGCCGCCGAGTCGAATCCTGGCGCGGAAAGATCATCGAAGCTTTGGCGCTGATCGAGGCGGAGCTGGATTTTTCGGACGAGGGCGATGTCCGCGCCGCGCCGGACGCCGCGCACTGCGCTTCGCTTTACGCGGTTCTTCAGGAAATGCGGGAGATGTTGCGGAACGCGCCCGCAAGCGAACAGATGCGCGAGGGTTTTGTCGTTTTCATCCTGGGTCCGCCGAATGCGGGTAAATCGACGCTGATGAACGCGCTGGCGCGGCGGGATATTGCGATTGTTTCGGAGATCCCTGGAACGACAAGGGATTTGATCGAGGCGCATCTCAATGTGAAGGGAATGCCAATCATTTTTGTCGATACGGCGGGGTTGCGCGAGTCTCGGGACGAGATTGAAAAAATTGGCGTCGCTCGGACTTTGGAAAGAGCGCGGCGCGCGGATTTGCTGCTCTGGCTTTCGGAAGGCGGGCGCGCCGCGCCGCCGGACGATGTTGCCGGGGAGGGCGTAGAGCTTTTGCATGTCGCGACCAAATCCGACATCGCAGAATCGGCGAAAGATCGACTCGCTATTTCGGCGAGGACAGGCGCAGGTCTCGATGTTCTGTGCGACGCAATTTTCGACCGCGCGAAAGAAAGGCTCGGGGATGGAACGTCGTCCTTTCTCCTCAGGCAGAGGCAGCGCCAGGCGGTGGAGCAGGCGGCCGGTCTTATCGAACGCGTTTTTGACGTTAAGCCTTTGGAAATAAAAGCTGAACAGCTTCACGGCGCCGGACGGGCGCTCGGCTCGATCGTCGGCGCGGTCGATGTCGAACATGTGCTTGACGCGATTTTTGCGCAGTTCTGCATCGGAAAATAGGATAGTTTCACGTGAAACAGGAGCGCGTGGCGTGAGGCGGGACCATTACGATGTTGTCGTGATCGGCGGTGGACATGCCGGTTGCGAGGCGGCCGCGGCCGCCGCGCGGCTCGGGGCCCGCACGGCGCTGGTCACGCGGTCGCGGGAAACGATTGGCGCAATGTCCTGCAACCCCGCCATCGGCGGTCTCGGCAAAGGGCAGCTGGTGCGCGAAATCGACGCGCTGGACGGCCTGATGGGGCGGGTGGCGGATGCGGCCGGCATTCAGTTTCGCGTGCTCAACCGCTCCAAAGGTCCGGCGGTTCGAGGCCCCCGCGCCCAGGCGGACCGCAAGCTCTATGGCGCCGCGATGCAGTCGGCGATCGCGTCGACGCCGAATCTGACCGTCGTCGAAGGCTCGGCGGAGGATCTCATCGTCGCGAACAACGAGGCCACAGGCGTCCTCGTCGATGGACAGGCGCTCCGCGCCGAAGCCATTGTTCTGGCGACGGGAACTTTTCTCAATGGGGTCATCCATATTGGCGCGCAGCAGGTCGCCGCGGGCAGAATGGGGGAGCCGCCGTCGCTTGGCCTGGGCCGGGCCCTGCGCGTTGCGCGCTTCGCCGTCGCAAGATTGAAGACGGGCACGCCGCCCCGACTCGACGGCCGCACCATCTGCTGGAAGCGGCTTGAAGAGCAATGGGGCGACGCGGAGCCCGAGCCCTTCTCCTATCTGACCGAGTCGATTCGCAATCCGCAGATCGCCTGTCATATCACCCGCACGAATGCGAAAGCGCATCGGATCATTCTGGAAGATCTGCATCATTCGCCGCTGCGCACCGGCGCGATCTCGGGCGCCGGGCCCCGGTATTGTCCGTCGATCGAGGATAAGGTGACGCGGTTTGGCGATCGCGACGCGCACCAGATTTTTCTTGAGCCCGAGGGACTCGACGACCCTACGGTCTATCCAAACGGCGTCTCGACATCGCTGCCCGAAGGGACCCAGCGCGCCTTCATCGCCGCAATCGAGGGGCTGGAGGAGGCGCGGATTCTCCGCCCGGGCTACGCGATTGAATATGATTATGTCGATCCGAGAGAGCTCGACGCGACGCTCGAGACGAAGCGGATCGGGCGGCTATTCTTCGCCGGGCAGATCAATGGAACGACCGGCTACGAAGAAGCTGGGGCGCAGGGCCTGATCGCGGGCCTCAACGCCGCCGCCCGGGCGGCGGGTAGGTCGCCGACCGTGTTCGATCGGGCAGAGGCTTATCTCGGCGTAATGATCGACGATCTCGTGACGCGGGGCGTGACCGAGCCCTATCGCATGTTCACGTCGCGCGCCGAATATCGCCTGTCCCTTCGTTCGGACAACGCCGACGAGCGATTGACCCCGCGCGGTTTGGACATCGGCTGCATCGGCCGAGAGAGGGCGGAGGTGTTTGCGGAGCGAAAGGAAAAGCTCGCGCGCGCCCGCGCCTTGCTTCAAAGCCTTTCGCTGACTTCGGCCGCCGCCGCCCGCCACGGCTTGTCGGTCAATCAGGACGGAATCAGCCGGTCCGCCTACACGCTGCTGTCCTTTCCGGAGATCGGTCTGTGGCGCTTGGCGCGAATTTGGCCCGCACTCTTAGAAATCGATCCGAAAACGGCGGAGCAGGTGGAAATCGACGCGAGCTACGCGGTTTATCTCGATAGGCAAAGAGCGGATATCGAGGGCTTTCGCCGGGACGAGCAGTTAAGCCTGCCGTCGACGCTCGATTATGGCGCAATTGCAGGACTTTCGGCTGAGCTTCGAGCCAAGCTCAGTTTTCTGAAGCCGCGGACGCTGGGACAAGCGCAGAGGATCGAAGGCGTCACCCCGGCGGCGCTGACGCTTCTGGCCGCGCGGGCGAGACGTCAGTGACGAAAGCGCCAAAAGGCGCGGCGCATCCCATGTCCCACGACGCCCCGGTCTGGGATCGAGAACGCGCGTTGCGGCTGTGCCCTCGGCTTGCGCCGGTCGTCGATGAACTCGAAATCTATCTCGGCGTTCTCCGAAAATGGCAGCCAAAAATCAACCTCGTATCTGAAGCGACGCTCGCCGAGGCCTGGACGCGACATTTTGCGGATTCCGCGCAAGTCCTGGACGCTGCGCCAGCGGTTACGAGCTGGGCCGATCTTGGTTCGGGGGCGGGGTTCCCGGGGATGGTTCTCGCGCTTTGTCTCAAGGGACAGCCGGGGGCCGAAGCGCATCTGATCGAGAGCGATCAGCGCAAGGCGGCGTTCCTCCGGGCTGTTTCACGTGAAACACGCGCGCCGGCGATTATACATTGCGGGCGAATCGAATCCGAGCTTCCAAAGCTTGCTGGTCATGTGGGCGGAGTCACCGGGAGGGGAGTGGCGCCTCTCCGCCAGCTTCTGGCCTGGTCCGAAGATCTGTTGTTGAAAAACGCCGTTTGCGTCTTTTTGAAAGGCGAAGACTGGCGGCGCGAATTGACCCTGTCGCAATTGCCAAGTAATTTTCGACTCGATTCAATTCCAAGTCGCACGAATCCGAAAGCCAGCCTCATTCTGGCTGCGCGGGATCCTCAGGCGAGCGAGCCCAGCCGATGTCCGCATCCTTGACCGCTCCCCGCATATTGGTTCTGGCCAATCAGAAGGGCGGCGTCGGAAAAACGACCACAGCGATCAATCTCGGCACGGCGCTCGCAGCGGTAGGCGAAAGCGTACTGGTGATCGATCTTGATCCTCAGGGGAATGCGTCGACCGGTCTGGGCATCGACCGCAAAAACCGGAAGATATCGACCTATGACGTCCTGCTCGGAGAAAGCAGCCTCGCCGAAGCGATTGTCGCAACCGCGGTTCCAAGACTGAGCATCGCGCCGTCTACGCTCGATCTTCTCGGCGTGGAGCTCGAAATCGCGGGCGACCCAGATCGAGCCTATAGGCTAAAGCGGGCGCTTGCTGAGTGGTCTACAGAGGACCGGCCGAAG
>Ga0209048_10000930_pt1 | contig 30896 bp, 33 predicted proteins | sample FrelakmetCRP12CR_FD_187146 | JGI IMG/M metagenome (GOLD analysis project Ga0209048, IMG submission 187146) | Freshwater lake sediment microbial communities from the University of Notre Dame, USA, for methane emissions studies - CRP12 CR (SPAdes)... | ecosystem: Environmental > Aquatic >...
CGCGATCGGCCCGCCGGTAGAGTGCGCCGGTCGAAAGGAACGCCCGCATGGCGCCGATGCCCGATCCACTCCGTCTCCACGCCGAGACTCGCGGGGACAGGTCCGCGATCGTCGTCGACGGATCGGGTGGTGCGCACGCATCGGTGACCACGTTCGCCGAGCTGGACCTCGAGGTCAATCGCCTCGGTCACTTCCTCCAGGCGGCCGGACTCGCTCCGGGGGAGCGGCTGATCTGGTGCGGTCCCAATTCACTCGAGGTCATCGTCGCCATGCACGCGGCGCGCAAGGTGGGCGTCGTCGCCGTCCCACTGTCGTACCGCTTCAACGCCGACGAGATGCAATACGTCATCGACAACTCCGACGCGCGGCTCGTCGTGGTGGACGCCGAGCAGGCCCCCATCGTGGCCGGGATCCGCGACCGCATCCCCAAGGTCGAGGAGGTCCTCGTCTTCGGCGGGGCGGCACCGAGAGGCTGCGTCGCGTGGGCGGAGGTGCTCGCCGGCCAGTCCACCACGGAGCCCACGGCGAAGCGCGAATCTGCGATCGGCGCCCAGATGTTCTACACGTCGGGCACCACCGGCGCGCCGAAGGGTGCGCTGCGCACCAAGAGCGATCCGATGGTCGTGATGGCGCTGATCAGCGAGCTCGGTCTGCAACCGATGCACGAGGTGCACCTCACGACCGGGCCGCTCTACCACTCGGGTCCGAACGCGTTCGCCCACATCAACCAGACCATGGGCTCGCCCGTCGTCGTGTTGCGCAAGTTCGATCCCCGTGACTGGTTGCGCCTCGTCGCCGAGTACCGGGTCACCAACACGTTCTCGGCGCCGACGCAGCTGAAGCGGATCGTCAACCTCCCCGACAGCGAGCTGGCGGCGGCCGATCTCTCGTCCATGCGGTGCCTGATCGCGAACGCCGCGCCCGTGCCGTACGCGCTCAAGCAGGAAGTGGTCGCGAAGCTCGGTGACGGGTTCCTCTACGAGGTCTACGGTTCGACCGAGCTCGGCATCGTCACCGTGCTGCTCCCGCGGGATCAGCTCCGCAAGCCGGGCTCGTGCGGACGCGTGTACGGCGGCATCGGCGTGAAGATCGTGCAGGAGGACGGTGCCGAGGCGGCGACCGGTGCGCCCGGAGAGCTGTTCATCCACACCGGGCTCGCGATGGACGGCTACCACCGCACCGACGAACGGCTCAGTGAGCTCGAGGACGCGGGCTGGAAATCGGTGGGGGACGTCGCGTATCTCGACGACGAGGACTTCGTGCACATCTGCGACCGGAAGAAGGACATGATCATCTCGGGTGGCGTCAACATCTACCCCGCGGAGATCGAGGCCGCGCTCCACCACCATCCCCAGGTCCTCGACTGCGCGGTCTTCGGCATCCCCGACGACGAATGGGGCGAAAGCGTGTACGCGATCGTGCAGCCGAAGGTGGGGGAGACCGTCGACCTCGACGAGTTGCGGGCCTTCGTCGACGAGCGGGTCGCGGGCTACATGCGTCCCCGTCATTACGAGGTGCGTGACGCACTCCCGCGCACTGATGCCGGGAAGCTCCTCAAACGTCTCCTGCGCGACGAGTTCTGGGCCGGGCGGACGAGCAAGATCTGACCGATGACAAAAAGAACCCGTTCCGAAGCCGAATCGACTCGCCTGCTGGCGACCCGCGGCATCCCCGTCGCCCGTACCGTCCTCGCCGCCGACGCCGACGGCGCGGTCGCGGCAGCCGAACACATCGGGTATCCCGTCGTCGTCAAGCTGTGCGGCGACGCCATCGCCCACAAGACCGAACGCGGGCTCGTCCGCCTGAAGCTCCAAACGCCCGACGACGTGCGACGCGCGGCCGCCGAGCTGCTGAGCGCGGCCGGGCCCGACGACGGTCCCGTCGAGTTGCTGGTGGGGGAGATGGTCGCCGGCAACCGGGAGCTGATCGCCGGCATCCACACCGACGACCAGTTCGGTCCCTGCGTCATGCTCGGCGTCGGTGGTGTGTTCGCGGAGGCCATCGCGGACGTCGTGTTCCGCCTCGTCCCTCTCACTCGAGCCGACGCGGAGTCGATGGTCGACGACCTCCGCACGCAATCGCTGCTCGGTGCATTTCGCGGTGAGCCGCCGGTCGATCGCGAGACGCTGGTGATGGTGCTCCTCGGTCTGAGCGCGCTGGCGGAAGCGGAGCCGTCCATCCTGTCGGTCGATGTGAATCCGCTCATCGTCGTGGACGGCAGGCCCGTCGCGGTCGACGCGCTCGTCGTCGAGGACCCGGAACGCGTGCACGGTGAACGGCAGGGAACCGCGCGCATCGATCCCGCCCGTTTCCGCGCGTTGTTCGAACCGCGCGGCGTGGTCGTCGCCGGCGCATCGTCGCACCCCGGAAAATTCGGATTCGTCGCGCTCCACAACATCCTCCGCGGAGGCTTTCCCGGCGAGGTCCACGCGACGAATCGCGACGGCGGTGAGATCCTGGGCCTCTCGATGCTGCATTCCGTCGACGAGCTCCCGGACGACGCCACCGTCGATCTCGTCTTCGTGTGCACGCCCGCGGCGACGAACATCGACTTGCTGCGAGCGGCGGCGGCGCGTGGCGTGACCGCGGCGTTCGTCACCTCCGCCGGGTACGGCGAAGCGGGACCCGACGGCGAGGCGGCCCAGCGAGAGCTCATCGAGGTCGCCGACGAGCTCGGACTCCTGCTCGCCGGTCCCAACGGGCAGGGCGTCGTCTCGACGCCGGCGTCGTTGTGCGCGCAGATCGTGGCGCCGTACCCGCCCGCGGGTCGGATCGCGATCGCCAGCCAATCGGGCAACTTCGTGTCGTCGTTCCAGAACTTCGCCGTGCAGGCCGGCGTCGGCGTCAGCCGGGCGGTGTCGGCCGGCAACGCCGCATCCACCACCATCGCCGACTTCCTCGAGTACTTCGCCGACGACGCGGCCACATCCGTGTCGCTCGCGTACGTCGAAGGCCTTCCCGACGGCCGTGCGTTCTTCGATCGCATGGCGAGTGTCACCTCCCGCCGGCCGCTCGTCGTGTTGAAGGGCGGCGTGACCGGGGGTGGCCAGCGGGCCGCGGCGTCACATACGGGGTCGCTCGCGACTGACGACCGCGTGTTCGACGGCATGTGCCGGCAGGCGGGCATCACGCGGGCGGCGGACGTCGAAGAGGCTTTCGAGGCCGCCGCGACGTTTGCCACCCAGCCGATGCCGCGCGGTCCGAACACCGTCGTACTCACGACGGCCGGGGGCTGGGGAGTGGTGACGGCCGACGCGATCGCTCGTTCGTCACTCGACCTGATCGCGTTGCCCGACGATCTTCGGGCCGCCCTCGACGCGAAGCTGCCGCCCCGGTGGAGCCGCAACAACCCGGTCGATCTCGCCGGCGCCGAGACGCGAGACACGATTCCCGAGATTCTCGAGCTGCTCGCGACCCACGATGCCGTGCACGCGATCGTCTATCTCGGCGTGGGCATCCAATCCAACGAGGCCCGCCTGATGCGTACGGGCGCGTTCTACCCCGATCACGGGCTGGAACGGATCGTCGCCTTCCACGAGCGCCAGGACCGCCGCTACGCCGAAGCGGCGGCGGCGATCTCGGAGTCCACGGGCAAGCCGATCCTCACCGCCACGGAGCTCGCCATCACCCAACCCGACAACCCGGGGCCCGAAGCGGTCCGGGCTTCGGGCCGCCTCTGCTACGCGTCGGCCCATCGCGCGGTGCGGGCCCTCGAGCACCTGTGGGCCTACTCCCGGTTCCGGTCCCGAACGCCCTGAGCATGAACCGAGGTGCCGCGTGAGGCGGGGTGTCGTCGTACGATCGGTCGTGATCGTCGCGCTCGGCGCGGGATCCGTGCTGTGCGTCGGTCTCGCCGCGCGTTCGCCGTCCGCGCCGGGGCCGTCCGCGGCACGGGCGTTGGTCACACCGGTCTGGTCGCCCCGGCGCGATCCGCAGCCGGTCGTCGACGGCGTCGGTGCACAACGACTCGACGGGCAACTCACCAAGGCCGTCGCCGGGACCGATTCGTGTGCCGTCGTCCTCGACGGCGGTCGGGTCGTGGTCGAGCACAACGGCACCCGGCCGCTGATTCCCGCGTCCACCCAGAAGCTCCTCACCGCGATCGCGGCGCTGCAGACGCTGGGACCGAACTATCGGTACACGACGACGGTGGTCGCGGCGCGGCCGCCGGCCGGAGGTTCGGTGGACCGGCTCTGGCTCGTCGGATCCGGCGACCCCGGCCTCGCCACGCCTGAACACGCGGCGGCGCTCGCGAAGCAGCCCGCAACCAAGGACAACGCGACGACACCGCTTTCGAAGCTCGCCGACGCGATCGTCGCCACGGGCATCACCAGCATTCCCGGTGGCATCTCGGGCGACGACTCGCGGTACGACGTTGCCCGTACCGTCGCGTCGTGGCCCGCGAGCTACCGCAGCGAGGTCGGTCCCCTTGGTGCCCTCACCGTGGACGGCGGATTCGACCGCGCGCGCGGTGTCGCCGTCGGAGATCCCGCGCTCTACACCGCGTCAGAGCTGACGCGTTTGCTCGCGGCGCGCGGCGTGGCCGTCGGACCGCCGGGCCACGCCTCGGCACCGGGCTCGACGGTGGACGTCGCATCGGTCGCTTCGCCACCGCTCGACCAGATCCTCGCCGGCGCGCTCCGCGCGAGTGACAACCTCACCATGGAGCTCGTCGCGCGCGAACTGGGACGACGCGTCGAGCACACCGGGACCACGGCGGCGGGCGTCACGGCGGTAACCGCGGTCGACCGGCAGGTCGGTCTGCCCGTCGACGGCGTCCACCTCGTCGACGGCTCCGGTCTCGACCGCGGCAATCGGGCGACCTGCACCGCGCTCCTCGGCGCGCTCCGCCAACGGGGCAACGCACAGTTCCACGCCGTGGCCGACGGCCTGCCCGTCGCCGGGAGATCGGGCACGCTCGCGACGCGGTTCGTGGGATCGCCCCTGCAGGGGAAGCTGGCGGCCAAGACGGGATCGCTGGACGGGGCCACCGGACTGGTCGGCACCCTCGACGTGACCCGACCGCTGGAGTTCGCCTTCGTGGCGAATGGTGCGTTCCCCGAGGTGACCGGGATCGCGTTGCGCGAAGAGGTCGCCCGGATCCTCGCCCGCTTCCCCGACGTCGCGTCGCCCGAGGCCTTGGTGCCGGGCCCGACCCGGCCGGAGTGATCCACACCTTGCGCTCGGGGGACGCCACCGACGACAATCGCTCGGCCCTCGAGCGACGGCAGCGCGGACGGGGCGGGGCGACCGCTGCATACAGCGGCCAGGCGCAATGTGGGAGAGGAGTCACGTGACAGACGAACGCCCACCGACGCTATCGGCACACGAGCAGGTGACCGAGATCTGGGAGCTCATCGTCGCCTACACCAAGCAGGAGACCGTCGATCCGCTCTCGAAGATCGGCGTCTACCTGGCCTGGGGCGTCGCCGGGGCCCTCTTCCTCGGATTCGGGTTCGTCTTCCTGACGATGTCCGTGCTCCGTGCGTTGCAGACGGAGACGGGTACCACGTTCACCGGCAATTGGTCGTGGGTGCCGTACTTCATCGTCGTTGTCGGACTGGTGCTCGTCGCGTCGCTGTTCTGGTGGGCACGCGGCGCCCGTCGGAAGGAGCCGTCATGAGCCCGCGCGCGGACGCCGCGTCCAGATCGATCACGAACGCGGAGCCGAAGCCGATCACGAAGGCCGATATCGAGGCCAAGCTCCGCGAGCTGACGGGGCGGGCCGAGGAGAGCGTCGAGAAGGCGAAGATCGGCGCGCTCAAGGTTGGCGTCGCCGTGGGTGTCGTCGTCGTGGTCGGGGTCTATCTCCTTGGGCGGCGCCGCGGCCGCCGGACGAAGACCCTGGTCGAGATCCGTCGAGTCTGAGAGGCGCTCGTGTCGTTCGCTACTGATCTCACAAGAATTGCATTCGGCGGTTCGAGGAAGAGCCGTTTCGGGCGCGTCGGCACCGCACTCACCGTCGCGAACATCCTGCGGCGGAACCTCAAACAGAGAAACGAGATCGTGTACGTGAGCGAGATCAAGCCCGGCGACCGGTTGGAGATCATCGGGTTGGCCACGCAATCGGCGAGTCGCCGGGCCCGCAAGAAGGCGGCACGCCGGAAATAGCGAAAGAGCACGGTGGCCCGCCGCGGTCGTGCCCTCGACGGGACCACTAGCCTGGAGCCGTGAAGGTGCTGCTGCGCAACCCCCGTCGCGAGATCGAGCTGGCCGGTCCGATGACCGTGGAGCGGCTGCTCACCCGCCTCGAGCTCAGTCCCGAGTCCGTACTGGTCATCTGCGGTGACACGCTCGTCACCCGCGACGCGCGGCTCGCCGACGCCGACGTGATCGAGATCCGGCCCGTGATCTCGGGAGGCGTGGACGGCCCGGATTCATCCGCCGCACCGGACGATTCGCCCGAACCGGCCGGTGGCACGCGCCCATGAAGTGCCGTCGTTGCCGGGAACCGGCCGTCATCGACATCCGGCGACACAACACCGCCTTCTGCTCGGCCTGTTTTCTCCACCACTGCCGCGAGCAGGTACGCCGGGCCATCCACGAGTTCGACATGTTCGGTCCCGATACGAGCATCCTCATGGCCGTGTCTGGTGGGAAGGATTCGCTGGCGGCATGGGACCTGCTGCGCGAGTTGGGCTATCAGGTCGACGGGTTGTACATCGGGCTCGGGATCGGCGAATACTCGGAACACTCGCACGAGTTCGCGCGCGCGTTCGCCGATGCACGCGCGCTGACGCTGCACGAGGTCGACATCTCGGCCGAGTACGGCTTCGACGTCCCCGGTGCGGCCGCCGCGACGCGTCGCGCTCCGTGTGGTTCGTGCGGACTCTCGAAGCGTCATTTGTTCAACCGCGTCGCGCTCGAACGCTCGTACGACGTCGTCGCGACCGGCCACAACCTCGATGACGAAGCCGCGGTGCTCCTCGGGAACACGCTCCGGTGGGAGAGCGAGTATCTCGGCCGTCAGTACCCGGTGCTCCCCGCGGGCCCGGGTTTCGTGCGCAAGGTCAAGCCGCTCGTCCGGCTCGGTGAACGGGAGATGGCCGCCTACTGCGTGCTGCGCGGCATCGACTACATCGTGGAAGAGTGCCCGATGGCCGTCGGGAACCGGCATCTCGGGTTCAAGGAGGTCTTGAACTCCCTCGAGGATCGCTCCCCGGGTTCGAAGGCCGCGTTCCTCTTCGGCTTCTACGAACGCGGGCACGATCGCTTCCAAGCTCCGGCAACCGAGCCCACGGTGCTCCGCGAATGCGCCGAGTGCGGCGCGCCGACCACCGGCGAGGTGTGCGCGTTCTGTCGCCTGAGGGATCGGGCGGTGCCCGTCGAGCTCCGAGGAGTGCGCACGTGACCAGGCCGTTCGTTGCGGGTGACCGGGTCCTGCTGATGGACAGCAAGAAGCGCCGCCATCTGGTGACCTTGGAGGAAGGCGGGCAGTTCCACACCCACGCCGGCTTGGTGGAACACGCCGCGATCATCGGTGCCGACGAAGGGGCGACGGTCCGCACCACGATGGGCGCACGTCTGATCGCGGTGCGGCCCACCCTCGCGGAGTTCGTGCTGAAGATGCCGCGCGGCGCGCAGGTGATCTATCCGAAGGACCTCGGCCCGATCCTGGTGCTGGCCGACGTCTTCCCGGGCGCGCGGATCCTCGAGTCGGGGATCGGTTCGGGCGCGTTGACCACCACGTTGCTGCGGGCCGTCGGTCCGACGGGCCACGTCCACGGCTACGAGTTGCGCGACGATTTCGCCGACCGGGCGCAGCGCAACGTCGAAGCGTTCCTCGGACCGGAGCAACCGCTCACGGTCGAGGTGCGTGACGTGTACGAGGGAATCGACCTCGAACATCTCGATCGCGTCGTCCTGGATCTTCCCGAACCCTGGCGCGTGGTCAAGCACGCGCTGACGGCCCTGCGGCCCGGCGGGATCCTCCTCGCGTACCTGCCGACGATCGGCCAGGTTGCGAGGCTGCGCGAAGAGCTCGACGACTCGCCGTTCGGGATGGCCGAGACACTCGAGGTCCTGCAACGCACGTGGCACGTCGACGGTCAGTCGGTGCGCCCGGATCACCGTATGGTTGCGCACACGGGGTTCCTCACCCACGCCCGACTCCTCGCGCCGTGAGCGTACGAGATTCGGAGCCGTGAACGTCCTCGATCTCGTGATCGTCGCGACCGTGGTCCTTGCGGTCGTTGCCGGACACCGGCTCGGATTCCTTGCCCGCCTCCTCGCCTGGACCGGCCTCGCGCTCGGCATCGCCATCGGCGTCGCGCTCCTTCCGGCGCTCGCCGACCGCTTGGGGGGCGTGGCCCCCCAGACGCGGATCCTCATCGCGTCCGCGTTCATCTTCGGCGCGGCCGTCCTGGGCCAGGCGCTCGGCTACGCGGTCGGCGGTGCGTTGCACACGGGGCTGCGCGTCCGTGAACGATTCGGGCGGGCGGACCGGATCGCGGGCGCAGTGCTCGGCGGATGTGGCGCGCTCCTGGTCGTCTGGCTCCTGACGCCGGCGATGGCCGCAACCCCGGGATGGCCCGCGCGCGCCGCGCGCGGATCGTTCGTGATGCGCGCCGTCAGCGAGCTCGGTCCGACGCCGCCGCGGTCCGTCGAGGTCGCGGTGGGGCGCGTCATCGGCGACGCTCCCTTTCCCGAGGTCCAGGATCCGCTCGATGCCCCCAAACCGGCCGGTCGCCCGCCCGTGCTGGCGCTGTCGCCGGCGACGCAGTCCCGCGTTGCCGCGTCGACGGTGAAGATCGAAGGGCAGGCGTGCGATCAGGTCCAGGACGGGAGCGGCTGGGTCGTCGCCCCCGACACCATCGTGACGAACGCGCACGTCGTGGCCGGCGAACGGCGCACGATCGTTCGGCTCGACGACGGCAGCTCGCGTGTGGGAACCGTGATCGCGTTCGATCCACGACGGGACCTTGCCCTCGTGCACGTCCCGTCGCTCGGGCTGCGTCCGCTCGGCCGACGCGACGCGGCGGTCGGTGCGAAGGGGGCAGTGTTCGGCCATCCGGCCGGGGGTGCCCTGCGCATCGCGCCGGCCCGCGTCACCGATCGGATCGTGGCGCTCGGTACCGACATCTACCGCACGCGCGATACGAGGCGCGATGTGCTCGTGACCGCGGCGCATCTCGTCCCCGGGGATTCGGGTGCACCGCTGGTCGACGAGCGCGGCATGGTCATGGGAGTGGCCTTCGCGATCGATCCGGCCCACCCGGACACGAGTTACGCCCTCACCACCGCCGAGCTCGACCCGGTCCTGGCGACGGCCCGGGAACATCGGGAACATTCCGTGCCCACCGGCAGTTGCGTGGTGAACTGACCGCGCACCGAGGACCCAGAGGAGCGACGATGGCCCCGGAGATCAGCAAGACCGAGGACCAGTGGCGGGCGGAGCTGAGCCCGGAGCAGTACGACATTCTCCGGCGTAAAGGCACCGAACGCGCCTGGAGCGGCAAATACGTTTCGTGTCACGACGACGGCATGTACCGCTGCGCCGCGTGCGGTGCTGCGTTGTTCAGCTCGTCGACGAAGTTCGAGTCGGGCAGTGGCTGGCCGAGCTTCACGGAGCCGGCACTCGTCGAGAGTGTCGACCTCCATGCCGACCACAGTCATGGCATGGCTCGGACCGAGGTCACCTGCAAGCACTGCGGCGGGCATCTCGGTCACGTCTTCGACGACGGACCCGGGCCGACCGGTCAGCGCTACTGCATCAACTCGCTGTCGATCGAGCTCGACCCGTCGACCGACGCGCAGCAGTAGTCGCCGCATCCGCGGCCCGGCCTCGGGCCGTGAATAGCCTGCGCGTGATGGCGATCGAGTGGTCGGAGTCCAGTGCACACCTGGTGTACAGCGTTCTGGAGGCTGCACCGGATGCCATGCTCCTCGTCACGACCGACGGCACCATCGCGTATGCGAACCGGCAGGCCGTGATTCTGTTCGGCTATTCGTTCGATGAGTTGATCGGCCGGACCATCGAGCTGCTCGTGCCCGAGGACGCGCGCGACGCCCACGTCCTCTCGCGCCGCGAATACGAACGGGCGTCCCGAGTACGTCCCATGGGCTCCGGGCTCGCGCTTCGAGGGCGCCGCAAGGAGGGAGACGAGTTCCCGGCCGACGTGAGCCTGTCGCCGCTCGAGACACCGGAATGGCGCGGCGTCATCGCGTCCGTACGCGACGTCACGGCCCACCGGCGTTTGGAGGAGCACCTCGAGCACCTCGCGCTCCACGACCCGCTGACCGACCTCCCGAATCGCCGGCTGTTGATCGATGAGCTGCAAGGGGCTCTTGCCCGAGCGCGGCGCTCCGAGTACCGGGTCGCGCTGCTGTTCATCGACCTCGACGGCTTCAAAGCCGTCAACGACGAGCACGGCCACGAGGCCGGCGACCGGTTGCTCGTCGAGGTGGCGCAGCGGCTTCGTCGTGCTTCCCGGGCCGGCGACACGGTCGCGCGCATCGGAGGCGACGAGTTCGTCGTCGTCTGCGAACAGGTGCGCGACGTTCGGGAAGCCGGCGCGGCCAGGGACCGGATCCATCGCGAGCTCGAGGCGCCGATTCCACTGGAGGGTGGGGCCACCCTGATACCGGTTCGGGCCAGCATCGGTGTCACCGTATGCGACAACGCACACGCAGAGCCCGAACGCATACTCCGCGACGCCGACGTCGCGATGTACGACGTCAAGCGGCGACGGCATGCTCATGTCGATCTCGTGAGTGCCGAGCTCGAAGATGCCGCCGCACGAGGGAGCAGTCCGGCCGCACCGGGCGGCCCGCCGGGTCGGATCTCGGGCTAGCGCCCTCGGGTCACTCGGCGCAGCGCCAGCAGCGACGGGAAGCCGACGGCGAGCGTCTGCGCGCCCCAGAGCGGAGCGCTGCGGGTGAGACCGCCGGCGCGAGCCGTTCGGTAGGCGGCGCGCGCTTCGAGCACGTGCAGGGCGACCGCGGCCGCGAAGCCCGCCCGCAACAGGATGGGTGACGTGTCTCGTACATGACGTCGGTAGAACTGCGTGGCCTTCGGCGAGCACGCCACGACGCCGAAGGCGGCCATCCCGCCGCCGAGCGTGATCCACCACGCCGGAGCGACGACCTCGAACGCCGCGGGGTTCGGACGCGAATCAGCCCGGGACGAGCCCGGGCTGTTCGATGAGACCTCGGACGCGGCGGCGCGGCGCACGGCGAACGTCTGCTTCGGTGCTATTCGGCTTCGATGAAGATGCACTCGCCGGGGCATTCCTCGGCGGCTTCGACCACCGCATCGAGCATGCCGTCGGGGATGTTGGCGAGGCCGTCGGCACCACCGGGGGCGTTGAAGACCTTGTCGGCTTCTTTGACGTAGGCCAGGCCGTCGTCGAGGAGGGTGAACACGGCGGGAGCGATTTCCTCGCACAGACCGTCGCCGGTGCAGAGGTCCTGGTCGATCCAGACCTTCATCGTGGGGGTCCTCACTTTGGTCGGTTTGGGAGGGACAGGGCCGCGAAGGTTATCCGCCCGAGGGAGTTCTCGGTCAATCTACCAAGGGTCCTGAAGGGAAATGCACACCCAAGCGCTGTGAGAGGTGTCAAGATCGCCGATGTAGTGTCCGAAACAAGGGCGACTCTCGGGGAAGGTGGTACCCGTGGCTTCCGAGCAGGAACGGCGCCTCGAAGACTACGAGCAGGAAGTCGGCGATCTGCAGGCGCAGATCAAGACGCTCGAGGAAGAAGTCGTCGTCCTTCGTCGCCGACTCCAGGACGCACCCAAGCGCGTACGCACGCTGGAGGAGCGTCTCCTCGAGACCAAGGGCCAACTCGCGCAGGCCGTCTCGCACAACGAGAAGCTGTCCGCCACGTTGCGAGAAGCGCGTGAGCACATCGCGGCCTTGCGCGAAGAGGTCGAGAAGCTCACCATGCCGCCGTCCGCGTACGGCACGTTTCTCGGTTCGAACGACGACGGCACGGTGGACATCATCACCGCCGGCCGCAAGATGCGCGTCGAGGTGCACCCGGAGCTGGAGGTCGAAACGCTCGCTCGGGGCCAGGAGATCGTGCTCAACGAGTCGTTGAACGTGGTCCTGGCGCGCGGGGCCGAGGTTGCCGGTGAAGTCGTGGTCTTCAAGGAGCTCCTCGAAGACGGCACGCGCGCGTTGATCGTCGGGCGGGCCGACGAAGAGCGCGTGTGCGAGCTCGCCGAGGTCCTGATCGGCCAGAAGCTGCGCGCCGGCGAGCACCTGTTGATGGACGGCCGCGCCGGTTTGTTGGTCGAACGCATCCCGCGGCCAGAGGTCGAAGAGCTCGTTCTCGAAGAGGTGCCCGACGTCAGCTACGGCGACGTCGGCGGTCTCGACAGCCAGATCGAGCAGATCCAGGACGCGGTCGAGCTGCCGTACCTCTACGCGGACCTGTTCCACGAGCACGAGCTCCAGCCGCCGAAGGGCATCCTGCTCTACGGCCCGCCGGGCTGCGGCAAGACGCTCATCGCCAAGGCCGTCGCAAACTCGCTCGCCAAGCGCGTTGCCGAGAAGACCGGCAACGCGAACACGCGGTCGTACTTCCTGAACATCAAGGGCCCGGAGCTGCTCAACAAGTACGTGGGCGAGACCGAGCGCCAGATCCGATTGATCTTCGAGCGGGCACGGGAGAAGAGCGAAGAGGGCGTGCCCGTCATCGTGTTCTTCGACGAGATGGACTCCCTGTTCCGTACCCGCGGCACGGGCATCTCGTCCGACATCGAGAGCACGATCGTGCCGCAGTTGCTCGCCGAGATCGACGGCGTGGAGAGCCTGAAGAACGTGATCGTGATCGGGGCCTCGAACCGTGAGGACCTCATCGACCCGGCCATCCTGCGCCCCGGCCGTCTCGACGTGAAGATCAAGATCGAACGGCCCGACGAGAGCAGCGCCAAGCAGATCTTCACCCGCTACCTCACGGCGAACCTGCCGTTGGCCGAGGACGAGGTCAAGAAGGCGGGGAGTGCCGACAAGGCCGTCGCCTCGATGATCGACGTCGCCGTCGCCGCCATGTACCAGGTCGACGACGACAACCGGTTCCTCGAGGTCACGTACCAGAACGGCGACAAGGAGATCCTGTACTTCAAGGACTTCTCGTCGGGCGCCATGATCGAGAACATCGTGCGTCGTGCGAAGAAGCTCTCGATCAAACGCCAGATCGACGGGGGAGTGAAGGGCATCAGCGCGCAGGACCTCGTGGACTCCATCAAGCAGGAGTTCCGCGAGCACGAGGACCTGCCCAACACGACCAACCCCGACGACTGGGCGAAGATCTCGGGCAAGAAGGGCGAGCGCATCGTCTACGTACGCACGCTCATCTCCAAGGGCGACGACGCCAAGGGCGGCAAGCAGATCGAACGCGTCGCCACCGGCCAGTACCTGTAGCGGGTCGTTCTCGTCGTGGTCGCCGGTCCGGGGTCACGTTGGATCCGCGGCCGCATCCGACCCTCGAGCGGCGTTGATCCCAGCGTTTGACAGATTGACGTGATCTGTTAATCTGCCAACGTGACCGAGACCGACGGCACCCGGGACCGCATCCTGACCGCCACCATCGAAGCGGCGTCCATCCACGGACTCGCCCGTCTGTCGGTGTCCGACGTCGCCCAGCGGGCCGGCCTGTCGAGACCCACCCTCTACAAGCACTTCCCGTCCAGGGACGACCTGATCGCCGCGGCCGTGCAACGCGAGGCTGCCGCGCTCGTGGCCGAGGTGGTCGCCGCGACGGGTCCCGGGGTCGGGCCGCGTGAGGGTCTCGAGGCCGCGGTGCTGATCGCATTGCGCCAGACCCGCGACCATCCGCTGCTCGACCGGATCGTGCGCACCGAACCGGAGACCCTGGTGCCGCTCCTCACCTCGGACAGCGGACCGGTGATGTTGCTGGTCCGGCAGACCTCCGAAGCCATCATCAACAACACGATGCCGGGTCTCGACCCGGTGCGCGCGCGCCGCTTCGCGGATCTCGTCACCCGCCTGTTGATCAGTTACGCGATCAGCGCGCCCGACGACCCGCCCGAAGTGGTCGCCGCGGCGGTGGTCTCGATCCTCGCCGACGGCATCCTCTCCGACCTCGACCTCCAGAGCGAACCAACCTCGACCCGCTGAACCCGGATTCCGTGTCACGTCAGGTGCCGCCGAGCGCCCGGAAATGACACGGAACGACAGTTGACGGAGAACTCATGGCCTCGATCACCGCACCCGCTCCCGCCATCGTGCGCTGGAAGGACCCCAAGCGTTACCTCTGGTTGCTCGGGCTCGTCGTGCCGATGCTGACGTTCGGCGGATGGAACACCGTGCGGAACACGGGCAACGGCATCTTCTGGTGGATGGGCGTGGCCTGGGTGTTCGGCCTGATCCCATTGGCCGACTGGGCGTTCGGCACCGACCGCAGCAATCCGCCGGATTGGGCGGTACCGCAGCTCGAAGCGGATCGCTACTACCGCTGGTGCACCTATCTCTACTTCCCGCTCGAATACGCCAGCCTGATTCTGGGCGCATGGGTGGTGACGACGCAGTCGCTCTCGTGGTTCGAGACGCTCGGCTTGGCGTTGACGGTCGGGGTCGTCTCGGGAATCGGCATCAACAACGCGCACGAGCTCGGCCACAAGACCGACAAGCTGGAGCGGCGGCTCGCCCGTCTCGCGCTCGCACCGACGGGGTACACGCACTTCTTCGTCGAGCACAACCGCGGCCACCATGTGCGGGTCGCGACCCCCGAAGATCCGGCCAGCGCGCGCTTCGGAGAATCCCTGTGGGCATTCTTCCCGCGCACCGTCGTCGGAGGGTTCAGGTCGGCGTGGGGTCTCGAGACGTCACGGCTCCGCGCGCAGGGCAAGCGCGTCTGGAGTTGGGAGAACGACCTGCTCACCGGCTGGCTGTTCTCGGCGGCGTTGTTCGCAGGCCTCGTCGTAGGCTTCGGACCGCGTGTGATCCCGTTCCTCGTGCTGCAAGCGGTGTTCGGGTTCAGCCTGCTCGAAGTCGTCAACTACATCGAGCACTACGGGTTGCTGCGACAGCACAAGGCCAGCGGTGGTTACGAACGCTGCCAACCCGCACACAGTTGGAACAGCAACAACATCGGGTCGAACGTCTTCCTGTACCACCTCGAGCGTCACTCGGATCATCACGCGTTCCCGACCCGCCGCTACCAGGCCCTGCGCCACTTCGAGGAGTCACCCCAATTGCCGACGGGCTACGCCGGCATGATCCTGCTCGCCGCCCTCCCGCCGCTGTGGCGCAAGGTGATGGATCGCCGCGTCCTCGACCACTACGACGGCGACATCACCCTGACCAACATCCAGCCGCGCAGGCGCGACAAGATCCTCGCCCGCTACGCCGGATGACGCACGGCACCGATCGGCGGTAACGTCGCCGACATGCTGATCGATCGACTGCGAGTCACCGACATGGTCGCCATCGTCACCGGCGCGGGACGCGGCATCGGAAGAGCAACCGCGCTGGCACTGGCCGAGCAGGGCGCCGACGTCGTGCTCGCGGCACGCACGCAGGAACAGCTCGACACCGTCGCCGACGAAGTGCACGCACTCGGCCGCAAGGCGGTCGTCGTCGCCACCGATCTGAGCGACACATCGAACCTCGCCGGTCTGGTCGACACCGCCGTCGCGCAGTTCGGCCATCTCGACATCGTGATCAACAACGTCGGGGGAACGATGCCCGCCGCGTTCCTCGACACCAGCGAGAAGGCGTTCGAAGGCGCGTTCCACTTCAACGTCACCACCGCGTTCGCCCTGAGCAAAGCCGCGACACCCGCGCTGCTCGAAGCCGGCGGCGGCGCGATCGTCAACATCTCCTCCGCGATCGGGCGCCTCACCGATCGGGGGTTCATCGCCTACGGCACGGCCAAGGGAGCGCTTTCGCACATGACCCGACTCATGGCGTCCGACCTCGCGCCCCGGATCCGCGTCAACGCGATCGCGGTCGGGAGCACGGCCACGTCCGCGCTGGAGATCGTGCTCACCAACGACGACCTGCGCACCGAGATGATCGAGGGTACGCCGCTGAAGCGCCTGGGTGAACCGGAGGACATCGCCTTCGCCGCGTTGTACCTCGCGTCGCCGGCCGCGGCCTTCGTGACGGGCAAGATCTTCGAGCTCGACGGCGGCCTGACCGCGCCGAACCTTGCGCTCGGCATACCGGATCTGTGAGCCCGAGGGACGTGGCCGGTCCCGAGACGATCCCGGAGTAGTGTCGGTTCCGTGGCCGTCCCCAAAGTCTGTGGCATCGAAACGGAATATGGCGTCGTGCTGCGCGGCACGCCGGATCCGAATCCCGTGCTCGCGTCGTCGATGCTCATCAACTCGTACGTCGAGCACCGCAAGGTGGGCTGGGACTTCGAGGACGAGTCGCCCGGGCGTGACGCGCGTGGGTATTCCCGAGAAGGCTCGTTGCCGCCCGAGGTCGAGACGCACCTCGTCAACACCGTGCTCACGAACGGCGCCCGGTACTACGTCGACCACGCTCATCCGGAGTACTCCACACCGGAATGCGCGAACGCACTGGAGCTCGTCTGCGCCGACAAGGCGGGGGAGCGCATCCTCGCCCGCTCGATGCAGGCGGCCCGGCGAGTCCTCGGACCCGATCAAGAAGTGGTCGTCTACAAGAACAACTCCGACGGCAAGGGGAACTCCTACGGCACCCACGAGAACTATCTCGTCGACCGCGCGCTGCCGTTCACGTCGTTGGTGCGCAATCTCCTGCCGTGGTTCGTCACGCGCCAGGTGTTCACCGGCGCGGGCAAGGTCGGGTCGGAGAACGGCGCCGCGAAGGTCGCGTTCCAGATCAGTCAGCGCGCCGACTTCTTCGAGGAAGAGGTCGGTCTCGAGACCACGTTGAAGCGCCCGATCGTCAATACGCGCGACGAGCCGCACGCCGATCCGCAGAAATACCGCCGCCTGCACGTGATCGTGGGCGACGCGAATCTCTGTGAGGTGTCGACGTTCCTCAAGGTCGGCACCACCGCGATCGTGCTCGCGATGATCGAAGACGATTTCATCGACAAGGACTTCTCGCTCGCGTCGTCGGTACCGTCCATGCGCACGGTCTCGCACGACCCGACGTGCCGGGCCACGATCGAGCTCGCCGACGGGAGCCATTGCACCGCGGTCGAGCTCCAGTGGGAGTTCCTGCGCCTCGCGCAGAAGTACGGCGACGACGTCGGCCTCGCGAGCTGTGGCGGGGAGGACGTCGGTGGTCTGGTGCTGCGGCGTTGGGAAGCCACGCTCACGGCGCTCGAGCTCGATCCGAGGTCGCTCGACGGTCAGCTCGACTGGGTCACGAAGCTCGGGTTGTTGGACGCGTACGCACAGCGGCACGACCTCGAATGGGGCGATCCGAAGCTCGCGCTGGTTGACATCCAGTACCACGACGTGCGCCCCGAACGATCGTTGTACGAGAAGGTCGTGCGTGCCGGTAAGGTCGAACGCATGGTCGAGGAGCCGGCGGTGTTGGATGCGATCACCGAGCCGCCGGGAAGCACCCGGGCGTACTTCCGCGGGACGTGCCTCGCACGGTGGCCGGACTCCGTTGTTGCGGCTAATTGGGACAGTTTGATACTTGATGTGGGTAGCGAGCCATTGAGGCGGATTCCGATGATGGAACCGCTCAAGGGAACACGCGAGCATGTCGAGCCGTTGTTCGAGCAGTGCACGACGCCGACCGAGCTGGTTGCTCGATTGTCGTCGTAGGCGCCGCGCAGGCGAGCGCCACAGGGAGGAACGGAACATGCCGGAGCGGGAACGCAAGCAGAAACCAGCGCCCAAAGAGCGCGAGGAGGAGACCGCTGAGGTCACCGCGCCAGCGAAGCAGGGCGAGAAGCTGAAGGAAGACCTCGACGATCTCCTCGACGAGATCGACTCGGTGCTCGAGGAGAACGCGGAGGATTTCGTGCGCAGCTACGTGCAAAAAGGTGGCGAATAGCACCTGAACGTGGGCCCGCGATCGATAGTCCTCGTTGCTTCCCCCGCGGAGGTGCTGCGAATCCCGGCGGGCTCCCGGCAGCCATCGAAGACTCCTCGCCGGAATCGCACGATCCGCGCGCACTCGAACACTTAGAGTTGCACTTTCGCCGTCGATCTGCCAAAATATGCCCGCGAATCGTCAGATTCCGGATAGTTCGGTCTGAGGCCGGCGAGCGAACTCGTGGTTACCCTCGCGGTCGCGCCCGGGCTCGTCCGAGAGCCCACGTCACGATCGGAACCGACGCACGATGACCTCCACCGCTCCTCCAGACAGCCGGTCCGCATCCGACGTCGGGTCGTCGGCCGCGGAGCCGCAGACCCGGGAGCCGCGGGGCGTGCGGGTGCTGGTGGCGCTCGAGGTGGTCCTGGCCGCACTGCTGATCCTCCCGCAGCTCGGCTCGCGCAGCCTGGGCAACGACGAGAGCTTCAGCGTCACGCTCGTCCGCCTCCCGTGGTCCAAGTTCGCTCATCTCATCAGCGACCGCGAAGGGAACATGGTCCTGCACTCGCTGATCCTGCGCGCCTGGGTCTCGATGGGCACGAGCGAGGTGGTGGTCCGGAGTCTCTCGGTTCTCTGCGCGCTGGCAACGATCCCGCTCCTGTTCGTGCTGGCCCGCCGTCTGCTCGGCACTCGTACCGCATTGCTCGGCGGGTTGCTCCTGGTGGTGAACGGCATCTTCGTGCACTTCGCGAGAGAGACACGGGCGTACGCGATGTGCATGTTGCTGGTCACGGCGTCGACGTACCTGTTCGTGCGCGGCATCGACCGACCGTCGCGCGCGATTTGGCTCTCCTACGCGGTCTGCACCGCACTCGTGGGGTACTCGCTCTACCTCGCCCTGCTCGTTCCGATGGCGCACGCCGCAACACTGGTCTTTCTCCCGAAGGAGCGGAGGCCGTGGCGGAGGATGATCGAAGCCGCGGGACTGCTCTTCGTGCTCTTGTTGCCACTCGCCAAGCTCATGGCCACCGGACTCGGTGGCGGGAGCGCGGGAGTCTCCTGGGCGTCGGGGAACGCGGGTGGCCGCGCGGTCGACAAGCTCCGGACGCTCGTCCCGAGGCCGGTCGGCGCGGTGCTGGCCATCGTCGCGATCGCCGTTGTCGTCGTCGCCATCCGCGAACTTCGCCGGCGCGGGCGTTTCGTCCCGTCGATGGAAACGTGGCGGACGATGTTCGTGCCGCTGTGGCTGCTCGTGCCGCTGGTCCTCATCGGGGTCGCTTCGTATTTCGCCAAGCCGTTGTTCGTACTGCGGTACATGAGCTTCTGCGTGCCGCCCCTGGCCGTCGCCATCGCGTGGCTGCTCACGCGTATCCGTCGTCGAGCCGTCTTCGTCGTGTGCACCGTCGTGGTCGTGGCGATCTCCGCCGCGACGATTCCTTGGTACTACCGCAGTCACGCCGAGGATTTCCGGAGTGCCGCGCACTTCGTCTCGTCGTCGGGCCATCGAGGCGACGGCGTGCTCTTCGTTGCGCCGTTCGGCCGCATGCCGATCGAGTACTACCTGCCGAAGTCCGGGAACCCTCTCGAGCCGGTCTTTCCCAAGTACCCGTGGGGGACACACTTCGAAGAGATCGTGGGCGACGTCCACATGAACGCGAAGCAGGTGGAGACGGGAGCCTCGGGGTTCAACCGGGTGTGGTTGGTGCTCTTCCACGAGAAGCCCTACGGCAAGCCGGACCCGAGATTCGCCGCGGCCGAGCGGGGTCTCTCGAAGCAGTTCACGCGGACGTCGGTTCGGCATTTCGACGGTGTGACCGTCGTTCGATACGACCGGTCGGGAAACGGTCCGTCCTAGGCCAGTTCCACGAGCTCCAACATCTCGTCGTGCCAGTGGTCGATCGTGCCATCGGGCATGAGGAGCACCCGATCCGGTCGCAGGGCGCGAACGAACTCGGCATCGTGGCTGACCACCAGCATCGTCCCCGGCCAGCTCGCCAATGCCGAGGCGATCGCGGTGCGCGACGGGGGATCCAGGTTGTTGGTCGGCTCGTCGAGCAACAACACGTTGTACGCCCCGGTACAGAGCTGCGCGAGGGCGAGCTTGGTCTTCTCGCCGCCCGAGAGCGTGGCCGCGTCCTGATGGGCCTTGTCCCCCGACAGGCCGAACATGCCGAGCACGCCACGGAGCACGGTGTCGCCGTGTTCGGCACCGGTTTCGCGCATGTGGTCGAGGAGGCTCTTTCCCGCCTCGATGCCCTCGTGTTCCTGGGCGTAGTACCCGACGCGCGTATGCAGGCCCCATTGCAGGGTGCCGAGATCCGGTTCGTGGATGTCGGCCAGGATGCGCAGGAGGGTGGTCTTGCCGGCGCCGTTGAGACCGAGGATGAGGAGACGCTCGCCGCGCCCGATCGAGAACGTCACGTCCTCGAAGACGTCGAGCGAGCCGAATGACTTGGCCAGGTCGGTGGCTTCCACCACCGTGCGACCTGACGCCGGCGGTTTGGGGAGCCGCACCGTGAGGGACCGCTTCTTCGCCGGGCCGACCACTTGGGTCGAACGGATCTGGTCGACGCGCCGGTCGAGGTTCCGTGCGACGCGCGCCCGTTTGGCCGTCTGGCCCCGCATCGAGTCGGCCTGGCGTTCGAGCCGCACGATGTCGGCGGCCTGGCGGTCGGCGAGCTTGGCGAGGCGCGCTTCCTCCTTCGCGTGCGCGACGAGGTAGTGCGTGTACGTGCCCTTGTGGTCGAACAGCGTCCCAGTTGCTTCCTCGCCCGAACGGTCGAGGTGCAGGATCCGGGTGATCGATTGATCGAGCAGCGAGAGGTCGTGGCTCACCACGAGCAGCGCACCGCGGTACGAGCGCAGGAAGCTCATGAGCCACGCCTTCGCGTCGGCGTCGAGGTGGTTCGTCGGTTCGTCGAGCAACAGGAGGTCGCTGCCCGCGAAGAGGATCCGCGTGAGCTCCACCCGGCGGCGTTCACCACCGCTCAACGCGCCGAGCGGCAACTCGAGCCGGCCGTCCTGCAGCCCGAGCCCCGCGGCGATGGCACGCGCTTCGCTCTCGGCTCGGTACCCACCGGCGTGCTCGAACTGTTCCTGCACGCGGGAGAACGCCTTGACGTTCTTCGCGCTGGCGTCTTCTTCCATCGCGAGGCGCAGCTTCTCGAGTTCCTCCTCCGCGGCATCGAGGCCGCGCCCCGACAAGACGTGGCTCATGGCGCGCGTCGCGTCCGGGACCCGGTCCCGACGAGGATCCTGCGACAGGTATCCGAGCGCGCCGATCCGCCGCACCGTCCCGCGCTTGGGCGGCTTCTCGCCGCCGAGCGCGCCGAAGAGCGTGGTCTTGCCGGCGCCGTTCCGGCCGACGAGCCCCACCTTCTCGCCGGCGCGCACGGTGAAGCTCACCCCGTCGACGATGGTGCGGCCGCCGACCTCGACGCAGAGGTCGCGTACTTCCAGCACGACACCAGTGTGACAGGCGCCGACCCCGAACCGGGATGCATGCTCCGGCGAAGTCGCCCCATGTAGGCTCCGCGGCGATGAGTGAATCGTTGCTCCCCATGTATCCGCCGGGGCTGGACCCCGGTCCGTCGTTCGCCGAGTTGTTGCGCCGTGTGGCCCCCCATGAGCTCCCCGGTGCCGCACTCGAGGGTGCTTCGGCGCTCGCCGCGGAGGTCGTCCACGCCACGACCGTGGTCGCGATCCGCTTCGAGGGCGGCGTCGTGATGGCGGGCGATCGCCGGGCCACCGCCGGCTATTCGATCGCCAGCCGCCGCATCGAGAAGGTCTTCCCGGCCGACGAGTATTCGGGCGTGTCGATCGCCGGTGCGGCCGGGCCGGCCGTCGAGATGGTGAAGCTGTTCCAGGTGCAGCTCGAGCACTACGAGAAGGTCGAGGGTGAACAGCTCTCGCTGGAGGGCAAGGCCAACCAGCTCGCCCAGTTCGTGCGGGCCAACCTGCCCGCGGCGATGCAGGGCCTCGCCGTGGTGCCGCTGTTCGCCGGGTACGACCACCGCCGGCACCGGGGCCGCGTCTACAGCTTCGACGTCACCGGCGGGAAGTACGAAGAAGCCGACTACCAGGTGAGCGGTTCGGGCGGCGTGCATGCGAAGAACTGGATCAAAGCGCAGTGGCGTGAAGGGATGACATCCGACGAGGTCATCGACCTCGCGCTCAAAGCGCTGTTCGCCGCGGCGGACGAGGACGCGGCCACGGGTGGCCCCGATCTGATCCGCCGGATCTTCCCCAATGTCGCCGTCATCGACACCAACGGGTTCCGGGCCCTTGCCGACGACGACGTCGAGGCCCGGGCGCAGGCCGTTCTCGGCGGACCGGAGCTCGGTGGCACGGAAGTGGGGGGTGCGCAATGACGATGCCCTTCTACGTCTCGCCCGAACAGGTGATGAAGGACCGGGCCGATTACGCCCGGAAAGGCATCGCCCGCGGCCGCAGCCTCGTCGCCCTGGAGTACGCGGACGGCATCGTGATCGTCGCCGAGAACCCGTCGCGCACCCTGTTCAAGATCTCGGAGATCTACGACCGCATCGCGTTCGCGGGAGTGGGGAAGTACAACGAGTTCCAGATGCTCAAGATCGCCGGCATCCGCCTCGCGGACGTGAAGGGATACCAGTACTCGCGCGAAGACGTGACCGCGAACTCACTTGCCAACGCGTACGCGCAGACGCTCGGCCAGGTGTTCACCCACGAGATGAAGCCGTACGAGGTGGAGATCCTCGTGGCCCAGGTCGGCACCGAGGAGCATCCCCACAACGAGCTGTTCCACATCCTCTACGACGGCACGGTGATGGACGAGGAGCACTACACCGTGCTCGGCGGCCAGGCCGAGGCGATCATCGAACAGCTCAAGGAGCAGTACACCGAAGGACTCGACCTCGGCGCCGCGGTACGCCTCGGCGCGAAGCTGCTCAGTGCCGCCGAGGACGAGTCGCTCACCGTCGATCAGCTCGAGGTGGGCGCGCTCGAACGATCCCGGGACCGGCGGGCCTTCCGGCGGGTCAAGGGCGAGGATCTCGACACCTTGCTGGCGGGTTGACCGGAGAATCCTCGAGTCAGCGGTTCCTCAAGTCGAGGCCGGCGAGCGTCGAAAGGTCCGAGACGCCCGGCGAAGGCCGGGCCACGAGCAGGGGAAGATCCCGTATGCGCCGTCAACTTCGCCGTACCGCGATCGTCGTGTTTGCCACGTCGCTCCTCCTCATGGGCGCGGCCCGTCCGGCCAAGACCGTTCCTTCGAAGAAGTGGGCGGCCACCTTCTGCACGTCGATCGGGACCTGGCGTGACGAGGTCAAGGCGGGAGCAACGTCGTTGAGCAGTGCGACGGGGAGCTCGGGATCGACACCGCAAGCCCTCATCGGCAAGATGGCCGACTATCTCGCCGGTGTCACCAAGAGCACGCACAAGGCCGGTGCGACGATCACCCGCGCGGGGACTCCCGACTCCAAGCAGGGCAAGCAGGCCGCGGCGGCCGTCGTCAAAGGCTTCAAGAAGGCCGAAGGCAACATCCGGACGCTGACGAAGGACCTCGATCGTATGCAGTCCGAAGCCCCGGCCCAGTTGCTCACCGACCTTGCCCCGTACAAGGACGGCTCGAACGTGCAAACGGCCCTCCAGCCGATCAGCGACGGCCTCCAGCAGGCGTCGACCAAATACGACAACGACGGCAAGCTCGGCCGAGCGATGAGCTCGGTGGCCGCGTGCAAGGCCCTCAACGGCTGAGAACCTGAACGGCGCAACACCAGCGCTCCCGCCACGACCGGCACCGCGCACGCATCCACCGGAAGTACGGTTCGGACAATGGAACGGCGCATCTTCGGCCTCGAGAACGAATATGGCGTCACGTGCACCTTGCGCGGGCAGCGCCGCCTCAGCCCCGACGAGGTGGCTCGCTATCTGTTCCGCCGGGTCGTCTCGTGGGGCCGCTCCAGCAACGTCTTCCTGGAGAACGGTGCCCGCCTCTACCTCGACGTCGGGAGCCATCCGGAGTACGCCACGCCCGAATGCGATTCCATCGCGGACCTGGTGATCCACGACAAGGCGGGGGAGCGAATCCTCGAAGGACTCGTGCAGAGCGCCGAGCAGCGGCTGCGCGAGGAAGGCATCCGCGGCGAGGTCTACCTCTTCAAGAACAACACGGACTCCGCCGGCAACTCCTACGGCTGTCACGAGAACTACCTCGTCGAGCGAGAGGGCGACTTCTCCAAGTTCACCGACGTGCTCATCCCGTTCCTCGTCACCCGGCAGGTCTACGCCGGGGCCGGCAAAGTGCTCCAGACCGCGCGCGGCGCGATGTACTGCATCGCGCAACGGTCCGAGCACATCTGGGAAGGCGTGTCCAGCGCCACGACCCGGTCGCGGCCGATCATCAACACGCGTGACGAACCCCACGCGGACGCGGAGCGTTTCCGTCGCCTGCACGTGATCGTCGGCGACTCGAACATGAGCGAGTACACGACGTTCCTCAAGGTCGGCACGACGTCGATCGTGTTGCGGATGCTCGAGGAAGATCCGAGTCCGTGGCGTGACATGACGCTCGAGAACCCGATCCGTGCCATCCGTGAGATCAGCCACGACATCACCTGCCGTCGACGGATCCGCCTCGCGAACGGTCGCGAGCTCTCGGCCGTCGACATGCAGGCCGAGTACCTGACCCGCGCCCAGCGATTCGCGAAGCGCCGCGGCCTCAGCCCGCTCGAACAGCAGGCGCTGACGATGTGGGAACACGTGATGACTCACCTCGAGAAGGATCCACTCGAGCTGAAGACCGAGGTTGACTGGGTCATCAAACACCATCTCATCGAGGCGTACCGCAAGAAGCACGATCTCCCCTTGACCCACCCGCGGGTTGCGCTCGTGGACCTCTCGTATCACGATGTGACCCGTTCGCGATCCTTGTACTACCTGCTGGAGCGCAACGACCGGGTCGAGCGCATCGTGAAGGACGGCGACATCGACACGGCGATCACGACGCCACCCCAGACGACGAGAGCCAAGCTCCGCGGCGCGTTCATCAAGCGGGCCAAGGAGCGCAAGCGTGACTACACCGTCGACTGGGTGCACCTGAAGCTCAACGACCAGGCCCAGCGCACGGTGCTCTGCAAGGACCCGTTCAAGTCGAAGGACGAGCGCGTCGAGCGCCTGATCGCGAGCCTGTGATCGTGCGTTGCGGCCGGTGATCGGGTAGCCGAAGTTCCATGCCCTCCTTCCGCACCGGCACCGTTCTTCGTGTTCTCGAAGCTCGCGACGGGTTGCAGCGCGTCGAGGTCGATCTCGGATCGGGTCCCGAAGCCGCCTACGTCCTGACGCAGCTCACCGGCGACGTGGCGGTGGGGGATCGGGTCGTGGTGAACACGACGGCCGTCGAGCTCGGGCTCGGCACGGGCGGCTGGCACGTCGTCCACTGGAACCTCGCACGCGACACGTGGCGCGAGCCCGGGCCCGGCCACATCATGAAGCTCCGCTACACCAGCCTCCAGGCCGATGTCGGCAGCACGGAGGAGTACCGTCCCGAGCTCGCCGAGCAATCCGGTCTCGACGGGATGCCCGTGGTCGCGGCGCCGTTGCACAGCCAGCTCGCCGCCGTCGCCGTCGCGTTCAAGCATGCGGCGCCGCGGGCACGCCTCGCGTACGTGATGACCGACGGTGCCGCGCTGCCGATCGCGCTGTCGGATCTCGTCGTCGGACTTCGGTCCAACGGCCTGCTCGACGCCACGGTGACATGCGGCCACGCGTTCGGCGGAGACTACGAGGCCGTCGGCATCCACTCGGCTCTCGCGGTGGCGCGCTCTGTCGTCGGGGCCGATTCCGTGGTGGCGGCCATGGGCCCGGGCATCGTCGGGACGGGCACGCGTCTGGGCTTCAGCGGCCTCGAGGCCGCAACCGTACTGGACGCGGCGACCGCGCTCGGCGGGCGTCCGATCGCTGCCCTCCGGGTTTCGTTCGCGGACCCGCGGCCGCGCCATCACGGCGTGTCGCACCACACGATCACCACGTTGGGCACGGCCGTTCGCGGACGAGTGACGATCCCCCTCGCGCTGATCGGTGGCGACAACGAGGAAGCCGTCCGCTACGAGCTCGCACACGATCACCTCGCGGCGCGGCACGAGGTCGTGGACGTGGAGCCGATCGATGTGGTGGCGAAAATGGCCGAACGTGGCGTCTCGGTGTCGTCCATGGGCCGGCCCGCGGCCGACGATCCGGCGTTGTTCGAGATGGCGGCCGCGGCCGGGACCCTCGCTGCGAAGTGGTGCACGAGCTGAGCCGACATCGAGCCGTGCCACACCGCGCCCGGCCCGGGCCGGGGATGAGGGCCCGCAGCACCTAACCTCCTGCGGTGGCCATCGACCGGCTCGAACGCCTCACGAACCTCGTCGCCAACCTGCTGGCCACCCGACGGCCGCTCACGCTCGAAGAGATCGTCGAGCTGGTCCCGGGCTATCCCGCGGACAAGGTCGCGCACCGCCGGCAGTTCGAACGGGACAAGGACACGCTGCGCGGGATCGGCATCCCGCTGTCGATCGAGTCGGCCGACGCGTTCTCGCCCGAGTACGCGTACCGCATCCGCCCGGAGGACTATTACCTCCCGACGCTCGATCTCACGCCCGAGGAACGCGCCGCCCTCCACGTCGCGGTGACGGCCGTCCGGCTCGGGAGCGACAGCGGCGAAGAAGCCACCGAGGCGCTCTGGAAGCTCGGGGGAGTGGAAGGCGACGCGGCTCCGGCGCTGGCCTCATTGCCGACGGTGCCGTCCCTCGCCCCCCTGTTCGACGCGTACCGCCGCCGCGCCACCGTGTCCTTCTCCCATCGCGACGAGCCGCGCACGGTGGATCCGTGGGGAATCCTCTTTCGCCGTGGCCACTGGTACGTGGTCGGACACGACCACGACCGCGGCGAGCCTCGTTCGTTTCGGGCCGACCGCATCACGGAGGTGACGTTCGGCGAACCGGGTGCCTTCGAACCGCCCGCCGACATCGATCCCGGGTCCCTGCTGCGCGACGATCCGTGGAGCTTCGGTGCCGAGGCCTCGATCGACGCCCGACTCCTCGTCGACGCCGCCGCGGCCGCGTCGGTGATCGCGGAACTGGGTGAGGATGCTCTCGCGGAACGGCGGCCCGACGGATCGGTGGTCGTGCGTCTCGAGGTCACGCACCGCGGGGCGTTCCGATCGTTCGTCCTCGGCTTCCTCGACCATGCGGAGGTGCTCGGACCGGACGAGCTCCGCACGGACATGGTCCACTGGCTCCGGGCGATTGCCGAGCGACCGGTCACGGCCGGGTTGATGAGTGGCGACGCGCCGTGAGTCCCCGTCCGAGCGTCGGCCCCCGATTGCAGCGGGTGCTCGCGCTCGTGCCGTACATCGCCGCGCATCCCGGAGCGACCATCGAGGAGCTCGCCACCCGATTCCAGGTGCCCGAGGGCGAGCTCGAGCGGGACCTCGAGCTCCTGCCGTTCTGCGGGTTGCCGCCGTATACCCCGGACCGGCTCATCGACGTCGAGATCTACGACGGCCAGGTCTGGATCCGCTTCGCGGAGTATTTCGATCGTCCGCTCCGGCTCACCGCGCACGAGGGACTCGGCTTGCTGGCGGCCGGTCGGGCGTTGCTGGCCGTGCCGGGCTCAGAGGTCGACGGTCCGCTGGCCTCGGCGGTCGCCAAGCTGGAATCGGTGGTCGGAGCACGCGGTGGTCTCGCGGTCGACGTCTCGGCGGGGGAGTACCTCGAACCGCTGCGGACCGCATCACACGATCACGAGCGCATCGAGATCGAGTACTACTCCTTCGGGCGGGACGCGCTGACGACCCGCACCATCGACCCGTGGTCCGTGTTCCACGCGTTCGGACAGTGGTACGTGGCCGCGTTCTGTCAGCTTGCGGACGACGAACGGCTCTTCCGGGTCGATCGCGTGCGGGGCGTGCGCGGGACGGGTGAGCACTTCGTACCGCCCCCACCTTCCGAGGTCGTCGAGCGCAGGGACGTCTACCACCCACGACCCGACGATCCCCGGGTCACCCTCCGACTCGGGCCGGAAGCGAGTTGGGTGGTCGACGCCTACCCGACGGAATTGGCGGAAGAGCATCCGGACGGTGGATGGACCGTCGTGCTGGCCGTCAGCGAGGAGCCCTGGTTCGACCGGCTGTTGCTGCGCCTCGGTCCCGACGTGACCGTTCTCGGGCCGCCCGAGCGCCGGAATGCGGGAAATATCGCAGCTCGACGCCTCCTGGGCCGATATGAGGGTGCGCCGAATTCGGATGCCTGACGTGCGAAGATGGGCGGCGATGGAGCCGAGTCGATGAGCGACGACAACACCTGGGGCGACGACACGTGGTCCGACACCACGTGGAAGCCCGCCGCGCCCTCGGGCGTACAGGTCGACGAACCCGGTTCGTCGTCGGGCGCCGACTTCACCCCGGACCAGACCACGACGTCTCGGCGCGATCGTCGCTCCGATCACCGGGGGACGCGCTGGCTGATCGAGTGGGGTGTGCTGATCGTCGGTGCACTCACGATCGCGATCGTGGTGAAGGCGTTCCTGTTCCAGCCTTTCGTGATCCCGTCGGGTTCGATGATCCCCACCCTCGAGATCCACGACCGGGTCCTCGTCAACAAGCTCAGCTACAAGTTCCACGACGTCCATCGCGGTGACATCGTCGTGTTCACGACCCCACCGGGTTTCAACGACAAGTCCATCAAGGATCTCGTCAAACGAGTGATCGGGCTCCCCGGCGAGACGGTGGAATCGCCCAACGGCAAGGTCACCATCAACGGGCGGGCGTTGAACGAACCGTACCTGGCGAAGGGCACACCCACCGACTTTTCGAACCCCGCCATGCGCTTCCCCAACTGCGCGCCACCACCGGACGGCAAACCGGGATGTGTCGTCCCGGCCGGCTCGTATCTGGTGCTCGGCGACAACCGCACCGCGTCGCAGGACGGCCGCTACTTCGGCACGATCAAGGAGAGCCTGATCGTCGGCCGCGTGTTCATGCGCATCTGGCCCCCGAACCGCATCGGCTTCCTGTAACGCTCAAACCCATCGATGCGTTGAACTGTGTGCGGTATGCGCGCGGAATCAACGCATCAATGCGGGGAAACGGGATGACGAGGGTCAGTCGGACGGGGTCGAGAACTTGCCGATGACGGCCATCATGCGGTCCGGCCGGTCGCAGTAGACGCCGTCGATCCCCATGCCGAGCACCGCGACGAGGTGTCGGACTTCCTGGGCGTCCCACGCGAACGCCCGCACGCCGAACTTGTGGAACAACATGACGAGCCCCCGGCTCCACTCGGAGTGGTGCATGTTCATCGCGTGAACGCCGTGCCGGCCCAGGTCCGACGCGTGACGCTCGATCGGCGCCGTGAGCGCCTGCTTGCGTACGGAGTGCACGAGTTGCACGTCGGGCGCGTCGGCCCGCAAGCGTTCGAGCACATCCAGGTTCGGTGAGCAGAGCCACAGCCCTTCGACGGCCTCCGCGCCGGCGATCCGGGCCGCCGCGATGACCGCGTCGGCGGCCTCAGGGTGTTTCACGTCGAGCGAGAGCTCGAACCCGGTGCCGAGCTCCGCGTAGAGGTCGGCCAGCCGCGGCACGCCGGCGGCCGCGAGCTCGGCCGCGGTGGACCCGCGGACCGAAAGCCTCCGGACGACCCGCCGGACGTACGGATCGTGGACGAGGACGACCTGTCCGTCGGCGCTCAACCAGGCGTCGGACTCGAGCCCGGTCGCCCCGAGGTCGAGGGCGCGCCGGAACGACGGCAGCGTGTTCTCGGGGAGCTCCTTGCGGGCGCCCCGGTGGGCGAAGGCGATCGGGGTCATGTTCCTCAGATCTTGGCCGATCCACGCCTCGGACGGGGGTCTTTTCACGGAGCGTGAGTCGCCCCGGACATCCGAGGATTCCCTTCAGGCTTCTGGTCCCGGTGCCGATGGAGAAAGCCAGCGGGTACCAAGGGGGCCCTGACCGTGACGACAATCCGAGCCAACTGCCCAAGCTGCGGTGACGTGCAGCTCAAGGCGTCCGACCTCACCGTCCGGGTCTGCTCGGACGACGACCAGGGGTCGTACTGCTTCCGGTGTCCCGGCTGCGATCGGGCGGTCGCGAAGGAAGCCAGCCGTCGTATCGTGGATCTCCTCGTCTCGTCGGGCGTTCGCATGCAGGTCTGGCGCCGGCCCGCCGAGCTCCTCGAGCCGCACGACGGACCGAGCCTCACGCCCGACGATCTGCTCGACTTCCACCTCCTCCTCCGCCAGGACGACTGGTTCGGGCAGGTGCACGAGATGGTGCGCCGCACGACCGCTCAGTAGGCTTTCGGCCGTGTCGTCACTCTGGTTCGTCGTCGTTGCGCTCACCGTCGTCGGTGTCGCACTCGTCGCGTTGACCGCGGTACGCGCGAACCGGGAGATCGAACCGACGATCCGGGCCTTCGACGAGTTCCGCAGCGCGTTGCGACCGGCCGTCGCCGAGGTACGCACCGAAGCGACCGCGACCCGGGCCCGGCTCGACCAACTCACGCGCCCGGGCACGACACCCCCTCAGGGTTAGCATCTCGCCGTTCCCCGGCGGCGCGAAAGGAGCCCGATGCCCCAGCTCGGCATTGCCGAGATCTTGGTGATCGTGGTCGTGGCGCTCGTCTTGTTCGGCCCCAACCGTCTCCCGGAGGTCGGCAAGCAGGCGGCCAAGGTGCTGCGGGACCTCCGTCAGATGCAGGAGCACCTGAAGGGCGAGCTCGACGACGTCATGAGCCAGTTCACCCTCGACGACGACTCCTCCGCCTCCGACGCGGGTTCGGTGGAAGGGGAGTCGAACACGGGGGAATCGACCTCCCGCGCCGAGCACCCGGAGGCGTCCGTCGACCACGACGAGGGCCCTGCCGCGTTGGGCCCTCCCGACGAGGAACCCCCACCGGCGCCCGCGACTCCGCCCGCGACTCCGCCCGCGACTCCGGTCGCGCCCCACACCGCGGCTCGGGCTCCGGCCGACTCATCGTCCGGG
>Ga0209048_10000931_pt1 | contig 30891 bp, 34 predicted proteins | sample FrelakmetCRP12CR_FD_187146 | JGI IMG/M metagenome (GOLD analysis project Ga0209048, IMG submission 187146) | Freshwater lake sediment microbial communities from the University of Notre Dame, USA, for methane emissions studies - CRP12 CR (SPAdes)... | ecosystem: Environmental > Aquatic >...
GGCGGAGGTGGAGGAGGTGGTGGGGGAGGAGGAGGAGGGGGAGGCGGAACCTGCGCTTGCGCGGTAGCAATTACTGATTCGGCGATTGCGGTTGCATTGGCGGCCAGCGCCTGTGCAGTGGCATTGACTGCTTGGGCTTCCAAAGTGGAATTGGAAGCGAGAGCGAAGGCAGTGGCATTCGCAGCTTCTGCAGTCCCCGTGGCATTCGCAGCCTGAACCAATGTATTGGTATTCGCAGCCTGGGCGGTAGATGTTAAGACAACATATTGGGCCAGTGCAGTGGCATTAATCGATGCCACAGTGGCGGTAGCATCTACTGCGGTCTGGGTGGTATGACTACTAATACTCTGAAATGGATAATTGCAGGCTGGGAGGAGCAAGATGACTATTGCAAATAGGATGAACCAGCGACAAGATTTCACGATAATCTCCTTATCGCAAACCCTAAAAATGAGACTATATAGACCAATTATCAATTATAACAGATAAAGCTAATGGAATAGCCAGACGATCAGATAGTAGCTGATCACTCCCGCCCACAGCCAGGAATCAATGCGATCAAAAGCCCCACCGTGCCCAGGGAGCAAATTGCCCGAATCTTTCATCCCCACCTGCCGCTTAATCATGCTTTCCCCCAGGTCCCCAAATATCGTGAGGGCGCCAAGGAAGAACCCCAACCAGGCTCCATGCACAATGGTGACTGCCGTCCCCGGGCTTGCGTATACTTGTCCGAGCCACGCCAGCAGCGCTCCGCCTACCGTACTGAAGAAGATGCCTCCCAGGTAGCCTTCCCAGGATTTTTTAGGGCTTAATCTTTTGGTCATTTTATGCCGACCGACCCGGCTTCCGACCAGATAAGCGCCGGTGTCTGCCAACCAGACGGATGGGAGCACAATCAGCACCCACCACAGCCCATCCGGCAGGTAGCGTAGTGTCAGGAGGTAGGCGCCAATCCAACCCAGGTAAAATGCACCCGATAAAGTGATTGCGAAATCTGATCCTGCCTGGTCGCGGCCAAGCTCATAAGCGACCAGGTGATAGACCATGCTCGCCAGGATCAACAGGCTAATCATCCAAGGCGCGCTGGCAAAACCATTAACTGCCCTGCCAATCACAAACATAGCTGTGCCGCCCAGGACGAAAAGGAGGGCCGGCTGAAATCCGCCTGCGCGGAACAAATTCACATATTCGAAAGCAGCCAGGACCAGAATCAGAAGAACTACCCCGGCATAAAATAGCCCGCCAAAATAGATTGCTGCCAGTCCGAAGGGTAGAAGCACGAGTACAACCAGTGTCCGCTTCAGCAACATTTTCGGTTATTCTTCCTGAATGGGAGATACCCGCCCATACCGCCTTTCGCGGTGGCTGAATTCTTCAATTGCCAGGCGTAGTTGTTCTTTGTCAAAATCCGGCCAATATACCGGAGGAAAGTACCACTCCGAATAAGCTCCTTGCCAAATTAAGAAATTGCTGCCGCGCAACTCACCAGACGTCCGGATGATCAGGTCTGGGTCGGGGACGCCAGCCGTGAAGAGATAATGGTTCACCAGATCGACTGTCACCTCTTCAGGCCTAACTCCATCACGAATCATGCCCTGGATAACATTGATAATCTCATCCCTTCCCCCGTAATTGAATGCCACGTTGAGCACTAAACGATTATTATGCCGTGTAAATTCCAGTGCATGTAAAACTTTTTCACGGAAAACTGGGTCTAATTGATCCAGGCGTCCGATGTGACGCATTTGAACCCCCTGGTCGTACAATTCCTGCAGCTCGTGGTCGATCACATCTTCAAATATCTTTAAAAGGCCCTGGACCTCTTCCTTGGGTCGCCCCCAGTTCTCGGTTGAAAAGGCATAGATCGTCAGATATGGGATACCAAACTCGATACAAGCGCCGATCACACGGCGTAGGTTTTCCGTGCCAGCGCGGTGTCCTGCCAAGCGCGGCAACCCCCGAGCTATCGCCCACCGCCCATTCCCATCCATAATGATCGCGATATGGGTTGGCATGATGACAGGTAGGTCGGATTTTTCTTTGGAGTCCATAATCGTCTGCGACACGGCCACTCAGACTTCGAGAATCTCCTTCTCTTTGTGCCCACCAATCGTGTTGATTTCCTCAATATAACGATCGGTTATTTTTTGCATCTCTTCCTCGCCTTTTTTCAGCTCGTCTTCTGAAATAATCTTCTCTTCTTCGAATTCACGCAGATCTTTGATCATATCGCGGCGTACATTGCGTACTGCCACTCGCCCTTCTTCCACCCGGCTATGCACCAATTTGACCAGGTCCCTACGTCGCTCTTCGGTAAGGACAGGCAAGTTTAGCCGAATAGCCTTGCCATCGTTGTTCGGCGTCAGGCCCAGCTCCGAGGCCAGGATACCTCTTTCGATAGCCTTCAGAGTTGAAGCATCGAAGGGACGGATAAGCAAAGAACGCGGCTCAGGAACACTGATACTGGCAAGCTGGACTAAAGGAGTTGGTACCCCATAATACTCCACCGGAATCTTTTCTACCAGGGCAGGGTGCGCGCGCCCGGTGCGAATACCGGACAAGTCTTCCTCCAGTGATTCAATCGCTCCTTTCATGCGCGACTCGGCTTCTCGATAACTATCTTTCAGCATCACTGCCTCCATGAAATAGGAACTTTGGTTTTTTATGATCGTTTCACCGAATGCCTATAGGATACCCGATAATGCGAAGAGAGAAAAGGGCCAAAATGGAACGGATATCCTTTTAACCCAACAGCAGATGCAGAACACCTTGCAGATAGAATTTGGATTGACCTGGGTATAAGGTATTAACCAGTGACCAGCGTACCGATCTTTTCACCAAACAAAGCCTGGCGCAGCGCATCAGCATTCCAGAGATTAAGCACCAGGATAGGCAGGTTATTATCCATGCACAGGGAAAGGGCAGTGCTATCCATGACCTGCAGCCTGCGGTTAATCGCATCCATGTACGTGAGACGCTCAAACCGTAATGCCTCTGGATTGGTCACAGGGTCTGCTTCGTACACGCCATCCACTTTCGTAGCTTTGATCAGCACATCTGCCCCAATCTCCATCGCTCGTAAAGCCGCAGCGGTGTCGGTGGAAAAATAAGGGTTTCCTGTGCCACCTCCTAAAATAACCACCCGGCCTTTTTCCAGGTGGCGAATAGCGCGACGACGAATATATGGCTCAGCCACAGCGTGCATCTCTACTGCGGATTGGACACGTGTGTATAACCCCATGCGTTCCATCGCATCCATTAAAGCCAGGGCATTCATCATCGTTGCCAGCATACCCATGTAATCTGCTGTTGCTCGGTCCATGCCCCGGTCCAGGCCACTGCGCCCGCGCCACAAGTTTCCAGCGCCGATTACGATGGCGACGTCAACGCCTAACTCATGCACCTCACGAACCCGCAACGCAATGTCCTCTGCGCGTTCTGGATCGATGCCATAACCTTTCGGACCTGTCAATGCTTCGCCGCTTAATTTGAGCAAAATGCGATGGTATACCAGATTTCCTTCCATAGCACCCTTTCTTTTGACAATAAAAAAGCCAACCTAGTGGTTGGCTTTTCATTATCAATGCTCCAATGCTTCACCTAATTCCCAACGGGCAAACCGCCGGATAACGACATTTTCACCGATCGATGCAATGTTTTGTAAGAGTAGCTTTTCGATCGTGATCGACTCATCACGGATATAGACCTGGCGAAGCAAGCAGGTTTCATCCTTGAACTTTTCTAACATACCTTCTACGATCTTGTTCGTAACATCTTGAGGTTTTCCCTCTTCCCGGGCACGAGTAGTTGCAATCTCTCTCTGGAGATCAAGGACTTCAGCTGGAATTTCGTCTGGACGCATGTAACGGGGAGCCGAGGCGGCAATCTGAAGCGCCACTTCGTGAGCAAAAGTACGGAAGATATCCGAGCGAGCTACGAAATCAGTTTCGCAGTTGACCTCGACCATCACCCCTACCCGACCTTTGCCATGTGAATAAAGTTCCACAACGCCCTCAGAGGCTTCACGATCGGCACGCTTGGCAGCGGTAACCAAGCCTTTCTCGCGTAGAAATTCAAGCGCCTTATTCGAATCTCCACCCGCCTGTTCCAGGGCTTTCCGGCAATCTAAAACGCCTGCGCCAGTAGCCTCACGTAATTCCTTGATCTGTTGTGTCGTGATCGCCATGATTATTCCTTTTCCTCTGCCTGTTCTTCGACTTCGACTTCGAGTTCTTCTTCCAACGGTTCAACTTCTTCAGCTTGTTCTTCGTCATCTGCGAACTCTTCGAAGACAGTTACATCACCTTCGGCAGGCATAAGTATGCTGGAAGAAATCTTTGCCAAAGTTGCAGCGCCAAGCAATTCTTCGTCTGTAAGCTCCGCTTCTTCAGCGCCAGCCATCACGACTTTCTCTGGGCGAATTTCTTCCTCTTCAACATCTTTCCGCATAGCCTTACCTTCGATGGCAGCTTCGGCGATCTTGCCCACCAATAGTTTGATGGCTCGTATAGCATCGTCATTGGAAGGAATCACATAGTCCACATTGGATGGGTCGCAGTTCGTGTCGACTAATGCAATAACCGGGATACTGAGCAGGTTGGCCTCATGGATAGCCGTAAACTCGCGGCGTACATCTACCACAAAGAGCAATTCAGGCAGTCGGGCCATGTGACGGATACCGCCTAATAATGTCTCTAAGCGTTCGATTTCGCGTGACAGGATCATTGCTTCTTTCTTCGTCAGGCGTTCGAAGTCGCCTTTGTCGCGCATGTGTTCCAGGCGTTCCAACTCATTGATCCGCTGGCGGATCGTGCGCCAGTTGGTTAGCATACCGCCCAACCAGCGAGCAGTAACATAAGGCATGCCCGCGCGCACTGCTTCGTCCTGGACAGTTTCCTGTGCCTGGCGTTTTGTACCCACAAAGAGTACTGTGCCGCCGGCTGAGACGGTATCGCGCACGAGGTTATAAGCCTGTTCCAGGGCTTTAACAGTTTTTTGCAGGTCTATAATATGGATGCTGTTGCGTTCGGTGAAAATATACGGCTTCATCGCGGGGTGCCACTTATGCGTCCGGTGGCCGAAGTGAACACCACTCTCGAGAAGCTCCTTCATGGAAATAAGGGTCATACCAAAAACTCCTTCGCGTTATTCTTCCGCTCGCGTCACCCCAGATTGTCACCGCGATCGCGGCACGCCGAACCTGGTCAACGAGCGTGTGAGATGGGATTCGCTCCCTGAAGGGAGCTGCCTTCGCAGAACATAATTTCTCCCGCCAATTAGCGGGAGCTACGCCACCGCCCAGGGCGGAAGCGAACGAAGTATATCACAGGGTAGTCTGATTCGTCCAGACTTTCGGATGGCTTTTTTATCACCAAATTGGATTGATCATGCCCTATTCATTTTGATTGGACCTGTCGGCACCGAGGCTAAAGTTCGGTCCGGAATATAAATTTTCACCGGGCCTTGGATACGAGTACAGCAGGCTAATCTGTATCCTTTCCGGAGATGCCTTTCAGTCAAGAACTCTGTCTCCTCCTCGGTGATCCTGGAAACCTGACCATCCAGAACAATTACGCTACATTCTCCGCAAATCCCCTGACCACCGCAGACAGCCAAAAGATCAATACCGGCTCGACAAACTACTTCGAACAGACAGGCGCCTGGCGAAGCTACTACGCTGAAAGCAAAAGGTTCAATATCTATGAGGTATAGACGAGAAAGCGACATAACTTTTTTCGCAAGCTGCCTGCCCTCTCCTCGAACCACGCGATTTGGTAATCGGAAAAACCCATCCAACTCATTCCGCTGACCTAACCGGATGGGTGAATCATAACAGAAAAACACCTCGCCGCAAGTGCAACCGGCGTACCTCTACTCTATTTTGGGCCATGACAGAAGGCGGCTTTGAGAAATTTCAACGCTCTATCCATATTGTCACTGGCCCATCGTTGTCAATTTCTACCAGCATATGCGCGCCGAACTCGCCGGTCTGAGCAGGCACCCCCTGAGCGACGAGCAGCTCGGTGAAGGTATCCACTAACCCACGAGCAATCTCGGGCGGCGCGGCATCCGTGAAGGAGGGTCGGCGCCCTTTACGCGTGCCAGCATATAGGGTAAATTGGGAGACAACAATGGCTGACCCGCCCACTTCCAGCACAGAACGGTTCATCTTACCTTGCTCATCATCAAAAATGCGCAGGTTGGCAATTTTCTCGACCAGGTAGCTTGCTTGTTCCACCCCATCTTGGGGACCGATGCCCAAAAGGATCACGATGCCCAAACCAATTTCAGCCACCAATCGCCCTTCGACGGAGACACGGCCATGTATTACTCGTTGCAGGACGATTCTCATTGTTTAATCTTCAGGTAATCTAACAAGAGGTCAACCGGAGGATATTGATCTCGTTTTGCGCGGATCGTACGCCGACCTACGCAAAACGAGAAACCCAAGCTTACAGAGGAAGCCCTATCGCTTCCCTTACTTCCTGCATCGTCTGGCGAGCAATAACCGTTGCGCGCCGCTGGCCATCCCGCAGGATATCCCACACCTGGGCTGCATCTTTGGCCAGATCGACCCGCCTGGCCCTGAAAGGTTCGAGGTTACTGTTCAGGTTGTGGGCAAATAATTGCTTGCATTGCACACACCCAATCCCCGCCCGGCGGCATTCCAGGTTTACCATCACAACCTCTTCAGGCGACGAAAAGACCTTGTGCAACGAGAAGACATTGCAGACATCTGGATTACCTGGGTCACTGCGGCGGATGCGCTGCGGATCGGTAACCATTTGCATCACGCGCTGCGCGGTCTCTTCTGGCGTAGCAGCCAGCTCGATGTGATTGTTGATGCTTTTGCTCATCTTTTGCTGGCCGTCGATGCCAATGACCTTAGGAAACTCTGTGGCTTTCATTTGCGGCTCGATCAGCACGTTCGTGTTATAACGGAAATTAAACGAGCGCACTGTCTCACGAGCAAATTCCAGGTGAGGCGCCTGGTCCACACCTACCGGCACAGCATCTGCTTTATATAAGGCAATATCGGCTGTCATTAAGACAGGATATCCAACCAATCCATAGTTGATGTTGTGAGGCTGCTGGCGAGCTTTTTCCTTGAAGGTAGGCAGATCAGTCAGTTTTCCTAACGGCGTCACCATCGAAAGATATGTATGCAGTTCGGTGACTTCTGGCACTTGTGATTGGACGAAAATAATCGATTCTTCTGGCCGCATACCGGCTGCTAGCCAATCCAGAGCCATCTCGTAAATATTCTGTTTTAAATTTTCTGTCGTATCGATGGTGGTCAAAGCGTGAATATCCACGATGCAGTAAACACAGTGATATTCATCCTGCAAAGCGATGTAGTTCTGGATCGCGCCCAGGTAATTTCCTAGATGTTGTCGTCCTGTCGGACGAGCGCCAGAAAAAACCCGGCCTTTCTTCGATTGGGTCATTCTTCCCTCTTGAGCGTTTTTTCTACCAGACCCAACACCTCGCCTTGTTCTGCATGGCGCCCGGTCCTAAGCTTAGAATAAATCAATTGATCATTAACGGTCACCTCGAAGCGTCCCCCACTGGATGGAACCAAGGTGACTGATTCTATATCGGCTTCGTGGGTCTTTAGCAATTCCACCACCAGACCGGTGGCGCGATCGGTATAGTGTCAGACCATGCAGTAGACGATTTCGATTTTTAATGACATTTTTGCCTCCTGGTTGATTAAAATAGAACCCCGCCGGTGATGCGACGGGGAAAATGAGCCAGCTCCACTCATAAATGGGGTACGACTGCCTTCATCCGTTAGTCGAAGAAGTACATTTGACGAATGCCAGTAGTGTATACCCTTTGCCCTGCTAACGGTGGCAACTCCGGTGCAGGTTACTGACTTTAGCGCCTCCCCATGGCACAATCCGCGTTCACCCTTCAACTCCGAGGTCCATTCCACGCCGGCCACCGGACGGAATTTTCACCCAAATCCGCTCTCTGAACCGCTGTCTCGACGTTTACTAGTCCTCTTCACAGCCTTCGTATATTGAATTAACGAAATTAGTATATCATAATTTCAATATCGCGAACGATAGCGGCCAATCCGGGATGAGTCGACGTCTGCGTATGATACAATTTCCAGATTAGTGATTTTATGTGACCTTTTATGAATGGATGCATCTAAATGGAAAGAGAAAGAAAAGCTTTGGAAGACTTTTCCTTGCAAGCTCTGCGAGCTGGAGATAAAGCAGAATTTGCCCGCCTGGTAGAGACCTACTCGGGAGTTATCTATCGTCTGGCAATGAGGATAGTGAGCAACCCCCAGGACGCTGAAGATATCTTGCAAGAGACCTTTATTAAGGCGTTCCGGTACCTGCCAGGCTTTGATGGGCGATCCAGCCTGTCCACATGGCTGTACCGTATTGCCACGAATGAGACATTGATGCTCTTACGCCGCCGTAAACACGTGGAGGTCTCGATCGACGAGCCGCAGGATATGGGCGAGGGAGATCAGGAGCCTGCTCAAATCGTGGATTGGTGCTGTATGCCAGAGACAGATCTCTTGTCAGCAGAAGCGCGTAAGGTGATGGATCAGGCTGTCAACGCCTTGCCGTCCAGTATGCGTGTGGTCTTCCTGCTACGAGATATCGAAGGCCTCTCGACTGAAGAAGCCGGCGCGGTGCTCAACCTGAGCGAATCGGCGATAAAAACTAGCCTATCTCGGGCGAGACTTCGCTTGCGAGAATTATTGTCTGAATATTACGGCGAACGCATGTTGCGCCAGGCTTCAGTGGAAGGAGATAAAGCGTGATGGAACACGAAAGCTGCCGCGCTTTGTTAGGATCTTTATCAGAATATGTTGACGGCGGGCTGGGGGATGAGCTGTGCGCCGAAATTGAAAGACACATGCAAGGCTGTGAAAATTGCCGCATTGTGGTAGATTCGTTACGGAAGACCATATCCCTGTACAAGACGAGCGCTGGATCTGCCCACGTACCCGAAGAGGTACGCGAACGTCTGTTCAAACGGCTTGATCTTGATGAATTCTTAGCGAAAAAGATAATTGTGGAATAGCCTGACGAAGTGAGAAATTCTTTATCCCTGATTATTCCAGATGATATTTAGACTATAAAAACAGCAACTGCCCGGTTTAAAAAGATCATTCATTTGCACACCAGTGACTTATGCCCGGAATGTCAGGTTGGGAAATTGGATTAGGTTGGTAAAGTGCTCGGTGGCAGTTGAGTTGTGTTTGTCAGACATTCCTCAATTTTGCCACTGGGCGGCTTGTTTGAACTGGCCGCCCTCCTGTTATAAAGAAATAGTCTAAACTCTAATAATTAACGATATGAGATATGATTGAAAATATAGACAACCCAACCCAACCTCCACGTAAACAAAGCACGAAAATATTTGCTCTGGTCCTGGCTGGAGCCGGTCTGCTGCTTCTGGTCGGAGCAGTAGCGTTGGTGTTCGTGTTGAAAACGAGCAGTGCGGCTTCGGATTCAGACGTCCAGAACAACTCGGCCGTGCCTGTAGAGATGAATTTCCCCGCTCCCGACCTGAACCTGAAAGACCTGCAAGGGAATCCCGTCTCGCTAGCCGATTTACGCGGCAAAAACGTGCTGATTAATAGCTGGGCTTTCTGGTGCCAACCCTGCAAGGATGAGCTTCCCACACTGGAGAAGTATTATAAAGATCACAGCAAGCAGAATTTCACCATCGTCGCCATTGAATCAGGCGGTGAATTCCAGGATGTAGACTATTTTGCCAAGCAATTCAAGCTGACTTTCCCGGTCTGGTTGGATCCTGAAGAGAAAGCGGCCAGCGCCTTTAAAGTCGACTATTTTCCCACCTCTTTTCTTGTCAACCCCAACGGTCAGGTGGTTATGGGCTGGTCAGGAGCGATCAGCCGGCAAATGCTGGATAAAAATGTAACGCCCCTTTTGGAGAAATAATGATGGATGCGAAAGTTATGTGGCATAACAGGCTGACCTTTACGGGTACAGCCGAGACTGGGTTCAGCTTACCGCTAGGATCGGACCCAAGCGTCGGGGGGGATAATGACGGTTTCCGCCCTATGGAGTTGATTGCCATTGGCCTCGCCGGATGTACGGCTATGGATGTGATCTCGGTCCTGAGTAAGAAGCGCCAGGAAGTAACTAGTTTTGAGGTACAGGTGCAGACTGACCGCGCCGAGGAACAACCCAAAGTATTCACGCATGCAAACATTGAATACTACGTCACCGGGCACCATGTGGAGGAAGCGGCTGTAATGCGGTCGATCGAACTTTCGGCTACACGCTACTGCCCGGCGATCGCCATGTTTAGCAAGGTGATGCCGATCGATTTCAAGTATCACCTCTTTGAGGACCTGGGGGGCGGCAAGCGAGACCTGGTAAAGAGCGGTACTTACATTCCACAAACCGTGGTGCTAAGTTGAGCCAGTCATCTTGGTGGTGGCTGCCTTTCGGAAAAGTCCCCGAAGTCAGTCCGAAAGAATTAAAACATATGCTGGAAGACGGCCCTTTGCCCCAGATGGTGGACGCCCGCACAGGCGTGGAATACCAGCAAGGCACGATTGGGAAGGCTCGCCACGCGGCAGTGACCGAAATGCCAGTCTCGATTGAGCGCCTAAACCTGGACCCGATACGCCCTGTGGTGGTGCTTTGCCTCACCGGACATCGCAGCCTGCCAGGCACACGCTGGTTACGGAAGCGCGGCTTTGAGGCTTACAGCTTGCATGGCGGGGTGTTAGCGTGGAGACATGCCGGGTTTGAGCTAGAAGGCCCGAACTGAAAGACGCCTGCAAAAATAGAATTCTACGAACTACTTGAATCATAGCCCTTGGCCGGCTGCGTCCGCCGAGGGCTACGTTTACTATACCGGGACCCGAACAGTTCCCAGATCATAGTCCGGGAGGATATCTTCTGCATCTCGGATAGAAGGGAAAGCATAGCCTCCCAGCCCAACCATCATCGTCAATATTCCCATCCAGATAAAAAGCAGCGACATGCCCGCGCCGGAGTCCACTCCCACCAGCGGGCTGAAAATGGCCGCGAAGGGACCGCCAGAATGCATGGCTGGCTCCATCACCCGTTCGGCCAGGATGCCGCCCACTAAAGTGCCAATTGGGATGGTCACCTGAGCGATCAGCCGGCGGATGGAGAACACCCGGCCCTGCACGTCCGGGGCTACCTTGGCCTGCCAGATGGCCTGGTTGCAGCCATTAATTAATGGGGTCATCAGAACAGCGAAGAAAATGCCAATCGACCAGACTATTACACCACGGCCCAGACCCATCAATAGAATTCCCAGCAGGCCGGACAGCGTCCAACCGATTAGCACGCCATGGACTTTGCGCTTCGGCCCGCCCCAGGCGCTCATAATCAGGCCCCCAACCAGTCCACCCAAAGCCCCTACTGAATTGACTGTGCCAAAGATAAAAGCATTGTTGCTCGTTCGGGTCAAAATCAGAGGAGCCATGACAATAAAAGCCACTTCACCGAGAAAATTCCCGAACAAGAAGACGATCTGCAAGCCAAGCAAGCTGGGGCGTTTAAGTATATAAAACAAGCCGAAAATCGATTCTTTCCACAAGCTGCCACGGCTTTGCACTCCTGCCTCGGTAACAGGAGGTTGAGGTACATGCACAATAAGGACTGTGGTGATGGCAAAGAAGAAGCTAGCAACATCAATGGCCAGGATACCGCCCAGGCCGATGACACCAATGAGCACACCAGCCAATAGAGGGCCGAAGATGCTCGAACCAGTTTCGGCCAGCGACATCATGCCGTCGGCGCGCCCATACTGCTCTTTCGGAACCATGGTCGTGATAGCGGCTGAAAATGCCGGCCATTGAAAAGCCTGGAAAATGCCTGTAAAGGCCCCTGTGATAAAAAGCTGCCAGACCTGCAGCCTGCCAGAAAGGTATAAGACCAGCACAACGATACCAGCCAGACCGGCAGCCAGGTCACTGATCATCATCATAAGCTTCCGATTGGAACGGTCGACCAGCGCGCCAGCAATCGGGCTCATGATCAGCATTGGAGTGATATAGAAAAAATACACCAGGGCAAGGGTAGTAGCCGACCCGGTGAGCTTATAGGCCCAGATCGTCAGGGCAAACTGACTCATACTGGTACCGATTAACGAGACCATCTGGCCAAACCAGAAGATCACAAAGCCGCGCATGCCGGTTGGACGGCTAGATATTTCGGCCATTGGACATCATTTTACGATGGAAATGGGCAACTCCCGCAAGGATGGTCGAACCTGCGGGAGGTTTTTTATACGGTTTTTAGTCTGGGGTTTACTCGATAAAGATCTCGACGTGCTCGTCGTCTTCTTCGTCATAAACGTCGATGATCTTACCTTCGGCGCCGGCGTTAATCGCCTCGACCAGCTCGTCAAAAGCTATGTCTGGGGCATACTTCGAGGCGATATTCAAGCCCGCGTCTACCAGCCCGAGCGGCAGGTTTACAGTAGCCTTAGCTTTGCCGGTCACCATATCGGTAACGCGCACTTTCAGCCAGCGCGCGCCACCCGGGTTGTTTCGTAGATCAGGCTTGCGCGGAGCGGTGGACGATTTGCGACTATCACTCAAAGTGGCAAGCAGTTTGGCGCCTTCTTCGGCTGTAATCTTGCCCTCATCGATCATTTTAAGGATTCTCATTCGTTCTTCATTAGTTGCCATTTCTTTCAGGACCTCCTCCCAATATTAACCAATATAGATCTCTACCTTTTCCCCATCCTCGCCTTCATCTACTTCGATATAAACCGGGTTGTCTGGGCTGGTCGTTTCTCCCAGAGCGAGGATCACTTCATCGAGCGAGGTATCCTGTAAACCGTGGATCCAGGTTCCGAAGGTGCGCAGGAACCAGGCAGCAGGCCGCACTGGGATAGGGAAACTGAAATTGATGTGCTGCGGACGCTCGCCAGGCCTCTGCTGGACACGCAGGTGCAGCCATGGAGCATTCCGGCTCTGCCAAGCCAAAGCCATGACCACCACACCTAAAGCGAATGGCACTCCGGCGCAAAGGAACCAGAAACCGAGGGGTGCTGACTGCATTGCCCCATACATGAGCACGCCGCCTGTCACAGTGATGCCCACGCCAATCCACAATGGGATCATCCACCAGTTACGCCATTTACGGATACTCTGGGGAGCGCCAATCGCGGGTGAGCCTTCGAATACATCACCTTTTAGCGGAGAGGGCTGTTCGCCAGTCAAGATTGGCTCGTCAACGGGAACAGAATAGGCAACTCCCTCTTCCGGCAGGACTGCGCTTTCTGTTTCATAGGGTTCGGGGTCAGGTGCTGCCTGCGGATGGGTATTTGCTTCCACCGGTTGCACCGGCTCTACAGAGATAGTAACATTAGTTTCAGCGGAAACGCCGTCATGCGATAAGGCTTGCAATAATTGCATGCCTTCGGCAGCACTGATCTTGCCCGAGTCGATCATTTCCAATATCTGCATACGCTCGCTATTTTCGTCCATCAAAACGCCTCACTCCTCTTTGCCTTCCAGAGCAGATAAGAGCTGGTCAGCTTCCTCCAGACTGATCTTTTTCTGCTCCAACATGCGCAGGATCAGCAACCGCTCCTCTTCAGACACCGGCTCTTGAGCAGGGGGAGATGGAGGTGAAGGTGGAGCCCAATCGAAGCTCCAGGACTGCTTACCAGAAGCCCTCGTACGCCGGTCAGCAGCGTGCGACTCCCGATGGCGGCGGGCTGCTTCCAGCTTGCGCTCCAATTTTTCCTGGGCGCGGCGCATCTTCTCCTGAGCCCGGACCGACTCCCGTTCGCTGGTCTGGCGAGCCCTTTCCATGATACGTTCTGTCTCCTCGGGAGAGAAACCGGATTTGCCGATCTTATCTGAGAGACTGGCCATCTGTTCGGTAATCTGGCGCGACATGATTTCCATTTGGGTTTCAACCTGGCGGGCAATTTGCTCGCTCAAATCACCCATCCTGACAAAATCTTCGGGACTCTCAGATTCTGCTTCGTCCCAACCACCCTGGCAGATCAGATAAAGCAAGCCGTTGGCTGAGAGCTGCAAGCTGTTTTCTCCGGCTCCCAGGTTAAATTCGTAGGCTGCCTGTTGGATGGTGCGCGAATCTGCCGCGCACATCACCCGGATAATCTTAGCCCCACTGGAAAGACTGCATTTGAGACTGGCGTCTTCCGGGACCTGGCAGTGGATATTACCGCTCGCCTCGATTTGATATTCCACACCAAGCATCAAGCCCAGGCGCAGGCGGGCATTGCCCTTTGCCTCAGCCTGAATATCGTCTTCAACGTCGCGCAAGTCCAGGTTGCCATCCACCTTTTCCAAGACGCATTTACCCTGCACATCTCGAACATGAGCATTGCCATGCACCCTTTCGACCTGCAAATCGCCAGCAATAGCCCGGGCTGAAAAATCACCGCTCACAGATTCGACGCGCGCTCCGGCAACTTCCCGTAAGCTTAGTGAGCCATGCACCTGCCCAGCAACCAACTCATCTTCTAAGAACCTGAACTGGGCATTCCCACCGATGGTTTCCACGCGCAGGATAGCGCCATGCGGTAAGCGGACGTCACAATTACCGCTGCAACTTAGCCGGATGACGTCATCCTGCTCTTGCATACGCAGGTCATCCGAACTAGCCCGAACTTCAACTTCTGGGCTCTCCCAGCCCCTGACCTGCAGATTGCCTGCCACCTGCTCAATGGTAATTTCGGGCACCATGCTGGTGGGGATTGATTGTTTGCTCATTTTATTCCTCCACTTCCTTCAGCATGCGCATGGCTTCTTCGGCGCTGATCTTGCCCGCATCTAGATCTTCCAGGATGCGCTGGCGTTCCTCATTCGAAAGGCCAGCCGGTTCTTCACTGGCACCAGGCTCATAACCCAACGCGCGGATGATCTCATGCAGGCGGTTGCGGATGGTAGGGTAGGACAAACCGATCTCATCTTCCATGCGCGATATTTTTCCTTCGCATCGCACGAAGATTTCGACAAACTTAAGCTGCTCAGGTGTGAGCTGGCTAAAGGGGCCTCCTAGAAAGCGACCCTCATAAGTGGTATCGCAGTCACGGCAGTAAAGGCGGGTGACAGCAATCTCTCCCCCGCACAGCGGGCATTTGGTAGGTATGGTATTCATAGGCAGCTTCCTCTATAGTTTACAATATCTTACGATTATAAGTATATTTTACGCTCAATATTCAAGATTGTCAAGATTAAAATTGAAATTATTCAATAATATATTCAATATTTTCAAGACCTCAATAGTATTCGTTTCTTCAAAAAATGGGGGAAAAATGCTATTCTTTTCAGCTTACTTAAATGATAAGAATTTCCCTAAAATTCGTCTAATTCCCCTGATACACTCACTGAAATAAAGATGTCAGCTTCAAAATAACCCATCTCAGCCAGAAAATGATATCGTAATCTATTCGGGCAGGATAATATATATATCCTGGAAAGATACGAAAATTAGGGAGAAAAAATGAAAAAGGGACTGTTGGTTATAATTATTCCTTTGCTCCTGTTGGGAGTCTTCCTGGCAGCTTGCAGCAAACCGCCTGCTCCCACAGAGCAAATTGCCAATCCCGCTTCGGTGAACTGCGAAAAGCAGGGAGGCACTCTGAATATTGAGACAAGGCCAGATGGCGGGCAATACGGTGTTTGCGTCTTCACGGATAACATGCAATGTGAAGAATGGGCCATGTTTCGTGGCGAATGCCCGGTAGGCGGCATAAAAGTGACCGGATACGTCACCGATGCGGCGCGTTTCTGCGCCATCTCCGGTGGTGAGTATGCGGTGATTGGCAATTCCAACACACCCAACGAACAAGGCACCTGTAAATTCAAGAATAGCAAAAGCTGCGACGCTGGGGATTATTACAACGGAAAATGCAGTGCGCAGTAAGGTAATCTGAATCTCGAACAAGAAAGCTAAGGGGTGGAAGTAGGGGTAGGGGTCGGCATACCTGGAGGAGGTTTCCGGTCGCTTTGGATGAAGCTCTTCGCGTTCGAGCAAGTGCAGGCGGTGACAGTTTGGGAATTGCGCGTCAGGGTGCCCAGGTAGGGCTGGCTGCCGTTGTGGACGCTCCAACCCTCTAAGTTAAAGGCTAATACGCCGCCAAAGCCTTCAGCCGGGATCCATTCGCCGTTGTATTTGCGAGCGATGTGCACGTGCGTGCCGGTGGCGCTGCCGCCTTCGCAGGATGGGTGGCCCAACGGATCACCCTGTTTCAATATTGCGCCGACCGGAACGCGCGCCTCAGTAGCCAGGTGCATGTACATAACAACCCAGCCGGTACGTTCATCACCATCACCATCCAGGTCGAGCATGACGTAACCTGTCTCAGATCGTACCACCACGCCATTGGTAACCGCCGTCGCCCAGACCGCGCTGGACACGCATCCCGACGTCTTGGAAGGGGGCGCGAAATCCACGGCAGCCAGCGGCTCGCCGGTGCCCCAGCTGGTGTGCGGTCCACCGGTTAGAGCCCACACATCGCCAGGCTCAAAAGGCAGGATGAATTGCGGCTGGACCAGGCTGCCCGGCAGATGGGGCTGAGGGTTTTCCCACGGATCGCCGAACAGCGATTTGTATGTTTGAGCGATGCCGTTAGGTGAGATATCCTGGATATAGGCATCGTAATCATGTATTGTGTTCAAATAATTATGCAGGCTGGCCGTGGCAGCATTCTGCCAGGGGTCGATGCGCTCCATGCGGCCATCTTTATAGACAATCGAGTCCAGGTGTCCCTGGCGATACTGATAGTAGGCGTTATTTAATAGATTGGCAGCGTATGAAAGCTGCAGGAAAAGTCCCTTGTGACTCCATCCATCGAAACCCAAGGCGGTTTCCTGCTTGTCTGGATCCAAAGTGGGCTGGGTGAGGGCCCCAGACTGGTATTCTAAGAGCGCCAGCAGCAGGCGCGGGCTGACGCTGTAGTAACGCGCCATATAGTCGACTACTCCTGCTCCATCCATATTGGTGTCGGAGGCGTAGGTGGTGTAGCCTTTCAACCACCCAGGGTGCGAGTTCACAAATTGGGCCGTATCAAACCCGACTTGTGCTGGACCATTTACAAACAGGCTGTCAGGGAGGATCTGGTATGGCGAACCCCACAAGGGCAGGTAATAAATGGGGATCTTCATCGGCATGCCGGGGGGCATGGTAGTGGCAGAGGGCGGGATGAAAGGATTGGCCTTCAGGATCTGGGACACAGAGGTGTTGAAACGCATGGCCAGGGTCTTCAATGTGTCACCGGTCTGAGCTGTATAATCTACTAACTCACCCGGCGCATAGCGAGGCCGGCCAGGGAAAGGATAGGTAGGGGTGACTTGAAGTGTCGAAACAAGCTGCTGAGCAGCGGTCTGTTGTCCTGGCATTTGCGCATCCGGCGCATTCAACTCACCGGGTGCAGCCGGCGCGCTGAGAGGCTGGCAGGCGGCAAGGAGCTGGGAGGCAATGAGTAAGAAAACCAGAGCCTGTCTAAGGTTTTCGCACACCTTCCATGTCAATTTCTCAAGGATCAGCATCGGTTCGGGTAACAAATGAGGGAGCATTACTGCATACACAGGCGGTGACGGTGGCGCCATCGCGAGTTAGTGTACCTTTGTAAACCTGGCCGCTGTAATGGGCAACCCAGCCCCCCAGGTTGAAAGGCAAAGGCCCATCGGCAGGCACCCATTCTCCGTTGAACTTCCGCGCAATGTGCAGATGTGTACCAGTAGAAACACCGCCCTCACAGGAAGGATGGCCCAGTGGATCGCCCGCGGCGACCCACGTGCCGACAGCAATGCGGTCCTTGGTGGCAACATGCAGGTAGACCAGCACCCAGCCCGTCTGCTCGTGACCGTCGCCGTCCAGGTCCAGCACCACAAGGCCGGGCCCGGTACGCACGACCAGTCCAGAAGCCGAAGCCACCGCCCAGGCAGGGGTATCAACGCAGCCCGATTCGGTTGAACCTGGGGCAAAATCCAGCGCGGCGTAAGCGCCTTCGTGCTCCCAGGCGCCGTGAGGGCCGCCGGTAAAGGCCCAGGTCCAGTTGCGGGTGAAAGGCAGGATCAATGGAGGCTGGCTTACACCCGGAGGATAAAGAGGCTCCACAGTCTGAGCACGCTGCCAGGGGTCGCCGAACATTTTGACGTGCATCGCGGGAAAGCCATTCTCGAGGCTGAGGGAGCTCAGCCAATCCTGGCTGCCATAAATCTGGGCAAAAAAGTACTGCAGGGCAGCCGTGCCAGCGTTCAGGTCGGGAGACAGGCGGGTCTTGACTCCGTCGGCGAGCTGGATTTCGGTCATGCGTCCTTCCCGATAAGCGTAATAACCGATCGAGAGCTGGTTGACAGCCCAGGTGAGCTGGTTATAGAGTCCTTTCCCATTCGGGTCAACATGGCCCAACGGATAATCAATTTGCGCCTGACCTTCCGGTCTGCCATAGACCCAATGGCTTCGATATTCGAGCAGAGAGAGCAGCAGGCGCGGGTTTATTGAATTTTCAATGGCCACACGCATAATAATCTCAGCCCCCGATTTCATGCCCGTGCTTTTATGCCATTCCTGAAAAGTTTTCAGGTAACCGCCAGCCTGGTTCACAAAGGCGGGCACATCAAAGCTGACGGCGGACGGCGAAAAAACCACCTCGCTATCCGGAAGCAAGTGCTGCGATGAAGTGGTGTTCGCCAGCCGGCGCGGGATGATCAATAATTGCCCCGGATTAATAAACCCTGACTGGGAGATCGTTTCAGGCGAGGAGATCTCAGCGGGTAAAACTCCAAAGCGCACAGCTACCACCCGTAAGGTATCGGCCGCTTGAGCGTAATACAGGATCGGCGCGGAGTTGGCTACATAAACCTCAGGCGTCATCGTCGGCGCCAGCAAGGTGGGCAAACCGGAACTCGCATCATCTGTCGGCGGGGGATCAAGGAGGGCCGGAAGGGAGACAAAGGCGGTGCCAGTCGGCGTGATTTCTACCGGCTTGGCAGTCAGAACAGGGTCCAGGGTAGGGAGAAGCTGGACGGGAGTAGGCGAAGGGTCAAGCGAAGCTACATCTGTGGTAGATAAAAACGCTATCGCGGGCGGCCGAGTAGAAGAGGAGCTCGGCGGTATCCAATAACTATCCCTGGAAGCGCAAGAGGTTGTCAAAGACACCAGGACAAACAGGTAAAATAATTTCGTCAAAAAACCTTTCATAACACCAATCAACTACCGCTGAATATGATTATCTGGCGAGTTGCCGCCATAAGCTTCAATTCTCGTATCACCAAGCTGTAAATAACCATCATACTCTTTACCCACACCTAAAGAAACCCAGCCATCCAGTACAAAGGGAATGCCCTGGTCAGCCGGGATCCATTCTCCATTATAACGCCGCGCGACATGCGTATGCGTGCCGTTGGAAACCCCGCCCTCACAGGAAGGATGGCCAATGTGCTCACCGGCTTTTAAATAGGTGCCCGGCTTAACCCGCCCGCGAGTATCGATGTGCATGTAAAGGAGGGTCCAGCCAGTTTGCTCGAAGCCGTCCCCATCCAAGTCCTGCATGACTTCACCCATTCCGGTCCGCACAATCAGCCCGTCGGCCATTGCTACCACCCAGGCGTCGCTGATCACGCAGCCCATCGCTTCGCCGGGCGGAGCAAAGTCGAGAGCCGCCCAGGCAGAGCCATCCGCCCACCCGGCATGCGGTCCGCCGGTAAACGACCAGACGGCGCCCTGCTCAAAGGGGAGCTGCAGAGGCGGCTGCGTCAGGTTGGGTGGCAAAGAAGGCTCAATCGCATAATCAAAGGGAAAGCCAAACAGGGCATTATAGGTTGCATAGAAGCCTTCGGGCGAGACGGCCTTTTCCCAGCTCGACCGGTCGTATAGGGTAGCGTATAGCTGCTGCACCCCGGCCGTGCCGGCATTGATGGTGGGCGCGATCGGCACAATGCTGCCATCGGCGAGCAACCAGGTGGCAATCCCATTTATCCGCCAAAGGTAAAAGCCGCGGTTCAGGTTGTTGGCCGCCCAGGCTAACTGGCGGTATAAGCCCTTGCGAGTAGGGTCTAACAGGCCAATGGGGTAATCCAGGACTTGCTTCTTAGGCTTTGGACCAGCCACCCAGCCGCTTTGATGCTGCAGGACGGCCAGGAGCAAACGCGGGCTAACCGAGTAATCCTGCGCGATCAGCCGGACGATCTGCGCGCCGGTCAACGTTTGCTCATTTACCTGCTCGTTGTAGCTCGCCAGGTAGCCGCCCTGGTCATTTACAAATTTCTCCATGTCGAAAAGGATGTTGACCGGCCCGTTAACCAGCTCCGAATCAGGGATGATTTTGAAGTCAGGTCCCATCCCCTCGGGGGTAGGCACGGGTATCGTCAATACTTGCCCTACTTCCAATATATCGGCGTTGGTCAGCTTGTTCACATGGGTTAGCTGTTCAACGCTGATCCCATACCGGTTGGCAATCAGAGCTAGTGTATCGCCGTATTGGACCGCGTACTGGTCTTGCTTGGTGCGCAGAGCGGGCAGAGTATGCTGAGCATCAGGTGTCGGCGTCAGGATAGGGGCATTCGGAGCACGGCGGGTGGGCAAACCCCAGGCCTGGGTAGTAGATTCAACGGTGACAGCTGTAGCGGCGGGCAGCATGCCCTGGTGGGAAACGCTCCAAAAGCTGCTGGAGCTCGATTGGGGGGTGCGGGCGCAAGCCAGCATGGCAATCAGCAAGCCAGTAAATCCAGCCAGCAAGAACACCATCCTGGAAGGCAAGGATCGGCTTTTCATAAAAATGTTTTTTTATTTTCTAAATATATTTTCTAAGAATACGATAAACTTTGTTGATCATTCTACCATAATGAGGCCAGGCAATGAATGAATTACAACCAGCGACGTTGCAAGAAACGAGCCTCACCTACCCTCCGGCACCCAGCAACTTCAAGCCTTCCTGAGCGATGACATATTCCTCGTCCCTTGGGACGGTCAGGACTATTACTCTAAAAATCAGAATATTCACGCTCATAAATTCCTAAATTTGGCTGGCAAGGTTTATTCCAGCCAGCAATTATACGCCTGCCGTGATAGAATACCCGGGTGGAATTTATCTCGCGCTCTGATCCGAGGAGAATTATGGCCAAGAAATCTAGACCCAAGCATCAAAAACCGCAACAACCGCAACATCCGAAATCAAAACCCCAGCACGCACCACAACAAGCAAAAGGGAAGAACCCGCCAAAGAAAGAAAGGGGCCTCTGGCTGACCATTGTTATCGTCATCATGGGGTTGCATGGCATCTTTGCCACCATTCTATATTACACACAGAACACACAGGGTAATGTAGACAAGAACTTGATCCTAAGCCTGATGGTGCTCCATTCACTTGCTAATATAGTCGCCGCCGTCGGGATCTGGTACTGGCAGAGATGGGCGTTGTACGTGTATGCCGCATCTACCGTCGTTGCCGTAGTCGCCGGGTTGTTATCCGTCGGAATCTGGTCTGTATTTTATATGGTCCTGCCGTTTGTGATCGTTGGTTGGGTCCTGCGGACGAAGTGGGCTTATTTCGGTATCAAAACAGCCTAAAATTGAATATATTCCAATAAAAAAATCTCCGTTTTCACGGAGATTTTTTTATTGGGTTGATTCATAGGTTATGAGCCCGGCAGGGTTCGATCAATTGACCAAACGGCAAGTAACCAATAACCGATCCGGCACAAATAAGGAAACTAAAGGATTTCCTCCAACACTTGATGGATCTGTTGGATATGCAAACGATCGTGTCCTGCAATGATGCTTACTAACTCAGCCAACTGGGTGGGGCCAAAAATAGCATGCCGGGCCGGGCGATTCCAGTCATCGTTGTGAAGCGCTTCAAGCAGTTTTATCATTTTCATCCGGCCGGTAATAAACTCTTGCATAGCGAAACGCCCATCTTGCTGGATATATTTACGCTCCTCGGCCCAAGGATCGGTATCTTTTCCTGGCAAGAAAGGATTGGTCTGTTGGATGACCTGCTCCAGGCGCGGCTGGTTTACTTCCAAATCTACATCGCGCAGGTGGCAAATGATCTCCGTAGGACTCCACTCATTTTGCTTTGGGCGTTTGGTCCAAAGCTGTGCTGGCAAATAACGACAAAAGCTGTCCAGCGCTGCCGGCGTCGAGCGTAAAATTGCCATCATCGCTACTGGAGAAGAAAAATCTGCCTGCAAGCTTTCTTCGGAGACCGAATCCAACCAGCCTAAAACATCACTCAACCATCCGCTGGCTGTTGGGGCTTCTGAGACACTTTCGGGAATCCCTTTTTCTCGGGTAATCCAGAAGGCCGGCAATCCCAGGTTACGGGCCGGCGTTAGATCTCTGCGGATATCATCACCTACCATGACGGCTGGACCAGAAGGCCAACCCATATGGGCTAATACTTCGGCATAATAGGTAACTTCAGGCTTGGCGAAATGAAACGTTTCGTAATCGGAAATAACCTCAAAAGGATATTTCTCTGCAGGCAAATCTGCCCAAGCTAAGCGATGCAAGACTGCAGCACGGGGGAACAGTGGGTTGGTGGCAATAGCAACCCGATAGCCACGAGCGAAAGCCTGTTCAACCAGTGCTTTTGCTTCAGGACGTGGGTGGGTAAATTTCTGCAGTTTAGGAAAAATCTCCCGATAAAACCGGTCCGCCATAGGTCGAAACCGGCTGGAATCCAGGCCCGCCACCGGGAAAAATTCGCTGTCAAAGACTTCTTTCAGGGTACAATCCGGTCTCTGGTTCTCCTGCATTTTGCGGGTGCCCATCATGAGCGTCTTGATAAATTTGTCTGGGGAGATAAAAGACGAGATTTCTTCGGCAAAGGCTTCCAGGTAATGCGGCAAGAATTCGTCAATATCGTTTTCCAGTAAAGTGTCGTCTAGGTCTAATAACAATGTCAGGCTCACACGATATCTCCAGTAAACTCGGGCGGCAAGGGATGGCATTCGCCACATCCGATATGTGGGTCAAATCCTTTCCGTTGCGTCTTCGAACAAAACGATTTCACACGCACTAGGCGTTTCAAAAAGGGAAATGAACGCTCCAGCCGCGGTTCTAACACCAGATAGGGACAGGCATTCGCCAAAAGTATCTCTGGTAATGGACAGGTAATGCAGAGATCTGCAGACCAGGGGAGTGGAGGCGTTGTAGAACCTAGCAAACGACATTCTTCGTGTTCACGACCACGATAATAATCGCCATAAAAATATCGGCATTCTTTTCCAGCAGGGGTTCGCATGGGCGTTTGTGCAAATTCCTTTTCTCTCGCCAGCTAGAGGTCGACGCGGATTTGTGGAAATCAGACCCGTGTCACGTAGCTGCCATCTGTGGTGTTTACCCGGATTCTATCCCCAGCTTCCACAAAACCGGGAACGTGCACCTGCAGGCCAATCTCCGTTGTCACTTTCTTGGTAACGCCTGTTGCTGTATCCCCCCGTACAGCCATCTCCGCATCGGTGACTAGAACATCAACTGTGAGTGGTAGCTCAATATCGATTGGCTCACCCTCATAGAACGTCAACTTAACTTCCATACCTTCCTTCAAGAACTTGGCCGAATCCCCGAGTACATCACCGGGTATCGCCGGTTGCTCATAGGTCTCCAGATCCATAAAATGATAGAACTGGCCGTCGTAATAGAGGTACTGCACATTATGAAAATCCAGCCGGACATCCTGAACGCGATCGCCAGATTGGAAGGTTTGTTCCAGGTTCGTACCCGTCCGCAAATTGACCGTTTTGACCCGAATGGTGGCATTACCGCGCCCAGGTTTATTATGGTGATAATCCAGGACTTTATACAGGCTCCCATCAATCATGAAGGTTACCCCTTTTCTCAAATCATTTACATCGATCATACTTTCCTCGCGATTAAATTGTTATTGATTTGCCCAGCAAAAATTCTGGCGTGTAAAATACAAAACGTGAAACGTGATCTCACGTCTCACGTCACTGGTCCACGTTTCCCCGAGATTATAGCCTGTAGCCAAATGCATGGCAAGGGCCAAGTTATCAGACGAAGACCAGATCGAACCAAGGAGCTGAATTAGAATGACCAGTCATTTGCAGAGATCTAGTTTTCACGTCTCCTGTGGTAAACTTGGAACAATTTCAAATAAACTTCCTAGGGGAGCTATTTGCCGTATCAAGGTTGGCAGCTACCCATTTTCATTGTGACCTCGGTTCATAAATGCACCTGCGGAGAAGATTCAAATGGCAGATATTGTCAGGCGAGTAGTGTATATCGAGGACGAACCAGAGATGATCGACCTGGTGAAGTTGATCTTGTCGCGCAAGCACTTCGAGTTTATTGGCGCGAACGGAGGCCGGGAAGGGCTGGACACAGTGCGGAAAATGCTTCCAGACGTGATCTTGCTTGATTTGATGATGCCCGACATGGATGGCTGGGAGGTGTACCAGCAATTAAAAGCTGAAGAGGCCACAAAGTCTATCCCTGTCATCGTCATTACCGCTAAAGCGCAAAACATCGATAAAGTTCTGGGGCTGCACATCGCCAAAGTAGATGATTATATTGCAAAACCCTTTAGCCCCAAGGAATTGGTCGACAGCGTAGAAAGAGTCTTGGGGAAACAGAATGTAAGCGAGTAGTTCATGCAGAACGCCATCTTGCATAACCTCAGCAGTCCCCAAATTGGTCCCATCCGCATACACTACTGTGATTCATTCATATGCCGGTTGCGTGGATTGACCTTTCGGCGACACATCAAACCAGATTGGGGTTTGTTGCTTGTGCAGAGCCGCGATAGCCGCGTGGATTCGTCGATACACATGTTATTTGTTTTCATTGACCTAGTAGTGGTGTGGATCAACTCCGCCGAGGAAGTAGTGGATGTTAAGCTGGCACACCGCTGGCGACCTGCCTACCTATCAAAGCGCCCAGCGCGCTACGTTTTAGAGTTGGCAATCGAACGTTTGAATGACTTTAACGTTGGAGATAAAGTAAAAATTGAACTGGCTTAATTTTGAAAAAAACACCCTTTTTATTTTCTTAGTTTTCATGCTGCTGGTTCCATTTCATACTGGGCTTGCACAAACCACCCAACCGGAAGGACCCGTTTATATCGTCCAGCAGGGGGATTCTCTTTGGGACATCGCCGCTCGATTCAGGGTATCCATGCAAGATCTGGCCAGCGCCAACGGCATTAGTGATCCCAGCCAACTGACTGTAAACCAGCGCTTGATAATCCCGGGCCTTCAAGGCATCCAAGGTGTATTGACCACTTTGCCAGTTGCCTTCGGAGATACGCTGCTCAGCCTTAGCCGGCGCTATCAAATCCCTGTTGAAACCCTCGTACAACTCAACCATATAACCACACCGTCCGATTTATATGCGGGTTCCACGTTAGTCATCACTGAAGAAGCCGCTAACGTCAGCGCGAGCAACCGGACAATGTTAACCCCCGGGCAGTCTCTGCTTGAATTGGCTGTTAGCAAGGGAACGAATCCTTGGGCGTATGTTCTTGCCAATGATCTCGCTGGCACTTGGAGCGCTATTCCTGGCGATACCCTGCATTTACCTGGCGAAGCTTCTACTACTCAAGAAAATGACGAGCCCAGTGCATTGCCAGACGCCATTTCCAGTATCGCCTTAAAGCCAACGACCTTGATCCAAGGAAAAGTTACTGATATCCAGGTAACTGGTCAGCCCGGGATGTCATTGGGGGGATCATTGAACAATCACGACTTACACTTCTTCCCCGACGAAAAAGGCGTTTACACAAGCCTGCAAGGGATCCATGCAATGGCGGAACCTGGCTTATATACGATGGTTCTCACCGGTACATTGCCAATAGAAGCCCCTTACTTTGGTGCACCGTTTTCTTTTTCCCAGGCCGTCCTGGTTGAGAGCGGAAATTACCCCTTGGATCCCCCGCTGACGGTCAGCTCCGAGACAGTAGATCCGGCGGTGACTGGGCCCGAAGACGCACAGTGGTCTTCATTGGCCTCTACTTTTACACCGGATAAATTGTGGAATGGAAAATTTCAAAACCCCGCTGCAGATCCTTTCAAGGAATGTTGGCCTTCCAGGTTTGGCGATCGCCGTTCGTTCAATGGCAGCGCCTACACTTACTTCCACAGCGGGTTAGATTTCTGCGGGGGAGTTGGAACAGAGATCTTCGCACCAGCCGCGGGGAGGGTAATTTTCGCTGGCCCATTAACCGTGCGCGGCAACGCGACAATGATCGATCATGGCTGGGGTATTTATACTGGCTACATGCACCAATCCGAGTTTCGCGTTAAAGTCGGTGATATTGTCCAGGCTGGTCAGGTCATCGGGCTTGTGGGCGGCACCGGACGCGTCACCGGACCCCATCTGCACTGGGAAGTTTGGGCTGGCGGTGTCCAGGTAAATCCGATGGATTGGCTAAAACAGGCCTTTCCTTAGTTTACTCCAAAAATTTTCTTCGGCTCGATCGATAATTCAACTCTCAGGCTGGTCAGTACCTTGGTCCTGATCGGCATCGCTTTGATGTTCCCCATTAATATCGGCATAGAATTCATCCAGGACCACTTTTGCCCGTTCCAAATCTTTAGCCGGCACGAGAACCTGCACCTGCCCCAAAGTCCCTACAGTAAGGGCATAGACATGGCCGAGGCCTTCTTGAGAAAGGACTACCGGAATTTCCTGAGCTTCCAATAAACCGCGTAAGAGCTCAGCTTGAAATGATCCGGGGACCTCATCCAAAACTTCCCATTTATCTGCGCTCATCCTTAGCCTTCCATTCTTCTCTCATATATTCTTTCATCGAGTATAATATGAGACGCGAAAAAGCACAACTTATTGAGTGCTTTTACTTGAATATTGCTGGATGCTGCTCGCCAGGTATGCTTCGACAGGGATCATCCAGATAAAATGATTTTGAGGAAGGCAATGACCACTGAACCATACATTATGGGAGAGGAATACTGGGAGATTTTTAAGCTCCAGGAACAAGATATAGAGTTTCTTTATAACCATCTCCTTGAATTAGAAACGCCCCTAACCTCTCAAGATTTGGTTGAGGCCCTGGTAGAAGAACGCATCCGCCGCTGGAAAATCGATATCGAGCAGCAGCGTACCATGGGCGGAGATCTGTACCAGCCGAAAAATATATTCAAAGGCAAGGAAAAGCTAATTTTCCCGGCTCTTGGTTGGAAACATGGCGAAGTAAAGGGAGTGCGCCCCGGGCATAATCCAGATCTAGGCGAGTTTCAAGTCATTGAGGTCGCTTTTGAGGACAATAACCCGCGAGAGCTTGCGGCCAGCCTGGTCAATCATAAGCTCAATGAACCGCCCAAAATTGATAAAGATTTAAATTTCATCGATAAATCGACTGTAATTGAGCTTTACCAGGATGAATTGATCGATGCTCTTGAAGAAGAGCTGAAGACCAATCCCGACTTCGTACTTATTGCCGGACGCTGGTTTCCACGCGCCTTGCTGATTGATATCAACGTTGGACACCTCAACCTGGCTGAGGCGGTGCTGGATATGGCGAGTGGTGGCCCCTTGCCAACCCCTGCTCTGCTGGAGCAGTTAGAACTTCCTACGGATACTAACCCTCGGCTGGTCGAATTTTCGATGGATATGGCTCTGCAAGAAGACCCTCGTTTTGATGAAGTCGGTCCTGTGGGCGATACGATGTGGTTCTTGAAGCGTTTGGAATCACCTGAGGTATTAAACCCTCCCATGTTCTTGCGCTATACCGAGATCGAGCATGACCGTTCTTTAATGACCTCTGAGATGCTCGCACTGGAACAGGAGCTCGACGACGAGCTATCACCAACCAGCGGGAAATACCAGCACACCGATCGAGGTGAAGTACGCCTAATTTTCCCTCACTGGCGATCAGGCACTTTGCCGCTCTCCGCGCGCATTCGCAATATATTCCCCACTGCTTATGAAGCGCCACGCATCCGGTTTAAGCTTGTAGATGGCGAAACCGGAGAAAATTTCCCGGGCTGGGTTGTGCGTGAATTCCGCTATGTCTATGGATTGCGCGAATGGTATCAAGCTCGAGGTGTAATGCCTGGCAGCTTGATCCAGGTACAAAAAGGCGCGCGAAACGACGAAGTGATTATCAAAACGGACAGCCGCCGGCCAAGCCGCGAGTGGATTCGCACCGTCCTGGTAGGCTCAGATGGCGGCGTGGTCTTTGCGATGCTTAAACAAGTAGTTTCAACTTCTTTCGACGAGCGAATGGCAATCGCCATCCCGGATCTAGAAGCCTTAGATCAAGTCTGGAAAAACTTGCAGAAAGAACAACTGCCATTTGAACGCACGGTAGTCAACACGGTCAAAGAACTGGCAAAGTTGAATCCACAAAGCCATGTACACGCTAGCGAGTTATATGCAGCGATTAATATTATCCGCCGCTGCCCTCCGGCGCCTATCCTCACCTTACTGGTCTCCAGGCCCTGGTTTGTTCATGTGGGAGATTTGCACTATCGTCTAAGCGACACTGAATTATGATGAAAATTAGCGGTGAGGGTTACCGTTCAAACACCTTTTCAGGAGGGTAACTTGGCTGAGATAAAGCGCTTAAGCCTGGTCAAGCCTACGTCACAGACACACTTTCATATTGACTTCGACTGGTGGGGTCAAAACGACCGGGACTGGCGCGTCTATATGCGAAGCTACCTATGTCCCGAACACCAACAAGCCTTTGCAAATGTAGAGGCTGCAGAACAGGTTGATTGGGTAGACCCTGATACAGCTGAAGTACAAAGAGTGGATGGTTTGCAGCATATCCTCATCACTCATTGCGCCAAACAGCGCTCATTCATCAATCAATATACAACGCTGGTTGATTCTGTCTTTCGGATCTTCCTGGCCAATGGCAATACTCCCATGACGCCGGAAGAGTTGGCCGAGCAGTTAGGGCGAGATCCCCAGGTCATATTAAAGACGCTTACCGGGTTGCGTGTGTATAAAGGATTGCGTCCCTGTCTTGAAGGATGATCTGTTTGCCCCTGTAGCTCAACGGATAGAGCAATAGCCTTCTAAGCTATTGGTTGTGGGTTCGAATCCCGCCAGGGGCGCCTCCTACAATGCTATAGCTCGTCAGTTTATTATGCGTTTGAGTTTTATGAGTTAGAAGTTTGATCAAAGCAGAATTTTATGGGTATATTTCAGGGGGACTGGTCGAGCAGTCCTCCTGGCATACGGAATCGCTAGTTGGATGAATGTCCTTGGCAATGTTTACCCAGGAGAAATAAGATGGTAGAAAGTACCTCAAAGTCAGATCCTCTCCATCCTGAAGCGGACAAATCGTCAGAAACTCAATTTGTGGACGCGAGTTATCTTACCTGGCGGTTATCCTTGCGCACACCCGCATGGCGCCCTCCTACAGACGTCTATGAAACAGATAACACTATCGTCGTACGTGTTGAAATCCCTGGCATGCAGGAAGACGACTTCTTGATTGAGCTCAACGGTCGCATGCTCACGGTCCGAGGCGTTCGTCAAGACACCCCTGAACGGCGCGCCTACCACCAGATGGAAATTCACTTTGGTGAAATCAGCCTTGAAATTGAGTTGCCTTATCATATCGAAACCGATCAGGTGGAAGCCTTGTATCAAAATGGCTTCCTGCGCATCGTTTTACCCAAAGCTCGCCCACGCCAGATTCCTATTGTTGAGTAAAGCCCTATTTATGAGAATACTACATGCCCGCCTCCCGATGGAATTCTAGCATCCTGGAAATGCTCAACTGGCTTTACGAAGAACAAGCAGGCCTGGAAGAATACTTGGCGCAGCCAATCATTCCTCATGTCGTCCAAAACGGCGCAGAAGCTCAAGAGGGCCAGATTTCCCTAGTTGATCAGATCGGGCAAATTCCCCATGTTTTGCCGGTCTTGCCATTGCGCGGTCTGGTGGTTTATCCCCAAACTGCTGTGCCGCTGACGATTGGACAACCTCGGTCGATCCGTCTGGTGGACGATGTCATGGCTGGAGATGAGCGCTTGATCGCTCTGGTCACCTCGCGCAACCCCGAGCTTGAAAACCCCGGCTCGGACGACCTGTTCTCGATTGGCACAGTGGCAATGGTCCATCGCATGTTCCGCGCTCCAGATGGCACGATCCGCCTGGTTGTACAAGGGATGGCGCGTTGTCGCTTAATCGAAATCTTGCAGGATGAGCCTTACCTTAAAGCCGAGATTGAAGTGGCTCCTGAAACTGTTGAGCAAGGTCTCGAGCTGGAAGCCATGGCACGCAATGCCCGAAACCAGTTCGAGCACATCGCCGATATGGTCCCTTCTATTCCGCGCGAACTGGTTGCCTCGGTTCTCTCCGTCGAAGAACCATTGCAGACAGTTTACACCATCGCGAATTTTCAGCGCATGGATTTGGATGAAGCTCAAAACCTGCTGGAACTCGATTCGGCTTCAGAAAAACTGCACCGGCTAGTAGGCATCCTGGCTCGCGAAGTGGAAGTTCTGGAGATGGGCCAGAAGATCCAAAATGAGGCCCGCTCTGAAATCGACAAGGTCCAGCGAGAATATTTCCTGCGCGAGCAGCTCAAGGCGATCCAAAAAGAACTGGGTGAAGGCGATGAACAGGCCGCTGAAGTGGAAGAATTCCGGCAAAAGATCGAAGCTGCTGCAATGCCGGAGGAAGCCGAGAAAATGGCTCGCCGTGAGCTGGATCGGCTCAGCCACCTTCCCAGTGCAGCGGCGGAATATGGAGTCATCCGTACTTACCTGGATTGGCTGGTTTCGCTTCCCTGGTCAACGATCACACCTGACAACCTGGATATCACGCATGCCCGGGAGGTCCTCGATCAGGATCATTACGGTCTGAAAGACGTCAAAGAACGCATCCTCGAATATCTTGCGGTACGCAAGCTGCGCCATGAACGAGCTGAAGAACTGCTGCAAGTCGAGCAAGATGAAATCCGCCG
>Ga0209048_10000932_pt1 | contig 30891 bp, 26 predicted proteins | sample FrelakmetCRP12CR_FD_187146 | JGI IMG/M metagenome (GOLD analysis project Ga0209048, IMG submission 187146) | Freshwater lake sediment microbial communities from the University of Notre Dame, USA, for methane emissions studies - CRP12 CR (SPAdes)... | ecosystem: Environmental > Aquatic >...
GCCAGTCTGTTCAAGCGCCACGGCTATACCGCAGCGACGATGCGGCAGATCGCGCACATGGCGCATGTCGGCATCGGCACATTGTTCAACTATGCAGAAGACAAGCGCGATCTCGTCTTCCTCATTTTCAACGAAGAACTCGCGGCGCTGGCCGACGCCGCGTTGCAGGAAGCTTGCGCCGGCGATGCCCTGGTCGACCAGGTCGTTGCAGTATTCCGCGCGCACTATCGATACTTCGGATCGAAGCCGGCGCTGTCGAGAATTCTGCTGCAGGAGCTTACTTTCTATTCGACGGGCAAACAGGCGCAGGCATTCATCGAAACGCGGCAGCGCCTGATCGATGGCATCGAGAGTTTGGTGGCGACCGCACAACGCGAACGGCGCATCCTGGCAACGGAACCCGCGGGACTGATCGCTCGGCATTTCTTCTTTGTCTATTCCGCGGCAGTCCGCTGGTGGATCGCAGGTGCACGCCCCGATGTCGCGGCAGGAGTCTCCGATCTGAAGCGGCTGCTGACGCTGCAGATCAACGGATTGTCCCCGGTGCAGCCACGCAAGCCGGTGGCGCGGCGTTAGTCAATTGGCCCGCGGCCGCGCAGCAGGCAGCCCCAGCAGGCGCGCGGCGTTGCCGCCGGCGATGCCCGCGAGATCGGCCCCGCCCACGCCCGTTTCGCGCAGCCAGCGGACCGGGTCTTTCTCGCCCACCGGATAGTCGCTGCCCATCACCAGTCGATCGGCGCCGACGCGTTCGATCAGGACCTTGAGCACCAGGGGATCGTAGACGCAGGTGTCATAGTAGAAATTGCGCAGAAACGACCCCGGTGTCCTGCCGTCGGTGTTGCGGACAGTGTCGGGCCGATTGACGGCATTGCGGTCCATGCGTCCGAGGTAGTGCGGAAAATAGCCGCCGCCGTGGGCGATCACGACCTTGATCCCGGGATGGCGCGTCATGACGCCTTCGTACACCAGCGAAGTCATGCACTTGGTCTCCTCGATCGATTGTCCAGCCGAATTCCACAGGGCGTAGCGCTGGAACCATGGGTCGCGAACACCTTCGGGGTGGATCCACACGGGGACGTCGAGCGCTGCGATGGCCTCCCAAAACGCGCCGTACACCGGGTCGCCCATGTATGCGTTGTTGTAGCTCGACGACACATTGGCGACTTTCAACTTCAGCACCTTGATCGCCCGTTCGAGTTCCACCAGCGAACGGCCTACATCCTGCAATGGCAGCACGAAGCTGCCGACGAAACGATCGGGGAACCGCGCAACCCAGTCAGCCGCCTGATCGTTGCAACGCCGGCACAGGTCGTGGTCGGTCGCGGGATCCGCCCAGGACGTCCCCTGCAGCACGGTGCTCGCGGTGACGACGCTCACGTCGATGCCGCGTGCGTCCATGTCCTCTATTTCGGCTACGGGGTCGAACATCCGGCCCATGAGCTGCTGCGCGCCGGGGCGCGGCGCCGTGGCGGGGCTCGCGCCGAAGCCCGTGAACACGGTCTTGTTGGTGGAAGCGGCAAACACTTCCTTTACCAGCATGTGGGCATGAAAGTCGACTACCAGCGGAAGATCGTCGTGGCGCACGATTGGTCCCTAGAGCCCCAGTACGCGCTCGGCATTGCCGTGCATGATCTTGTCCATGACCTCGTCCTTGTAACCCAGCTCGCCCCATTCGCGCAGGATGCGCTCGTAGGGCATGCTCGGGTAGTCGCTGCCGAACATGATCTTGTCCTGCAGGCGGGCGCGCATGTCGACCTTGAGGTTGCCCGGGAAGTACTTTGGCGCCCAGCCGGACATTTCCCAGTACACGTTGCCCTTGTGCAGGGCGACGGCGGTGGTTTCGTCGACCCATGGCCAGCCGGGATGCGCCATGATGATCTTGAGCGTCGGGAAGTCGCTCGCCAGGTCGTCGATCGCGGCCGGATGCGCGTGGCGGATGCGCGCGCCCATTCCGCCGGGCATGCCCGCGCCCATGCCCGTGGTGCCGACGTCGATCATGACGGCGGCGCCCAGTGCGCTGATCTCCTCGAACAGCGGGTAATAGCGCGTGTCGTTGACCGCGAAGTGCTGCATGATCGGATGAAAGTGAAAGCCGATGAGGCCGAGCTCCTGCACCGCCTTCTTCGCCTGCCGGATCGCGATCTCACCCTTGGCCGGCTCGACCGCGCCCCACGCCTGGATGATGCGCTGGGGATGCCGCTTCCACATGTCGTGCACGTACTCGCTGGTGCACGGCGGCGTCGCGATGGTCGTCTCCAGATCGAGCGCCACCAGGACCGCTTCCACACCGGCGCTGGTGAACTCGTCGAGCACCTCCGTTTCACTCTTGGGCGCCCACGTGCGGTTCCAGTACCTGGCGAGCGCGTCGACGTAGGGTCCCTGCGCGGCGATCCACTCGCTCGTGCCGGGGTAGCAATGCAGATCGATGATCCTCATGTGCGCTCTGTCTCCAGTCTGCTGCTGATCATTGCCACGAGCGTCTTCTTCGACACCTTGCCGAAGGTCGACAGCGGGAAATCCTGCATCAGTTCCAGTCGCTCGGGCAGCTTGAAGCGGGCAATTTCCTTGTCGTTCAGAAAATCGACCAATTGCTTTAGAGTCAGTGTGTGGCCGCTGCGCGGAATCACGCACGCGCACATCTTCTCGCCCAGGTGCGGGTCGGGCATGGCGACGCACGCGACATTCTGGACGGCCGGGTGCATGAGGATCAGGTTTTCTATTTCTTCGGCACTGATCTTTTCTCCGCCACGGTTGATCAGGTCTTTCTTGCGCCCTTCGACGACATAGTTACCCGATGGATGCAGGCGCATCAGGTCGCCTGAGCAGTAGAACCCGTCGGCGGTGAACTGCTTGGCGTTGTACTCCGGCGAAGCCAGGTAGCCGCGCAAGGTATACGGGCCGCGACAGGTGAGCTCGCCGGTTTCACCAGGCGCCACCTCGCGACCCTCCTCGTCCACCAGTCGCACTTCGTCATCGTCGCAGATCGGCCGGCCACAGGTTTCCAGCAATACCTCCTCCGGGTCATCGAGGCGTACGAAGAACAGCATCCCTTCCGACATGCCGAAGTTCTCCTGCGCCGTGGCGCTCGGAATGAGCTCCCGGGTGCGCAGGCGTACCTCGGGCTGCATGCGCTGGCCACCGCTCTGAATCACTTTCAGCGACGACAGATCGAAGTTCCCGATTACCGGACTGCTGATAAGCCTGATCAGCAGCGCTGGCACGACCTTGATGTGGGTGACGCGATGCTTCTGGATTAGCGCCAGCATGTCCGCCGGTCGGGTGCTCGTCGACAGCACGACCGTGCCGCCATGGAAGAAATAGCCCTGTACGCCAGGGCACGCGAGCGCCAGGTTGTGCGCGATCGGAATCACCAGCAGCAGGACCGAGTCGGCGCGTACGCCACACACAGGCGCCGCCAGCTTGGAATTGAAGGCGTAGTCGTTATGGCTGCGCGGGATGAGCTTGGGTATGCCGGTAGTGCCTCCCGACAGTTGGAAAATCGCGGGATCGTCCGGATCGAGTGCGATTGCATCCAGTGCGCGACGCGGGAGTTGCGGGGCGCGTTCGATCAGGTCCGTCAGCGAGTGCTCGCCCGGACCCGCGCTTCCCAATACGATACGAAACCTCAGCGACGCGGATTCGTTCTGCACGCGGTCGAGCATCGGACCGAAGCGAAAATCACCTTGGCTCTCCGGATAGAAGCAGGCGGTGGCCGCGGCAATCCGGACGAACTGGCTCACTTCGCTGTAGCGGTGCGTCGAGAGCGCGGCGATCGGGATGACGCCGATTTTTTGCAGCGCGAAGTACAGGAAGACGAATTCGGCGACGTTCGGCAGTTGCAGCACCGCCGCCTGCAACGGTCCCAGCCCAAGGTCGAGGAGATTGAGCGCCAGGCGGTCGCTGATGCGGTCGACGTCGGCATAGGTGTACACGTGATCGCCATCGATGACCGCCGTGCGCTCTGCAAATTGCCTGAACACGACGGCGAATTCCTGGGCGAGTGTCTTGTCCTGCCAGTAGCCCTTGGCGCGATACCTGGCCGCGAACTCGGGTGGGAACGGAACGACGCCTGCGACCATTATTCTTCTCGTCAGGTCGAGGCTGTGAAGCCGCCGTCGATGACGATGATTTCGCCCGTGACGAAATGGTTGCCGTGTATCAGGCTCAGCATCGTGTCGGCCACGTCATCGGCCGTAACGCAGCGCTTCAGCGGCGTGGCCTTGGCCCGCTTGGCCATCAGGTCCTCGTATTTGTCCTTGAGCATGCGCTGCATCCACTCGCCCTCCATCCATCCCGGGGCGACGGCATTGACGCGAATCTCCGGACCGAGGTTCCAGGCGAGGGTCTTGGTCATGTTCACCACCGCGGCCTTGCTTGCCGCATAGGGCAGGGGTTGTGGGCCCGGGCGCAGCCCCACGATGCTGGCCGTGTTGACGATGCAGGGATGCTCACCCTTCCTGAGCAGGGGCAGCGCGGCACGCGTCACCTGAAACAGACCGCGCACGTTGACGTTGAACACGCGGTCCCAGTCGTCCAGCGACAGGCTCTCGAGATCCCGCGGCTTCCACGGCGCCGTGGTGCCCGCGTTGTTGATCAGAACGTCCAGATGACCGAAAGAGTTGTCGACGAGCTTCATCATGGCGCGCACGCCGGTCTCGTCGCTCACGTCACACTTCAGCAGAAGCGCTCTCGCGCCGAGCGCTTCGGCGTCGTGCGCGGTGGCGCGCGCAGCCGCGTCGCTGGAACTGTAGTTGATCGCGACGTCGTAGCCAGCGCGCGCGAGTGCGAGCACCGCGGCCTTGCCGATGCCGCTCGCGCCGCCGGTCACCAATGCCGCCTTGCGGACTGCAACCATGGGTCCTCGCCGTTCGGTTCCGCGCGGCGCACAATTGGCTCGCGGCGTTGTTATATGCGAAGATAAACGAACAAGTTCACTTTCAGACATAGTCGCTGGCTTGTCAAGCACAAGCCCGGGCGATCCAGCGCAACAAGGGGGCGGGCGACGCTGCGAATTTGCCCGGGCTATGCGGAGCGACGGCTTTGCCGCGCTGCAGGAGCGAATGACGGGGGGCGACGATGAAGCGAAAGGCGGGTATCGGGCTTGCCGCGCTGGTGGCATTCGCGGTTGCAACATTCGCGGCGCAGGCGCTGGCGCAAACGCAAACCTATCCGAACCGGCCTGTGCACCTGATTGTCGCCCAGGCCGCGGGTGGCGGGATGGATACTCTGGCGAGGCTGGTCGCGCAGAAGATGACGGAAGGTCTGGGCCAACCCGTCATCGTGGAGAACAAGGCGGGTGCCGGCGGGATCATCGGCACCACGTTCGTGACCAAGGCGCCGGCCGACGGCTACACATTGCTGCTGGCGCCGATCGGCAACATGGTGTTTACGCAGATCCTCTACAACAAGCTGCCGTATTCGGCGCAGCGCGACCTGACGCCGGTGGCGATGGTCGCAACGTTCCCGCTGATTCTCGTCGTCAACGCCGCCCAGCCGTTGCAATCGGTGCCCGAACTCATTGCCTATATGCGCGCGAACCCGGCCAAGTCCAACTATGGCGGGTCCGGACCGGCGTTCCAGTTCGCCACCGAGTTGTTCAAGATCAAGACCGGCACCCAAGCCGAATTCATCCAGTACAAGAGCACCGGCGAAGTCATCACGGCGCTTATTGCGGGCGATCTTCTGCTGGCGCTGGCCGACACCGGGCCGGCGGCCGCGCCGGTCGCGGGTGGCAGGGTGCGGGCGCTGGCGGTGACTTCCGCGAAACGGCTTGCCGCGCTTCCGGATGTACCAACCATGGCGGAAATCGGCTTGTCCGATATGGAGATCGAGTATTGGGCGGGTGTCTTTGCGCCGGCGGGCACGCCGCAGGCGATCGTCGGGAAACTCGAAGCCGAGCTGCAGCGCGTGGTCGGGCTGCCGGACATCGCCGAGCGCATGAAATCTATCCAGGTGAGTCCCGCGACGAGCGGCAGCGACGAATTCACGAAGATCTTCGCTGCCGATCTCGCGCGCTGGAGTGCGGTGGCCAAATCGGCCAATATCAAGCCCAACGACTGACCTCGGCTGCATTGCCATCCACGTAGCGCGCGCGCTTGGATCGCTGCCGGGGCGGCGGTGTCACCGTGACCTGTACGCGGCGCGCCACGGCCTGGCGCCCGGCGGCGGTGCCAGCGACGCCGCGGCCGCCAGTTCGGCTTCGAGAATGATCCGCTTTGGCCGCAGGTCGTGTTTGCGCAGGCGCAGCAGCATGCGGCCCCACGCGGCCAGGGCGATGCGCTGCGTCGGGTGGCGGACGACGGCGAGCGGCGGCGTCACGATCGGCGCCCACACCGGTTCGTCGAAGGCGAGCAGCGAAACATCGTCGGGCCAGCGCACGCCGAGCGCGCGCAGGATCGTGAGCAGCGACAAGGCGATGGCGCTGTTGCTGGCGATGATCGCCGTGGGCGCTCGCGCCGACGCCAGCGCCTGCGCGACCTGGTGCGCGAATCGCGCCTCGTCCGGGTCACGTTCGCACAGGTCGGCGGTGACGGCCACGCGCGCTGCGCGCGCGGCTTCGTTGTAGCCGTCGATGCGCTGCCGCGTCGTCGCCAGCCGCGAATCACGCACCAGGTAGAGCAGCCGGCGGTGGCCCAGGCCGATCAGTTGGCGAGTGGCCTCGCGCATCGCCTTGCGGTCGTCGATGGCGACGTAGTCGAAGCGCGGATCGCCCGTCATGCGGTCGACCAGCACGGTCGGTGTGGCACGCTCGGCGACCAGGTCGAGTGTCGCGCGCGAGTCGTAGGTGGGGATGAGAATCAGGCCATCGACGTTGCGGCCGACCAGCGCCTGCACCCGCCGCAACTCCAGCGCTGGGTCGCCATGGCTCAACACCTGCATGATTTCGTAGCCGTGCTGCGCGGCCAGATGCTCGAACATTTCGAGCAGGGCGGCGAAATAAGCGCTCGAGGTGAGCGGCGTGCACAGCCCGATCACCCGCGATTGCCTGCGGCGCAGGCTCTGCGCGACGCTGTTGGGCACGAAGCCCAGCCGCGCCATCGCCGCCCGGACCTTCGTCCCCCGGGTCGCGCTGACGTTGCCGCGATCGTTGAGGACGTTGGACACGGTGCCCACCGAAACGCCGGCGAGCCGGGCGACGTCCATGACCGTCGGCTTCCTGGTTGCAGCGGCGCTGTCCATGCGTTGACGGTCCGTTGCGTATCCGGAGAAAGGCGCGTATCGTAGCAGTTTTGAAACGTTTCAAAAACATCGTAGCCGCCTGCCGCGCTTCCGGCGCAGGCCACGATCGCACGCCGCCAATTCCATGAAAATCACGCGCATCGACACCTTCAGGTACTGGGTCGACTGGTGCAACTGGCTGTTCGTGCGCATCTCGACCGACGAAGGCCTCACCGGCTGGGGCGAGGCGTCGCTGCACGGCGCCATCGACGCGGTGGACGCGGCGATTCGCGAATACGCGCCGCACCTCGTCGGGCAGGATCCCGCGGGCCCCGAACGACACTGGCATCGGCTCTACAACGCGTGGCGCTGGCGCGGCGGCGCCGTGTTCTCGACCGCGATGTCGGCGCTCGACATCGCCTTGTGGGATCTCGAAGGCAAGCGACTCAACGTGCCCGTGGCGCGTCTGCTCGGCGGGACGTTCCGTACGTCGCTGCGCGGATACGCAAGTCATTGGCTGCAGGGCGCGCAAACGGCCGACGATGCCTTTAACGGCGCGTGCGAAGCGCTGCGGCGCGGATTCACGGCGTTCAAGTGCCGGCCGTTCTCGCACGAGGGACTGCTTGCCAGCGAGGCCGGCGAAATCCGCAAGGCCGCGGCGCTGATCGAAGCCGCGCGCGAGGGGCTCGGTCCCGACGGCGAAATCTTCATCGAATGTAGCGAGCTCCTGTCACCGCGGACTGCGGTGCTGCTGGACGAGGCGCTGCATCCTTTCCGCCCGGGCTGGTTCGAGGAGCCGATCCCGTTCGAGAATGCCAAGGCGATGGCCGGGCTGCAGCGCGACATCCGCGCGCCGATCGCCACCGGCGAGCGGTTGCTGTCGCGCTTCGAATACCGCGAGCTGCTCGAAAACGGCGGCTGCAGGATCGTGCAGCCCGATCTCATGCATGGGGGAGGCTTTACCGAATGCCGCAAGATCGCGGCGCTGGCCGACATGTACTATGTCGCCGTCGCACCGCATAATCCCGGTGGGCCGATCTGCACCGCCGCGGCGATGCACCTGGCGGCGGCGATTCCCAATTTCTTCATCCTCGAGCAGATGGAGCCGCAGCGCGAACTGCGCGATCGCGCGTCGAGCGTGCCGATCCGCTTCGAGCAGGGACATTTCCTGCTGCCGGAGGGCCCGGGGCTCGGCGTCGAGCCGAACCTCGACGCGCTGCAGGAAATGACGTCTCGCCCGCAGCCGCGCACCGAGCGCTCGGGCTCGCTATATCGCTAGAAACGGAGGATGCCATGCGTACGTTCGCCCGCCACATCGCCATGCTCGTCACGACCGTCGGCGGCTGCATCGGCGCAGTCATGGCCGCTGCCCAGCAGCCGATCGTGCTGCAATGGCAGACTGCGAACCTGACCGAAAGCCAGTACGAGCCGGTGTGGAAGGCCACCATCGCCGAATTCGAGGCGGCCAACCCCGGCATCAAGGTCGAACCGGTGCTCGTCGCACGCAAGGACCATTGGACCAAGTTCGTCGCCGCGGCGCAGGCGAAGAAGGCGCCGTGCATCGTCTCGGTCGACTTGGCCACCGCCGCGTACAACGGCTACCTGCTGCCGCTCGACAAGTACTGGCAGGCGGAACCCGCCGAATTTCGCCGCGCCTGGAATCCCGATTTGCTGAGCGCGTCGAAATGGCAGGGGCAGCTCTACGGCTTGCCGATCTGGGGTGGTATTTACGCCGAGATCTACAACCGCGACATGGTCGCGAAGGCGGGCCTCGACGAGCGCAAGCCGCCGAAAACGTGGGACGAGTATCTCGCCTGGGCGAAGAAGCTGACCGCCGGCGATCACTGGGCGACGACGGTGCTCGGCGGCAAGACCGATACGACCACGCGCGTATTGCTGATGTGGATCTGGTCCAACGGCGGCGAAGCGTTCAACGCGGACATGACCGAGGCGACTTTCGCCAAGAATCCGAAAAGCCTCGAGGCCATCAAGTTCTATCTGGGCCTCTCCACCAAGCAGAACGTCGCGGCGCCGGCACCGACCACGACCAACTATCTGGAGCAGACGAACCTCTACGCGCAGGAAAAGATCGCGTCCATGCGCAACGCCTACTGGGCGATCGCCAAGGTCGACGGTGACAATCCGGCGATCAAGGGCAAGTCGTTTGTCGCGCCAGGACCGGCCAACATCGACAATGCGCCCACGCTCGCGGTAGTGACGGCCTCGTCGATTGCGTCGAGCTGTCCCAATCCCGACGCGGCGTGGAAGTTCATCAGGTTCGACGCCGGCAAGAAGTGGGCGGTGCAGCGCGCCAAGGTCGCCAACTGGATGCCGATGCGCAACGACCTCGCCGACGAGCCCGAGATCAAGGCCGATCCGCTGCTGCTGCAATTCGTGCGCATCGGCCAGAACGCGCGCAGCTATCCCTTGCCGAGCCCCATCTGGGCCGAGATCGCCGCGAACGACATCGTCGACGCGGTGCAGAGGGCGCTGCTCGCGCCCGACAAGACCGACGAGATTTTTCGCGACCTCGACGCCCGCCTGACCAAGAAGCTGCGCGGCGTCTGACGCCAGCATGGCGGCCTCGCCCGAGCAGCCCGCGCACGCCACGGCTGGCCGCGGGACCCGCCGCGGCGCGACGCCGTGGACGCGCCGCCGCCGGGTCGGCTACGCGTTCGTCGCACCGGTGTTCCTGTTCCTGTGCGCTGTCGTCGTCTTTCCGCTGCTGCACGCGTTCTGGACCAGCCTGCATCGCGTGCGCGGGCTGGCGTCGACCTTCGTCGGCGCGCAGAACTACGTGCGCGTGCTGACCGATGACGCGTTCTGGCATTCACTGGCGGTTTCGCTCGAGTTCACCGGCACCTGCGTCGCGTTGCACATGACCATCGGCCTGGGGCTGGCGTTGCTGCTCGACCAGTTGCGTTTCGCGCGGACGGCGCTGCGCATCGCGTTCCTGACGCCGTGGATGGTGGCGCCCGCGATCGGCGCGACGATCTGGCTGTGGATGCTCGAGCCGCAGTTCGGCGTGGTCAACTATCTGCTGCAGGCGGCCGGTGTCATCGCCGCGCCGCTGGCATGGCTTGGAGTTCCGTCGCTGGCGTTCGCCTCGGTGGTCGCGGTCGACGTGTGGCGCGGGACGCCGTTCGTCATGCTGCTCATGCTCGCAGGACTGCAGACGATTCCACGGGAGCAGTACGAGGCGGCTGCCATCGATGGCGCCAGCGCCGGCCAGCGCTTTCGCTACGTGACTCTGCCGAATCTGCGCTACCTGCTCGTCGTGGCGTCGACGCTCGACGTCATCAACACCATCCGCCACTACGACACCATCGGCGTCATGACAGCAGGCGGCCCGGCGGGCGCGACCGAGGTTCTGCCGGTGCTGCTGTTCAACACCGCGTTTCGCGGCAACCGCTTCGGCGAAGCCGCGGCGATCGGCGTGCTGCTGATGCTCATCGTCCTCGTCTTTGCGATCTTCCACATCCGCTTCACGCGAGCTGATCTGGAGAACGCGCGGTGAAGGCACGGCGCGGGTACGACCGGGCGCGCTGGGCGCTGACGATCGCCGCGCTGCTGCTGGTCGCCTTTCCGTTCTACTGGATGATCAATACGTCGCTCAAGCCCGCGTCCGAGATCTTTCTTTCGCCGCCGACGTTCGTGTCGGCGCACTGGTCGCTCGATGCCTATGCAACCGTGCTGACCAAGCGTCCGGTCGGTCGCTATTTCGTGAACAGCCTCGTCGTGGCGCTGGGCACGACGCTGATTTCGGTGACGCTCGCGGCGCTCGCAGCCTACGGATTCACGCGCTTCTTCCCGAGGGGCGCCACACCGTTCATCGTCTTTCTGCTGTTCACCAAGATGCTGCCCGAGACGCTGCTCATCGTCCCGTACTTCGAGCTCATGTCCGACCTCGGCCTGCTCAACACTTACGCCGCGCTGATCCTCGCCTATTCGTCGTTCGCGCTGCCGTTTGCGGTGTGGATGCTGATCGGGTTTTTCCGGTCGATCCCCCGCGACATCGACGAAGCCGCGATGATCGATGGCGCCAGCTACCTGCAGGCGTTTTGCCGGGTGATTCTCCCGCTCGCGCGGCCGGGGCTGGTCGCGGTGGCGCTGTTCACGTTCCTGATCGCCTGGAATTCGTATCTGTGGGCGCTGGTCCTGACCACCGATTCGTCGATGTACGTCCTTTCGGTGGGCGTCGCCAACATGGTCGGCGAGTATCGCGTCCAGTGGAACGAGCTGATGGCCGCGGCAGTCATCGCGGCGCTGCCGGTGATGGTTCTCTATTCGCTGCTCGAGCGGCACCTGGTCGATGCGATCACCTCGGGCGCGGTCAAGGGCTGAACGACGCACGACCCGGGAATCCGGTTCGACGCCATGACGTGCGCTGGGCCGAGGAGGGCGAAGTATATTTGATCTCGCACGCCAGACTCGGCTAAGCTCGGGCAAAGCCTGGCCGATGAACGACGACGCCGATACCGCCGACGCGACCTCGCCGGACGCCAGGCATGCGCACAAAGCCGCGCGCGGGCGCCGGTTGCGGATGCTGCTGTGGCTGGCGGCGGTGTGGGGCATCGCCGCATACCTGATCGTGCCGGGGTTGTGGGACGCGTACTTCCATCGCCAGCCCGACTACGCGGAAGTGACGCGCGTCAGCCAGACTGCGGATGGCCATCCCGGCGACCCGTTGAACATCGCCCTGATCGGCTCCGACGCGGAGCTGGTGCGCGCGATGACCGCCGCGGGGTGGTTTGCCGCCGATCCGATAACCTTGAGCACCAGCGTGCGCATCGTCGCCGATTCCGTGCTCCGTCGCGCGGATGACGACGCGCCGGTGAGCGATCTGTTTCTCTTCGGGCGCAAGCAGGACCTCGCGTTCGAGCAGCCTGTCGGCGACGACCCGCGCCAGAGGCATCACGTCCGCTACTGGCGCTGGAGCAAGCTCAAGGACGGTCAGCCCGTGTGGTTCGGCGCCGCCACCTACGACGAGCGCGTCGGCCTGAGTTACACCACCGGTCAGGTGACGCATCACATCGGCTCCGACGTGGATGCCGAGCGCGACCGCATCGCGACCGAATTGAACCACGCCGGCTGCGCGAAGGCGATCGATTGGGTCGACGGGTTCCACGCAAAGCTCGAGGGACGCAACGGCGGCGGAGACCCCTGGCGCACGGACGGACGGCTGGCGACGGTGGTATTGCAGCCCTGCGCGGCCGCGCCAGCCGGTGGCGAGCGCAAGCAATGACCGTGGCGCGCGACGCATCGAGCGCGTTCGCGGCGACCGCCATGCGCGCGATGCGCTATCATTCGATTCCGACTTAGGCTGGCCGTCATGCAGCACTCAGACCAGACCGGATCCGCTGCCCCGCCGCGCGATTCGCGATCCGCGGGAATTCCAGACACCTCCCGCCTGCGCGCGCTCTACCGCACGATGGCGCGCATCCGCGCCTTCGAGAACGCGGCGGAGATCGCAAGCCAAGGCGGCGTTCAGGCGTGGGGTCTGGCGACTTCGGCGAAGCCGGCGCTGGTGCGCGGACCCTTGCATCTGTCGACCGGGCAGGAAGCCGTTGCCGCTGGCGTCTGCGCCAACCTCAATCGGGACGACCTCCTGACGTCGACGCATCGCGGCCACGGCCACACGCTTGCCAAGGGCGCCGACGTCAATCGGATGATGGCCGAACTCTTTGGCCGCGCCACGGGCACCAACAAGGGCAAGGGCGGCTCGATGCACATCGCCGATTTCGCCGTTGGCATGCTCGGTGCCAACGGAGTGGTTGCCGCGGGCATGCCGATCGCCGTCGGCGCAGCGCATGCGCTCAAGATTCGCGGTCGGCCGGAGATCGTCGCGTGTTTCTTTGGCGACGGCGCGGTGAATCGCGGCCCGTTCCTCGAGGCGCTGAACTGGGCGGTCGTCTACCACCTGCCGGTGCTGTTCGTCTGCGAGGACAACCGGATCTCGGCCACCACGCCGACCGGGCCGATGACCGGCGGTGCAGGCGCAGGTGCGCGTGCCGGAAGTATCGGCGTGCCGGCAGAAAAGGTCGATGGCAACGACGTCGAGGCGGTTGCCGCGACCAGCGCCGCTCTGGTCGCCGCTGTGCGCGCCGGCGCCGGCCCGCGGTTCCTGCATGCGCTTACGTATCGTTTCAAGGGCCACGTATCCGTGGATCCAGGCGCGTACCGCGATGCGGCGGAAGTCGCGCGCGCGCTGGAATCCGATCCGCTGCGCCTTGCCCGCGACAAGCTGCTAGCGCGCGGCATTGCGGCGGAAGTCATCGACGCGCTCGACGCGGCAGCCCGCGCCGAGATCGACGCGGCGCTCGGGCTGGCCGCAACCGCGCCATGGCCCGACCCCGCCGCGGCCTACACCGACGTCCAGAACACGGGGGCGAACCAGTGGCGGTGATGAGCTACTCACAGGCAGCGGCCACGGCGCTGAGCGAGGCCATGCGCGCCGATCCGAGCGTCGTGGCGCTCGGCGAGGACCTGGGCCGCGGCGGCATCTTTGCGCAATACCGGGGACTGCAACAGGAGTTCGGCGCCGAGCGCGTGATCGACACGCCGATCTCGGAAGCCACGATCATGGGCGCGGCGGTCGGCATGGCGCTCGCGGGCTTGCGTCCGGTGGTCGAAATGCGCGTGGTCGATTTCGCGCTGTGCGCGATGGACGAGCTGGTCAACCAGGCCGCGAAGAACCGCTTCATGTTCGGCGGGCAGGGTCGCGTACCGCTGGTCGCGCGGATGCCGATCGGCCTGTGGACGGCGTCGGCGGCGCAGCACTCGCAGTCGCTGGAGGCGTGGTTCGCGCACATCCCGGGCCTGGTCGTCGTCGCGCCAGCGGCACCCGACGACAACTACGGCCTGCTCGCGAGCGCGCTGGCGTCGGGGGACCCGGTCGTCTACATGGAACACAAGGAACTGTGGGGCGTCGAGGGCGAAGTCGAGCCTGGCCGGCACGTTCCTCTCGGCCGAGCGCGGCGGGTTCATGACGGCGGCGACATCACGATCGTCAGCTGGTCGAAAACAGTGACTACCTGCGTTGCCGCCGCAGCCGACCTCGCCGCCGCAAGCATCGGCACCGACGTCATCGACCTGCGCACGCTGTGGCCGTGGGATCGCGAGATGGTGTTGGCCTCGACCGCGCGGACGGGCCATCTGCTGGTGGTTCACGAGGCGGTGCAGGTGGGGGGCTTCGGCGCCGAGATCGCCGCCGCGGCAGCCGAGGCGACCGGCTGTCGCATCCGCCGGCTGGGTGCACCGCGCATCCCGTCCGGATACTCGAAGCCGCTGGAAGACCAGTCGCGCGTCGCGGTGCCCGGCATTGTCGCCGCGGCGATGACGCTGCTGCGCCGATAGCCCCACCCGGCGCCTTTGGCTACACTCGCAGCATGATCAGGGTGCCCGGATGACCCATCCACGAACCGCGATCGTCACCGGTGCGGCGAGCGGCATCGGCGCGGCGACGGCGGGCGAGCTCGCCGCGCGCGGCTATCGCGTTGCGTGCCTCGACCGCAACGGGCCCGGCGTGCGCGCCGTCGCCGCCGGGATCGGCACGCAGCATGTCGCGATCGAGGTCGACGTCGCCGACGAAACAGCCGTCGTTGCCGCATTTGCCGATGCGGTCAAGGCGCTGGGCGGTCTGGACGCGCTGGTCACGAGCGCCGGCGTGGCGGAGATGACGCCATTCATGGACCTCGACGCCGCCACCTTCCGCCGGGTGTACGACGACAACGTCATCGGTACGTTCCTGTCCATCCGCGAAGCGGCGAAACACATGCGCTCGGGGGGCAGGATCTGCACCGTCGCGAGCGTCGCCGGCCTGCGCGGCGGAGGGTTGTCGGGGACCGCCGCGTATGCCGCAAGCAAGGGCGCGGTGCTGGCGCTGACCAAGAGCGCGGCCCGCGCGCTCGCCGACCGCGGCATTGCGGTGAATAGCGTTGCGCCTGGCGCGACGATGACGCCGATGATCGCGCACGTGTTCGCCGACGTGGCGCATCGCCGGCGTGTCGAATCGATGAGCGTGATGAATCGCGCGGCGCAGGCCGATGAGATCGCCCGCGCCATCGCTTTCCTTGTTTCGCCGGAAGCGTCCTATGTCGACGGAGCGACATTGGTCGCTGACGGCGGACTTTGCATGTACTGACCCATCGCGCGGTACCGACGGCGCGTCTTACAACGACCAGGAGGAAAGAGCACCATGACCATCGATCGCCGCAGATTCGTGCAGACCCTGGGGGGCGCCGCCGCGCTCGCCGCAGCCGGCGTCAAGCCCGCCTTTGGCCAGGCCGCCGAGTTCCAGCTCAAATGGGCGAACAACATTCCGGTCACCCATCCGAGCACGATCCGCGTCAAGGAGGCGGCGGAAAAGATCAAGGCGGAAACCAAGGGCCGCGTCGACATCCAGGTCTTCCCGAACAATCAGCTCGGCGGCGACACCGACATGCTGTCGCAGGTTCGCTCGGGTGCCATCGACTTCTTCCCGCTCTCGGGACTGATCCTGCAGACGCTGGTGCCGCTGGCCGGCATCAACGGCGTCGCCTTTGCGTTCAAGGACTACGCGACTGTCTGGGACGCGATGGACGGCGATCTGGGGGCGTTCATCCGCGAAGCGATCGCCAAGGCGGGCCTGTATACCTTCGACAAGTGCCTTGACAACGGCTACCGGCAGATCACCAGCAGCACCAAGCCGATTGTCACGCCCGCCGATCTCAACGGTTTCAAGATCCGCGTTCCGGTAAGCCCGTTGTGGACGTCGCTGTTCAAGGCTTTCGGCGCGTCGCCGGCCAGCATCAATTTCAGCGAAGTCTATTCGGCGTTGCAGACCAAGGTCGTCGAAGGGCAGGAGAACCCGCTGTCGATCATCCAGATCGCCAAGCTCTACGAGGTGCAGAAGTATTGCTCGCTGACCGGCCACATGTGGGACGGGCAATGGGTCCTGGCCAACGGCAAGACCTGGGCTGCGCTGCCGAAGGACGTGCAGGCGATCATCGCCAAGAACGTCACCGAGGCCGTGTTGAAGCAACGCGACGACATGGCCAAGTTGAACGAGACGGTCGAGGCGGACTTGAAAGCCAAGGGCCTCATCTTCAACAGCCCGGACAAGGGCCCCTTCCGCGCGGTGCTGACCAAGGCCGGGTTTTACGAGGAGTGGAAAGGCAAGTTTGGCGCCGACGCCTGGGCCAAGCTCGAAAAGTACTCTGGCAAACTGGCCTGAGTGCGCGATGACCGGCGACGCAAGCCGCGCCGCCGGATCGTCACCTTGATTTCACCCGGCGTGTCGCGGTTGTGGCGCGCGCGGGCGAGCCCGAGCCCGCCATGCAACTTGCTTCCGCCGCGCCGACACGCTTCCACCGCCTCGACCAGCTACTGAGATGGCTGACCGAAATCCCGGCCGCGCTGCTCGTCGTCGCCGAGATCGTCATCCTGTTCGCCGGAGTCGTGTCGCGCTACGTTTTCAACAAGCCGCTCACCTGGTCGGACGAACTCGCGTCGGTCTTGTTCCTGTGGCTGGCGATGCTGGGCGCGGTCATTGCGCTCCGGCGCGGCGAACACATGCGTCTGACCACCTTCGTCAATCTGATGCGCCCGGCGTGGAGGGCGTGGGTCGACAGCGTCAGCGCGCTGATCGTGATCGTGTTCGTGCTGCTGATCCTTTCCCCGTCGTGGGAATACATTGCCGGCCAGTGGCTGATCACGACGCCCGCGCTGGAACTGCACGATGCGGTGCGCGTCGCCGCGATCGGGGTCGGGGCCGTGCTGATGATGGTGATCGCGCTGGCACGGCTCGCCGAAAGATCGCAGCTGCGGCACATTGTCTCGGCGGTTGCGGTCATCGCCGCAGCCTGCGTCGGGCTCTGGCTCCTGAGGCCGGTATTCGCGGTGCTTGGGAATCTCAACCTGATCATTTTCTTCGTCGGAATGGTCGCGTTGTTCGTGGTGATGGGGGTGCCGATCGCGTTCGCTTTCGGCCTGGCCACCATGTCCTACCTCGCGCTGACCACGCGCACGCCGCTGACGATCGTCGTCAGCCGGATGGACGAGGGCATGTCGGCGCTGATCCTGCTGTCGGTGCCGCTGTTCGTGTTCCTGGGCGCGTTGATCGAGATGACGGGCCTCGCGCGGGCGATGGTCGATTTTCTGGCGTCGCTGCTCGGGCACATGCGCGGCGGACTGCAGTACGTGCTGCTGGGAGCAATGTATCTCGTATCCGGAATTTCCGGCAGCAAGGCAGCCGACATGGCTGCCGTCGCGCCGGCGCTGTTCCCGGAAATGAAACGCCGCGGGGCGCGGGAGGGTGACCTGGTCGCGCTGCTGTCGTCGTCAGGCGCGATGTCCGAGACCATCCCGCCGAGCCTCGTCCTGATCACCATCGGCTCGGTCACCGGCGTCTCGATCGCGGCATTGTTCACCGGCGGTCTTTTGCCGGCAGTCGTCGGGATGATCGCGCTCGGTGTGCTGGTGTTCTTCGAGACGCGGCGCGACAGCACGGCAGGCATCGAGCAGGCGAGCCGGGCGCAGATTGGCAAGGCGTTGTTGATCGCCCTGCCGGCGCTGGCGCTCCCCGTGGTGATCCGGACGGTTGTCGTCGAAGGCGTGGCCACCGCGACGGAGGTGTCGACGGTCGGCATCGTGTACACCATCATCGCCGGCCTCGTCGTCTACCGGCAATTCGATGTGAGGCGCGTCTTTCCGATGCTCGTCGACACGGCCGCGCTCTCGGGGGCGATCCTGCTCATCATCGGCTGCGCCACCGGCATGGCGTGGGCGCTCACGCAATCGGGCTTCTCGCGCCAGCTCGTCGTTGCGATGTCGGCGGTACCGGGTGGTGCGGTGGGTTTCATGGCCATTTCGGTCGTCGCCTTCGTCGTGCTCGGCAGCGTGCTCGAAGGCATCCCGGCGATCGTCCTGTTCGGGCCGCTGCTTTTCCCCGCAGCCCGCGCGCTCCAGGTACACGAGGTTCATTACGCGATGGTCGTGATCTTCGCGATGGGACTCGGCCTCTTCGCGCCGCCGTTTGGCGTCGGTTTTTATGCCGCCTGCGCGATCGGCAAGGTGTCGCCCGACGTGGCGATGCCGCAGGTATGGCGGTACCTGGCCGCGCTGATGGTCGCGCTGGTCATCATCGCTGCCGTGCCGTGGCTGTCGACCGGTTTCCTCTAGGTTGCGTGCAGGCCTGGCACGACGCCGTCGCTGTCGAGCTCGAGGTTTCGCCGCTCGCCCGCGGGCAGCACCACGCGAATGGACGGATACGGCAGGGCGAACGCTCCATCTTTGCGCGCGCGCACGCGGATCCGATTCGCGTCCCAGTCCATGTCGATGGCGACGTGGGCGCAGTCGCCGTCGCGATGGCGGTGCGTGTGACCGTCGTCTTCGTACAACGCAAACGCGCTCCTGCCGCGGCCGCGGCCGGGAAAGACGCGCAGCGCGCGCGACGGTTCGTCGTGGCGCAGGCGCATGTCGACGGTGTCGGTGGTGGGAATGATCGCGCCGGCGGGCGCGAACAGCGGGATGCGGCCGAGCGGGGCCGGCGCGATCACAGTCGTGCCGGCGCGACGGTGTTCGCCGGTCCAGAAATCGACCCATCCCGACGGCCCTTGCGGCAGGTAGACCGCGCGCTCGCGCTGGCCGGGTTCGACGATCGACGCGACGAGCAGGTTCGGGCCCAGCAGGAAATCGTCGCCGTCGTCGAACGCCCTCGCGTCGTCGGCGAATTCGTAGAACAGCGGGCGCAGCATCGGCTCGCCGGACTGCGCTGCGCGCCAGTACAGCGTGTACAAGTACGGCATCAAACGGTAGCGAAAGCGGATCCAGTCGCGGACGATCGGCAGCACCCGCGGATGCAGCCAAGGCGTGTTGACTTGGCCATCGGCCTTCCACGAGTTCATGATGAAACGCGGGGAGAACGCGCCGTTCTGCACCCAGCGCACGAGCAGTTCGGGCTCCGGCGCGGGTCCGTGGAAACCGCCGACGTCGTGGCCGGTGTTGAACATCCCGGACAGGCTCATGTTGAGGCCCATGCGGATGTTCCAGCGCAGCGTGTGCCACGACGTGGTGTTGTCGCCCGACCACGTCTGCGCGTAGCGCTGGATGCCGGGCGGGCCGGCGCGCGTGATGGTGAACACGCGCTCCTGGGGCTGGTGCGCGGCCTGGGCTTCGAAGGTCGCGCGGGTCATCAACAGCGGCTGAAGCGGCCGCGAGCGTTCGATCGGAATCGCGGTGCCGAAGCCGTGCGACGCGCCGTCGTCGTCCCAGATCTCGTATTCGTTGTTGTCGTTCCAGCCGAGGATGCCGTAGTCCAGGAGCTGTCGCCCGAGGCTCTGCTGCCACCAGCGGATGCCGTGCGGATGCGTGAAGTCGACATGCGCCCCTACGCCATCCCAGAACTGGCCGACGCACGGTTTCCCCGTCGTCGTGCCGTTGACCAATGCGCCCTGCGCGGCGACTTCGGCGTACGCGGGATGGTCATCGAGCAGGCAGGGCTTGATGTTGGCGACCAGGCGCATCCCGGCCTGGTGAAATTTCTGCACCAGCACGCGCGGCGCCGGAAACTTGGCGGCGTTCCAGGTGAACACGTAGCGGCGCGGGCCGATGCTGCTGTAGCCGGAGCCGAAATGAAACGCGCTGATGGGGATGTCGTGCCGCCGCGCCTGGTCGATGAAATCCGACAGCCGCGCCTGCGCATCGGGCGCGTCGGTCAGGCTCATCGCGGTATTGGCGTAGCCCAGGCTCCAGCGCGGTCCGAAGGCCATGCGTCCGGTGAGCTCGGCGAACTTGCGCACGACGTCGCGAATCGCGGGGCCGGCGAAGAGGTAGTAGTCGAGATCGCCGTCTTCGATCTCGCAGTAGCGGTAGAAGCCGTGATAGTTGTCGTACTCGCAGCCGAGGTCGAAGGTCGCGGTGGACAGCGTGTCGTAGAACAGACCGTACGCGACGCCACGGCCGGGTTCGCGCGTGATCAGGTACGGCCAGTGCTTGTACAGCGGATCGCTGGCCCGGGCGTCGTGGCCGAGCGCGTCGAGCGCGAGCGTGCGCAGTCGCCGGCCGTGCTTGTCGAGCGCGCCGGTCTTGTCGCCCAGGCCGAAATAGCGATCACCGCGCTCGCGCGCCATGTAGTGGCGCAGCACGCCGCTCCTGCCGCTGCAGTGGTAGGCCTGCGTGGGTCGGTCGGCGGCGAAGGGCTTGTCTCCAGGTTGTGCCCAGGTCAGTCCGAAGGGCTCCAGTCGCACGTTGACGCGCAGCGCGCCCGTCCGCAGGACGACATCTTTCTCGTTGGCTTCGAGTGCAAAGGGCGGCCGCGGAAACGCCGCGATGTCGAGCCGATCGCGTCCTTCCCAGGGTACGTCGGCGCCATTGGGGGCGACCATCCACGTGCGCGGTTCGCGCAGGCCAGCGGGGCCGACGAACAGCACGCGCACCAGATCGGCGGCGAGCACGAGCACCCGGCACTCCCAGCCGTTGTCAAAGGCGAAGCGCGCGCCGTGCGCGGTGCGCCCCGCGAACGATGCGCTGGCGAGGGGGAGCATCGGGTCAGGCAGCGGCGCCGGCGACGCGCCGGTCCAGGCGCGCGAGCGCGGGCTCGCCGTCGGTCGCGAGAAACAGGTGCGCGGAGGCCGCGGGGAACGATACGGTGACGGTCTCCCCGGCGCGGCTGTGCACCTGCCCGGCCACCTGCACGGTCAACTTCTCGCCGCCGGGCAGCGTGCAGTAGAGGAAGCTCGTCGCGCCCAATTGTTCGAGCTGCTCGATGCTCGCGGTCAGGGCGAGGTCGCCCGCGCTGCCGCTTCCCGGCACGATGTGCTCGGGTCGGATGCCCAGCGTGATTTTCGCGCCGGCGGCGACGCCGTCGCCACCAACCGCAAGCGGCGCGCCCTTCGCCGTGCCAGGATTCGCGTCGAGCGCCACGCGCGCGCCCTCGGCGCCCAGGGCATCGATCTTGCCTGCGAGAAAATTCATCCGTGGCGAGCCGATGAAACCGGCGACGAACTTGTTGGCGGGCGCGTTGTAGAGGTCGAGCGGTGCGCCGACCTGCTCGATCTTGCCGCCGCGCAGTACGACGATCTTGTCGGCCATGGTCATCGCCTCGACCTGGTCGTGGGTCACGTAGATCATCGTCGTCTTCAGCCGCTGGTGCAGCGCGGTGATCTCGGTGCGCATCTGCACGCGCAGTTCGGCGTCGAGGTTGGACAGCGGCTCGTCGAACAGGAAGATGGTGGGCTCGCGCACGATCGCGCGGCCGATGGCGACGCGCTGGCGCTGGCCGCCCGAGAGCTGCCGTGGCTGGCGGTCGAGCAGGGGGCCGAGCTGCAGCATCTTCGCGGCGGCCTGCACCTTGGCGTCGATGTCGGCCTTCGGCGTGCGAATGTTCTCGAGTCCGAACGCCATGTTCTGGTAGACCGTCATGTGCGGGTACAGCGCGTACGACTGGAACACCATCGCCAGTCCGCGCTGCGCCGCCGACACGTCGTTGACGCGCTTGCCGTCGATGAGGATCTCGCCGTCGCTGACGCTTTCGAGGCCGGAGATCATGCGCAACAGCGTCGACTTGCCGCAGCCGGAAGGGCCGACGAAGACCACGAATTCGCCGTCCTCGACGTCGAGGTCGATGCCGTGGATGACCGTCGTCGCGCCATATTGCCTGGCGACACGCTTGAGTTGCAGGCTGGCCATGGTCAGAATCCTCGCGCGACGCGTGCGATCACTTGACGCCCGACGAGGCGATCCCCGTCGTGATGTGCCGCTGCAGGAACGCGAAGACGACGGTTATCGGCAGCAGCGTCATCACCGTCATCGCCAGCAGGTAGTGCCATTGCGTGGTCAGCTCGCCCTGGAAGGCGTTGAGCGCGAGCTGCAGGGTGAAGTTCTCGGTGCGCGACAGCACGATCAGCGGCCACAGGAAGTCGTTCCAGCGCCACATCACCGAGAAGATCGCGAGCACCGCCAGCGCGGGCGCCGACAGCGGCAGGATGATGCGCCAGAAGATGCGCCATTCGCTGGCGTGGTCCATGCGCGCAGCATCGATGAGCTCGTCGGGAATCGTCAGCATGTACTGGCGCAGCAGGAACACGCCGGTGGGAGTCGCCACCGCCGGCCAGATCACGCCCCACAGGCTGTTGAGCAGTCCCAGTTCCGAGACGACCAGGAAGTTCGGCACCAGGATGATCGTCGGCGGGATCATCAGCGTCGACAGGATGAGCAGGAAAACCCACTTCTGCCCGCTGAACGCGTATTTTGACAGCGCGAACGCCGCCATGGCGTTGAACAGCAGCGTGATCAGCGTGGCGATGACGGTGATGAAGACGCTGTTCCAGAGAAAGCGGGCGAAGTTGAACTTGCCGAAGATCTCGGTGTAATTCTCGGTGGCGAGGTGGAATTCGCGCACGCGCTCGCGCTCGCGGATGTTGACCTTGATTTCCTCTTCCGGCTTCTTCGGGTCGACCATCGTCGCCTCGATGCCGATGCGCCTCAGCTCGACCATCTCGCGTGTCGTGCCGTCCGGCAGCTTGACCCGGAACAGCGGCAGCGCCTCGGCGCGGCCCGGCACCTGCACCATCGCCTGGCCATAGGGCAGCAGCCGCGGCGGAAACTCGTTGAGCGCCGCGGCGGACTTGAAGGACGACAGCACCAGCCAGAGCACCGGGCCGAACATCAGCACCAGTCCGAGCACCAAGTAGGCGTAGGTCAGCCAATCGGTCCAGTCGAATCGGCCGCGCCCGCGCGTCGCGGTCAGCATCGCTGCAAGCCTAGCCATGCCCGCGCCCGCTTCTGCCGTTCGCGTTCTTCCGCGACACGCGCAGCTGCAACAGCGTCAGCACCAGCAGCGTGACCGCGAGCACCAGCGACGCCGCGGCCGCGAGGCCGTAGAGCCGGATCGATTCGGCGAAGGCGGTCTGGTAGATGAACTGGACGATGAAAGTCGTCGCCGAGCCAGGGCCACCGCCGGTCAGCACGAAAATCTCGTCGAAGATCTGCACCGCGCGGATCAGCGCCAGCACCAGCACGACCAGCAGGTTCGGCATCAGCAAAGGCAAGGTGATGCGGGAGAAGCGTCGCCAAGGCGAGGCGCTGTCCATCTCTGCCGCCTCGTAGAGGTCGGCGGGAATCGCCTGCAGTCCGGCGAGCAGGATCAGCGTGTAGAAGCCCATGTGCGCCCAGATGCTGACGAACACGCTCCAGAAGAACGCCCAGCTCGCGTGGTTGAGCCATTCGGCGCCGGTGCCGCCGGCGCCCTGCAGGATAGCGTTCAACACGCCTTCGCGCTGCAGCACCCATTTCCAGATCAGCGCCACGACCACCGGCGAGAGCAACACCGGATAGAAGAACACGCCGCGAAAGAAGCCGCGGCCGAAGATCTTGCGGTTGAGCACCAGCGCGGTGATCAGGCTGAAGAGCACCATCAGCGCGACCTGGAAGAAGGCGAACCACGCGGTGTTGTACAGCGCGCGCCAGAACAGGTCCTTGCGGCAAGTCGAGGGATCGAGGTAGTTGCCGCATTCGAACAGCGTCTCGAGGTTTTCCAGCCCGGTGAACGGCCGTTGCGACGGGTAGAGCTGCACCCCACCGGTGAACGCGTAGTAGAAATTGATGACGATCGGCACGAACGTGAACAGGCCGAGGATGAGCAGGTTGGGGGCGACGAACACCCAGCCGATGCGCGGCACGCCGAGCACGCGCTGCAGTCCGCGCATCGGCAGCTCCACGGCGTTCAAAACGGCACGGGCGGCCGCGCCCGGCAGCGCGAGCAGTGAACCGCTGGGAGATGTGGCCATGCCGCGCCGCCAGTCTGCAGGTGACGCCGGCCGAGTGGCCGGCGGCGTTGCCTTACTTGCCCGCGGCCTTGACCTGCTCGTCGATGTCGGCGCTGATGCGCTTCAACGCGTCGTCGAGGCTCATTTCACCGGCGATGGCCTGACCGAGCCGCGCCGCGGTCGGATTGAACAGCGCGCGGTTGTATTTGTAGCCCTGGATGTCGTAGGCGATCGGCGAGAGCTTGCCCACTTCGGCTACGAAAACCGTCAGGCCGGCTTTGGCCGGCGGCGAGACGTTGTACTCGACGCCTTTCTTCGCGACCGCGGTGCTGGCCGGGATGTTGTCGGTCTTGGCCATGTATTCAGCGTAGACCGCGTCGCCGGCGAGAAAGTCCAGGAAGCGGCCGACGTCCTTCGGGCTCTTGGAGCGCTTCAACGCGACGAACGCGGCGCCGCCGGGCAGGCCCGTGCACGCGCCCGGGCCGCAGGGATTCGGCACGACGATCCAGTCGAAGTTCTTGCCGATCTGCGTTTCCATGCGCTTTAGCTGCCAGCTGCCGGACAGGTACAGGACGACGCGGCCGTTGGCAAATTCCTCGAACGCATCGCGATAGGTCGAGCCGCCGACGCCGCCCCAGACCTCCTTGGGCATGGTGCCGTCGCGGTTCCAGTCGTAGAGCTTCTTCGCCATCGCCTTGTAGCCGTCGTCGATGACCAGGTTGCCATTGGCGTCGAAGATCTTCGCGCCCTGGCTGATGGCGGTGCCGGCGAAGCGGTGGCCGCTGCGGTCGAAAGCCATCGCGAAGGGCGTCTGCGTCGCCTTGGCGACCTGCCGCGTCGCCGCGGCCCAGTCGTCCCACGTCGCCTTCGGGCCGGGCAGCGGTACCTTCGCCTGCTCGAACAGCGTCCTGTTGACGTACGGACCGGTGACGGTCAGCTGCGTCATCATGCCGTAGATGCCCTTGTCGGTCGGCGAGGAGCGCATCCACTTCAGCGTCTGGCCGAAATTGGCTTCCCAGGCCTTGGCATCCTTCACGTACGGCGTGATGTCGAGGTAGTACTTGGACAGCCCGCCCAGATCGGTCACGCGGGCGATGTCCGGACCTTCGCCGGCCGCGAGCTGCACCGGGAGCTGCTCCAGGATCGCCTTGTACGGCACCTTGTCGATCGCCACCTTGACGTCGGGATTCTGCGCCTCGAAGCGCTTGGCGAATTCCTGCGTCACTTCGCATTCGTTGCCGTCGGAATAGCAGGCGACGCGAATCTCCCCACCTAGCGCGCTGGTTGCGAACAGCGCGAAGGCCGCTGCGGCGGTCGAGCGAAAAAATCCGAAACGTACGAGCATGGCCAGTTCCTCCAAGGTGCGCGTCTGGCGGCGCATGTCGGCCCATTATATATGATGGCCGGTCCGCATTCGTTCCGCCGCGGTGAGGCCTTTGATGTCGAGGCGGGGGCGGTTTCCCGGTGTGTCGCGGCACTGCTGCATGTGCCTCGGCGTGTGGTCGCAATTGGGCGCCGAATTCAAGCTCACTGTCGCGCAGGTCGCCACCAACCCCAACGGTACGTCACGCCCGCCAGCCATTGCTGGCTGGGCGCCGCGTGGTTCAGGCGCGCCTGATAACCGAAATCGACGCTGAAATTCGGGCTGAAGTTGTAGATGAAGCCGCCCAGAATGACCGCGGGCCAGGTCGCGCGCGAGCCGTCGGGATTGGAGTCCGCGGCAACGTCGGTGAGGAGCACCAGGTCGGCGGTCGCAGTCCACGCCGCGGACGTGGAGACGTGCGCCAGGTCGCTGCGCAGCGACGCGACGCTCAGGTTGTGCACATAGCCCACGTTGGCATTGATCGTGAACGGCCGCGGGTTGGCGGTGACTATCAGCGTGCCCTGATACGACGGCTTGCCGGTCGAGAACCCCAGGTCGCCATCTCCTGTCGGGGCATCGAGCCCGGCACGCACCCCGAATGAGAGCGCATCGTCGCCGTAGAAGCGCCATTTGAAGTCGACTGCCGTGTTGCCGAATGACTGGCCGGACGCGGCGTCGCTGCCGCGCACGTTCAACGACGTCGGGCGGACAATGAAGTCGATCGCCGTCGAGACTCCGAGCGACAGCTGCGGCTGAACCTGATACGCCCGCACACGCGCATCGATGGTCTTTGACGCGCCGATTTCCAGCTCGACGTTGCCGGCCCCTGTGTCCAGGTGTCTTCGCTGATCAGCGGGTGCGCGGCGTGGGCCACGTTCGGCAGCGCCAGCGTGGACAGCGCGGCCAACATCAGGCTCGCCTTCACATGCGTAGCGATGCGCGCGAACTCGGTGGATCCTGCGAGCAACGCGCGTCGCGTCGGTTGACGTGTGCGTTCGGCGCGTTGCCGGTTCCGGGTCAGGACGGAACGCTGTGGCGGCACACGCCATCCGTCGGTTGGCGGCGCGGCAACGTCGCTTCGGTGACGCGACGGCGCACGCCCGGCACTGCGCCGGCGCGCGAGCCGTCATCCATCAGCGCATATTCAGACGACCTCTTCTTCGCTGTCGCGTTCGGCATGCAAGTCGATGTGTTTCTTGGTTGCCTGCGCAGCGTGCTCGTGCCCGTGCAACGCATGCCCTTGCGCTATGTGCGCGTGCTGCGCTGCAAGGACGTGTTCGCCGTCGGAGGCGTGTTCGGCGACGGTGCGATGGTGCTCGGCGGCTTTTTCGTAATGGTCGGCCGCAGTCTCGTGCAGTTTCTTGAGTGCTTTCATGGATGGCTCCGGGGAAGTGTGGCGGATGCAGGCGAATTGCCGGCATCCATCGCTACACTAGTCGAGGCCGATGACATGTGGCCCGCGACTCGTCAACCGGGCTACCAAGTCGATTCGACCTCGCGGGAGGCGGCGACAGTAGCCGTGACATGCCATGCGGTGCGCGCTTCAATGACGATCGGTGACGCGTTGGCGCTTGCGCAGTGGAGTGCCGGCGGCGCTGAAATACTGCTGTAACACCGTCGTCATATGGTGAAGCGGCTGCGCCGCATTCGCGCCGCGCCAACCGCGTCGGGGGGTCGTATGCAAAGCTGGAAATCACTGTGGCTCGCCGCGTCGTTTGCCTTCCTGCCCTTCGCGGCGTGTGCGGAAGCGATCTACCCCATCGACCGCGCCCACTTCCTGGCCGGCGCCAAGTTCGACTTCAAGGTCGAATTCGACAAGATCGTCCCGTCCGCGGACGCCAAGGTGATGATCAATGGTCGCGATGCTGCCGCCGTCTTCGGCAAGCCGCCGCAGTACGTCGAGAACGAGGAAGGCCGCAAGGCATCCGCGCTGGTGCTGCGCGATGTGAGCATCGACGCGCCAGGCCGCTACGTGGTCAGGGCCAGCGACGGCACGGACTCGCAGACCGTTGTCTGGGACATCTACGGCACCGGGCAGCGCCGCGCGAAGAACGTGATCCTGTTCATCGGCGACGGCATGAGCGTGGCCAACCGCACCGCAGCGCGCATGCTGTCCAAGGGCATGAACGAAGGCAAGTATTACGGCCAGCTGTCCTTCGACGACATGCCGCACATGGCGCTGCTGGGCACCTCGGGCGTGGATTCGATCATCACCGACAGCGCCAATTCGATGAGCGCGTATACGACCGGCCACAAGTCGAGCGTCAACGCGCTCGGTGTCTACGTGGCGCGCAACAAGGACAATCTGGCGCATCCCAAGGTCGAGACGATCACCGAGCTCGTCAAGCGCAAGACGAAAATGGCTGTGGGAATCGCCACCGACGCGGAGATCGAGGACGCGACGCCTGCCGGCATGTTCGCGCACACGCGCCGGCGCGCCGACAAGGACATCATCGCCGAGCAGCTGTTCCTGTCCGGCGCCGATGTCATCCTCGGCGGCGGCTCGGCGTACTTCCTGCCGCAGACCACGCCCGGGTCGAAGCGCAAGGACACCAACAATTACATCGACCTGTTCCAGCGCGTCGGCTTCAAGCTCGCGACCACCGATGCCGAGATGAAGGCGGCTGCGGCGAACCCCGGGACGAACCGGCTGCTCGGGCTGTTCCATCCGGACAACATGGACGGCGCGCTCGACCGGCGCTTCCTCAAGAAGGGCACGGTGGCACAGTTTCCGAATCAGCCCGACCTCGCCGACATGACCCGCGCCGCCATCGAGGTGCTGTCGCGTAACAAGGAAGGATTCGTGTTGATGGTCGAGGCCGGGCTTCTCGACAAGTACAATCATCCGCTCGACTGGGAGCGCAGCGTGTACGACACGATAATGTTGTCGAACGCGGTGCAGGTGGCGAAGGCTTTCGCCGCGGGCCGCAACGACACGCTGATCATCGTCACGTCCGATCATACGCATGGCGTGTCGATCGTCGGCACGGTGGATGACGGCAAACCCGGCCCGGACATGCGCGACAAGGTGGGTGTCTACAGCGATGCGGGCTTCCCCAACTACCCGGCACCGGACGCCGACGGCTACCCGCCGCGGGTGGACGTCAGCAGGCGCCTGGCGATGTTCTACGGCAACTTTCCGGATTACTACGAAACCTTCGCGCCGCACCTGGAAGGTCCCAACGTGCCGGCGGTGAAAAAAGACAAAGATTACGTCGCCAACACGGCCTACAAGGACACCCCGGGGGCGATGCTGCGCACCGGCAACCTGCCGCGCAGCGCCGACACCGGCACGCATACCGCCGATGACGTGATCCTCACGGCAGTGGGACCGGGCGCGGACGAGTTCCACGGCTTCATGGAGAACGTGGAAGTTTTCCGCGTCATGGCGACCGCGCTCGGACTCGGGCCGCAGCCGGCGTCGGCGAAGCAGGCCGTGAAGACCGAGCGGTCTGCTGCCAAGGGAAAAGCCTTGGCGACGCCGTAGCGGACGATCTGCCATGACCCGTCGCGACTGGCTGCGTCATGCCGGGTCGGTGCTGCTGGCGGCCGGCGCCGCGCGCGCGATCGAATGCGCGGCTGCCGATTCCGTCGCGAGCCTGTCCTTCGCGGAAATCTACAAGACGCAAGGCGTGCTCGGTTCCGAGTTCTCGAGCAAGACGGTCGGCCTGGTCGGAAAGCCGGTGCGCGTGCTCGGTTACATGGCGCCACCGCTCAAGCCCGACGTGGCGTTCTTCGTGCTCACCCGTGCTCCGGTCGCCTTGTGCCCGTTCTGCAATTCGGATGCCGACTGGCCGGCCGACATCGTCGTGGTCTACCCGCGCGAGCGCGGTGGCTGGAACCAGGACAGCCTGCCGGTCGCGGTCTCCGGCATACTGGAACTGGGCTCCCGCGTTGACCGCGAGACCGGCTTCGTCAGCTTGGTGCGCATCGTCGACGCGACCGTGCAGACGATCCGGTGAACCCTGTCACGACACCGCGGCCCGCCCGCGGGCTTGGGCGCCGAGGTTTGCGATCTGCGGGTGACGCTGTCGGACCCGCGTGGCGCGCAGCGTGTCCTGTTCGACAACGCGACATTCTGCTTTGGCGCTGCGACGCAGGTCGCGATCTGCGGCCCGTCCGGCTCGGGAAAGACGACGCTGCTGCACCTGCTCGTTGGCCTGCAGCGGCCGCAGCGCGGAACAATTCGCTGGTCGGCCGTCGACGTCACCGCTGCGGGTGAACGTGCGCTCGATCGCTGGCGGCGCGAGACCGTTGGCGTAGTGTTTCAGCAGTTTCATCTGTTCGCGGGACTATCCGCGTTGGAGAACGTGATCCTGCCGCTGCGCTTCGACCGCTGGTCGGTGCCCGCCGAGATGCGCTGCCGCGCGCACGAACTGCTCGAACGCGTCGCCGTGCGTGCCGATTGCGAACTCGACGTCATGTCGCGCGGCGAACAGCAGCGCGTCGCGGTTGCGCGCGCGCTGCTGCGCGGTCCGCCCATTGTCATCGCCGACGAGCCGACTGCCAGCCTGGATCGCGCAACGGGGGACGCCGTCGCCAGCATTTTGTGCGCGCTGTGCCGGGAGACGCGGGCGACGCTGATCGTGGCGACGCACGATCCGGCGCTCGCCGCGCGCCTTGATCACGCCTGCGATATCGTTGACGGACACCTGCAGCCGCGGCCGCCGCGCCGCGCCCCGCTGTCCCTCGCGGCCGCGCGATGAATCCGTGGCCGCTGGTCATTGCCGAGTTGCGCCGCAATCGCGGCGGTTGTGCGGCGATCGTGGCACTGATTGCGATCGCGGTGGCGCTGGGCATCGCGGTCAGCGCGCAGGAGCGCGCACTACGCGAGGCGAGCACCCGTGCCGCGGACCGTTTCGACCTCATCGTCGGCGCGCCCGGCAGCGCGACGCAACTGGTGCTGTCGACGGTGTACTTGCAGCCGGCGCCGCTCGAATTGCTGCCCGTCGAGACGCTCGACCGACTTGCGCGGGAACCCGGCGCGCTGGCGGTGGCGCCGGTGGCAGTCACCGATTCGTACCAGGGGTATGTGGTGATCGGCACGTCGGCCGCCTTCGCCGCCGCGCAGGGTCTGGCGCAGGGCCGGGCACTCGCCGACGCGCGCGAAGCGATCGTCGGTTCCGCGGTGCGCATCGCGGTGGGTGCGACGCTGCGTCCGGCGCACGGCAGTGCGGCGGAGAACGTGCTGGAAGCGCACGATCATGAATTCGATTTCAACGTGGTCGGACGCGCGATTGCCACCGGCACGCCCTGGGACCGGGCCATCATCGTTCCCATCGAAGGCATCTGGGCGATGCACGCCGGCGCGCGCGGGGCGACGGGCGCGTTGGGCCGGGTAGGGGCAGCACCGCTCGCACCGCCGTGGACACATGCGAGCGCGCAACCCGTGCCGGCGATCGTGGTCAAGCCGCGCAGCGTGAGCGACGCGTATCAACTGCGTGCCAAGTATCGCGGCAAGGACACGCTCGCGGTGTTTCCGGCGGAAGTACTGCTGCCGCTCTATGCGTTGCTGGGCGACATGCGGGAGCTGATGGCGTGGATGGCGCTGGCGTTCCAGCTGCTGCTGATCGTCGCTGTCATGCTGGTCATCGTTGCCACGCTTGCGGGCCGACGGCAGACGCT